>Ga0207127_10001_pt1 | contig 65517 bp, 72 predicted proteins | sample Alteio_BWMinHeat_17_FD_153574 | JGI IMG/M metagenome (GOLD analysis project Ga0207127, IMG submission 153574) | Enriched cells from forest soil in Barre Woods Harvard Forest LTER site, Petersham, Massachusetts, United States -... | ecosystem: Environmental > Terrestrial > Soil > Temperate forest >...
TTGATTGCGACACCATCGGGGGCGCAGATACCGATTTCCGAGGTAGCCAAGATTTCGTTTTCACGTGGCCCGGCGATGATCCGCGATGAAGATGGCCAACTCACGGGATATGTCTACATTGATCTCAACACCACCGACTACGGCGGTTTCGTAGACCAGGCCAGCAACATACTTCGCCAAAAGCTGCAATTGCCCGCGGGATACACCTATCAGTGGTCGGGCGAATACGAATTCCAGCTTCGAGCGAAGGAACGGATGAAGATCATTTTGCCGATGGTGTTCTTCGTGATCTTCCTGCTCCTGTACATGATCTTCCACTCCCTAACTGAAGCCATGGTCCTGATCTTCCCCACGTTCTATGCCATGACCGGCGGGCTGATCTTGCAGTGGCTGCTGGGCTACAACTTCAGTGTGGCCGTGTGGGTTGGGTATATCGCGCTGTTTGGCATCGCGGTGGAGACGGGTGTCGTCATGGTCGTATATCTCCATGAAGCTCTGGACCACAAGTTGGCATCGGGAGTTCAGCTCATGAATGCGGACATCGAAGCAGCGGCGACCGAGGGTGCTGTGCAGAGGCTCCGGCCAAAGCTGATGACGGTCTGTGCGGTTCTCGCCAGCCTGATTCCGATCCTGTGGGCGAGTGGCATCGGCTCGGACGTGATGAAGCCGATTGCGGCTCCCATGGTCGGCGGAATGATTACGTCCACGATTCATGTCCTGATTCTGGTTCCGGTGTTCTTCGTTTTGATGAAGGAGCGGGCGCTGCGACACGGCACGTTGCGGCCGGAACCGGCAGACTAATGGAGGTCAAGGGATTGTGACAAGAGCAGTACAAGTTAAACCAAATTAAGAAACGGGAATAGTAATGAACACAAGACGAACAGTCGTAACACCACTGCGTGTTTCTTTTTTTCTACCATGCTCATGACGGCTCAAATGCAAATGCCGGCAAGCACACCTGGGACGAGCAAGCCAGATGAGGCTTCTGCAGCAGCAAAACAGCTGACCGGAACTGTCATGACCTAAGGCGATGAGATTGGGTCCGAACCAGGGCCCGCGCGTGGCGCGTTGCTCGTGCGCTTGTGAGTGCGTGCGGCGCGAGGGGTTTTGAGTGTTATGGCCTGGTTTCGCCAATTGACCTCCGGTTTGCCCTGTAATCCAAGGTCAATTCTGAATCGCTCATTGTCTTGGGATTTGTACGCGCTATAGTATGCGGACATGAAATACCGATTATTGCAGTCTTTCGCGCTCGTGTTTATTAGCGTTCCGGCCTGGTCGCAAGCCGATCACCAATCTGACGCCGATCAAAAAGCATGCGCTGCGGTGGAGCACTCTGGCGGACCAGTAATCTCCGCCGAATTGATTCAGCATCCGATCACTGTACACGAGACGTTCGGGCCTAAGGCGACCTGGAAAGACTACACGGTAACAGTTCCGTTATGCCGCGTGATCGGCACATTGAAGCCTGAGCCCAAATCTGAAATTCATTTTGAGTTGTGGCTTCCGCCGCGCGCAAGTTGGAACGGAAAGTTTGAGGGGGTTGGAGCTGGCAGTTCGGTGGGAACCATCATGTACGGAAGCTTGGTGCGCGGGCTTATGAGGAACTATGCCGTGGTTGCCACAGACAACGGGCACACCAGCAGCGACGATGACGTAAGCTGGGCCGCGGGGCACCCAGAACGGATTGTGGATTTCGGATTCCGTGCAGAGCATGTTGTGACGCAAGCGGCTAAAGAGCTCGCAAGAGATTTCTACGGTCGAGCGCTGCAGTATTCGTATTTCGTGGGCTGCTCCCAAGGCGGTCACCACGCGATGACCGAAGCGCAGCGCTTTCCGGAAGACTATGACGGCATCATCGCCGGCGCGCCAGTTTACAGCTGGACCGACGAAATGGTGGACCAGGCGTGGAACGTCCGCGCTTTGCGGCAGATACCCTCACACGCTTTGCCAAAAGAGAAACTTGCGTTGTTGGCGAAATCAGTGACCCAGGCGTGTGCTGGGCCAGATGGACTCATCGATGACCCGCGAAAATGCTCATTTGACCCCTCCACTCTCCTTTGCAAGGACGGGAGTGACAACCAGTGCCTCACAAGCTCCGAAATCGAAGCCGTCCGTCAAATGTACGCGGGGCCAAAGAAGTCGGACGGCGCGCAGCTTACTCCCGGTTTAAGCCGCGGAGCCTGGGATTGGCTTTGGTCGAATCCAGAGCGTCACGGTGGGAGCTGGCAGGGTGTATTTAGATACATGGTTTTTGACGACCCGGCATGGAACCTTCCGAAAATGAATTTCGATCGTGATCCCGAGCTGGCCCGTAAGAAACTCGGCAGCATGCTGAATCCAGCCAATCCGGACCTATCGAAGTTTGCGAAGCATGGCGGCAAAATTATCGTGTATCACGGCTGGGCAGACGCTATCGTCCCTTCTGAAGGTTCTGTGAATTATTTCGATTCTGTGCTCAAGACCTTGGGCACAACTCGCGTGAACGATTTCTATCGCCTGTTCATGATTCCTGGCATGGCTCATTGTGGCGGAGGCCCAGGTGCCAATGTGCTGTTTCAATCAGAACTAGCGAGAAATATTCCTCTTGAACCAAAACGCGACATGCTGACGGCTCTGGAGCATTGGGTCGAGAAGGGAGAAGCTCCAGAGGCATTCGTCGTTTCTCGGGTAGAAGAGGACGGTCAAGTCAGGCGTATGCGGCTTGTTTGCCCCTATCCCTCCGCTGCCACATACAGCGGTACAGGCGATCCGGCTCAGCCTCAAAATTGGGCGTGCTCGAAGAAGTAGTTGGTAAAGCATTCTTGGAAGGGTTCGTCGGACGCATAGCGGCTAGTTTCCGAATCGTCGCAAACCGAAAACTATGCCGCTGTTGGCGGAATATCGCGATTACGCTCAAAATCCCGAGGGAGGGCTCAAGGGGTAGTTCTCTTTTTCACCCACTTTGGTCAAGAGTCCCAGCTTTCAGTTCCGAAAAGCTGAACCTGAGGAACTAAAGAAGTTAACGCGACGGTCTGAGTTGCGGAGTACCCTCAACCCTGTTTGCACATCTCATATCGTGTAAGGTAGAGTTTTCTAAAGTGCTTCGAAGAACTGCAACTTCGATAGTTCTCCTGATGGTCTTAATCGCCGGGATCATTTCGACTGGGGTCTGCGCACTCCTATGCGAACGCAACGCGCGAGCGGAAAGTCAGGGCCACTGCAATCAGCCTTCGGACACGATGCCCGGAATGGCTCACGATCATTCCGCCATGAATCATCCACGTGTTCTGGCCATCAGTCCGGTAATGGTTTCGCACTCGTGTCAGACGAATTGTGTCACAGCGGAACGTCTTAACACTTCGAGAAAGATTGTTCCGCAAGTGACGGTAGTCGAAAGCGGCGCTGTCGTCCTGGATATTACGGCTGACTTTGCGCCACCCGATACCGCAGACGCATGGAGTTCGGACACCAGCCCACCATACTCGGCCTCTGTCTATAGTGCGTCTTTCAGTATTCTCCGTATCTGAGTTCTCCCTCTCTCCTTCTATCGACTGTATAGCCACCGCAGCGACTTCACGTCGATTGTTTGGCCATGCATCTCTCTTCAATTCAACGTCCGTTGAGTTTCTAGGGGCAGTTGGGTCCGGCAATTCTTGATGAGGAAGAACCATGAAGAACAGACGTGATTTTCTGAGAAATACCGTTGGTCTCGGCGCCGGTTGGGCCGCCGCACCTCGCCTCTTTGCAGCGTCGCAGGCGAACGGAACGGCCATGGATATGGACATGAAGCACATGGGCCATGCAACCGCGCGCAGCAACAGTGGAATCGTTTCCGTTGAAACACCGGACGTTCCGCAGCTTTCGTGGCGCACAGACGGGAGCGTTAAGGAATTCCATCTCATTGCCGAGCCGGTTAAACAAGAGATATTTCCCGGGCGGATCGTTGACCTCTGGGGTTACAACGGCAGCGCTCCGGGCCCGACGATTCAGGTGAACCAGGGCGATCGCGTTCGCATCATCGTGGACAACCACCTTCCCGAAGCGACATCGATGCACTGGCACGGCTTCGAAATCCCGAGCGAGATGGACGGAGCGCCCGGTTCGAGTCAAGACCCGATTCCTCCAGGCGGCCGATTTGTCTATGAATTTACGCTCCACCAGGAAGGCACTTATTTCTACCACTCGCACATGGCGATGCAGGAAATGATGGGCATGATCGGCGCGTTCATCATGCACCCCAAGGAGTCATACAAGCCGCGCGTCGATAAAGACTTCGCAATCATTATGCAGGAGTACGCCATCTTGCCGAACATCAAGGTGCCAAACTCCATGAACATGGAGTTCAACTGGCTCACCTTCAACGGAAAGTCGGGTCCAGCCAACACTCCTCTCATCGTGCGCCACGGGGAGCGCGTCCGCATCCGCCTCATCAACCTCGGCATGGACCACCACCCGATCCATCTTCACGGCCATCAATTTGTCGTCACGGGCACGGAAGGAGGACGACAGCCACAATCCACGTGGGGGCCTGGAAACACTGTACTCGTTGGCGTCGCACAGTCCCGCGATGTGGAATTCGTTGCCAGCAATCCCGGCGACTGGATGCTGCACTGCCATCTTCCGCACCACATGATGAACCAGATGTCATCGATGGTCGGACCCATGTCACGCCGAAATGGAATGCCCGCGGGTCTCGACATGGAGCGAGGCATGGGGATGCTGCGACAAGGAAGTGCGACCTCGGAGGAAAACGGCCCGAGCCTGGGTCGCGGACTGGGTGTCGGTTCGACAGCGGAGCAAGCGATGTCGAATTCTCCACTGAAACAGAAACCGATGCCCCACCAAGATATGCCCGACATGCAAGGGATGCAGATGGGCAAGCCCGATGTCGACAAGGATGCGAATTCCGTACCGGGCTTTCCGCAGGATGCCTTCATGGAAGGTCCCAGGATGGCGATGGATCAAATGGTCGACAAACCTGAAAACTTTGGCTTGCGTCCCGGCTGGAGCGGCTTCATGGCAGGAATGATGACGTTCGTGCGCGTGCTGCCTCCAGACAAGTACGACCAAATCATGGAGCTTCGAAAAAAGCAGGAAGGCAATAAGCCAATGAAGATGGATATGCCGGGAATGGAGCACCAACATGAATAACCTGATTACGCCGGTTAGCTTTCTGGAAGTGAGGGCCGAAACAGCGTCACAACTCCGTTGTGCAACCCGATTCGCATTCTGCTTTGCTGCGTCGTTGTTCCTGATCGCCTTGCCGGCCAGAGCGCAAACGGCAGTGTCCGAGAAAAAGACGATCACGCTCGAAGAACTGCAACAAATGGCCTTGCAGAACAACCCGACGTTCCGGCAATCCGCGGCCAACATCCAAGCAGCGGAAGGCAGGAAGAAGCAGTCGGGACTCTACCCAGACCCAACCGTCGGCTACCAGGGCGAACAGATCCAAGGCGGGTCGTTTCACGGGGGCGAGCAGGGGTTTTTTGTTCAGCAGGACATCGTGCTGGGTGGGAAGCTGGGTCTGAATCGAAAGATTTTTGACCAGGAGCTCCAGCAGGCAGTAACAGAGGCCGACGAACAAAAAGTGCGCGTAGTCACAAACGTGCGGATGTCCTACATCCAAGCTCTCGCTGCCCAGCAGAACCTGGAGTTGCGGCAAAACCTCAGCAAGCTTGCCGACGACGCCGTCGAGACCTCCCATCAGCTCGCGAATGTTGGCCAAGCGGACGCTCCCGAGGTGCTGGAGTCGGAAGTGGAAGCACAGCAGGCACAACTCGCGGTCACGATGGCCGAACAGAACCAGCAGCGGGTCTGGAAAGCACTGGCCGCCGTGGTGGGGAATCCGCGCCTGCCCTTGATGAAGCTCGAAGGAAGACTTGAGGACACGCCACCGGTGAATGCGGATGATCTGGTCGAGAAAATCGTCAATGAGAGTCCAGCCGTAAGAATTGCCGAACTCGGCGTCAAACGTGCCGAAGCCGCCTTGGCCCGCGCGAAGCGGGAACCGATTCCTGACCTGCAGCTTCGCGGCGGCATACAGCAGAATGGCGAGTTGTTGTCCAACGGAAGGTCGGTCGGACTGCAGGGCTTTGCCGACGTGGGGGTGAGAATTCCCATCTTTGATCGCAACCAGGGAAACATTGCCGCCGCGCAGGCTGACGCCGAGAGGGCGAAGCGCGAGGTGGAGCGCGTCAAGCTGGTTTTGCGGGAACGGGCGGCGGGCGTCGTCCAGAACTACACGTTTTCGCAATCCGCGGTTGACCGCTACAAGAACCAGATGATACCGAGGGCGCAAAAGGCGTATGAGATGTACACAAAGAAATATCAGGAGATGGCTGCAGCTTACCCACAAGTCCTCATCGCCCAGAGAACCCTGATGCAGCTCGAAGTCTTCTACACCACTGCCCTGGAGAACTTTGCTACGAGCTCACTTTCTCTGCAGTCCTACTTGCTCACGGACGGCCTCGAAGCTCCTTCGCAGCCAGGCGGAATCGACAAACCGGTGCGTGAGGTCAACATCCCATTCCAGATGAGCGCAAGCCCACAGTAGAGGTAAAGCACATGCGAAAACGCACTCGTCTTCTATCACCTCAGCATTCGACATCGGAGTTGGAAATGGACCACCTGACACACCAAGAGAACGGACATGCTGGGCACAAGATGTCCGACGCCCACGCGAGTCACGACCGTCACGCGGGACACTCCGTCGCCATGTTTCGCGACAAGTTTTGGTCGAGCTTCGCTCTCACAATTCCAGTGGTTTTGTGGTCGACCGACGTCCAACACTGGCTTGGGTACAGAGCACCTGCTTTTCCAGGCTCCAACTTGATCCCGCCAATCCTCGGAACAGTGGTCTTCGTTTACGGCGGTCTCGTTTTCATCCGTGGCGCATGGAGCGAACTGGCGGACCGTAAGCCCGGCATGATGACCCTCATCAGCCTCGCGATCACAGTTGCCTTTGGCACGTCGCTCGCCGCAACGTTCGGCCTCTTTGAGATCGAGGTTTGGTGGGAACTCGCATCCCTGATTACGATCATGGTCCTCGGCCATTGGCTGGAAATGCGAGCAATTTCTCAGGCTCGTGGCGCGCTCAATGCACTCGCCGCATTGCTCCCAGACACTGCCGAACGTGTAAGCGGTCCGGAGATTCAAACCGTTCCGCTTTCTGAATTGCACGCGGGCGCCGTTGTCCTCGTCCGGCCCGGAACCCGCGTCCCGGCGGACGGCATAGTCGTCGAAGGCGCTGCCGATGTTGACGAGTCAATGATTACCGGCGAGTCCCGGACGATCTCGAAGGCGCCAGGTGCCACCGCCATAGCCGGGACAGTCGCCAGCGGTGGAAGCCTTCGAGTCCGCGTCACGGCAGTCGGGGAGCAGACCGCTCTGTCCGGCATCATGCGGTTGGTTGCTGCGGCGCAAGCTTCTGGGTCTCGCACGCAAGCCCTCGCCGATCGTGCCGCCGCAATCCTTTTCTATGTGGCAGTCGTGTCTGGTGCGATCACGCTCACCTACTGGTGGTTTTCGGGAGACAAAGAACATGCCCTGATCAGAACGGCAACCGTCCTCATCATTGCTTGCCCGCACGCCCTGGGACTGGCGATTCCACTCGTGATTGCAATCTCGACATCACTCGGAGCTCAGAACGGTCTCCTCATCAAGGATAGACTCGCACTCGAACGCGCCCGAAATTTGGAGATAGTGATTTTTGATAAGACGGGAACGCTCACACGCGGCTCCCCTGCATTGTCGGGAGTCGCGACTGTGCCTGGCACCAACGACGGTGATTTGCTCGCCGACGCTGCTGCTGTCGAGGTCAACTCCGAACATCCGCTGGCTAAGGCAATTGTCGCCGAAGCCAAACGGCGAAACCTGCCTGCGTTGCACGCTGCCGAGTTCGAAGCGCTACCAGGTCGAGGGGCAAAGGCGCTGGTAGACGGCAAGAGAATCGTAGTTGGCGGACCGCGTCTGTTGACCGATGGCAAAGTAACAGTACCTACAGAAGTTGAAAAGTCGACGACCGCCTGGGCGTCCGAGGGAAAGACGGTTCTCTATGTCGTCGCCGAAGGGCGACTGCTCGGCGTATTCGCCGTTGAAGATGAGATTCGCCCCGAATCAGAGGAGGCGGTCACGGAGCTTCATGAGCTTGGTATCCGGGTCGCGATGATCACTGGAGACTCGAAGGCGGTTGCCGATTCGGTCGCTCGACGTCTCGGCATAGATGAGGTTGCAGACGAAGTTCTCCCTGCTGACAAGGCTTCGGCGGTGAAGCGCTTTCAAGCGGGCGGCAAGAGGGTTGCAATGGTTGGTGATGGCGTGAACGATGCTCCGGCGCTGGCAACTGCAAATGTGGGAATCGCAATTGGAGCGGGAACCGATGTGGCGATTGAGTCGGCCGGAATCGTGCTTGTGCGTAGCGATCCGCGCGATGTTGTGGGGGCGATCAAGCTATCTCGGGCTACCTACCGAAAGATGATTCAAAATCTCGTTTGGGCGACCGCCTATAACCTTGTCGCTATCCCGGTCGCGGGAGGCCTTCTCGTCCGATGGGGACTCGATCTGCCCATGAGCGTTGGGGCAGTCGCAATGAGCCTCTCTACCATCATCGTGGCTGCGAATGCGCAACTGCTTCGCAGGCTGAAACTGGGGGGCAACCTTGCCTAAACCGGTGATTCCCGAGAGGGATGACCTCGTGGTTCACGCTAAAGACTGTGCGTCCCTCCCGTGCCTCACACACAGGGGCGGCCAGCTGAAAAGCATTTGAAAGTTAGCCAGCCTTTGTGAGTTCCACCCGGATTGCCCCCTCTAGAGGGCAAAGCAAAGTACAGTTTTATTAATCACGGCCGTTGGGGTGCTTTTTCAAATGCGAAGATTGTAGCCTGGAGCGCTAAAACCGCTTAATACCGTACCAGGTATGGTATAGTAAAAATACTAAATCATGAGCCACACAATCAAGGACAAGCAAGAACTGCTCTTAAGAGCTAAACGCATTCAAGGACAGGTGGAAGCTCTCGTACGGGCTCTCACCGAAGAGCGAGATTGCTCCGACGTTCTGCAAGTCATGAGCGCCGCCAGGGGAGCGATGAACAGTTTGATGGCCGAGCTTCTGGAAGGCCACATCAGGAGCCACGTTCTCAACGGAAAACAAAAACCGACCTCACAGCAGGTAGTGGCCGCTGATGAAGTGATCGACATGGTGAAGTCTTATCTCAAATAGCGTCCCTCGTCTGGCGGAAGGGACAACTAACTTTTATGAGCACTTCCCCTCTGGCTGAAAAGAACGTCCCGAAAGCGAACGCGTCCGACCACGTCGCGGATCGCGGAGAGCACGCGGGGGGAGTTGAATGGGCTGAACTCATTCGCATTGCCTTCGTAGTCCTCGCTGCGGCTGCGGTCTGGTTTCGACTTTGGGAGCCATTCCCGCGCATCAGTGTAATTGGCATCGCAGCGACCTTGATCGGTGGCTACCCTATTTTCAAAGAAGCCTTCGAGAACATTGTCGAACGCAAGATGACAATGGAACTTTCGATGACCATCGCCCTTCTTTCAGCGTTGGCGATAGGAGAGTTTTTCACTGCTCTGGTCATCACAGGCTTCGTGCTTGCCGCCGAAGTGCTCGAAGGTCTCACTGTTGGGCGAGGACGACGTGCTATCCAGGACCTTCTCAATTTCCTTCCCCGAACGGTCACGGTCAGTCGCAACGCTCAAGTCGTGGAAATCGCTGCGGACCAGGTTAAAGTCGGCGATACGGTGATCGTGAAACCAGGTGGACATGTTCCTGTTGATGGCGTCGTGCTTGGCGGCCGCTCTTTTGTGGAACAAGCAGCCATTACTGGGGAAGCGATGCCGGTTGAGAAAGTGGTCGGAGATGTAGTTTACGCCGGAACCATGAATCAATCGGGAGCTTTGGAAATAACTGCCCAGAAACTCGGCCGCGACACGACGTTCGGAAGGATCGTTGAAGCCGTTGAGCGGGCGGAGAAATCGCGGGCGCCGATCCAGAAAACCGCCGATCGTCTGGCGGGTTACCTCGTGTACTTCGCCCTCGGAGCGGCAATTCTCACCTTCATTATTACTCACAACGTCAGGTCAACGATTTCGGTTGTAATCGTGGCTGGAGCCTGTGGCATCGCTGCTGGAACTCCTCTTGCGATTCTCGGTGCAATTGGCCGCGCCGCGCATCAGGGAGCCATCATTAAAGGTGGTCTCTATCTTGAAGCGCTGGCAGCGGTGGACACTGTGCTGCTAGATAAGACCGGCACCCTGACTTTCGGAACTCCTCAAATTCGCGAAGTCATTTCAGCCAATGGTTTCGGAGAGCGGCAGATCTTGACCGCTGCCAGCATTGCAGAACGCAAATCCGAACACCCTCTTGCCAAGGCGGTCATGGCGCGTGCAGCCGAATTGGCTCTGACTCTGGTCGAGCCTGATGAATTCTCGTCCACGCCGGGGAGAGGGGTCAGAGTGAGACATCAAGGCGAAGAAATCCTTGTCGGCAGTCGGGCATTCCTGTTGGCGCATGGCTTCAAGAGGATTCTGCCAATCGACGGCAACGGGGCGGACGGAGTGTCGGAGGTCTACGTCACGCAAAGGGGGCAAGTTCTTGGCAGCATCCGAATTGCTGACGTTTTGCGTCCAGAGGCAAAGAATGCCGTTGCCGCCATGCGACAAATGGGTTTGAAAACCGTTCTCTTAAGCGGAGACGCGCAAGCCGTAACGACATCTGTCGGCCGCGATCTCGGAGTAGACGAAGCGGTGGGCGAACTTCTGCCGGAGCAGAAAGCAAAATATGTCAGCGAGCTACGCGTGAAGAATCACAAAGTCGCGATGGTCGGAGATGGCATCAATGACGCCCCGGCCTTGGTGGAGGCCGACGTAGGAATTGCCATGGGATCGGGAACCGACGTGGCCAGAGAGAGCGCCGATGTAATCCTGATTGGAAGTGACCTGTCCAAACTTGTCGAAACCTTGCGGGTTGCCCGCCGGTGTCGTGGCATTGTCATGCAGAATTTCGTGGGCACCCTGGTAGTGGATAGCGTCGGCGTCGGTCTGGCAGCGTTCGGCTTTCTGAATCCTCTGCTTGCCGCCTTTATTCACGTGGCTTCGGAACTGACGTTCATCCTGAATTCCACGAGGTTGTTGCCCCGGAGTTCTGAAGTCAGGGGATGAGGCGACGGGTTTTGCAGCGAAGCTGGGCGTTGTCATGCATCTGACTTATTTAATCCACGGTCGGGTTTGGGGAGTCCTGGTGGCTCTGGCTATTCTCGGCTTCTGTTTAGCTGGGTTCGTCTTTCTCTCGGGGAAGTCACAAGAACCGTTTGGATTCGATGAACTCTACGGTCTCTTGGATTGAAAGGCCCATACTGGGGTTCTGGGAATCGGCTAAGCACCGTGAACACGCAGTTGGACTATCCACTCAAAACGAAGCGCCTAGTGGTCGGGCAGGTTACGATCTGTCGAGGCTGCTGCTGTGGCGATACGGAGCGTGGACGGCCCGAAGTTCCGGTTGAATGGCTCAAGAATGAATGGCGAAAGCGGGGACTGCTGAAGCTAGTCCAGTTGACTATCAGTGGTTGTGTCGGACCGTGCGACGTGCCGAATGTCGTTGTGATTACGAGACCTTCGGGCACTGAGTGGCTAGGCAATATTGCTGAGGTTGAGCAGTATCACAGTCTGTTGGAATGGGCTGTCCGGTGTAGGGATGCTGGCGAGATGTTGGCTCTGCCGTTGGAATTTCACGGGTGTCGAATTAGCCCTTTTGTTTTTGTTCATGAGGATGTTCCTAGGTCAGGTGGAGCCGCCCGGCAGGCCCCACACGGGGAGTGTGACGTATGACCAACACACGTAAATATTCGAGAATCGCGACTGTGCTGCTGGTTGTCTTCTCTCTTCCTTCGGTGCTGGCAACTGCTCAAGAAAAGAAGGAATTCAGTTGCACCGTCGGGGCCGGAGCCGTGATTTCCGTCACCAACAATTACGGCCCCATCACCGTCAAGCCTTCCGGAAGCAGTCAGGTGGTCGTCGAGACGGTATCCTTTTCGGACACGGTGAGCCTGGTGAACGAGCAGCATGGCGACCGCATTGAGCTTCGTTCGATCTCCACCCGCCAGGGCACCAATCTGGTGGAGTACACCGTGCTGGTCCCTACTGCCGCCTTCGTCACCCTGCGATCATCCGATGGAACTCTTCGCGCACAGGGGCTGCGCGGCGATGTAGTCCTCGAAGCCGCTTCCGGTTCGGTGGAAGTGACAGACATCAGTGATGCCCACTTGCACGTGAAAACTCTCAGCGGACCGATTAGTTTAGCTGACATTCGCAACAGCCATCTGGACATCCATTCGGTACGCGGCAACGTCGACCTGCATAATGTCACCGGACCATTCGTTGAGGTGAATTCGGGAGCCGGACGAATCACATATGACGGCGATCCGGGCCGGGGTGGACAATACCTGCTCACCAGTCACACAGGTGATCTTGAAGTCTCAATCCCAGCCAGCGCCTGGGTTGAGATCAAGGCACGCTCAATAAAAAGTCAGTCCGACCCGGAATTTCCCAATGTCAGCAGCGTTCCCACGATGGGCCAGATCAATCTGATGGGAAAGCCTCGCAAAATTGGGTCCCGCTTTGAACTGCGCTCGTTCAGCGGCAAGATTCGCCTCAAGCGGCCCTAACCGCCTAGTGTTGGGAGACACCCTCGCTGCGCGGTTACTGCAGTGCTCGACCTTTCGTCAGGCTTAGCGGTTGCTGGTCTTGGCACTCTGATTGCGCTCGTTTGTGTTTTCGGTGTAGAGTCTAATGACTCGATTAAGGGTACGGTTTATGCGGTCGATCTCGAAACAAATAGCATTTTTTTGTGTATTGCTGACATTCTGGTCAGCGCTAGCATTTGTTTCGCATCATCATTCGAGTAGCACCGATGCATTGAAATGCACGGTCTGCGTGGCCGCGCATTCATCCTCTCCCAAGACGACTTCCGCACTGCCGAACAGGAAGTTCGTTCGAGTATCTACTTTTCGGTCTTATCCGGTTTCCGCTAAGCAGCGCCTCGTAGCATTTGCCCTCAGCGTTCGCCCACCTCCTTCAGTCTAGAAATCGAATTCAAAAGATCGAATCGCGGGTGCCTTAAACGCACTGCGCCCGCCCCATTTCTTAGACTTTCTTGGAGGAATTATGCTGGCTTTCTACAAAAAGTCGCTGTTTGCGGCTTCTATCGTGGTTTTCTATTTGACGCTGGGTCTTCACGCTTACGCGCAGTCCGGCGGGAGTTCCATCAGTGGCACCGTCGTAGACCCTTCAGGTGCCGTGGTCCCGAACGCAACTGTGGAAATTCATAACCCAGTCAGCGCCTTTGACCGATCGACCACCACAGACAGTTTAGGGAATTTTAGTTTCCCGAACGTTCCGTTCAATCCGTATCACCTAACCGTAACCGCGACCGGGTTCGATCAAAAAGCGCAGGACGTAGAGATTCGGTCTTCAGTGCCCGTGAATGTCAAAATCGGTTTGACGGTAGCTGGAAGCTCCAGCACAGTTTCGGTCGAGGCTGGGGCAGACCTGGTGGAGAACGATCCCACCGGTCACACCGACGTGGATCGAAAATTGTTCGACAAAATTCCGCTCGAAAGTCAGTCATCGTCAGTGAGTTCGCTAGTCACACTCGCGTCACCGGGAGTCGCCGCTGATTCGAACGGCCTGTTTCATGGACTTGGCGACCACGCGTCCAACTCATTTTCTGTCGATGGCCAACCCATTACCGATCAGCAAAGCAAAGTTTTTTCCAACCAGATTCCCGTCGATTCGATTGACTCGTTGGAGGTCATCCCCGGCGCACCGCCTGCTGAGTTCGGAGGCAAGACGAGTCTGGTGATTGTCGCGACGACGCGCTCGGGTCAGGGTGTTACCACACCCCATGGCAGCGTGAACGCTTCTTATGGCTCGTTTGGCTCGTCCAATGTTGGTTTCGATCTCGCTTACGGGGGCGCAAAGTGGGGGAACTTTATCTCTGCGAACGGGTTGAATAGTGGCCGGTTCCTTGACCCGCCGGAGTTCGTCGTGATCCACGCTAAGGGCAACGAAGAGAATGTCTTTGACCGCGCTGACTATCAACTCTCAACTGCGGACTCTATTCACCTGAACTTGGGCTTCACGCGTTCCTGGTTTCAGACGCCCAACTCGTTTGACACCCAAAATGCCACGTCGTGGGCTGGCAGTGGTGGGCTCGATCCCAATGGCAATGTCGTAGGCCTCGCGGACCAGCGCTCGAAAATACAGACCTTCAACATTGCGCCGTCATGGACGCGAGTACTCAGCTCAACTGCTGTGTTTACTCTCGGTGCCTTCGTGCGGCGCGACGCTTATAACTACTATCCCAGCAACAACGTTTTTGCGGACCTCGGCCCGATTCAAGAATCGACTATCGCGCAAAATCGGACGCTCGCCAATATGGGTTTTCGGTCCGATGTGTCATATGTGAAAGGAATCCACAACCTTAAGGTGGGTGCCACCTATCAACAGACGTTTCTCACGGAGAATTTCGGTCTGGGCATAGTCAGTCCAGTTCTCAACGCACCATGTTTGGATACGTTCGGGAATCCGATCGCTGGCTTCAACGATCCATCCCAGTGCGCGGGGGCTGGCTTGCAACCAAACACAGCCTCAAATCCAAACGCTGCGAGTCCTTTCACGCCACTTCTAGGCTGCTACGATTTGACCAGGGCCACTCCGTCCCCGAATGACAACTGCGCCAACTCGAAGAGCATCTCGTTCCCATTTCACGGACATACGGACGTAAAGGAGCTTGCCCTCTACGTTCAGGACAATATTACCAAAGGCAACTGGTCCTTCAATTTGGGGATACGTGGCGACCTCTACAACGGCCTCACCGTTGCTCATCAGGCCGAACCCCGCTTAGGCGTGGCTTACAACATTAAGCGGACTAACACGGTTTTTCGCGCTTCCTATGCGCGAACGCTTGAAACTCCGTTCAACGAAAATCTGATACTTTCAAGCACCGGGTGCCAGTCTCCTGTCCTCTCCACCCTTATCCCGTGCGTAAACGCGCCACTTGAACCCGGCTATCGCAATGAGTTCCACGCCGGTTTACAGCAGGCGCTCGGGCGCTATGCCGTAGTCAGTGGAGATTACATTTGGAAGTACACGCATACGGGGTACGATTTCAGCATCCTGGCTGCGACCCCGATCTTCTTCCCGATTGGATGGCACAATTCTAAGATTCCTGGATACGCGGTTCGCGTGAGCGTGCCGGACATTCATGGATTTACGGCCCTGGTTGTCTTCTCCAGCGTCGCCGCCCGTTTCTTCCCACCCCAAACTAGCGGCTTGGGTGTTACGGTAGGGCAGAGTGGGACTCCCTTCCGTATCGACCACGACGAAAAATTCAACCAAACGACTCACTTGCAATACCAGCCCTGGAAGGGAGGGCCTTGGGTCGGCTTCAACTGGCGGTATGACAGCGGTCTGGTTGCGGGCTCGGTTCCATTTGCAACGGACACGACAACCCCGGTAGACCTGACGGGCCTCACTGCGGATCAGCAACTGCAAGCTGGATTGTTCTGTGGGAGCCAACGCCCGACACTCTCTACACCTCTCACCACTTGCGCTCCATCACAGTATGGTTCGACTCTGGTCAAGATACCGGCGCCTGGAACGCAAGACCCCGACCACAATCCCCAGCGCATTGCTCCGCGGAGTCTCTTCGACCTTTCGGTGGGCGACGATAACCTCTTCAAAGGCGAGCGGTACAAGTGGAGCCTCAGTCTCACAGCCATCAATCTGACGAATAAAGTTGCACTCTATAACTTCCTGTCAACCTTCAGCGGCACTCACTACGTCACGCCGCGTGCCCTAACGGCAGAACTGGGCTTCCATTTCTAGAAGCCCAGTAAGTTTTGATTAGCCGTACCGAGCACAGATGACGGGGTTCCATTGAATGACCTGGAGCAGTCTGCACCGGAATGGCATCACTGCTCCCGGTCTGATTTTTAATCTTTGGCCCACCATTCTCATGCACAACCATTGGCCATCGAGGGGCAGAAGAAAAACGGTGGAACAATTTACGGTGCGCGAAGGCTTCTGGATGTTGGGAATCGTCGGGGTGATTTTGATGGGACTAATGTTGCTGGCCTTGTTCGGGTACCTGAATTTCGATATGGACTGAGGATTCCTCCCGGCCAGTCTCCTCAGACAGGCAGACCGCCTGCGCACACTCCGGCCCCCGTGGGCCGGGTCAAGAACAGTCGGGATAGGTACAGCGAAGAGTACGAGGCGTTCGCCATCCACAAGCGTGCGTGGAGGCGCGAGTCGTTGCTTAGCTTGTTGCATAAATCTGCGGACTGTGGCAGCACTCAACAACTTAGGACGGCATGATGCAGCGCCACGATATTGAAAACACTGTACGGGTGCACTTTTTATCTGGTTTGGCCGATCAAAGGAGAGGCTCGCTCTGTGCGCGATCATACTAGGGAGAGTCGGGCGAGTCAACCGATCGATCCGATGGTTGGGGGGCTGGAGTTGGGCGGCAATGTCAGCCAACAACGTTGTTAAAACTTTCAACAAGAGTGAATAAAAAAAACTGCAAAAGCTTCGACCCATTGGTATTAAAAGGGTGATCTCGCGTGCCACTCCAGGCAAATCTAATTCTCGCGTCCGCAAGAGATCCACAGCTCAGCCGCGGTAGACTGTGGTTGTCCCATATTTTTGGGGTCTGATTTTCGTGTCGGCTCGACCCCACTCGGCGGCGAGTCACAAAAACCGATTAAGAGGAGAAGCAATGTCAAATTGGCTTGATTATGAATTACACGTGCTGGCGAGCAGTCCGTCAGAAATAAACCAGATCGCGGAGAGGTTAAAGCAACCATCAACACGCCTGTCGCAATCGGTGGCAGAAAAGTTCAGTCAGCCCGCCAGCGAGATTGCTAACGGATTGAAAGATCTGATCCAATTTAGCGCGACCAGGAATTTAGGCCATTTGGATGTCACCGTCAGCAAGGCACGCAGTTTTAGCTTATCGTTCAAAGATAAATTTCATGGCATTGTTGATGCGCACGTTTTTGAAGTCTCAGAAGTTTTCCCGGCAGCGGTATTCTTACTCACGTACTACGACACGCAATTTTCCTACTCAGGAAAAATGGTCATACGCGGGGGCGAAGTCATTCAGCAAATACTCGACGGTAAGCAGCCGGCTCAAGGGGTACCCTTTTGCTTGCCAGACATTTTCGCGCCTTTTCAGGCTGAGTATTATGGCGAGCTTAAGTGCGGCAGCTTGTGGCAAGAGTGGCGAGAGAAAATGGCTGCTGCAATTGGGAAAATGAAAGATCAACACCCGCATACACTCCCGACATCATGAAGCGCTTGCAGGAATTGAAGGCCAGTGGGGTAAGGGTCTGGCTCTATGCGGGAGAAAGGTGGATCGTTCGGTATAGCTCTGACGATACCATGCCGCAACCATGATGATTTGTCGCAGCTAAATCAGCCTGTAGCCGGGATGACTGACGATGGCGAACCGTAGCAGATCTTTAACCCACTTGAACCTCTCCTCAGCGGTATAAATGGCTGCAAGAACGCTTTGCTGTTGCGGCTCGAACGGCAAGTCTTATTGACATGCGGAACGGTCGAATGGCTCCCGCTCTGCCGACCTTTACGACGCTGACATGACGCCCGAGATACGTTCCATAGATTCGATCAAGTTCCTCAAGGCGTCCGAAATAATCAAACCGAAGGTCGACGCAATCGAGAGAAGTGCGTGGACTAGCGAAATGTCAGAGAGCAGACCTAGGGACAGAGTTTATGGAATTGGGGCCGGGTTAGTCCTGGCTTACGGAATAGAAGAACGGGAGCGCGCCGGTCCGGGCATTATAAAAGAGTTGGCCTGTGATGGTCGGTAGGGGAGTCTTATAGCTTTTTCCAGTCAGTCAGGGACTTCAATTCCTGTATCTCCAACAATCTTTGAAATCGCCGATTATGCTCAGCTTCCTTTGCCACATTATGCCAGCCTTGTCGGCTCTCGGGGCGGCTCGTATTGTTCCGCAGGTACTGGAGGTTCGCTTTCCAAATTTCGGCTATTTCATCTCGCAACTTTTCGATGCGCTCTGCTACAGGTTTAGGCATATCGTAGGTTGGCAAACTAGCGATTCCGTTGGCGGAGTGAAGTCCATACGAGCCGCCTAATCCGCTCCGGCAGTTGTGTCAGAGGTGGCTCGCCGCTAACGAGAGCGTCAGATGTTGAAACCCATCCTCTCCTTCCGGCAGAAATAGTCTCATCAGTCTCATCAGTCTCATTTTGTATCCCCTGTTTAGAAGTTGGGCGATTTGCGTTTTTCCACGTTAATTATTTCGAGTTCAAACCGTCATCATAAAGTTACCTGAGACATCGGCAGCCGGCTATCCCGCGCCCACCGCAGATGCACAAGACATAGCGGCAGAAGAAGCCGGGAAATACGGCACTTTACTGAATCGACTACAGTCCCAAGCGGATGGAGATCCGAACGTGGCAAATCTATAGTGGGCTGGCCGCATGGATTCCCCAATGAAACATGTAAATGTCCGTTGGAATCCGGTCACGCAGCAGTGGTTCTGCACCAAGTGTGGGCGAACTTCCGACCAGGCCAACGTCGATGCCGCCTTTGAAGAATTAGATCCATACGAGTGCCACGTCCCCTCCGTAGAAGCTCCCCGAGCTGAACCGGGCACCGAAACCGGTGGGCTCATAAAGAAGCCCTATAAGATGACGCCCAAGTCAGAACGCAGCGGCAGCCGATTTGTCGTCAGAATAGACGAAGGCAAGCCGGTGATCCAATTGGAGCTGTTTCATGACACCGTGTCTGGCATGAGGGCGATCTCGGTCGGATTTGAACTGCTTGGCGGAACGACGTTAGACGTGGCGAGAACACTAGTGGATGTGATGAATGAAAGAATCGTCGGAGTTATTGTTACCCCAAGGGTTTGAATCGCCTATTTGGATGTCGAGTGAGAGGACAGGAGAGTCATGAGCGCCCGCTGCGACTCCTTGTCGGCCTCGGACCCTTCGTCCGACAGGTCCACTCCCCAGAAATTGCCTTGTAGCTGCAAACATTCGACTCCCGCCTGCAGTTCATTCGGTGAGAGCTGTTTAATCCATTCAACTCGAAACTCCTTTTTCTTCGATCCACGTTGCAAACTGATGATCATTCGAGGTTGCAACGGCATCCGGTAGGCGACAAGCCGTGCCCCTGAAGGAGTGATGTCCACTGTATGAGCCAGGTGGGTGACCTTGTCGACCGAAACCTTGACAGGCAACACCATTTTTCTGCGCGGCGATTTTCGTTTGTTCAGCATTGGAGCAACTATTATGAGATGACAACCCCAGATCAGAAAGTTACGCGCGTTATCGGGGAGACAGTGACCAAAGTCGATCCGAAACTGACGAAGCGCAAAGCGGTTTTCTCGAACAGCCTACGTGGGATCATTACCTCCGTTACCGCCCGTAACGCCACCTCAGGACCGTTGCCGATCGCTTCGCTTTCGGTGCACACTGAACGTAGATGGGGGAACAAAACAAATGCGATCAAGTCGACAAACAAAGATAGCTCAAGGCTGTGACGGCTATTCCTGGTTGCTCGCAACTACCGTGTGCCTAATCCTAATTGTTTGCCTCATTTCGGTTGCACCCAGTACAATTTCCCACGCTCGTACCTTTCAAGACGCACCAACAGCATCGGCGAGCGACACTATTCGAATCTCATCTGCGAACGCTAGCAGTCTTTGTTTTTCATCTTGGCCTGGCGGGGCGATGTGGCAACATTTCGTGCAGAGCGAACATGTTAACCCGTCAACTGTCGATGCCGTGCTGACCTCGTCGTCGTGCCGGCAATAAGAGCCCTAGTTGCGATTGTCGCCTGTTCCAAAAACCCTCAAGAAGCACAGCCTCTAAACCTTTCAACCCAATAGCTCCGGTTTCCCAGTTTTGGCTGTTCCACAAACACCTGATTCTCGAACGCGAGAGGTGATTGCCTAATCAGCTTCGTATGGCGGTGGTTGTTTCTTTACTGAACCGTAAGTGTCACCGCGGTCGAATGGCTCACAGCTCCATTGCTTCCGGACGGACTGGCTGCCGCACTCGCTGTTATTTGCACTTGGCTGACTCCCGCGGGAGTGGGAGAGTGCGTACCGGAGGTCGTCGGGGTTCCGCTGCCACCGCCGCCGCATGACACGATTCCTAACCCGAATAGCAAGGTCATTGTTAGCAGGAAGGTCTTGCGTGATACTCGCGCCCTCTCTCTCCTACCTAGCAGCACCATCCCGGCGAAGCTCAAAGACAACCCGAACGCAAAGATCGACCCGGGATTAAAAATAGCCGTTCTTGGAGTAGTCAAGACCGCAGCACCGACAGTTGTGATTGTGACAGTCGTAGTAACGGTGTTGGTGTTCGGCGTCAAAGAAACCGGGCTGAAAATACAGTTTGCGAAGCTCGGCAGCCCTGAGCATGAAAAGCTAATAGGACTACTAAATTTCCCCTCTGGCGTCGTGGCTAGTGTGAAGGTTGCCGCATGGCCAGCGCTGATTGTCGCACTGCTCGGGTTAGCTGAGACCGTAAAGTCGTCCGCACCCATGGCTCCCTGCATCACAGTGACATCATTGCTCCCTTCCTCCGCAACATAGACGGTATTTATGACAGAGTTCACAGCGACAGGCCCTGGGTTGATACCGGCACTGATTGTCGTGATAGCGTTGGTGGTGCCATCAATCATTGCCACATTGCCGCTACTGTCGTTGGACACGTACACCTTATTGGTTGCCGTGTCCACGGCTGGAAAAAAGGGCGAGCCGCCAATGGCCAGTGGAACGGCATTCTTGGTTGCTCCGTCGATTACGGTAACGTAGGCTCCATTAGCGATGTAGATCTTGTTGGTCACGGGGTTGACTGCAACGGCAGAGTCCCGAGGGCCGCCACTCAAACTAATGAACGTGGTGCTGTCGGTTGAGCCGTCGATTACTGTAACGTCGTTGCTACCTGAGTTCGTTACATAAATGGTATTCGTGACCGAGTTCAATGCGATGGCTTCAGGTCCAGTCCCAACAGCTACAGTGCCTGTGCCGTTGGTCGCGCCGTCAATGATGGTCACCGTACCGGGCACGAAGCCGGCATCACCGTTGTTGACTACATAAATTTTGTTGGTCACTGAATTCACCGCAAGGGCTTTAGGATAGACGCCAGCGCTTACCGTCGTGGTGTTATTTGTTGCTCCATCAATTACTGTAACGGTGTTGCTGCCCTCATTGGCCACATAAATCTGATTGGTCACCGTGTTGACCGCAATGGCCCTAGGATAGTTCCCGGTGGCAACCATCGATGTATGGTTTGTCAATCCGTCAATGACAGTGACCGTGTTGCCAGGCACACCAGCCGTACCGCCGTAGTTGGCCACATACATTTTGTTAGTCACCGGATTCACTGCAACGGCTATCGGATTGGTGCCTACCTGCACAATGGCAGTGGTGTTATTTGAGCCATCGATTACTGTTAGGTTGGCACTGCCGCAGTTGGCTACATAGATCTTGTTGGTCACCTGGTTGATGGCGACATCACAAGGCTCAGTTCCCACCGGGACGGTCGTTAGCACCGTCTGCGCCGCGCTCGGGCGGAAGGCCACGCACAACACAATGATTTCTGCCAACCACCGGGAAGCGGAGCCTTTACTTCGGCACATGTAACACCTTTCTCGCATTAGGCGTGTCGGCAGTCTGTTCTTCTTGCTCCTGTCGCTGTCTTGCGCTGTTTCCCCCATACCAGTCTGAGCACTTACAGACGATGGCTAGGGTCGGTAACTCCAGAGGTCGTTCAGCGGTCCGGCCGTCCCGTTCGAGTCTTCGCCCCCGCCTCCGAAAAGCCAAAAGGTACCGCCATTGTCGATCCAACTCATAGCGTAAGACCTTGCACCAGGGACATTGCTGGCGGATGCCACGCCTTGCGTGCCGTAGACGCCTATAGCATCTTCCGTGTTGCTACCCCCCATCCAAGTCCACGTTTTGGAAGTCGGGTTGAACTTCCAAAGATCGTTAAGGTTTGAAAAATCTCCTGCTCCAAACCCATAGCCAATTCCCCCGAAGAGCCAGAGATTGCCGCTGCGGTCAATCCAACTCACACCGTCCCCCCGGCTACCGGGGACGTAGCTGGCGGATGCCACGCCTAGAGTGCCGTAGATGCCGCTCGCCTTACTACTACTCCCGCTCACCCACGTCCACTGCCTCGATTTAGCATCGAACTCCCAAAGATCGTCGAGAAACACCCCTGCTCCCGTTGAATCGATACCAAAGCCCCCAAAGAGCCACAGATTATCGCTGCTGTCGATCCAACTCACAGCCTCTGATCGTCCTCCAGGAACGTTACTGGCGGCGGCGACACCCTGTGTTCCCCAATTGCCCACTCCATCGGTAGTATTGCTTCCGCTAACCCATGTCCAAGTCCTGGTAGTGGGATTGAACTCCCAAAGGTCGTTAAGGTATCCAAACCAGACCCCTCCCTCGCCATACCCACCGAAGAGCCAGAGATTGCCGCTACGGTCGATCCAACTGACAGGCCATGCTCTTGCACCGGGGACATTGCTGGCGGATGGGACGCCCTGGGTGCCGTACACGCCGATCGTATTCGCGATATTGCTCCCGCTTACCCATGTCCAAATCCTGGTTGTGGGATTGAACTCCCAAAGGTCGTTCATCCATCCCCCATCGTAGCTATATCCCCCGAAGAGCCAGAGATTGCCGCTAGAGTCCATCCAACCAACAGCGGCGTAGCGTCCACCGGGAACGGCACCGGGACTGAAATAGACGCCCATTGGATGGTCAGTATTGCTTCCGCTAACCCAGGTCCACATCTTTGTCGTGGGATTGAATTCCCAAAGATCATTAAGTCCGGGATAACCTCCGAAGAGCCAGAGATTGCCGCTACGGTCGATCCAGTTCACAGAACTCCCCCTTGCACCGGGGACGTTGCTGGCGGATGCCACGCCCTGGGTCGCATAGACACCCTGCGCGTTTGCTCTGTTGCTTCCGTTTACCCAAGTCCATCCTTTGGCGATGCTCGGGACCGGAGGAGGATTGGGATTGGGGGAACCGGAGGTGGGAGTAGTACCGCCACCGCCGCAACCAATCAGAAGAAGTGAAATCAAGCAAACTACACAGAATGAGAGAAGGCGAGAGCATCGCATTGTCTTTGCTCCATGATGACCAAATTGTGAGCCTTAGCCCAAACGCGGACAGAACGCACCAACGGAGAGTGTGTACGAAAGGCTACGCGGAAGGCAGCGGGTGTGTATACCATGAGGCCGAGATTGCCCCTGTTCTTCTACACCGCAGTCTGTCATTGCAATCGGAACGCCATCGGCGATGCACCCATCGGCGCAAATGCGGGGAAGCGCGGAACAGACAAATAGTTCCGAGCCGTGGCAAACCGGAAAGATAGGCGGGCACGAACACGCTACTTTGCTTTGGGACATCGAGGTTGGACGCACCGTTGCGCTTGGCCAACGGAGTCGGTGCTGTTCTGCGTTTACACCACCCATCGGGATTGTGTGAAATGGGGACTTGCAACAGTGGTTCGCTGCTGTAGCCAAGACGGAGTTGCTGAAGTTTTTGGCAATTTGCGTGATAATCTTCTGTGTCGAATGCTTCAGGGGTAGTTGGCTACTTTGAAGTTAATTTAGGGTTCACCGTCAAAAACGCATCCTTCGGCTGCGGCTCAGGAACGGCTATCGCGCCAGAACGTATATGCGGCTTAGGTTTTAGTGGAGCACGGGCAGGGACATCCGGATCGCCAAGAGTGGGTGGGTCGCTGCCTGCTGAAGCTTCCGCAGATGCGTGAGTGCCTACGTCTATCGTCAACTCGTTTAGCTCCTTGGCCTCACGTCTTCGCTTATCTCGACCCTTTCCCATTGCGTCTACGCCGCTCTTTCCTACCCTCCACTACATTGGCGAATCCTGGTACTGGTGGTCGAGACAGAATTCTGCCCTCGCGACGTCTCGCATACGAACGGTTGCTGGATTTACAGCGCTGCTTTTGCTTACGCTTTCGGCAGCTCTCCTTAGTTTTGCGATAGCCTCCGATTGGGCGAGAGGCTCCTTCGCGATGAGCGCTGGCCTCGCTAACCGCTTTAACCTCGGAATATTGCTGAGTCTTGCTTCGTTTGTCGTTAGCCTGATAGCTGAACGAAAGCGCCGCCTGCTCGGCATGGGCGCATCATCACTGATCCTCCTCTGTTGGGTACGCTACTTTCTTTCGCATCTGTCAACGCTTTGGACGAAGTCGTAGTTCGTCAAAGCCGGGTAAAGTGGTTGCGTCCAACGACGGGAACCTGGCTTTGCCGACTCAAGCATAAGCAACGACACCGGTGGTGGGTATCGCACCTGTGGACGTAAGGGATGAGAAGATTTATATCTTAACGGGTGACGGGTGTGTCCATGCACTTCGGCACCCGGCGCAACTCCATCCGTTTTCGCAGTAGTTGATGTAATTAGGCCCGACTACACTAATAATCCCTTCGATGAGTGCAATGTCGATATTTCAACAATTTCAACAGTTCTACCTGTTTCTCGAACGGGATAGTTGATTTGTGGCTGTAGCCTTGGGTGCGGCGATTCGTGGCCATCGGTGTGGCGATGCGGTGCGGGGGATTGTGCGGGCCGGGGTGCGCCTAGCTTCGGGAACTGCTCGGCGCAAAATCACGTACTGTTGTAGATGCGACCTCGAAGATCACTACGACTCGGCGTCTTCTTCTTCGGATACCTAGCACTTTCATTGGTAGCTGGAGTCTTCGTCGCCGAAAGGACGCTCCACCCGGCTCGGCGCTCACTGTCTGTCAAAGACGAGACGCAAGCGCAAGCAGTGGCGCATAGCCATAACTCGGAGTTGGCCAATGTTGCTATCCCGGCACGTGACGGAGCAACCCTAAGCGCTTGGAGCATCCGGCCGCGCAACAGCAATGGTAGAGCCGTGATCCTGTTGCATGGTCTCAGCGACAACCGCCTGGGCATGATCGGCTACGCAGAACTGTTTCTGAGCCACGGTTTCATCGTCCTCATGCCCGATGCTCGGGCGCATGGGACTAGCGGTGGCCAACTCGCGACCTATGGCCTACTGGAATCCGAGGATATTCACCGCTGGTTTGATTGGCTCCAACAAAACCAACATCCGGGTTGCATCTTCGGTTTCGCGGAGTCCATGGGTGCGGCGCAGCTCCTGCAATCGCTGCACAGCGAAACACGCTTCTGTGCCGTTGCAGCGGAATCGACCTTTTCGAGTTTTCGTGAGATTGGCTATGATCGCGTCGGGCAGTTCTTCAACACTGGCCCGTGGCTCGGACGAACTGTCTTGCGCCCGGTTGTCGAAGGCGCATTTGGCTATGCCAAATGGAAATATCAACTGGACTTCGAGCAGGTTTCACCGCAGAGCATAGTGGCGAGAACTAAGGTTCCAGTTTTGTTGATCCATGGGCAGAACGATAGCAATATCCCGATTCGTCACTCACGTCGGATCGCAGGCGACAACCCTACTCTTACTCTGTGGGAAGTGCCCGACACAGAGCACTGCGGCGCAATCAGCACCGCGCCCCAGGAGTTTGAGCAGCGGCTCTTTCACTGGTTTGGCGATCATTCCCCCGCACAAGGAAAGCTGTTGTAAACTGCCCCAGGCGATTACACTCACCCGGTCAATGAGTGAAATGGCGATTCTAATTAACGGGCACGGTATCTTGTTTCCCAAGTCATGAATGATAGGATTTGAAAAGCAGCTTTACCAAGGAACCCCGTGCAACCTGAGGGCGAACTACACCGCGCCGCAGCCCGGTATCGCCGGAGAATAATCTGGCTCACCATTCCGACGTTGTTGACTCTTGCGGTCGAACTGGTGGGTGGTTGGCGCTACGGGAAAGACCCTTATTCAGAAAGGTATGCGATTCATCTTGGCCCTTTGCGTCCGCTGATGTTGTTGATGCTTGCTGCGGTTGTTGTGTGTCCACTGCTGATAGTGGCGGGTTTTGCGATCCTGTTTTCAAAGTGGAATACTCTGCGGGTGAAAAAGGGCTGGTTATCTACGTTACTGCTTCTGCTGATGTTGTCTCTCCTACTCAGTATGTTTAGCTGCGCTTGGAGCTGCACAGGACATCCCACTTGGATGGATGGATATAGATAGTATTTAGATGGAACACTACACTCTAGTTTCGGGGCAAGGGCCTGCCCGACAATTGACGTAATTAGGGTGTGCGTGTGAAAAAGGCGCGGAGGCAAAGCATGAGGCGGCTATTTTTTCATGCTCGCCTTTGAGTTACGCGACAGGAATTGTACCGGAGTTTTGGAGTTTGGAGGAATTAGTGGGACTATTAGAGCAGAAGGGAGGTCGCGGCATGAACTCAAGAAGAGTGCTTGGCTGGCCGTGGTCATCGTTGCAATACCAGTCGCGTAGCTGCTACTCATTTGATTCATCCCGGAAGACAGGATAGTCAGCTTCCACTGGCCTCGATGAGCGAAATCGCGATGCAAGTCACCGACTCTTCGAACCACTCCATGTGTCGGTGAAGTACCCGCGTCCTTTTGGCCCGTCGATGGCGACCAGCAGGGTCTCAGTCTCGACCTGCGATATGGGTCTGGAGACCGTGTAGAGCTTTAAGCCCGAATCTTGGATCTTCCGGACGTCGAGATTTCCTTGCAGCAACTTGGGCCACCACGGCACATCAGGACTTGTCACGCGCCCAATCGAGGACGCGAGGGAATCAAGGCTCTTGAGGTTTCTCCGAAGGTTCCCCGCGTCTGCGGGATCAAATTCGAATGCGCACCAAACCGTTGAAGGAGAAAGATCGTGGACCTCGTGAATACTCCGGGAACTGTCGGGCAAGAATTCGGGTATCCAGCCACGGTCAATTGCACCGTCCTTTTTGGCGTTGGCGAGAACCGGGTAGAACGATTCCTGATCGTGGCTGCTACGGCACCCAATGAGAATCGAAATTAGAAGTACAAAGGAAAACGCTACCGGAATCCGTTTCATAGTCGAAATTTTACGCCCAGGAGACGCACCCATTCGCGATAACTGTCGTTAACAGACCTGTACCCACGACTCGGTCAATGAGCGAAATGGCGAACTCGGTTCCGCAGCCCTTTCTCCCGTTGGGCATACACTGGTGGCGCGCCCAATCTTTGTCGAGGCACTGAATGTCCCGTCGCAGCAAAACGCGGCTGTTGCTACTCTCCGTTGGAATCATTGTGCTCCTCGCTTTATTCCCGCCAGTCTTCCACCTCTTTCGCACCTCCTACCGAGATAGGAACGTCGTTGAAAATCTGCCCGCAGGATATGCAGATGACATCAGCCGACTAAACAAAATACAGATTGCAGGAACCTGGGACATTCCAGGTGATCCGCTAAGAGGCGAAGAGCAGCTTCGCCAGGTGCTACTGAGCGCACAAGCCTCCCACTTGCACGTGTCAATCGCAGGCGCACGCCATAGCATGGGTGCCAGACGATCTATCCGGGAGGCATAGCAATCAATATGCTGCCCTCCAAGGGGATGAAACTCGACGAAGACAAGAACTTGCTTCACGTGCAAGCAGGCGCGAAGTGGGCCGACATCATTCCCTATCTTGACCAGCACGGTCGCTCGGTTGAAGTGATGCAGTCCGACAATTCGTTCACCGTGGGAGGTTCCCTGAGCGTCAATTGTCATGGCTGGCAGTATGGTCGCCCGCCAATCGCCTCGACCGTCGAGTCCTTTCACCTGATGAAAGCCGATGGATCGATGGTGCGTTGCAGCCGCTCTGAGAACCCGGAGCTTTTCTCGCTTGCTCTCGGAGGTTACGGGCTGTTCGGAGTCATCCTGGATGCCGACCTGCGAGTTGTACCCAATGAGCGATTGCGGCTTGAGCAATACGTTGTTCCTCTTGACCGAGCTATGGAGTCGTTCGAACGCAAGCTTCGCACAAAACCGGACGTCGAGTTGGTTTACGCGAGGATGAACATCACTCCCCAAAAGATGTTCGATGAAGTGCTGGTAAACATTTTTTATCGAGAAAGCGGGCCAATTCCACATCTCACCGATTCCGGTTCACGTTGGTTGTCACGACTAGTGTTTCGTGGCTCAGCCGGTAGCGCATACGGGAAGGAACTGCGCTGGTCGGCGGAAACGACGGTGTTGCCTGAGCTTACCGGAACAATCTTCTCCCGCAACCAGTTGATGAACGACAGTGCCGAGTGGTACCTCGATCGGTCGGCCGATACAACCGACATCTTGCACGAATACTTCGTGGGACGGGAGAACGCGGGCCGATTCCTGACCGCAGCACGAAAGATCATTCGTAAGCACAACGGGGATCTATTGAATGTAACCGTGCGCGATGTCAGAACCGACAACGACACCTTTCTCAAGTACGCCAGTCAGAACGTGCTTGCTTTCGTTATGTTTTTCAGTCAGCCCCGCACCGGGGCGGGCGACGCGGAAATGCAGGCGATGACGCGAGAACTCGTAGAGGCTGCCCTGGAGGCCGCGGGACGGTACTATTTGCCTTACCGGTTGCACGCCACGCCGGCGCAATTTCGCCGCGCATATCCTCAGGCCGATGAGTTCTTCAGCCTGAAAAGTCAGTATGATCCTCAGGAGCTTTTTCAAAACCAGTTCTATCAGAAGTACAAGTAAGAGCAGCACAGCCGTGACGGCAACGCCGGGCAATCCACCTTACGGGTTTGTCTGTCGGCAGTGACGGAGCCTTTCCCTGACACTTGAGAGTTCTTCTTCGTTCCGTTTCCTGAATGGAGCAAGGCGGACCGTTGTCCCCTGCGTCTCAACTTGGTTCCCTTGCAGGCGTGGAACGAGGCTCTCGAAAACCGTTAGTGCCTTGCGGTAGTATTCGCAACCTCCCGTATCGAGGTCGTCGCCCACTATCATGTAGTTCACCCCGACGTTAAATATATTTGCAATGTCCGTGGGGTTGAGGTCGAGGGCCTTTTCTGAGTACTCCGCACCGAGCTTTGCCCACTTCCCACTTTGGTCTTTGTCTTGCAGGGCGCGTATGAAGTACGTCATGGCAATCATCTGAAAGATGAAATCGTCTCCGGGCTGACCTTTTGCGGAATGCAGTCCCAACTCGACTGCTTCGTCGAAGCGGCCTTTGTTCCTAAGCTCAGCCATTCTTGTCGCCACTTCAACGTGTTGACTCGGAGAGATTAGCCTCCATGGCATTCCGATAGCGTCGTAGTAGTGCTTGATTGCGATGATTGCACACAGCAGTGTCGCTATTCCGGCCACTGCCATCCGCGCTCGACGCTTTGGTTTCAGGTCTGTCATGTTCGACTGCTTATCAGCGGCACGAGCAAATCGTAGATCCAACGACGCTCATGCCTCGAAGTCCGCACTCGCGCAAAGGGTATACCAAAACTTCGCTGGTCATTGAAATGAATTATGCGCGAAGGGTGCGTCCGGGTCGATAACTGTCGTGAACAGGCTGTTCACGCCGGTGACACCAAATTGCGGGGGAAGGTTGCGCTTTCTCACGTAAACTACTGATTTCGATTTCACCATGCTCACAGCACTTGCAGTTTCCAACTACCGTTCCTTGCGAAACCTTGTGCTTCCCCTTCAACGCCTGAATGTAATCACGGGCGCAAATGGAAGCGGGAAGTCCAACGTCTATCGAGCACTGCGCCTTGTCGCTGATACAGCCCAGGGGCGCGTGGTTTGGTCGCTGGCGCGTGAGGGCGGTCTCCAGTCTACGCTGTGGGCGGGGCCGGAAGTCACTTCGCGGGCGGTCCGGCGCGGAGATTATCCGGTACAGGGAACGGTTCGGCAGAAGCCCGTAAGTCTTCGTCTCGGGTTTGCCAGCGAAGAGTTCGGCTATTTAATTGATTTGGGTCTGCCGCCACCAGGAAAATCGGCCTTTAGCCTTGATCCTGAGATCAAACGAGAGTGCGTTTGGCATGGCCCGCTGATGCGGCCTTCTACGCTCTTATCAGAACGTGAGTCCTGTGTAGTTCGCGCCCGCTCTGACCAAGGCGAATGGCATGTGGTGAGCCAGAACCTTTCGCCGTTCGACACCATGATGACACATGTCGCCGACCCACGAAACACTCCCGAGATGCTGACGCTCCGCGAGTCGATTCGCGCATGGCGCTTCTACGATCACTTCCGAACGGATTCCGATGCTCCGGCCCGTTCCGCTCAGATTGGCACGCGCACTCCGGTTCTTGCCAATGATGGCGTTGACCTAGCTGCGGCCGTCCAGACGATTCGAGAGATCGGCGACGATGCAGCTCTTACGGCAGCAGTGAAGGACGCTTTTCCCGGAAGCTCGTTAAATATTGAAAACAACTCGGGCTGGTTTTCGCTCATGATGCGACAGCACGGACTATTGCGACCTCTGAACGCGGCTGAGTTGTCTGACGGTACGCTTCGTTACCTGCTTCTTGTCGCGGCTCTCCTAACGCCGAGACCGCCAGCACTGATGGTGCTTAACGAGCCGGAAACAAGCCTACATCCAGATTTGATTGCACCTTTGGCACGATTGATTGTGCAGGCATCGGAGCGTTCACAAATCATCGTAGTTACCCATTCCCACCCGCTGATTAGTGCGCTTGCCGAGGGTGGCTGCAATCCCATCATGCTGGAGAAACGGGTTGGTGAGACAACTGTTGTCGGCGCAAACGAACTCAATGTTCCAGCATGGCATTGGCCATCTCGCTGAATCATGAAGTGGAATAGCTGGCGAAACATGGTGGGATGGTCGGCCTGTAAGTTGTCGCTGATAGCTGGCCAGTTCTAGTTGATCAGCATTCCTGCTTTGCTCGTCGGACTCCTGTCTATTCAGGTGCGGGAAAAACGTCCGATTAGGGGCGATTTTAACCATGAACGCGAATCTGCACAGCGCCGAACTCGGTGGAGGTTGTTCGAGAAACAGATATTTGTCGAACGCGATTTTGGTGAAATCCCAAGTAATGAAATCAGTGATTTGCAGACTTCAATGTGAGATAGGTTTTATGAACGTTCGCGGAGGGTATGTGAGTGCATGGGTCCACCCAAATGGGAACGCTGTGAGTCTTGCAGGCTCGTAGTTCAGCACGATGATTCAAGTGTAATAGTCTGAACTCGACCTTGCTGACAGTGATGGCGAGGTTCCATGTATCGGACACAGGCAGTATTCCCGATTGGGGGTTTTGAGCGTTATCGCGATTTATCGCCAATCCGTTCTCATCGGCCTAAAATCTAGTCACATGTTTTCCTTTAACAAATTGCACCTTGTCGCGCTGTCTGTATGGGAAGTGGTCGTGATAGGGACTCTTCTCGTAATACTTCGTGTAATGAGGCCAGACCATACATGGCAGAAGAGTGACCTCGTTTTCTTAGCATATGTGGCCGTGTGTGGGCTGTTGGTCACCGCCGGAATTGTTTTCTTTTCGCGACGATTTAGGGCAGTCGGGGCTGTTGTTACGGGCCTTCTTTGTGGACTTGCGCCTAGCGTTCTGATGTTCGGATGGGTGTTTCTCGCCCGACCGGGGTTCGAGGAATCAGCCGGAACTGCGGGAGTGGCGATGATATTAGCCGCCCCGAGCGCGGTTGGCGGTGCAATAGCTGGATTCATTTCTTCAAGGCCAACAAGGAGTCCCTGACCTGGAACGATTACGAGCGAGCCTTGGTTGGTATGGCAAAGCTTCAACTAGAGCGAAATGGCGTCGCTCTTCGGAGTGCACGGGTTAGTACGCTCAAAAAGTACTTGACACAGTCGACATTGTCAGAGACGCGATGTTACAACAACTATCCCGGTTCGCTACCCACGCTGATACACTCCAGCGCGACGTACGGTTATGGAACAGGTCAGCTCAAATAAACGCGCCGTTGCCCGTGTCGTGTTCAGAACTGTCGGTTTGTGCGCTGTTTTATTATTCCTTCTGTGGAACCCACTCGTCCTGCGACCGCGAGTCTGGAGCGCCACAGTTGTTGTTCGGTCACTGTCGATAGACGCGGCATTGCTCCTGATCGGTGTCGGATTGATTCGCCTAAGACGGTGGGCCGCGCTGTTGGCTTCGGTACTCGCTGTTTACGTTGCAATCGATTTCGCAAGCACGGGAGGCGGTCTTGGCGTGGCGTTGACTCTGAGCCTTCTGACATCCCTACCGCTTACCGTGGTCTTTTGGCGAGATTTGGTGTGGGGAGATAAACGGAGCGACCTGCTATTGGCGTTTGGTAGTGTGACAGTGAGTGCGCTTTTTCATTATGCTGCTTTCGTGATCCATCATGCGTGAAGCCAATTGTTGTGCGATTGCGCTCAAAACCCCTGCCAAGGGTCTGTCTGACGGTGGCGACCCTGTCCGACAGCACGGACTGCAAGGTCAAGTCTTGGCTATCACAATTCAAGGCTGCAAAGCAACGCCTGTTTCGGCGTACTATCCGAGTTTGGCCCAAACTGTGCGGCCCCGCTCCACCTAGGATTTTGGCAAAGAATCTCCAAGAACAACGTGGACTTTGCGGGTCCCGGTCACCTTGGGGGGTTCTAGCAGCACGACATGCTTCCTCATGACTCTGCTTCGTGGCGGATCTCCAAGAACGACGTGGACCTTCGACATTGAAGATTGCGGCGCTTTCGTCAATTTTGTTTTTTTTGTTTTACTAAGTCGTTTTGCCAATATGTCCCTCCTAGTTTGTCTGGCTCTGACTCGTTAACGTATGTTACCGGTAAGCAATGCCTGCGCTCGACGGGTACTGCATTGCGGTAACTATACTCCTGCGCCCTGATTTCCATTCGGCGAGAAGTCAATCAGAGGCGCGTTTTACACGTCGCACACTGAGAAGAGGGAGTCCTACCGAGCTGGAGTCACAACCGCCGTTCTGCATGTCGATCCTGTCACATCTTCGGAGTTGACGGTCAGGGCAGCAATCGTACAGGAGTTTAGGAGACCTTGGCACAGCAGACTCGGGTGGCAGGTCGAATTGTGGCCGGTTCGACTTCACTGCGGACGATATAAAAGCGATGGCGGCGGCAGCGAAGGCCAGGCGTTAAAATGGGGCAACGGTTTTTCGAAATGCGCAATAGGAGAATCACCCGATGACTGCTCATGCGGTGAAGCTAAAAGTAATTGCCGGCGTCCCGAAAGATTGCAGTTTCTGGCTCGAGGATGATGGTTGGAATGGAGTTTGCGAGGATTGGTCCGTCACGGTTCGCGGTAGCAGCTTTGAGGACGCAAAAACGAAAATGGAAGCGGCGCTAGAGGCGCATATAGAGAAAATCTTGCAGAAGCATTCCAGGAAAAGTGGAAAGAGGGTAGCCTAGGTTCAACTACTCCGCCGCGGCCCGTGGCACGTGCTTCGTGTTCAAGCTACTATGGCTGTCACAGTCACGACGCAGATCACTCGTCGCCAACGACAACTCTACCGTCGGCGATCGCCTGAAACTCAGCGTGCAAACTTGCTTCGTCGTGCAAGGAAATTCGCGGCGATTCTATCTTCGAAAATTCTTTCGCATAGATCGGATCGCTCTTTAACTTGGCGAAATAGCTCTCGAGCGGTAGCGATCTGCCCTCACCATCCAGCACAGTGAGAAACGCATCATTGTGCGCCCAACGGAGCTGGAGCAGCGACCGGACGTGATCCTTCATGGCAGTCGAAGCGCCGTATTTCAACGACATCTCCGTGAGTTCGCGCTCGATTATTTGTGCTGTGCCTGGAGGCCAGGTCTTCTTATCGTCGTCCATTCGGAATCCTCTCTATATCATTTAATTGGGGGTCGCCACTTCTACTTTGGTGAAACTTATCGGTTTCGTTTTCTCCGGCAATTGCTGGCCGACTGCTCTTCGAAGCGGGACTTAAATACGGTTGATCGCCGTGAGCAAAAATTACTTCGATTTTCGTGAAAGGCCGGTCTGGCACCTCCTCGCCCCGCGCCCGTCGCTCCAAGGCTGCCCCAATTCGAATAAAACCCACAATCTCGGGCGGAGTCAGCTTGATTGGCAGGTTCTGATCCACTTTCTGCTGGAGTTCACTGATGCCAAGGTTTGCTACGTCCTGTAGCAGACGGCCTGCCTCGGCTTGCCTTCGCCGCATTGACCTACGTGCCCGCCTATCGTCCTCGTGATTGCGCTCTTCCTGAGCAAGGTCGAAAGCGTGACAGCGTTGTACCCAATTCCAGCGTAAGGACCAGCGTTCTACGGTGGCCAGCGTTCGATTTAACAGACCTGCTACATAGGACAGACTGCGGTTCGCTTCCTGATCGCAGTAAACCATGAAGGCTTCATATGCAACTGCGGTTTCTTTGGGTAAGCAATCCCACTCATTCAAAGTGGCTTGCTGGTTATCCGTCCCGGTTCTCAGAGCTAATCGAGCTTTCACTTCTGGCCTCGTCCTCCAGGGTTAAGCACCTATATGTCCCGGTTCATCTTCCGCAGGAGCTAGTATAGGGGTTGGGAGAAGTACGGCCAGGTGCCTATCCGGATGACCTCAAAACCAGACGGGAATGGGAGTGCGCGGGTGTCGGAAGTCCACACACGTGGACGCTTAGTATTTTGCGCGTGGCGGTCAGCACGAGGAGGGTTAGCAAAAGCGGTATGTCCGGCATTGTTATGGAATCAATTTCACTCATTGCCGGTAAAATCGATGCCAGCTTTGGTCGAAAATGCGGCTTTCGGAAAATTCGGGTTTTGTTCAGCAAGATCGCCAGCGTAGAAAAAGCGGGTGGAACGTTTTGGCCCTGTTGTTCGGTCTTTCCGCCATCGGGCCCACGTGGTATCTGCTTGCTCAAGTTTTTCTCCACTATCAGAAGATCCTGCATCCTCCAGGTGCTTTTCTTTCCAGCGGGACGCGAATTGGAAACATTCTCATGTTCGTCTCCCCCGCCTTGCCTTCTATCACGATCGGTTTCATGATCGGGAATGCTTTGGTTTGGTGCATACCGTGGGCCAGAGAAGCGCTTGAGCGCGAAGCGGAGATGGGTCTCGGGACCGCTTTCGGTTCCTCCGAGCGTGGGCTGGCAAAGTTTGCCTGGTTTCTCTCGCCCGTCCTGCTCTTGAGCTTCCTGGGAGCAAACAATTTTTGGTCGCTTACGACGGAGGGTGTTTACTATCGACCCATGTTTTCGCCTGCAACCAAGCGGTATGCCTGGTCGGAAGTGCAAAGCATCAAAACCGGATGCACCATCCACAAAGGCATCGACTATCATTTTGAAATGACGCTGCGAGATAGAACCACCATTGACCTTGCACAAGAGACGCCAAGGGAGTTTTGGACTGCTTACCCGCAGGTCCAACAGGCCCTCGTGGGCGTCACCTACAGGTTCAGCACAGAAGGCCTTTCCGAGCGATGTTTCGACCTGGGGTCGAGGCGTTGGTTGGAGCTTTTATCCCGGCGACCCACTGCCCTCTAAAGTTCAGTCGTGGCCCCCGTTTGGGTGGATTGCTGTGGTAACTCGCTCAGATCGAAAACATCTCGCCCAAAACCACACCTTCGATCGCCGTGGCCAGCGCTCCAGTTCTACGTCAATCTTTCCATTCCCGAATGGTTCAAATTGAGCGAGCCGTTCATCCGACGTAGACTCCTTCGAGCAGAGTTTTTCCGCAACCTGCAAAAGACGGGTAACGTCAAATCGCTCCTGGTAGATAAGGTAAATCGCCTGAAATCAAAGACTTAAAATTGTCGCATGTCCACACGTGCGGACATGGCGGTATTCCTAAAATCCATATCTCCCCGTCGGCCCAAGGATGGGGGACCCATCGTGCGGAGCCTATCTGAAGTAGGGGCTAATGAACGCCGCAATCAGGGGATTCTTCTCGCCAAGGAAAACGCTCTCAATTCCTTCGAGCGTGCCGCTCACAACGTTCGTCAATTGAATGAGCGCTGGAACAACCGCTTCACCTTCCATAAGCAGTCCCTTGTCGAACAATACCGACACGGTCGGATAGCCCTGATTTGTGATCTTGATATTTCTACCGCGAAAGCATTCGCTGATACCGAGGTCACTTTCAGGGAGCATCCAAGTTCCAATGCGAATCGGTTCGCCACTCTCATCTTCAACGCAAATGTCATTAACCTCCGAGACGTGCAGGACTGGAAGCAAAAGCCTGTGCTTGTCGAGAATGTTGAGATCGTGCAAGGCACAGATGGCGTCATTCCCTCCCTTGTACGGTTTTATGACATCCACGATGAAGTCCGCGACTGCCTTGGAGGCTGGGCTTATTGTTCCGCCATTGACGGTTGCTACAAGTTTATCCCTGGTATCGGCGACAGGGAATCGAGTGTGTTTGTTCCACCCGTTAGTTCGCCGAAAGACAACTTCATTAACGGCCAAGTCCAGAGACCCCCTGAGATTGTGGAGGGCATCTCCGAGGATGAGCGCAAACTCCTCTGGAAGGGACTTAGCTACAACTATCTGAAGAACATCATCTCCAGTCTTAAGATCACGCTCAATGCGGAGACTGTAGGAGTCATTTGCGGCGAAGGAAAGAATTCGTTCGTGAAGGTCATTGATGTGCTTTTTGGCCCGTTCAATCTTTAGCTTGGATGAACGAAAATAGGCCATAGAGATTGCGCTATGATGTGACGAGCACCATGAAGTCTATCCCTGATCCCGACACGACGCCAGACGAGAAGATCGCTAAGCAAAACTGGAAGGAAACAAAAAATTGACCCCGATACGATGGGCAAGGACGATACCCATGCCAGGCACTAAATTTTTGTTCTCGGCGTGAGAAGGGTTACCATGGAAAAAATCATCACCTGCGTTACCTGCATGAAGCCGTTTAGAGTGATGCGTCCGGTACCATGGCCAGCAGAAGCCCTCAATGTTGAAGTAGACGTGGAATGTCCGTACTGTCGCAGGCAAAACCGTATTACATGGCCCAAGGGAGCGAGATTTATTGTGGTTCCGGCAAAGTAGCCCACCAGCAAATGCAGGGAAGGACTGATTCGTTTTGAACTGGCTTTCTCACGCATGAATGTGTGACGTGATAATCACCGCATACTCCAGGCGCAGTGCGAAACGCTGGATTATTTGGGGCGGCTTGACCAACTCTTCTTCAGTTCCTGCTCTCTGCCAACAAAAAAACTTTCTGAATGCTTGTAAGGCATATCAAACCCTGCCCATATCTCACCTCCGCCACCCCAACCGCTTTGACGTATCCTCCTCGTCACCTTTTCCCCGCTAACGTACTCGTAGAGAGTGATTCGCCAGCCTCCCTGGCGAGGGCTTGACGTACATCCCACCCCTGAAGAGGGAATGGCAATGACCAAGAATATGTTGTCATGTTCAAGTGGTCTGCACACTGAATCGTCATATCTGACGACAGCCCATCCCCGGTAGCCGTCTGCAATTTTATATATGAGTGGTCGTCTTGGGTTAAAAATGGCAAAAACAACAAGCAGCAGCGCAGCCAGCAGAACAAGCAACCCGATGGCAGCACGATAGACGATTCTTCTTGTCCAAAACGGATTCATCATGATCAATGAACAATTGGGGCCACGGCCTAGTTGGCCGGGATGTCTTTGTTAGACCACGCCAACCAAAAGCGTATTTGGACGGCTGGATTTTCACCAGCATTGGCCCGGCGATTCAATTCTAATAGCGTACAGACGTCGGGTTAAAGTATCTGGCCCGATAGTGGGTACCACGCCGCTATCTCGAATCCTTGATGCCTCGGAGCTTCTTATTACAGATAGCCTGCCATTCCTTGTCTTTCATTCCAGAAACTCTCGAGGTTAGCACTCCCAGGAGAGCCGGATCGGCTTTGACATCGTAACTGCCCGAAGCCTCCATCCTCTCAAAGATCAATAGAATGTCCCTGATGGCGATATCGTCTGCACTGGCGTTAAGCTGATCCGTCAAGAAGGGCACCGCCGCGGTTCCTCTTTCCGCAATTGGCCCCGCCAGTTCCATAGCGGGCGGCTCTTTAACATCATTTCCATATCTAAATATTTTGTATTGATCAGCCAAAGAATACTGGCGCAGGCGACCAACTCGGTCACCTGGCGGTTTGTCGAAGAAGCCCTTTTCCAGACGATGATCCCGACATCCGAGCATTATGAAGCAAGTCAGAGCCAGCGTGATGGGCCTCAGTGCTGTGACCATCCGCCGCATTTCTCCGTTGTCATGGTGTTTGTGTCCTAGTGAAGACTCTCGGGAGTTCTTTTCAGGACTGCGCATTGTTCGCACCCCGTATCGTCTCTGTCGCCCTAGAATCTCCCCTCAGTTTCGCCGTTGTTTTGCTCTGAAGCGGGATGTGGTATGTCGAACACCAAGCGCCAAGAGGCCCACAAGCGCGTACAAGATGCCATTAGCTACCACAGCAAATCCTAAGATCGAGAGTGAAACTAACTCCATTCCGCCAGCAGCCATCAGCCAGAAGGAAGACGGCCACAGCACAACCAGGATGGTCTCGAATCTGTTTTCAACCGCTAAGGGATACGTGTAAAGGACGAAGGATAACCCAATAGATCAACAGCAGCAACATACTCACTAGTACGCCGATCGAGAATCCGGCTGCTGTAAACTTTTTCAACATCGAAGTCCACCGGTTTTTTGCAAGGTATGCCCTTGTTCCAGAAAAAACAAGCCAATCTAGGCGTCTTGATCGGGCGGATGGGGTCGAGAAATGTGGAGACGAGGGCGCGGCAACCCACCGGAACATCAATCTCGCTTGCTCCAGATTAAGTACGTGGTCTCGTCGTAAGCCCCGATAATAAGGTGGTCCACCCCTTGAACTATCGTTTGCAACACATCTAGCCCAACGCATTGACGATTCGCGAGATCAGGGATGTCCTTAAGTGAAATGAGCATCCCCCTCACAAATTCACCCGAAAGGACCCTCCCGACTTGGTCGGGATTGGCTCCGCGCTTAGGCAAAAACAGGTAGACCTCATCCTGGAACGTGAAGAGTCGATCTTCAGATTCCGTGATCCAATGGTCGCTTGAACTCGCGAGCACGTGCTCAAACACGGCGTATCGCCGACTCGCGCTCGTCAGATAGCTGAAGGTAAACTTTTCGACTAATTCGCGGCTCTCAGTGCGTACTTGTCCATCTCGGGACATCCGTGCTCCATCGTACTCTGGACGCGCTCGATACCGAGTTCCGATGGTAAGTAAGCCTTAACAACCCCTTCCTCCAACGGCAGGGACTGGACCAGCTTGGACAGTGTCCTACCAATAGACAAGCGACCCCGAATATAATCGTCTCACTCCCGAATTGGAATTCCGCTAAGGGCATTTCGGTGCATTTTTGCTCCGTCTTGGAGTTCGGCGCTGGACACCGAGGAAATCATACCCGCTTCGTCGCACGCAACACTACCACATCGCAACATTAGGACGTTTTTGGTGGTGTAGCCGTGCGGGTGTGGAAAGGCCACCGACGCTGCAAAAGCGTGCCCGACTAAATTAAAGAGTTAAGAGACTCAGGTCCGCGTGAGTGGACGTCACATCCGGGGATGAATCAGTCCGCGCTGGTTTTCCTCGATAAAACAGTCATCGCCACAGCCCGTAGGAACGGGCCGCTCCAAGCGATCCAGCCACTCGGAAAGAGCCATTGCTCGGATTTGTTAGTCTGTCACCATGCCCCAACCTGTAGCCGAGCGTATCCAGAAATTGCGGGGTGAAATCGCGGAAATCACTAAGGCTGACGTTCAATCCTCGCAGAAAGGCAGGAGTGGCGAGAACTGGCCTGAGGGCGGCCATCGCTGGCAGGATGTAGTTCAGGAAGCTGAGCGTCAACGGCGCGTGCAAAGGTTGGAGGAAATCGTAAAAGAACTGGACTCCTTGACCAGAGTCTGAGGGTCCACCGGGAAGCGAAGGGGGTCGCTTTCAGTGGAAGCAAGTTGCGGGCTTGCTGATCACCTCGGCAGCGTTCATACTCCCGACCATGACGCTCAAAAATGCCGCGTTGCTGGCCCTGATCGGAACGATTCTGATAACGGCTCTCGTGGTGGGGCAGCTCATACTCGACATCCTGAACGCCGTGCGAGGTCTAATTCCTGCCATGAAGCTGTTGTCGTCGTTCATTTATGCGTTCGCTTGCTTCAGTGTGGCCTTGTTCTTTTACGTTTTCCATAAAGCGCGATAGCGCAGCCCCACCGCTGCCTCACCAGTAGATCGGCAATCGGATTTTGGCGGAATTAGGGATTGTTACACTGACAGCCGTTTTCGAACGATTTTTTGCGCGGTGCGGCCTTCACGCCTTCCAAGGACAAAGCGTTGTTGATGCGTGACTTCTATTTGTCGGTACAACTTCGGTACAACTGAGCGAGGGAAAAAATGGCTTGCTGGTTCCTAAGCGACACCAAGCGAAGCATTTAGAGTTTTTGCTTTCACAGTTCGGGACCAGGGGGTCGGAGGTTCAAATCCTCTCTCCCCGACCATCCATCCCAAGTGAGTTCATCACATTAGCGAGACTCGGAAAATTCCTTGTCCGCATGAAAACGGGGACCAGGGGACCATCAGGCAATTTCTTGGCCATTTCCCAGCCCCAACGTGCTAGCTGTCTTGCGCTTTTAGTCGTCGCTGAAATGCGTGTACCGGGAAGTGGTTCTTAGACTTGAGTGTCCCACCCATTCGAGGAGGAGTGGGACCATCTGTCCGAGGAATTACAGAGTAAGTACTACGATCAATGCTCGAAGGAGGCATATGCAGAGTGGTGCGAAGCAAATCCGTTGCCAAAAAAGGAGCGCCCGTACCTGATCGATGATCTTATTCCAGCAAACCAGTGTCACATCGTTTGTGGGGAATCGGGGGCGCAGAAGACCTCGATTATGCTGACCCTCCTTGATCTTTGGCGGCAAGGCAAAGACGTGCTTAATCGGAAGTCTCGTCCTGTACCAATGATGTACATCGCGTACGACAGAGGAAGGGCAGCTACGGAAGAAACCTTTGAGACGCTGGGGCTTGATTATCGGCTCTTCGGGTATCACGAAGTCACGATGGCGGAATATGACCTCGATCCGATCGACCTAATCCGAAAACTGAAACGTCAAAATCCAAGCGTTGGTCTTTTCGTGATCGAGGGAATGATGATGGTCACTCCAGACGCGACCAGAAGAAAAGGCAAGAAAGGTCACGACGTAGAGATCAAAGACCCTTACAAAGTCACAAGCCGATGCCTTCGCGAGATTGATTTCCTATGTGGCGAACTGGGCATCACCGTCATTGGCGTGACACACGCAGCCAAAGGCGGGGGTGCAGAACACGCCGGGAGGCGAACCCGGACACTTGGTACGGTCGCAACCCCTGCCACCACTGGCACAACCTTTATCGCGGACCTCGTAAACGACATACGGACATGCTTCACCATCCGTCCGCGAAGCGGCCCGAAAGAGGTCTGGTATTTCGAACGGGCTTTAGATGGGAAGATGGTACTTGTGGACATCGAGGCGGAGAACCTTCACAGCTTTGACCGATTTCTGGCGGAGGCTTCCGGCTTCTTCACGCGAAAAATGGTGGAAGAGGAACTTGACGTGTCCGGGGCAACTGCAGGTCGATATCTGAAAGAGGCCAAAGATGAGGGACTAATCACCTGTGAAGGGAGTGGAAAGAACGCCAAATATTCGGTCAACAAAAAGGCGTGAGGAGAAACGTGAGGAGAAAGAAAATCATGATCAAAGAGGTAAAAACGAAAATTTCCCTTAACAAACCCGACAAGCGTGAGGATAAGACCTTAAGGAGTATATTTTTTATATACTTAAACTCCTCCTCACCTTCTCCTCATGGATCATTTTGAGCAGGGAAATCTGGGAACCCATGCGTTCTCCTCATAAACTGATGTCCATAGGCTGCACTTTTCAGTTTGCCCAGCACCGTTCAAACACGCGGGGGGGTATTTTCTCAAATATGGATTGTGGGCGCAGGTGGTAAGGCACGGGCGCTGGAACGAAACAGGCAGACCCCATCCCTCTTGGACAAGTGGGACCGTCCTCACCGATTTGATGCACTGACGTCTCTACTCGATATCAGCCATAACACCCCGTCAGGCGGTTCCCTCGCGCCCAGATAGGAAAATTATTTTTTGAAAAAATCTCAGATGCCCAATCCGGCGGTAACTCCATCGTCAGACGAGACTTGGAAGATTTATCAAGAGAACGGCTCTTCACTTGAAATTCCATGGTTGAATCGTCTAAGAGTTTGAGCGCCAGAGAGATGGCTTCAGCCACCAAGGTGGGAGAGTCGGATCAGGAAAAATCGAGCACTTCCGAACGATTTCGGGGCATAAGTATCGAAGAACGCTAGGTGTGTGACGAATGCCCGGTCGTTCAGCAATCCTCGATAGATGTCTGCGGTTTCAGCGGCGAAGCAAGCGAAGATCAACCTCTCGATTCCTCCGGGTGTAGTTTCGTATTTCGGTCACCGCCATCGTCGCCGCCCGGATTTTTGGAAATCCGTAGATGCCTGACTGGTTACAGGGAAAGCGATGCCATTTAGCTGGTCAGCTAAATTGTAATAGTCTGAACTCTGCGGACAGTCGCCAATGATCTACAGAGATCGTCGACTCTGTTGACACTTGCCACCCGAATAAATATGTTTCTTCGCAAAGGGGCGTGCCACATGAAACAAATATTCGCGATAGCCATCGTGGCTTTCTCGGCGGCCGCCATCGCCTCAGGGCAAGGGCAGGGCGCGGTCAGAGATCCCAAAAGCATCGTTGAGCAGGTCATCAGGAAACTGGACAACGAACGCATCCAAGCACAGATCCACGCGGATGTGGCCGCGCTAGAACGGATCTACGCTGACGATTTCATCGGCGTAGGGCCGAGTGGGACAGTGCGAACTAAGCCGCAGGTGGTTTCAGATTTCACGTCTGGTGATTTGAGATTTCAGTCCATAACCACCGATGACGTTCGAGTGCGCGTTTATGGAAATGCGGCGGTCGAGACTGGCCTCTCAACAATGAACGGGCAAGATAAAGGCAACGCAGTTCCCCACGACACTCGCTTTACCAGAGTGTGGGTAAAGCAGCATGGGCGCTGGCGATTGGTCGCGAACCACTACTCGTCCATTGTGTCGCATCAATAGGCGCTGATTGTCGCTAATGGCCCGCTGAACGACTTGCAGGAATGGCGCCGCCCTGAGAGATGCGAACTCCCGACCTTCTGGGCAGGGTAAGTCGATTTTGAGGAGTTTCCAACTACGTAGCTGTCGAAAACAGGCGATTGCGCTCAAAACCCCTGCCAAGGGTCTGTCTGACGGTGGCGACCCTATCCGACGCACGGACCACCGCTTTTTTTAAGTCTATCTCCGCATGGCGAACATGATACGGCAAAGCCATCAGCCGAAACACCCCGTCTGGGAGACTGGGAAGTTACTGATGAAATTTGACTGGCCTTGGGTTTTCTGCTGATTACCGTCGAGATATATGTCCGCCCGTTACCTGAGGTCACCGACCGCAGTGACCTTTCGACCGCGCATACAACAGCATGAGAATTGTCACGAGTTGGCATTCGCGATTTTTGCCCAGTGCGGCAGGAGGCGTAAATGAAGTCCACGATTCTTATAATTGCAATCTTGTTTGCCTCGTTGGCTCAGGCCAAGGAGCCAAAAGTCCACCAGAACGGTACGCTGCTGCAAATGGACTCTGCCGAGTGCGGGGTGGACGAAAACAGTGGCAAGAGTGTTGTAGGAGAACTCGTCGGCACCGACTCGGCGCATAAGAAAACGCACGCTCTGCTGTGTCAGGAATATCTCCTCCAGAGCGAGACCGTAATTTACCGTATCCGTCCTCGGGACGAGAAGCATCCGGTGCTGTTGCCAGTTGGGCAGAAAGCCCAATTCCGCATTCAGAAGGACAAGATGCTGCTGCAAGTAGAAGACGCGGACAGCAAGGAGCGGGAATACAGCGTAGTTTCCATGACGCCGCGCCACGACAAATAACCACTTCACTTGCACCAAGTCCCTAGAAGGGGAGGGGTCCCAGAGGTCCGCAGTGGGTCAATGAAGTCAGCCATCCAATGTGGCTAAACTACATGTCTTTGCCACAGCAAGACTGGTGGAAAACGCGGCTGACAGCTAAGACGTTCCGTCGCCGATTTCCGGGAAGATTTTGCCACACCCAAGAGCGACCCGCCGAATGGTCCTGACGCTGACGCCCAGCCGCGAAGAGATTTGCCGCCACGAGGCCCCGGACGAGCGTAGGGACCCAATGTGAGCGGGGTCCACGGCAACCTGAGGCCGACCCAACCTCCTGCCCCTTCTCTTCGCATTCTGAAGACCTGCCTTGACGCGTTCGGCAATTATGGCCCGTTCGTGTTCGCCGAAGGCCGCGATTATTTGGAACATAAAACGTCCGCTTGGGGTGGTCAAATCGAGGTTGTCTTTCAAGGAGACGAAGGTGATTCCCAATGCCTCGAACTCAGAAAGCGCAACGACCACATGCTTTACGGACCGGGCAAACCGATCCAGCTTCCAAACGGCAATTACGTCCCATCGTCGTTGTTTCGCATCATTCATCAATCGGTTGAGCGCAGGCCGAGATTCTTGGGAGCCTGATACGCCATGATCAACGTACTCCTCGACGACCTGCCATCCCCGTCGAGCAGCGAACTCCCGTAACTCGACAAGCTGCATCTCGGGACTCTGGCCAGCCAATGTTGAGACTCGGGCATAGAGTGCCACTCGTTCAGTCTTCATTCTTGATCTCCTATGTAGTTGTGTCTCCGAAGTAGCCAATCTTTTCCGCGAACAATACGTCAGCCTCGTATCGCTCAGTGGCTGTCAGTCCCGCGACGGATAAAAGACCTGACCAGTTCCGAAGCAAGTCTCCGTAGTTGCAGATGAAGTGACTCGCGCCTTCGTCGGTTCGCCCGAGAACAAAGCCGTCCGATGTCACAGCGATCTCCACGATGCGAGGATCACCGAAGGGCGCATCCAAGAGATGGCCGACGATTGCAGCCATGACAGAGGTCATCCTCGGGAAGCGTGAGGGATTTAGTTTGCAAAACAAACGGTTCTTTAGCGGTACTTCTGGTAGCTGAGGTGTGTTCATTTGCCCATCTCCTTGGTGAAGTGGGCATCAGGAGCGGAGCAAAACAAAAGCCGCCAGCATCGGCGGCGAATATCTCGCTGGAGATTTCTGTTGCGAAGTCCAGCTTCGCCTCATCGAGTCGATTGCGGACTCAAGGCACCTTACGATCTCCATCGCAGGTTGCCGGATCGGTTTCACCGACCTCTCTTGATGCTGGTGGGATTATAGCGAAATCTGCGCTCTGGTCAATGGCCCGAAAGCACCAACGAGAAACGGGGTAGGTTGCGACTTTAGGCTTCACCGAATCGCGAATGCGATGCGCTGCATGGGACCCGTCCCCGACAAATTTTGGAAAAATTCGAAATTCTTTCCGCGCAATCCCTTTCATCAGCCACAACACCCCGTCAAGAGATTGTCCGCAATCGTGCGGAACTTTGCTCAGTCCATTTCGAAGTACGGCTAATGGGAGATCATTCGCAGTACGGCAATCTTTAGATCGTCGGAAATCTCAGACGGCGTGTGGCACGACGTTCCAAAGTTCTAGGTGCCAGTCTTTGGTTCCTGCCGTCCCAACCACGAAGCGGCATCCATTCGCAGAACGCTAAGCCCACGAAAGGCAGCCTCGATGGCTTGATTTTCTTCTGGCGTTCCGCCGTGGTCCAGAGCGAACTCGCGCTTCCTTTGGTGTAAAACAGCCTCTGCAGCCTGAATGCGTTGCTCCATCTTCGACCAATCAGTTTCAAGCACAGCGGCTTGGTAGACTTCGTACCATTTATATTCAGTCATGGTGAACCTCCTAGAGTCGCCTTGCGAATTACTAAACGGGCTGCATTCAATTTGTCCTACTCTTCATTTCTTTTTTCTCCACACGTAGAAGTTCTTCTCGTCCGCCAGAGTCTCTATCGCCAGACCATGGGTGGTCGAAGCACGATGCACGGCGGAACGAAGGTTTGCCAATCCAATGCCTACATCTGCAAGCGGGATCTGCATTGCCGAACCGGGGGACAAGGCTTCTAGCTCTTGAAGAATCCCTTGAACGAGATCGTGGTGTTTCCCGCGTCGGCTTTTGTCGAGAGCATCGACCTTAACTTGCCGATATTTCAAATCAGGCGGTTTGCGCTCAGTTTTTGGATTTCGCGCCATAGGGCAATCTCCTTTAAGCGTATACTAGCAAAACTATACCTATACGACAATCCTATTTTAGTGTACGTTGGCGTACCACCCGGTCTTCGTTTCTGCGACATGCGGATTCATCCCTACGCATAGGACGCACGTACTGGTTCAGTATTTCCACCTTTTTTTTGTGGTCGGGGTAGGCTCTAGGCATGAAGCAAACGATACCTGCGACAGAGAAGCGAATGTGCCGTCGTTTGACCCGACGGCAAACTTCGTGGAAGGAACTCCTTTTCCGCGTCACAATATCAACGACCCCGAGAAGTTGGCAGAGCTGAGCGCAGAGCTGCAACGACGCAAACTTAGACTCTCCACGACCGATGCGCAAAATTAAGGCTTGCAGGGGGAGGCGGCGGAAATCCGCATGAATCCAGTTTTCAACCCGATAGGCGCTTTGAAGGTCGCGGATTAAGCTACACACATCCTTGACTAGCAACTTGTCGAGGAGGAGTACGGGGTGTTACGGCCGATGTTCTGTTAGCGCGTTTGATCTCATACGCGATGAAGATCGAACAAGTCGTTCAGAATTTCGCGCACAGAAGAGTGTCAGTTTAGAAACACCCTTTGGCGGTGTGTTAAGGAGTGTGCGTCGAACCTGCTCCCTGTCGCAGGATGATCTCGGGGCGAAGAGCGGCTCCCATGGAACGTACATTGGACAGCTGGAGTGCGGCGAAAAAAGCCCCTAACTACGCACGATATTCAATCTGGCTTCGACCATGGGAGTGCTTCCGTCAGAACTTGTCCGAGTAGTCGAGCGGGCGGTTGGGAAACATCCATTAACACGCGACGTAGGGTGAATGGAAACGACACGTTTTGATACTCTTCTCTTGTGCAACATCCCAAAATCGCCGAAAAAATCAAACGGCTGAAAAGTGAGATCGAAACGATTAAGAACGCGAACCGAGAATACCGGAAGGTCAAACACCCGGGCTATCCTGCTCAACGACTCAATGAAGATCGCCGCATCCGACTCGTTCAGATTCAGCAGGAGATCAAGACACTGCTGAGAACGTGACCATCAGCCAAAACACCCCGTCAGGGAAACTGGAATACCCTTCCAGCGAGGGGTTATCGCAGCAGGAGCCATTGCAAGGGAGCGAGTATCAGTAGTGCGGCACCCACGGTAAGCCATAGTTCGTCGGAACGTCCCTGCCAACTCCCCCTGGCGTGTTCTTCGAGAAAAGGCACTTCGCTAACTCCGAGCAAAGCAAGTTTCGCCAAGCCAAGACGTACCAGACTCTACATTCCCCTCCCGAGCGAATCTGGGCAAAATTGCACACATTAAGTCCTCCTCAAAAAGTACAGTTTTGCGGCAGGCAGAACGTTCTTCTCGACGTAGCCGACCCTTGTGTGCATTTGTCCAGTCTTGGTGTCAGGACTTCGGTCGCTGGCGGCGACGGTGTAAAAACCTGTTCAGGAATCGATCCTCGGCCTCTTTCAGGCTTCGGCCATTGGTCGTTTGTCGGCTGCTGACTCGATCCATGGAAATCAACAACACGACGGTGATGATCACGATCACAACAATTACTACCATTGCTTCCTTTCACCTGCCCGATAAACCCTACGATGGGTGCCGCCGTGGAGCAACTGGTACAAGGTAGCTGTGCATCGAGCAGGGTTCAATACCGTTAATCCGGTAGGGGACAATCCTAAACTTGGAGGGTTGTGACTACGCGATGTTCGCCCCCCGATGGAACTGCTACTCAACGCGCCCCAGCCCTGTAACGCAAATTTGCTTACGGTGATTCTCGGGTAATCGGGGTATTGTTTCGAGGGTCAGCCAGAGCGGAGCATGTCCCTAGTACTACTGTGTTAGTAAAAGGGAGTGCCACAAAAAAGACAACCTGAGAGTTGCCGGAGCAGAACTCGTGCGATGGTTTGTCGAAGCGTAGCAATGGACCAAGGGTTATGCCGCTCCACGCGTATCGGGCGAACCCCGAGGGCGGAACTTGAGCGGCATTTCGGCGACGGGTAAGTCCATTTGACCGGCGCGAGCGGAGGGGGAAAAACGGCTCCGTTCGGCCACCAGGAACCCATAGGCCGCAATGCAGAGAGTCGCGTGATGGTGAAAGCCGCGCCAGCCTCGTCCTTCATAGTGGCCCAGGCCGAGTTCTTGCTTCAGTTCTTGGTAATCACGCTCGATGATCCAGCGCTGCTTGGCCAAGCGCACCAGATCGGCAAGCGAGGTGTTGGCGGGCAGAGTCGATAACCAGTACTTGGTCGGTTCAGCTTCCGTTTTCGGCCACTCGATCAGCAGCCACTCCTCGGGGCGGGGTTCGCTGCTCCAGTAGTCGCGGTGTGCGGGACGTAGGCGCAGGGCCGCAAACCGGGAGCGCAAGGGTTTACGAGTTCCTTGCCGCCAGCCCACCGTCTTCCAGGCGGAGGCCGCCAAGCTCATCGCCAACTCGCGCACCGCAAGCGGATTGTGCTGGCCGTCGCGGCGTAGCAGTTTGGTGGGACGTCCGATTCCTTTCCACTTCCGTTTGGGGAGCGGCGCCTGGCCTGGTTTCCACACACTCACGGACGACTGGATACCCACGACATACAGCAGACCTAATTCGGTGATGCCATCGCGAAATCCGGTGTCGTTGCCATAGCCGGCGTCCGACAGTACCGGAGCGGTGGGGATCTCTCGGTCCAGGGCGGTGCGAATTTGTTGCAAAGCAATTTCCGGCTTAGTTTGAAAACTGATTTCCGGCGGTATGCCCGTGGCCTTCCTTCGCTTCTTATCGTGAGCCCACACTTCGGGTAAGTAGAGACGCCAGGCAATCGGCAAACTCACCTCCCGGGTGCTGACCGACAAACTTACCGCCACCCGGCAGTTCTCTTGCTTGCCCACCTGCCCACAATACTGTCGGGTTACTCCTACCGAATGCGTCCCCTTCTTCACCAACCCGGTGTCATCGACGATCCAGGCTTCAATCGATCCTTGCCTCTGCATGGCGGGTAAGGCGTACTGGCGCACCGCCTCCAGAATGTCCTCATCGCTCCAGGGGGCGTGAGCCACAACATGGTGCAATGACTGATGAGTCTGACGAACATTGTCGGGGCAGAGACGAGCGGCCATTGGCTCCACGCTCTTGCGTTCTCCGGGAAGCAGCAAGCCGGTGCAATAGGACTTCAGAGGGACCACGCGATCCCGGTGCCCCGCGGCTTGCGCCAGGCGATTCAGATAAGCCGCGAAGCGTTTTTGTTGGGCGCCTGGCGCAACCGAATGGGCGCTCATGACCAGCAACTTAACATTAAAGGATGGCAGGCCGGCTGGTTTTTCAGTTCAAGGGTATTCAGTTTATAACACAGTAGTACTAGGAGGACAACATGAATCCCAATGTTTCTGATCAACTACGGAAAAACGAGGGCAAAGTCAACTTTAAGTGCTCCGACGTGGGGCCGAAGAACTGTGATTAGCAGGTGAGCGGCAACAGTGAACAGGAAATCATGCCGAAGATCGAGCAGCATGGTCGGGAGAAGCACAACATAACAATCGACGACCAGACTCGCAACAAGGTTCGCAACGCAATTCACAAACAAGCTGCATAAGCCGTTTTGACGGGTTCAATTCCGGGCGGCTTTGGTCGCCCTTTTTGGTTGCTTAAAGAGCCATCGCGACTTCATTACTCGAGTAGTGGTTCTGCGAAAAGGCTGACCGGGATGGTTAAATCGGAAAGTTTCCAGTGGGCGGGGCCTTAACAATTCCACGGCGGTCAAAGTTTATAGTCTCGGTCGTACGAGGCGTACCATTGGGCATGGGGAGAATATGTCCAGAATACCTCGACTCGGACCGCTTTAATCGGTCGGTGGGTGGTGTACAACTTCGAGAAACACCAGACGAAGAAGACGATGATGAGGACGAGGACAAAGACAATGAGGAGAACGAGACCGACGACGAAGATGATGAAGACGGTTACTCAGAGTGACTATCGAGCCGTGAGGCGGTTCCCTCGTCAGCGGTTTTAGGCGCATATCCGTTCTGCCAACACCTCGCCCAGTTTTGGCATCTCGACATTGGCGAAACTATCGTCGGGAGAGCTAAATATGAGATTAAGAAAGCGAGACCCATTTCTTGGTGTACTGCTTGATACCGGACTCTATCTGTTCGATTCCCTTCGTGAGCGTCTGCCGGACAATGTCGATGACATCAAGCATCAGGTGAGGGATACGTATGACACTGCGTCCCAACGCGTCAGCCGTGCCACCAACGCTCTTCGGGGCGAAGAAGAGTCCCATATATTTGGCACAATCGGTGTCCTACTAATCGGCGTGGGGATCGGCGTGGGAGTCGGCATGTTAATCGCCCCGGCCACCGGGGAGGAGACTCGCGACGACATCGCCGACAAGGTTTCGGATTTCGGCGAGAGGGTCCGTGAGCGCACCGGGAAAAAACCACAAAGCGCAACCCGAACTGATGGGGAATAAAAAACGCGCCGTACGGGCGGAGGGTGCTCTCTTTAACTTCGTAAAGCGAGGTGTCAGCCCAGCATTCGTCAAAATCCTGCGGTTCGTCTCCTCGCGGTTGCCGCAGCCCGGTTTTTGGGAGCAGTAAAAGAGGTGTGTTGAATTGTCAGACCACACACGATCGCGTCTACCTGAAAACATTGCAGCACTCCTAAGCTACGTGCTGGGCTGGATCACAGGCTTGGTCTTTCTCCTCTTTGACAGGCGCCCTTACGTGCGATTCCACGCCGCCCAATCCATAGTCGTTTTCCTCGGACTGCAAATTGTGCAAGCCGTAGTCGGTCCGATCTTTGGCATAGGCTGGTGGTTTGGCGGGGGCGGCTATTGGAGTACGTTTACGCTTGGCACGCTCCTCCTGAACCTCATTAGCTTCCTTACTCTGGTTTTGTGGGTTGTTTTGATGCTGAAAGCATTTCAAGGCGTGCGTTTCAAGGTGCCACTGGCAGGAGACATCGCCGAGAGCCTTGCCGGCCGAGCCGGTCGAGCCGGTCGAGCCGGTCGAGCATGAGATCACATTCTGCCGGAAGTGTCACATGCCCAGCCTGCACAACCATTGCCACCCGTTACAAGGCCCGCAATACTTGGATTCATCGACTAATTTCGTCCAGAATCGTCCTGACTAGCGCGACACCGTAGAGAATTATTCCTGCGATTCCGCTGAGGAAGGCAGCGAGAGTCCGACCACCAGTTGCTGATCCACACAACTGAATGGAACTGAGGCCCACCGGAATGCCACCGGTGAAGTTCGAATCGCCATGCCAAGCCGACCAGATGCACAAGAATCCTGTAATCAACAGCACTAAGGAGAAGATGTATAGATGACTGGTTTTCATTTCTGTTCCAATCAGGTCTAACCGGAAGAATTGTGTACAGTGTGAAAGGGAAAACGGATGAATCCATGAGCAGGCTTAAGGCCGTTGCTTGAAGAGCAGAGGCTTCCCTACGAGAGACCGTCAACCGGGAGCGACTGCTGTACGAGCCAACCAGAAATTAATCCAGAAAGTCATTCCGCACATCAGCCCAAACACCCCGTCAGAAATGGCTCAGTCGAGTGGATCGGGGCGTAGTGTGTTGGCCTTAAAGCCAGACCGCGCGGCGTCTACGTCCCTGCCGCGTCCCGGTGCTCCATCTCTGTTACAATCCGCAGCCGAGAAGGAGACACCATTGGCCAACTTGTCTGGGATTGTGAAGCAATTGAAAAAGGAACGGCCCCGTAACCCGCACTCGCCACTCTGGCCCTTCCACCGGAAAGTCAGAATTGTTGCAACCGGCCTGTTCCATGAATGCTTACTGATAATTCTGGGCGGATCACGGACAAGATTGGCATAGGGGCGGCGGTCACCCGCCGACCCCTGCCACACCACCGTGCGTACGGGTCCGTACACGGCGGTTCGAGTTGGTTGCGCTAGGATTCATCGATCAATGTCGGAAGGCCGAGCGATTTGAAGTAGGCGTTCGAAAGCCCCACGGAGAGGGCTTTACCCCGAGCGAGGTACCAGGGGCCGCGTCTGATTTTTCCCATGTCAGAGTCGATGATCAGCAAGCCTGGAGCGCGTCCGTTGGGGTGGACTTAGCTGATCGCACAGTCACTTTAAGAAGTATTGATTTGGGCATTCTTCGGCGAAAGTCCGCAACCCTAACGCGGCACTCCCTCAACCAGGAGGGAAGCAGCCTATGCACCTGCTGCGGATCGCAATTCTCCTGACTGCTTTGCCGGAGCCAACGCCATCAGGACTACACCGATGATGACGAGCACTGCCACGCCCAGCAGTTCTCCGCGTGGGATCAGATTGTCGTAGAAGACCAATGAAGGGGAATGTTAGGTCGGAGAGGAAGCAAAGGTCAATTGGACTTGGCAGAGACCGTAGCCTCTATTGCAGCTTTTCGTACTCCGCTTTGGCTTCCTTCAGGATGGGGATGTCGGGGTCGGCGTCTTTCCAGAGGGTGAGGAAATCTTGACATGCCGCTTTGGCTTTGGCGGTATCGCCGGAAATGGCGTAGGCGCGAGCGAGGCCGAGATGGGCCAAAGCACCTAGCGGGAAATTTTCAACAATGCCACGGTGGTCAAGAAACTTCTGGAATTCGGCGGCTGCGGCGGTGCCATTGTGTGCCAGCAGGTGGGCTTGACCGCGCAGGTAGGTGGGGTACAGAGTCCCCAACTGGAATGGTGGTGGTTCGCCCAGTTCGTAAGGAGCAGCAGCTTCCAGCGACTCAAGCGCCTGGGCTGAATTGCCACCGTTGAGTTCAATGGCCGCCTTGAGGCTTGGCAGCCAGTAGACTTTCAGCACAGTATTCAACGGCTCACTCTTCTCCAACGCCACGATCATCGCTTTGGCCCGGGCGGTATCGCCGACTCGCGCTAGCGTCAGGGCTCCAAGCACTTTCACATCCCGGCCCGGAGCCAAAGCCAGAGCTGCCGTCACACCTTGTTTCGCCGTTGCTACGTTGCCGAATTCTGCTTGGCGCAGGGCGGCATTTACCTGCCATAGCGCAGCCGTCTCCTTGGAGTCGGCGCGAACTGCTGAGTCCACCGCACGCCGTGAGAAGTCCAGTGCTTTCGCCAGGCGGCCATAATATGCTTCGGTGTCCGATTGTGCAGACAGCAGCTGGTCTTCGACTCCAGGCTTTCCTGCTCCCCACGCCAACTGCTGCTCCATCTGCGTCAGATCGCCTCGTAGAAAAGCCAGGTAGTACATCCATTGGCGCAAGTCGAAGCCATCCAGCCTGCGTGCTAGCGCCGGTTCAAGCATGGCTTTGCCGTCGTCTGGACGGTTGAGTGCGAGAAAAGTTTGTGCGAGGTTGCCATAGCTGATGACATTGTTCGGGTCAAGACGCTGCGCCTCCTGGGTTTCTGCCAAGGACTTGCTGTATTGCCCAAGAGAGGCGAAGTTAAACCCCAAGTTGGAGTGCGGAATGGAGTCGCGAGGATAACTCTGAATCCACAGCTGATAAGTCTGGGCCTCCTTCTCCAATTCCCCGGTAACCAAAGCGTAATAATCAGCAGAGATGCGGAGCCTCTCCCTCTCGCTCACCCGTTCCCTCAATTCGTATGCCTTCTTTAGGTTCTCCGCAGACAGACTGGGTTGACTGAGGTTTGCGTAGGAAACTCCCAAAACCGCGTAGGCCACGGCGAAATTGGGGTCCAGCTCAATCGCTCGCCTAACAAAGGGAATGGCTTCGGCGTCCCCCTTTTCACGCTGGATCATTACGCCCATGCTGAAGGTCTTTAGCGCCTCTAGCGACGACGTCGTCGCCTCAATCGGAACATTAAACTTCTGTACCGAGGCCAGCGACTCACCGAGCTTGGTTCGCACTCTGGAAGTGACGGTGCCCAATGACTTTACAACGCCTTCCTTGCTCGATGCCTCGGTTTGTTCTTTGGCAAGCGTGTCCCCATTTCCGCAGTTCACCGCCCCCAGGCCAACCATGTACTGGTTGCCCAAGCGGGAAATCGAGCCTGCTAGAACCGCCTTGCTCCCCGTCCGCAAGCAGATTTCCTGGGCGACCTCCCGCGTCACGCGATCATTGGGCTCGCGGCCCATCAGCCGTAGTGTCTCGGCCATCCTGCGGTCGGATAGAACATTGATGAAGGGTGATTGCTCGAGATCGACTGTCAGCGCCTGCTTCAGAGCGTCGTCAAACACAGGATCGCCGGTCGTGTTGGAAAAGTCGGCCAGCACGACGGTGTCTTTCTCAGTTAGCGGCGTTGCTTGACGCGAGCGAAAGTAGAGACCACCGCCAAGAGCGGCGACGACCACCACGACGGTGGGAACAAGAATCTTCCAGAGCTTTCTGCCACCCGCTAGGGGAACTTCGGCAGCCTTCACATCGCTCGATGACGGAGATGGAACAAGCGTAGGGGAGGAGCCGGATGCTGGCGACGGCGCCGGGGCGACCTGAGAACCGCCTTCCTGTGCGACCGCCGCTGACCCCGAACTAGCTGGTACGCCGTGCCGCGATTCCGTTTCCCGTTTCAGCCGCTTTAGGTCTGCCCGCATTTCCGCCGCAACCTGATAGCGGAGTTCGCGATCCTTCTCCAACGCCTTGTTAATGATGTCTTCCAGTTTGGGCGGAAGGTCAGGGTTCAGGCGGATGGCGGGAACCGGATCACGATCCAGAATTTCATGGAAGATGACTCCCGAGCTTTCGCCGCGAAACGGCAACGCCCCCGTCGCCATCTCGTAGAGCACCGCTCCGAATGAAAACAGGTCAGTTCGGGCGTCCAATTGCTTGGCCCGCACCTGCTCCGGCGACATGTAAGCTACCGTACCCACCGCGGTACCTGGACTCGTCAGGTGCGGCTCCGCTGTACCGGTTTCGGTAGCGTCGGAACCTGGCTTCGTCCCAGTTTCGGCCACCTTCGCCAGCCCGAAGTCCAGAATCTTGGCGTGTCCCCGTTTAGTCACAAAGATGTTCGCTGGTTTGATGTCGCGGTGGACGATACCCTCGGAGTGAGCCGCATCGAGCGCGTCGGCGATCTCGATGGCCAGTGACAGTAGGGTCTCCAACTCCATCGAACGGTTGCCGATCATGTGCTTCAGCGTTACGCCATCCAGAAACTCCATAGCAATGAACGCTTGGCCTTTTTCCTCACCGATGTCGTGAATCGTGCAGATATTCGGGTGATTGAGAGCGGAGGCTGCTTTGGCTTCACGGCGAAAACGTTCCAGTGCCTGGCGGTCTTGGGCAAGGTCTTCAGGAAGAAACTTGAGAGCAACAAAACGGTCGAGCCGCGTGTCCTCAGCTTTATAGACGACGCCCATCCCACCGCCACCCAACTTCTCGACGATGGTAGTGCGAGATCGTTTGGCCGATCAATTCGGAAGGGACTCCGTCCTCGGGAGGCAATCTTAGGGGGGTGAGCTGCCCAAGTCAATTGCGGCTACGGGCCTCTAACAAGGGACTTGTCATTCCGTAGATGTCCTGCCGCGCGGGTTGCTTGTGTAATTGATTTGTCGACAGTATCCGTTCCCGCGTGGTCAATTCGATTCCGCGTGAGCTTTGTTAGCGCCTGGGCGGGTAATCGTCTTTCATGCGGAAGAGGTTTTTGCGGATGTCGGGCCAGAACTCTTTGAGGATGTTGGCGCCGGCGGTGATGACGGTCTGTGTGGCGAAGTTTTTGGCGGATTTGCCGAAGCCGCGTTCGGCGGCGGGGTAGTAGAAGTTCGAGAGGGCGGCTTCCGAGGCATTTCCGCCGATCTCGGAGATGTTGAACTCGTTCGTGCCGCGGTCGTTCTTTGTGATGAAGGTGCGGCTGAGGGCGTAGCTGGCGCGCTTAAAGAAGCCGTTCTTGCCAAGGGTGTAGTAGCGGGGGTCCTCGTGGGTGAGAGTGGGGAAGATAGCCTCGGTGAAGAAGGTGCCGGAGACTTGGTCGGTAAACTGTCGCCAGTAATAACGGCCGAAGCCGGCGGCGCCGGTACCGAAGGCGGGAATCGAGTTGGAAGAGAGTCCTTTACCGGCAAGACCGGCGACGAGCAGGAAAGACGAGTAGTCAACGCTGTCGTGCATGGCTATGACAAATTTCTCGCGGGTGGAAAGCCGCGGGAGACGGGTGTTGGAATCAACGGCGGTGAAGTTGGGAAGGACTCCCATAATGCGGGGAGTTTGGTGCAGGATTACCTCGTTCGGGTCGATGATCGTGGAGCTGGGTGCCTCAGGAAGCGATTTCTGGGGCGCTGCCGGGTCCGGGGTGGGGCTTTGTGACGGGGGGGCTTGGGTCTGAGTCGGAGTTTGGATTAGGGTTTTAGCACTCGGTGACCCCTGAGGAACCCACTCAATTGGTCTCGTCTGGCACAAAGCGATTGTCGGAGGAAGAAGAGCAAGTAAGGCAAACGCAATTCGGCTGTTCCTTAACAGGGTAGGCTCCAGTCGTACTGGCAAGACCATTACGTGGCATGTTCAGGAGTCATTCGCCAGCAGGCGTTGGAGGTTTTGCGCGTCCAAAACCGGTTTGTTCTGAGCTTTCCTGGCTTTTTGGCTCACGTCTTGTCGAGGGCTGTCTTTAGTCATTAGCATCAAGCTTTTGCTTAACTAATACTGATCAATATTGACCTTTACGTTCGGACTTTCCAGTCCGCCCGCTAGCGATCCTCTCGTGGATGCGCCTATTAAACGCGCCGAAGCGTCGCCCAGCTCCCCGTCGCTCACCTCATTATTCCCCAATGTCGCAGGCTAGCAGTCGAGGACTTCTGCCCGATTTGGTTATTGGGAACAGCGTGGAACTTGTCAAATGTTGCAATCAAATTGTTGCAAAATTCACTAGCTATTTTCGTGGACGCCAACGCCGCAAGGAATTTAGGAGATAGTTTCTAAGCTAAAAATTCTTCTGTCCCTATTTTGAGAATCCCCAGAAAAAATGTCCCCCCTGTAATCCTCACCCAAAACCAAATTTCTATATTTTCCGGAGCTGAGGGAAGGTAGCCCTAAATCAATGCCACCCCCCATGTGAGAAGCCAAAACCTCGGGAGAAAAATTGGCAGGGCTGACGGACCGCCGCGTCGGACCCCATTGTCCCCAAGGAGACAAATATCGAACGAGGGTCATTCAAAGGACGCTGTGTAGGTCGCTTACAGTGAAGCTTGAAAATTTGTGACGTGAGTTGTGACGTAACCCCAGCATCCAAGCCCATACAACCCGGTGCAAAGAGGTGCTGAGTGTGCCCACTCAATTCGGGACGAAATTGAGGCAGACTGCGGCGTTCGTGCAGCTTACGCCAACTGCTACTCACTCCTTCTCGTCGGGGTCCTTGAATTCGGGACCAGGGGGTCGGAGGTTCAAATCCTCTCTCCCCGACCATCTATCCCAAGTGAGTTCATGAGATTAGCGAGACTCTGAAAGTCCCTCAGGATCCTGAAAACGGGGACCATGGGGACCATCTGGCAATTTTTTTCCATTCCGAGGCTTAGCGAGCGGGCTACGCGGGCCGCAATCGGTGTGGTTGATGACCATGATTTCCTCGGTGTCCAGCAGGTAGTGCGATATCAGCAGCGAGCGCAAGCTATCCTCCGTCACAATGCCGCCCGCGTTGCGGATGATGTGCGCGTCTCCGGTCATCAGCCCTAAGGTGCGGATGGAAAGCCGCGTGTCCATGCAAGTCAGAATGGCAAGCTTGCGCGCCGGGCGCGGAGTAAGGCGGCGCAACTCGTGCGTGTGCGAATAGATTTCGTTTGCTTCCAGAACTTCGTCGATCACGCTCATGGCTAGCCCAGTCTAGCAAAGCCTGAGAACGCTCGAACCCACCACTCGTTGCCCGCGTTGCTGGAAACATCGAACCCTTCCTTGAAATCGACTGAGCCAACGCGGCAGCGCAGGAAACTGGCTCAGGACGATGGAGGGAAGCGCGTTCCTGCCACAATGAGCGCGATAGCGGACGCAGTGCGCTGGCCGGAGACACTGGCGGCGAAAGTTATGCAAACTACAGTAAATACGGTATGCCCATGGATACGCTGGCGGGATAGAAAGAATCACAAGACAGAATCATGGACCAGCGGCGAATACATGACATCAGTGTCGAGATGGCGAACCTGCTTGAGCAGCGAAGAAGACTGCTAAATGACGCAAAAGCCATCCACAACATGCCGACCGAAGACTACCGCCCGGCGCAACGCTTGAGGCGCGCCCCAAGAAATTCCAAGTACTCGTCCATGCCATGCCCAGTCTTAGACGAAATCTGAAAGACCGGCACGCCCGGCCGCACCGCCTGGATATTGTTGTATGCGGTATCCCAGCTAAATTCGACCGGCGCCGCCAAGTCAACCTTCGTGACTACAGCGACGTCCGCGCTGTTGAAAATGGTGGGGTATTTAAGTGGCTTGTCTTCGCCCTCGGTTACTGAAATAAGTACGAGGCGGAGATCTTCCCCGAGGTCATAAGAAGAAGGACAAACGAGATTGCCAACGTTTTCGATGAAGAGAAAGTCTAACTTGCTGACGTCCCATTCTTCTTCTTCCAGCGCGTTCTGGACCATGGCGGCTTCGAGGTGGCACAGAGTGCCGGTCGTGATTTGCTTGACTGGGACCTGACTACGAGCCAATCGCAACGCATCATTCTCCGTCGCAAGATCGCCCACCAGGGCTGCCACGCGATAGTTTGGGCGAAGAAGAGTTAGAGTTTTTTCGAGGAATGCGGTCTTGCCGGAGCCGGGGCTGGAGACCAGACTTACCACGAACACTCCAGCGGCACGAAAGCGGTCGCGGAGGCTCCGCGCCACGACGTCATTTTGTTTCAACACGTTCTTTCTGACTTCGATCAAACGGGGTTCGGGACGCATTCCTGTATCTCCAATGCAACTACCTCGAGTTCCTTGCCTTGCACGATCTGGGAAGTTGGAGTACCGCATTTCGGGCAACAAAACAACTGCACCGAGCTGAGAGTGCGTTGTGCCCGGCAACTCGGGCAAAAGATCACCACGGGAATGTCTTCCACCAACAGGCGAGAACCTTGCAGGGGAGTGCTCTCGCAGGCCATTTCATAACAGGAAAGAAGAGCTTGCTTCACCACGCCGGACAAAGCCCCCAGCTTCAGATGCACGACGTTAACCTGAACGCCGCGGCGCTCTGCTTCTTCCTGGGCCAGCCCCACGATGCTCATCGCGATGGAGAGTTCGTGCATGGCTTTTCTTACTCGCACCGCTTGTGGCCTGGTCGCGGGGAGGCATCGAACCGGCCGAATACCGTCAGTGCTGCCTGCCCCAGGCTGATGCCGCCATCGTTGGCGGGCACCTCATGGTTGGTCCAGACCTGCAGCGATCCGTTCATCAGCAGAGACTTCAAATCTTCCAGCAGCAACTCGTTCTGGAAAACTCCTCCGGAGAGAACAACAGTATCCAATCCGTGACTCCGAGCGATTACGTTCAGGGCGTCGCATAAACCCTGAGCGATCCCGCGATGGAAGGATCGAGCCGTTTCCCGCACATCGCGGCCGTGAACCCGGTCCTGAGCGACCGCTAGAAGCAAGGGGTGAAAATCGAGTTCGCTGTCGATGAATGGAAAGGGATAGGGCTCTGTCAAGGGCGCACAGCGGGCGAGTTGCTCCAACCAAATCGCGGCTTGTCCTTCGAAAGTGATTTCGCGAGTAAATCCGAGGAGCGCTGCTGCGGTGTCAAAAAGACGTCCCACGGAAGTTGTGCCAAACGTCCGCACATCCTTGCGTACCAGCTCCATAGCATTGCAATAGCGCTCCGGAAAACTGAAGGGGCTGGAAAGCAGATCGGGCATACCATCTACCCGAGCGAGGAACCCAGCCGCCGCCTGTACAGGGTGGTGTGCGGCCGCATCGCCGCCCGGAAGGACTGCGCGGCGGAGATGAGCCACGCGATTGAAACCATCTTGCACGCTGCCCACGAAAATCTCGCCTCCCCAGATCGATCCGTCATCCCCGTATCCCGTGCCATCGAAGCTCACGCCTACGACGCGTCTGGCCCAATCTCCCCGTTCAGCCAGCACCGATGCGACGTGAGCACGGTGATGCTGCACCGCGTGCCTCTGCGGAACTCCAAGGGTTGCAGCGTGGATGGTTGAGAGATATTGCGGGTGAAGGTCGTGGACCAACAGCAATTCGTCCCACCGAACTTCGTACATCGAGACCAGATCCTGGATAGTTTGGCGAAAGGCGCCGAATGACTGGAAATGTTCCAGGTCGCCGATATGCTGGCTGACAAAGGCTTGACCATCCACGGCCAGCGTGATGGTATTTTTCAAGTCGGCGCCAAGCGCAAGAACGGGACGCCCGACAGGAAGTGATGCTACCGCACCCGGAGCGCACCCGCGAGCTCGGCGAAGGATGACGGGACCGAAGGCCCCAGCTCGGGCCACCGAGTCGTCCACTCGCCGTGCGATCGGCCGCTGCCCAATCAGAAACGAGTCTGCGATTCCCGCGAGACGCTGCAACGCGTCTTCATCCTGGTACGCGATCGGCTCACTCGATCGATTCGCGCTGGTCATGACCAGGACGTCGGGAGCGCCTGCAGCAAATAGCAAGTGGTGCAAGGGAGTGTACGGCAACATTACGCCGAGTTCGTTGTTCTCCGGGGCGACTTCCCTGAGTTCGATTTTTGCAGCCGCAAGCACGATAGGACGCGCCGGCGACATAAGCAACGCTTCCGCCTCAGAAGAAAGCTCGACCAATGTACGGGCCATGTCAATATCCCGCACCATCAACGCGAAAGGCTTTTCTTTCCGATATTTGCGATCCCGCAAAGCCGTGACCACGGCGGAATTTCGAGCATCGCATGCTAGGTGATACCCGCCTAGTCCCTTCAACGCAAGAATCCGGCCGTCGCGAAGAATACCGGCCGCGCGGCGGATGCATTCTTCACTTCCACCTGTGGCTTCATCGTGCGGATGCAGATAATAACCGGGACCGCAAGCTGGACACGCCACGGGTTGAGCGTGAAAACGGCGGTTGCCTGGATTCGTATATTCTGCCGCGCAGTAGACGTCGAGCAGCCAATCCTTCATGGTAGTATGGGGCCGGTCATAAGGCAGGGCCAGCACCACGGTGTAACGCGGCCCACAATTCGTGCAATTGATATACGGATACCAATGGCGGCGGTCATTGGGATCGAAAAGCTCTCTGAGACAATCCTCACAAATCGGGAGGTCCGGCGAAATGCCAACCGTCGGACGTTCCTGGCGCTGACTTGTCCGGATCGTAAATTCTCGCAAGCCAGCTGGCTCCGCGGGCCGCACATCGACTTCCTCGATGCTGGCTGCGGGAGGCGGCAGCGCTTTCAAGTCCCGAACGAAAGCTTCCAGCCCGGTCTCAGCGCCTTCGAGATGAATTTCAACCCCTTTCTCCGCATTCAGAACCCATCCACTCAAGGTATTGGCGCAAGCCAGGCGGTAGACGAAAGGACGGAATCCCACCCCCTGAACTACTCCGCGAACCCGGATGGAACAAGCGCTGGCCATTGTGTTCTCTACTTGTCCGATTTATTCGTCCACCACGCAACCATGCCCTTGCCAACCTACTTGAACCACCTTGCCGTCCTCGACCAGAATAGGCACGGTGCGCTGCCCACCCGCGATCTCGCGCATCCGTGCGCGCGCTGCCGGATCCCCTTCCACGTTGTACTCGACAAACTTACTGCGTTTCCATTCCAGCCATTCGCGCATTTCGCTGGTGTGGGGGCAACGGGGGGTTCCATAAAGTTCAAGCTTGGCCACGGTTCAGCACCTCCAACGATTCGCGAATGATGTGGTAGATCGACGCCTGTACTTCCTGAATGCGTGGGATATAGTCGCAGTTCACCACCAGGGGAAAGTCAGCCAGGCGCTTGCGCTTGATCTCGCCTCCATCGTAGCCGAGTAGCGCTGCGGTCAACAGATTACGCTTCCGCGCTTCTTCCAACGCGATGATGATGTTCCGAGATCCGCCGCTGGTAGAAATGCCTATTGCAATATCTTCCGGACGAGCCTGCGCGATTAACTGGCGAAGGAAAATCGCGTCGGTGCCGATGTCGTTGGCAACGGCAGTGATGTTTGCCGGCTCCAGGGAGAGGGATACGGCAGGGATAGATTGATAGCCGGGCGGCGGGAGCACGCAATCGATGGCGAAATCGTTGGCATCGGTCGCGGACCCGCCATTGCCAAAGAGTATGATCTTGCCGCCGAGACGCAGACGCTCATGGATGGCAAGCGCCGCACTGCTTATCTGCTCCGCCTGTTCTCGAGCGACCAGCTCGCGCAGCCTGGCGTCGTCGTTGACCTTCATCAAGATAGAAGATGCCACCTCCGCCACCAGGTTGGTGGTTCGTTGCTTTTCTTTGCCCAAGAACGGATATAGGAATTCCGATTCTCCCACTTCATGGCCGAGTTCACGGTGCTCAAAAAAAACGTGTACTGTCTCCCAGAGAGCGTGATAGAGGACCTCAATCATTTCCTGGTGCAGGAACGGATCTTGCGAGGTTGCGTTCACCGCGAAGGAACCTTCAACGCCGGGCAGAGCGAAGGTCATAGCGTCCTGACGGTGCGCCTCCTGGAGCGTGGCCCAAATTTCGGAATCGCCCTCGGGTGGGCCAAATCCCATGACGATGTCTTCGGGACGAAGGATAGCTTCGAGCCACGGTCGAAAGAGAACCGATAGATCCAGGGCGGGCAGAGCGCGTTTGCCCACGATCACCGGATGAACGAACTCCACAGATACGTGCTGTGCATCGGTGACGTAGGGTCCTCGCCCGAAGGCTAGCAGGCGTCCTCCACTCAGAAAGCGTTCCGACATCTCGCGGCAAGCTTCCGCCAGGCGAGGCGCCTCGCGTGAGAAGAAGCGCTCGAAGACCTGATTTCGCTCTAGCAAACCCTCTTCGACGCAGCTCGCGAGTTTACATTTGGTGGCCATAACATCTGTCTCTGGCAGATTCGTCTTCATTCAATTCAACAAATTCGTGGCAAAGGGTCGCCAACAAGCATATCCACGATCCGGCTGCCACCGTAGAGGGTTGTCACCAGCACCGTACCAGCGGGTTGTTCGCGAACTTCTCCAATGACCTGCGCTTCGTACCCACCCGGTGCGAGGCCTAGCGCATTGATCGCGGCGTCGACATACTCCGGGGAGACAACCGCCAGAAACTGGCCTTCGTTGGCAATGTGGAGCGGATCGAGTCCGAGCAATTCACACGCGCCGCGTACCGTATCGCGCACCGGAATCTGATCCTCAAAAAGCACCATCCCAAGTCCGCAATCGCGGGCCAGTTCATTTAGAGATGTTGCAGCGCCGCCACGAGTGGGATCTCGCATCCAGCGGATGCCCGGCCCTGCGCCGGCGATGACGCTTTCGACCAGCGGCAGCACGGAGCGGGTATCAGAACGAAGGTCGGCTTCGAGATCAAGCTCACCGCGCGCCAGCAGAATGGTGATGCCGTGATCGCCGATAGGTCCGGAGATCAGAATTCTGTCGCCGACACGCACCGAGCGAGGGTCGATAATCACTCCGGGAAGCAGTCGGCCGATGCCAGTCGTGGTGACGTACATCTGGTCAGCTTTGCCGTGCTCGACAACCTTGGTGTCACCGGCCGCGATTCGGACACCCGCGTCCCGCGCGGCCTTCGCCATGGCGCGAACTTCGGTTTCGAGAACCTGCGTCGACAGTCCTGCTTCGAGCACATAACTGACCACGAGAGCTTCTGTTTTAGCTCCCGAGACAGCCAGGTCGTTCACTGTGCCGTTTACCGCAAGTTTACCAATGGAGCCGCCCGGAAAACTCAGCGGCTTGACCACAAAACTATCGGTGGTGATAGCAATTTTTGTGCCGTCGATGTCGATCTGACCGGCATCACCTAGTGGGCCGGGGGCCGCGCCAAAAAGCAGGGGAGCAAAAAGGCCTTCGACAAGCTTGCGACTGGCTTTACCTCCGGCTCCGTGTGCCATCTCGATTTGCGGATCGCGGAACCGCATGGGTGCGGATTCGGCAAACACGGCCGAAGCGCTCACGCGATCGAGCTCAGACTTACCATTGCTGCCTTCCGGTGTTCGTAGTTGTGATAGGCGGCGCATGATCCTTCCGATGACACCATGAGTGCGCCGACAGGATGCTCCGGCGTGCACTCGCGGCCAAAGAGTTTACACTGATGCGGCTTGAGTACTCCCTTCAACACTTCTCCACACTGCGCGGCTTTGGGATCGGTCACGCGGATGCCTGGAACCTCAAAGCGTTGTTCTGCGTCCCATTCGGCGTACTTGTCGCTGAGGCGCAGTGCCGACTGCGAGATGAATCCCAAGCCGCGCCACTCGAAGTACGGACGTAACTGGAAAACCTCGGCCATGGCCTTCAGCGCCGCGCGGTTGCCTTCCCACGGAACCACCCGCTTATATTGATTCTCGACCTTGGCCTCACCCGCCTTCAATTGGCGCAAGAGCATCACAATGGATTGCAGCATATCCAGGGGTTCAAACCCGGAAACCACGATAGGCTTGCTCTCGTTCTGTGCGATCCACTCATACGGGCGGCAACCGATAACGGTCGAGACATGGCCAGGACCGATGAAGGCGTCCAACCGCATGTCTGGAGAATCCAGAATCGCCCGGATGGCCGGGATGATAGTCACGTGGTTGCAGAATACCGAGAAGTTGCGCATGCGCTCGGCCTTGGCCCGCATGATCGTGAGCGCGGTAGAGGGCGCGGTGGTTTCAAAACCGATAGCGAAGAACATGACGTGCTTATCCGGATTGAGCCGGGCCAGTTTCAGAGCATCGGAAGGTGAATATACGATGCGGACATCTATACCTCGGGCCTTGTGCTCAAGCGGGCTGCCCTGAGTGCCGGGAACGCGCATCATGTCGCCGAAGGCGGCGAAGATGACATCCGGCTCGTGCGCGATGGCAAGTCCATCGTCGATTCTTCCCATGGGAAGCACACAAACCGGGCAGCCGGGCCCGTGGATCAACTCGATGTTTTCCGGAAGTATGTCTTTAAGGCCGAAGCGATAGATCGCATGAGTATGTCCGCCGCAGACTTCCATCATGCGGTAGTGGCGTTCCGTACCGGCGAGGCGGCGAATCTCGTCGGCTGCCCTGGAAATCAATTCGGGTTGGCGAAACTCATCAACGTATCTCATGCGGATCGCTCCTCCGCTGGCTGGACGCGGGCAGGCGTCAATTAAAATCCTCCAAGCCATATCCCTGGATTTCCTGTATTGCGCCATCGATCTCTCCCAGCATCCGAAGAGTGTTCATTTGGTCGCTGGCTTCCTGCTCGCTGATCTTGCTCATGGCAAAGCCGACATGAATCAGCACCCAGTCGCCCGGCGCTGGCTTGTCGTCCTGCAACAAACCCAGATCGATCTTGCGCCGCACGCCGACCACATCCACGAACGCAGAGTCCTGGTTGTCGGAAGAGATCTCGACGATCTTCCCTGGAATGGCTAGACACATGCGACATCCTCCCGCGACGGCATGATTGGCTTCACCCTGACCCATCTTCGTACATCCCGTGCCGCTAGCAGGTCACTCCTGCTTGCGAGCCGAAATATCAAATGA
>Ga0207127_10002_pt2 | contig 59153 bp, 34 predicted proteins | sample Alteio_BWMinHeat_17_FD_153574 | JGI IMG/M metagenome (GOLD analysis project Ga0207127, IMG submission 153574) | Enriched cells from forest soil in Barre Woods Harvard Forest LTER site, Petersham, Massachusetts, United States -... | ecosystem: Environmental > Terrestrial > Soil > Temperate forest >...
CTTTCGCGCGAACCAGATCACCGAACCGGCCGTGAGCTGCATCTTGTTGCGAACCAGTACGCCTATCGGGTGTTTAATGGCGACCTCTCTCGTCCTCTGTTTCACAATTATTTTGACGGGAGTGACGGCTGGAACCGAGTTGGCTCCATCAGTCCCGAGTTCGGATATCCTCCGTCAGCGTACTGCGACATGCACAATCCCAACCGTCGCTGTTTGACCCCAGGAAGCATCATGGCGTGGGGCCTGCTTGCCTTTGCCAATCCAGACCTTGCGGTCATTGAACAGGCGTTGGTGAGACTGGCCCTTGACCCGAGCCCCGATGCCCGGCGATTCCGGGATCGGTACTACTTCTATGACGGGACCCCCTATGAGATCATCGGCGTGCCGGGCAAACAGACTTACGGTATCGCACTATATTTCGTAATTGCAGAAAATGCGGAGATGATTGCGAACGGTACGGAGACGATAGCGAACAAAAGCCGCTTGCATTAGAGCATTTTCAGATTGAATGTCGGGGCTGGGTGCCATTTTTTGCCCCGTCTCACTTCGAAATCTTGATTGTTCGCCGTAACTGTACTTTCAGCCCTGATCGCCCGGATATCCAATAGCTAAAGAAGTCGAAGATGAGAGAGCGAATAGCTCTCTTTTGGCGGCCCGTTTCATCGGGATCGGTTTGAACACCGGATCCTCCAAGTTCCATCCAGTTGTCAATTCACAAGGAGCGCAGGCATGCGAAGGGTGTTTGTGGGTCTACTCGTTTTTGTTGCTTCATTGTGCCACGCCCAGGTTACCAGTGTGTTTGGCAGAAGCGGTGCTGTCTCTGCCATCGCAGGAGACTACACCGCAGCCCAAGTTACGAATACGGTGGATTCCACTCAAACCTACCTCAACCCAGTCTGGTTGTTGACACTTGATTGGTCGAAGATCACCAATGTACCACTCAGTGTGGCCGGGACGGGCAACTTAGCGGTTGGCACGGCTACCATGGATCCTGCCAGTATTTCCGGCAACAGCGATACTGCCGTCGGCCATGCGGCGCTCAATGCCCTCACCAGTGCGACCGACGATACCGCCGTAGGCGAGGACGCATTGGTCTCCGTTACTACGGGCAGCTTCAATACGGCGGTGGGGAGCCTGGCCGGAGCATATATCACGACAGGAGTCGGGAACACAGCAGTGGGTAAGCAAGCACTGCAGATGGATGTCAGCGGGAACGATAATACTGCAGTCGGTCAGCTTACGCTGCTGCACAGCATGGGTAACTATAATACGGCGGTCGGTATGGATTCTCAGAACGAAGACAGCACTGGAAGCTTCAATACGTCGCTCGGCCAGGATGCGATGTGGGGTGGCAACTGCATAACAATCAGCGGTGCTGTAGGCTATTCAGGCAGTTACAACACCGCCCTCGGCCAAGGGAGCTTCTGCGGTGTCACGAATGGCAGTAATAACGTCTCTGTTGGTTTCGAGTCTGTTGCCCTCATGACGACGGGCAGCAATAACGTTGCGATCGGCTACCAGGCCGGATACACCGCAATACCGGAGAACCAGAATGTCTCTGGCAACAATAATACCTGGATAGGCTACCAGGCCGGGTCAGGGACTCCGACCCAGTTGTTCAACTCCACGGCGGTTGGAGCCAATGCTCTCGTGTCGCAGAGCAACTCTTTGGTGCTTGGCGGGACCGGAGTGAACGCGGTCAACGTCGGCATCGGTACCACAATGCCGGCAAACGTCTTCACCATCGCCCAGGGCGCCGGCCACGCCATCAGCGATGGATGGGATACATACAGCTCGCGCCGCTGGAAGACCAACATTCACACACTTCATGGTGCGCTGGCTAAGGTTCAGCAGCTCCGTGGTGTCTCCTACGATCTCACCACCAGCGGCAAACACGAGGTTGGTGTTATTGCAGAAGAGGTCGGCGAAGTCGTTCCCGAGGTCGTCAGTTGGGCCAGCGACGGCAAGCAGGCCGCAGGCGTGGATTACGGCCGCCTTACGGCCCTGCTCATCGAGGCGACGAAAGAACAACAGGTTCTGATCAACCAACAACAGCAGCAGATTAGGGCGCAGCAGGTGCAGATCGCCCAACTCGCCTCTCAAGTCGCCGAGGTCCGGGCCAGGCTCAAGACAATGCGTCGAGCCAATGAGATCGTTCGCACAGTGAGCGCTCAGTTAGCAGCAATTCATCAGTAAACCGTGATGGCATGTGGCGGTGCTTCTTTACAGAGCGAAGGCACGGCTGTCACTGGCCCGGAAGGCCATCACAGCCTGGAAGACATTCACGGGTGCTTTCACTGGACGCGAAATTCTGTCCTAATGGACCTCTAGGTTTTCCCATACCGAGTTCAGTTAGTCTCGATTTCTTAAAAAAGCGATGACAGAGCATGTCGCTCAAGAAAAATTAACGGTCATTTTAACGCACGTTAATGTAGGAGAGTTGTCTACCGCCTATATTCAAGTGCGGCACCTGATGCAGGCTTTGAGTAAGAAGCGGGCGGATGTGCACATTCGCCCATAACCACCACCACCATCCATGCGCACTAGCTCTCTTTAGTCGGATGGCCAGCGCATTTGGATTTCTAGAGGCGCAGAACAGATGCACACATCCGTTCTGTATTATCCACCCGCAACCCGGTCTGGCACAACATAGCCAGCACCTCCAAGGAGTTTGCGAAATGAAGAACCTGAAATCATATCTTGCGGCTTTGTCGCTTGCAGCGGCACTGCTGTTCGTCAACCAAGCCCAAGCGGTAACTCCCCCGGCGCTGACGTTCTATGCCCTGGGCTCATCCGCGCAGTTCAACACCTTCGGTCTCGCCGCTGGCGCTACCATCTTTGCCGGCGGACCTCTGTGCGGTACTCACCACTGGACCCAAAAGAGCAGCAGCACCGTCCACATCAGCCTCTCCGATACCCGCGCCGGTAGCAGCATTGTGAATGAAGACGGCAATATCTGGATTGTCTGGAACGATGCCGCCGCCGCCGGTAACCCGGGTGGCTCTGTTTGCTTCTATCTTGCCACCGACTCTATCGTAGGCGTCCGTGGCTACCAGGCCAGTGGCACGCTGGTGCTGCCCGCCAGCCTGGTCGGCGTGGCCGATGCCAATATCGTTCCGCTGCTCGGCGCCGGTGAACCTCTTCCTGCCCAGATCCAGTCATTCGCGAACGGTGCGACGTTTAACGCCGCCGCGACCGACATCCGGCCCGAAGACGCCAAGTTCGCCAGCATGCGCGTTCAGAGCGCCTACGGCGCCCAAGCCCCAGGCCGCAGCATCACCGGCCAGGGTTACGGTCCGTCTCCTATCGGCACCTCGATCCAGAGCTCGCAAAGCGGCGCAAAGGCCAACCCGGTTGATTTTGCGATTGACCCGGGCGACGTTGATCCCATCACTCTCGGTGCGGTTCGCCACTATGTCGAACTCTCCACCGGCGCCGCCCCGGTTATGGTCATCGTTAACAAGTCGCTGAGCACCGCTGGCCACCTCGGCGATCCCAATCTCAAGAACATCAACCGCTTCATGCTCGCCAAGGCCCTCACTGGGAATCTCAGCCGCACCCGCGACCTGTTTGCTTCCAGAGACAACACTCTTAGCGATTTCGCACTCCACACCTACATCCGTGAGCCTCTTTCCGGCACCTACAACACCATGGAGTGGAACGTTCCAGCCTCCCAGGAGCTTGCCGGTGAATTGTATTTTTCCCCTGGCTTTGTCAACGGACAGGACACCAATATCAATCCCGCCGATACCTCTTGCACCGTTAAACCCTGCACCGTGGAAAGCGGCAACCCACTGTGGCACATCTATCCCAACGTTGATTCGCTTGCTCACCACGCTACCCGTGGCCGTTGCGTCGGCACCGGCGAGTGCGTGACCGCGGTGAACAACAATGCGGATGGCCTCGGCTATGCTTTCTGGGGTTTCAGCACCTTTGCAGGCAAAGCTAACATCAAATACCTTTCGGTTGACGGCATCGAACCGCTCTACGCCGCCGCCAGCGATAATCCCAATGGCATTGGTATCCCTCCAGCCTGCTCACCGAGCTGCCCGCTCCTGAGCTTCCCCAACATCGTCAACGGCACTTATCCCGTCTGGAGCTACTATCGGTTGATGTACGATGCTTCCGATTCGACCAGCATCGCTGCGGCGATGGTCAGCTATGCCCAGGCGGCTTCCAATCCGTCTACCGGCATCTTCACTGACCTGGTGCCTGCGCCTTTGATGCAGGTATTCCGTTCGCACTACGGTCAGGCCGTGCGCGACAACGGCATCGCCTTCGGCCCGAACAACGGCTTCAAGGCGGGCGTACCTGAGACCGGCGGCGATATGGGTGGTGCGGTTCTGACCATTCAGTCTGAGCAGGATTTCATCGCCGACACCGGCGGGAACCAGCAGGTCAGCCTGAAGCAGTAGTCGCAACGTTACCTTGAACCGCTAAACGAAAAGCAGCTTGCTCCCGAAGGTTGGGGGCAAGCTGCATTCTTGCTTCGGTCCATGTGTGAGTCAGAGTTTAGAACTGGTTCCTCGAAAGAATTCGTGAATCAGCCCTGCATTTCATTACTCAAGGAGAACTTTTGTTGATTCGCCTTCTGTCTTACAGGATTTATATCGCGGTTGTATTGTTGCCATTTCTCTCGGTATTTCTTGCTGGCAGCCAGGAGCAAAAGCCCGCGGGATCCACACCCGCACAATCGGCGCCTCCAGTCACGCCTGCGGAGTCCATGGAACCGACGCCTCAGATCGACCTGCCAACCGGGACGCGGCTTGGAGTGACACCCTCGGGTGAAGTGACCGTGCTTCGCGCGAAAGAGGATTTCTCGTCTCTATCCTGGGTAGGCAGTGACTTGCATGCCGAGCCACCTCTGCTAGGCAGCAGAGAACACACCAAGACATTTATTCGGGAGCTGTGGCAGGTGCGCTGGCGGCCGAACGATCCCATTGATTTATACGTGATTCGCCCGATTGGCGTGAAGAATCCGCCGGTCGTGCTCTATCTCTATGGTTTCCCCAGCGAGACTGACCGCTTCAAGAATGACGGCTATTGCCAGCGTGTGACCCAGAACGGTGCCGCGGCCATAGGTTTTGTGTCGGCGTTTACCGGACACCGCGCTGAACATCACCCACCCAGGCAGTGGTTCGTCAGCGAGCTTCCTGAAGCGCTGGCCTCGACCGTGCATGACGTACAAATGGTCCTGAACTATCTTGATTCCAGGGGCGACCTTGATATAAGCCGGGTTGGCATCTTCGGACAAGGCTCCGGCGGCGCCATTGCCATTCTCGCTGCTGCCGCAGACCCCCGCCTCAAGGCGCTCGACCTGCTTGATCCTTGGGGAGACTGGCCCGACTGGCTGGCCAAGACCGACGTACTACAGAAGGAGGCTCGTGCAGATTATTTGAAGCCAGATTTTCTCAAACAGTTGGAGCCCCTGGAACCGGTTCGCTTTCTGCCGGAACTGAAATCCCGCAGCATCCGCATCCAGTTCGTGGAGCCAAATGGTGAGCCCACCGACGCTGTAGGCAAGCTTAAGGCCGCCGCGCCTTCGACGGCAAAGGTCATCGAGTATCACAACATGCTGCAGTTCCACAGCGCGGTTGCCGACGGCAACCTGTTCGTGTGGATTGCTAGCGAACTCCAGTCCCAAAAAGATATCAAGCCCGAATCCAAGGAAGCAGCGGCGCGAACCAAGCCCGCCCAGTAGAGATTGGGCTTAACGAAACGCACTCAGTAGTGTCCGGATTCCAGCCATCGCAATGTCCAGAAGATAACCTCCCAAAAAAGGAAACTAATGCGAAACATTTCAATTGCATTGCTCATATTCGTCCTGCTTGCCACCTTGTGTCAGGCACAGAACGCCTCCAGTCCGAGTTCCCAGAACGAAACGGCAACCGCTGCCGTCTCGAGCGGCACGACCGCTTTGGAAGGGACTGTTACTGACGCCTCCGGCGCGGTAGTGGTAGGGGCCACTGTAACCGTGCGGAACGCCGCCGGCGAATCCAAGACCGCTGTCACAAACGGCGAAGGTAAGTACCGGATTACCGGATTAGCTCCCGGCCAGTACAACGTCTCGGTCACAGCCAAGGGCTTCGCGGAGTTCAAGACCGAAGGGCTTAACATGACCTCTGGGGAAAGTGTCTCTCTTGACGCCCCGCTGCAGGCCGCCGGTAGCTCGACCGAGGTGAACGTCGAAGGTCAGCGGGCCACGCAGGTGGAAACCGAGAACGCCGAGGTCTCGGGTACGCTGACTCAGAAGCAAATCGTGTCGATTGCCTTGAACGGTCGCAACTTCTCAACCTTGATCGCTCTAGCTCCTGGGGTGAGCAACCAGACCGGGCAGGATGAAGCCAAGGTGGGTGTAGTAGGGAGCGCCAAATACAGTGTCAATGGCGGCCGCACCGAATACAACACTTTCAGTGTGGATGGCACCGATGTGTTGAACACTGATATTGCCGCCAGCCACGGGCATAGCACCCTGCTTGTCTACCCCAGTTTGGATGCTATCCAGGAATTGAAGGTCCTGACCTCTAATTACGGCGCGGAATACGGACGCAGCGCCTCTGGTACAACCCTGGTTACCCCCAAGTCTGGCGGTCCGCGGTTTCATGGAAACGCCTATGAGTTTCTGCGCAACGAGGCATTCAACTCGCGCAATTATTTCGATGCGCCCGGCAAGGCTCCACTGTACCGCAGAAATGATTATGGCTTCACAGTAGGTGGGCCTCTTTTCATCCCGCATGTGTACAACACCAATAAGAACAAGACGTTCTTCTTTGTCTCCGAAGAATTTCGCCAGGAGAAGAGCCCCTACGAATTCAACCAGGCGGTTCCTTCCGATGCCGAGCGTGGCTGGAACCCTGTGACCCAGAGCTACAGCAGCGTCGCCGATTTCAGCGACGTGTGTCCTGCTATTGTGAACGCTGGCGAAACTGTGGATTTTGATCGCTCAAAATTTCCCGACTGTCCTTCGCAGGGGACTTCAAACCAGCGGCGAACTTTTACAGATAACCGGTTTCTCATTGATCCGGTTGCCTCAACGCTTCTGAAAGCCGGCCTGGTCCCGCGAGCGAATTCGGCCGTGGGTTGTAACTTCAAAGCAAATCCTGATGACAATCAGCAGCATTGCTATGTCACGGCAGTTTCACCCAGCACCTCCTGGCGGGAAGATCTGCTGCGAATTGATCACAACTTCGGCTCCAAAACCCAGCTGTCTTTGACCGGCATACACGACCACTGGGAGACCTCCACCGCCGTCCCGCAATGGGAAAATCAGCCCAACAGCTTTCCCTCCGTGCTCAATCGCTTCATCGGTCCCGGTACGAGTGGGTCTGTACATGTGACCACGGTGATTTCTCCGACCTTCCTGAATACATTTTCCTTCGGCATCACCGTGCAGAACATCAATCTTGCCGATCAGCCCGGCGCCGGCGTTTCCTTGGACCGTTCGCCGCTTGATGCCCTGCAGTTTCCCATGGGACGTCTGTTTAACAACGGATTTGGAGGGAAGCTTCCTGCGATTGTCATCGGCGGAAACAATGCTATTTATGGCGGGACCGGGCTTACCGTGGATACTGCCTACATGCCCTGGTCTCACCGGCGCGGCACGATAGAGTTTCTCGACAGTATCAACAAGGTCATCGGCAAACACACCCTGCAAGTCGGAGTGCAGTACATCAAGGCCCGGCGCCATGAGATCAATGCGGCCAACGGGGCCAATAGCGGCGACACGCAGGGAGTGCTGACCTTTAAAAACATTGGCAGCATTCACACCAGCGATAATGCCTTTGCAGACTTTCTTTACAACTTTGGCTCGGCTACGCTTTTGCCGTCAGGAGGTCAGGTTCTGTCTTACCAGCAGGATAGCGCCCAAAGCAGCTACAGGGTCCGCTACTGGATCATTGAGCCCTACGTGCAAGACGACTGGCATGTCACCCCCCGTCTGGTTGTCAATTTGGGCATGAGGGTCAGCCTGTTCGGCAACTGGCAGCCCGAAGGCGGCGCCTTGTATAACTGGCAAGCCAGCGCTTACGACCCTACATTGATGGCCAAAGCCAACCTCGTCGTTGACTACCAGCATGGATATTTAAAGAACGTCACAAATCCCCTTGCACCGTCTCCTCTTCCTCTCGATGTTAATAATCTCAATGCGGTCATGACCAACGGTCTGGTGGCATGCGGCAAGAACGGCGTTCCCGCCAGTTGCCAAAGCTCGCATGTCTTCAATCCAGCTCCGCGTATCGGCTTCGCCTGGGACCCCACTGGCCAGGGAAAGATCTCCATCCGTGGCGGTTACGGTGTGTTCTTTGAACACGGCACGGGCAGCGAGGCCAACGCAGGATCGCTGATGGGGAACCCGCCGCAGGTTCTGAGCATGCAGGAAGACAACCCTCTAAGTTATCAGCAGATAGGGTATTACACTGGCAATCCTAAGGCTGAGGTCCCCTATGCGTATCCACTGAATGTGATTTCCATCCCGGCCAAGACAGTGTGGCCATACGTGCAGCAATGGAGTTTTGGCGTGCAACAGGAAATCGCTAAAGACACGGCGGTAACCGTCTCTTACGTGGGCAGCAAGGGAACCCATCTGGCGGTCGCCATGCAACGCAATCAACTCAGACCGGTTTCTGACGCAAATAATCCCTTCGGCCCAGGCGAGCCCCTCACCAGCCATCTCTGTGCTTCCAATCAAATTCCTCTTAGCAATCCTTACGACCCCCTGGGCTTTTTCACGCTCGCCAACGGTTCCAAGCTCTATTACAAAGACAATCCCATCGCCGTACTGGCTTTGATCGCCGCCTGTGATGGCACTCCGGCCCCGCCCGGATTCAACAGCATCAATTTCTCCCTCAATTTGCTGCGTCCGTATCAGGGCATTGGCAGTATCACCGCGATCGAAAACGTTGCCAGCTCCGTTTATCATTCCATGCAGTTCACCCTGCGCCACAACCACGGCCCGTTGGATCTGGGCATCTCCTATACCTACGGGCACTCGCTGGATTCAGCCTCCGATCGTTTCGAATCCAACTTCGTTGATGCCTTCGACCTGGCTGCGAACCGCGCTAGCTCCGACTTTGATCAGCGCCATCTGCTGAACATCACTTATCTCTACCAATTGCCGATGCTGCGATTGGTAGAACATCTGCGGTCTTACGCGCACTGCCAGGACTGCCCCTCCGCTCCGGATCTGCCACCGTACGGTGGTCCGTCGAAGCTGACTCGTACTCTGCTAGACGGCTGGGCAGTCCAAGGCATTACTACTTACCAGTCGGGTACGCCATTCAGCGTTGTCAACGGGGCCAGCAGCACGGGCATTTCGCAGCTCGACAACGCTGGCTTTGCTCTCGGTTTGGGTGCTGATTCGTATCCCGATCTCGCGAGCGGCTCTAACTGCAACACCGCGAACAGCAGTAAGGGGACCGTCGGTCCGCTGCTGGCCAACCCCTGCATGTTTGTAGCTCCCCGAGGCCTGACCCAGGGCAATGCCGGGCGCAACTTTCTGAACAACCCGGGCCGTACCAACTTCGACATGTCCCTGCTCAAGAACTTCAACATCGGCGGCGAGCAGCGCACATTGCAGTTCCGGGCCGAGGCCTTCAACATCTTCAACCAGACGCAGTTCATCACTTACGACCCGATCAAGGGCAATACCGCAAGCAACACAATTAGTTGCTACGACACGACGACCTTCTCCGCCGGCGCGCCCGGCTGCCTTGCTGGTAACGGATTTCTTCATCCAGTGGAGGCCCACCGTCCTCGTACGCTGCAATTTGGTTTGAAGCTACAGTTCTAATTGACAGTATCCCTACGATTTCGCGCAGTCAGCGACACCCTTTCGCGCAGTCAGCGACACCCTGAGCCACATACTTTTTCCCCGGAGCAATTAATGAAATCCAGATCCGTCATGAATTCATGTTCTCTTCCGGCCAGACCGGTTCGCAGTCTACCTTTTTTGATCACTCGAGCGGCATGCGCTGTTTTTTCAGCGTTGCTGCTGGCCATGAGCCTGGGCTGTGGAACAGCCGGAAACCCCACCGGAAGTAGTCTCATGCAGGACCCCAGCATCGCGAGTTTCACTGCTACTCCTGCAACCATTACCAGCGGGCAGAGCAGCATCTTGAGCTGGTCTGTGAGTGGGGTGACGAGCATGAACATCAGCTACGGAAACGGAACGCTTACAGGCTCCAATACTGTGCCCTTGAGCTCCACCTCTGTCGCAGTCACTCCCACGGCGACGACTACCTACACTCTCACAGCTACCAACCAGGCTGGGAAGAGCACTACCGCCACAATATCGGTGACCGTGGTAGACAAACCAGTCATCAACAGTTTCACCGCCAACCCTCCGGTTATCAGCGACCGGCAGAGCACCACCTTGAGCTGGTCAGTAACTGGAGCTACGGGCCTCACCATCAACAACGGCGTTGGAGATGTCACGGGCAGCAACAGCGTCACGGTCAGCCCTTCGGCGACCACGACCTATCAGCTTGTAGCCACCAACGCCACGGGGAATGGTCCTTCTACTGCCGCTGTCATTGCCTTGGTGACCGTCACCGTAGTGCCCACGCCCGTCATCACGAATTTCGCTGCTACTCCTTCGACAATCAGCAACGGACAGAGCAGCACTCTGAGCTGGGCTGTAAGCGGGGCAACGAGCCTGAGTATTGACAACGGAATTGGCGATGTCACTACGAAACCCAGCGTAAGCGTGAGTCCCACCACTACGACCACATACACACTCACGGCCAACAATACCGTAGGTTCGTTTACGGCCACGGCTACAGCTCAGACTACGGTCACATTCTCGGTGCTTGTTGTACCGACGATCACCAGCTTCAGCTCAGACCGTCCCAGCGTTGGTCCGAATGGCAGCGTCATGCTCACGGCAGTCTTCGACCCGGGAGCGGGTGGCGGAACCGCAACGGTTGACCACGGTGTTGGGACGATCGTCAGCGGAACTCCGCTACCTTCGGGGAATCTAAGTGCCAGCACCACCTTCACACTTACGGTGACCAATGTTGACGGAAAGAGCGCAACCGCCCAGGTGCGAGTTCTGGCCGGAACTCTGTCTGTTTTTGCAGGTGTGCCATCCGTTCCTGGAAATTCAGATGGCACAGGCGCCTCTGCGAGTTTCAGCTTACCTCGTGGCCTGGCCGTGGATACTGCGCAGAACCTTTTTGTGGCGGATACCAACAACAACATCGTCCGCAAAGCGACTATACCTGCTGCCGTAGTGACCACCCTGATAGACAACAGCACCGGTTTGCCCGCGCAGTTCAACGGACCCTACAGCGTGGCTGTAGATACCTCAGGAAACGTCTACGTAGCCGACACTAACAATGACACGATAGACGAGATCACACCCGCAGGGGTGCTGACCATCCTGGCTGGCACTCCTGGCACGAATGGCAGCAATGACAGCCCGGGCGCTCTCTTCGACGGACCGCAAGGCATCGCCGTGGATACTTCAGGAAACGTCTACGTCACCGATACCAACAATGACACCATTCGTATGATCACGCCTGCGGGTGTAGTGAGCACGCTGGCGGGAGTTGCTGGTGCGCCCGGCAAAGGTGACAGCCCGGCTCATTTCAACTTCCCCACGGGCCTGGCCATAGATGCCTCCGGGAACCTTTATGTCGGCGATAGCGGCAACCACACGATACGCAAGATCACCACGCCTGCAGGGGTGGTGAGTACCCTGGCAGGTGCCGCTGGTCTGCGCGGCAGCACCGATGGTACAGGCGGTGCAGCAAGGTTCAATAACCCCGGTGCTGTGGCCGTAGATCCTTCCGGCAACATCTATGTCGCCGATGTCAACAATTACACCATCCGCAGGATTTCACCTGCAGGCGTGGTGGTCACGATCATTGGCACCCCAACCGTGCCAACCGGAAATCCTGGTGGCCCGCTGCCGGGCCGTCTGAGTATTGTTCATGGAATTGCCGCTGATCCTTCTGTGAACGGGAACCTCTACATTACTATGCAGAATGCCGTCTTCACCGCTCCGTACTAGAAACAGCTTCAGAAATTGTTGCAAACCGAAGCCCTCGCATCAGCGAGGGCTTTTTTGTTTTGCAGCGAAATTGAAAGGAGTATTCCAGGTAAGTGTTTTATGTTTGGTTGGACTCGGATAAAGTTCTAACTCCCTGGACCAAGCAGCAACGGTAAGATTTGCCGGAACTGCTGGATGGATTGAACCCAAGGGATCTAACTGAAGCCCTCTCAAAGGGTTAGTTGGTGCCCGGGGACGGAATCGAACCGTCCCGCCCCTTTCGGGGCCCGGGATTTTAAGTCCCTCGTTTTGTTTTTTTAACTCTCTCATCTCATTGGTTCTGTAAGTACTTAGTGGTTCTGTAAGTACTTAGTTGAAATGCATCGTGAGGTTTCGTTGAGTTCCATGAGGTGTTCCATGAGGTGCCATAAAGAGCCATTGGGAAGAGTTTGGGCAGAGTCGGAAAACAGCTGATTAAGCAGATCATTACAGTGTAGCTATATTCACTGATTTACTAACCTACGGAACTACTATCACAACCCAGGATATCCCGCGGTGGTCAGTGCTTCTTGTTAGAATTACTCATTTCTCACTTGCTGCTATGAATAGGCCCACATATGAATAGAGGCCCACAACAGATGAGATGTGGAAGAAGAGTCTACCTTGTCCTGCTGCTTGCTATCTGTATTGTCACAACCGGACGCGCTTGGGCGCAGGTCAAACCGGGAATCGTAGTTGAAAGCGTCGCAAAATATTCTGAGGGCGAGAAGGCAGGAGTGCAAGAGGGAGACGTCTTGCTGAGTTGGAGCCGGGGTGATACCAAGGGTGAAATTGAGTCACCGTTCGATCTATCAAATATAGAGATTGAACAAGTACCCCGTGGGAATGTAACCATAGAGGGTTTCAGAGGTGCGGACAAGCGGGTTTGGGCGTTGGGGCCGGATGATTGGGGAATCAAAGCGCGGCCAAACCTTCCTCAGAATCTTCTTTCTATCTATCTTGAAGGTCAAGAGCTGGCCAAGACAGGCAAGCTGACCCAGGCCGCGCAGCGTTGGCGACAAGCCGCAACTCAGGCTAACGGATCAGACTCACCTTCATCCTGGCTGGGCGCGTGGTTTCTCTTTCATACCGCAGAGCAATTCGCCGAAGCGCGGCAATGGAAAGCGGCCGATGGCATTTATCAGCAGGCTGTTCAGCAAGCAGCAAGAGCCGGTCCGGCAATAACTGCCCAGGTACTGCAAGCAAGGGCCATGACGTTTCAGCAACGGAGTGATTGGGGTAACGCGGAGAAATACTACCAGCAGGCGATCACGGAGTGCCGGAGACTTGGCGCCGATAACCTGATAGCTGCAATGAGCTTAAGCAGCCTGGGCACAATGGCCAATGACCGTGGTAAGTACGACTATGCGGCAAGGTACCATCGCGGCGCCTTGGAGATCAGAGAAAAGCTGGCCCCTGGCAGCCTGGTTGTCGCAAGCAGTCTTCATGAACTAGGTGTCGTTGCCCAAGATCATGGCGAACTGACAAAAGCGGAGAAATATATTCGTGAGGGATTGGCCATACGGGAAAAGCTTGTTCCCGGAAGTCTCCCTGTCGCCAAAAGCCTCAATCAGTTAGGTCTTTGGTATTGGCTTCGCGGCGATCCGGTCAATGCTGAGAAATACTATCGGCAAGCATTCGATATTCGAGAGAAACTGGATTTGGGCAGTCTGGATTTTGCGGCCAATCTCGACAACTTAGGCATGATTGCTTGGCAACGTTCCGACCTGGACACCGAGGAACAATACTTTCGTCGGGCACTTGAACTTCGAGAGAAACTATCGCCGGAAAGCCTCAGCGTAGCAAGAAGTATGAACAGTCTGTCGAACCTCGCGCAACAACGTGGCGACTTGGTGTTGGCGGAAGAATATCTGCGGCGCGAGCTGGCTATCTGCGCAAGAATTGCTCCTGACAACACCATGGTTCCGCTCGCGATCGATAATCTTGGCGCCTTGATGCGCGATCGGGGTGACCTGGCGGGGGCAGAAAAATATTTTCGTCGCGGCCTGCGGGCGGCGGAGCGTGTCTCGTCCAGCAACGTCAACGTTGCGCTCAGCTTGTTTTGTTTAGGCCTCGTTTCGATAGAGAACGGCGAACAAGCGAACGCTGAACGATATTTGCGTCAATCGCTGGCGCTTTTCAACAGAATTTCTCCGAATGAACATCTCTATTCTGCTGCAGCGCTGAATACTCTCGCTTATGTCGAGACGGAACGAGGTGATTGGGCCAAAGCTGAACAATACCATCGCAAGGCACTGGCGATTTACGAACGGAATTCCAGCGGTCTGAATGTGGCATGGACGTGGGGTTACCTTGCCGGTGTAGCTCGAAAGCGTGGTGATCTGGACAAGGCGGAGGAGTACTATCGGCGTTCTCTGGCCATGGTAGAGAAAATCGCGCCTGGAAACGTCAGCGATGAATATGCATATAATCTAGGCGCCTTGGCGGAGATCATGCGCCTCAAGCAGAAGCCTGATCAGGCAGAGCAGTTCTACCAACAGTCGTTGAATGTTTTCGAAAGTCAAATTGCCCATATGGGCGGCTCCGAAGAGGTGCGCTCCGGCTTCCGCGCCAAGTATGCCGGCTATTACAAAGACTACATTGACCTGCTAATCAGTCAAAAGAAACCAGAGCATGCCTTTCAGGTGTTGGAACATTTGCGGGCGCGCTCTCTTCTTGAGACTCTGGCTGCGGCTCGCGTTGATATCCGGACCGGCACCGATCCTGTATTGCTCGAGAAAGAGCGCGCACTACGGCAATCATTCAGCGCAAAGTCCAACCGTCGTGTGGAACTACTGGGCGGTAAACATACTCCCGAGCAGTTGGCAGCTCTCGACAAAGAAATCAAAAACATTCTGGAACAGGATCAAGATATAGAAGAGCAGATTCGGACAACCAGTCCGGCCTATGCCGCGCTGACTCAGCCGCAGCCGCTAAGTGCTAAGCAAGTCCAACAGCAGTTGTTGGACGCAAACACAGTACTGCTGGAATATTCGCTGGGCGAAGACCACAGTTATGTTTTTGCCGTGACCCCAACTTCCCTTGCCGCATATGAATTGCCAAGACGGGCCAGGATTGAAAGTGTTGCTCGGGACTTGTACAAACTGGTTACGGCTCCGGAAGACTCGGGCAAGACTCATGGCGGGGCGGAAGCTAAGAGGAAAACAGGTTTGAATCAGGCCTCGGCCACGTTGAGCCGCATGGTGCTGGGACCGGTAGCCACACTGATCAAAGGGAAACGGTTGCTGGTGGTCAGCGATGGCGCCCTGCAGTACATTGCTTTTGCCATGTTGCCGGATTTGGCAGAGTCCGGTGCAGGCAACGCTGGTGGTCCACCACTGATTGCAGGACACGAGATTGTCAATTTACCTTCTGCGTCCGTCCTGGCCGTGCTGCGGCAACAAACGCTGGGACGCAAAGAGGCGCCCAAAACTGCTGCGGTATTGGCCGATCCCGTTTTCGACAAGAGAGACGAACGAGTAATAGGAAAAACCAGCGCGAGAGCTTCTGGTCGAAAAGCAACGTCGGGACCGATCGACGAAATAACATCGGTTTCAGCTTCTGCGGAGCGTTTGAGTCGCTCGGTGGCGGACGCGGGTTTGCTGACTCGCGGAGCTGCTTACTTGCCGCGGCTGCCATTCTCGCGCAGGGAAGCGGAAGCGATCCTGGCTGTGACTCCTGACGGAGAAGGCATGAAGGCGCTGGATTTTTTAGCGAGCCGTGAAACCGCGATGGGCCCCGAGCTCGTGCAATACCGCATCGTGCACTTTGCAACGCACGGATTATTGGATAGCGAGCATCCAGAGCTATCAGGGTTAGTGTTGTCGTTGGTGGATGAGCACGGCCAGGCACAGAACGGGTTTCTGGATCTGCAGGATATCTATAACCTCAACCTCCCAGCCGAGTTAGTGGTTCTGAGCGCGTGTGAGACCGGTCTGGGAAAAGAGATCAATGGAGAGGGACTGGTGGGGCTAACGCGAGGTTTCATGTATGCTGGGGCGAGGCGCGTGGTAGCAAGTTTGTGGAACACCGATGATGCCGCCTCTGCAGAGTTCATGGCAAAGTTTTATACAGCCATGGAAAAGGAACGAATGCCTCCGGCAGCGGCCTTGCGCCAGGCACAAATCGAGACTCGGAAGCAGAAGCGTTGGATGGATCCTTACTACTGGGCTGGATTTCAGTTGCAAGGAGAGTGGAAGTAAAAGTAGTTAAAGCAGATAAGTAAGGCAGAAGCTATAGCAGATACGTACGGGCAGATCTGGCTGGGCGTCCGTGCTCGGGATCTTCGAATAACATGGACGAAAAGAACGTAGTTGAAAGCGTCGCAAAATATTCAGAGGGCGAGAAGGCAGGACTGCAAGTGGGAGATGTCCTGCTGAGTTGGAGCCGGGATGATGCCAAAGGCGAAATTCAGTCTCATCTGACTTATCGGATTGGTTTGCCGACAATAGAAGTGCGCGGGTGAATTCTGATCTCTCCAAACACACTTTATTTTTGTCTCCCGAATTTCTCGCGCACTGCCGCGCGGAACGTTTCGCCCGCCCGATCCACGGCGTCGCAAATCTCTGAAGGCGATCTGCCTGTGGTGTCACGCGCGGCCACGATTACCGTCTGGCATTCCTTGGCGTCCATGAAACGTGTTGCTTCCAGCAGCCCCGGCTCATCGCCGGGCGGAATGGCGAGGAAGCCGTGTTTATCGGCATGGATCAGTTGCCCGGGCACAATGCGCCGCCCAAAAACCTCGACTTCTCCGCCCCAGCGGACCGGATGTGAATGTGCGCGACCTGCGCACAAACCCCGCGCCAGCGCCTTGAATCCGGCCTGTCCCATTTCGTCAACATCGCGGATGCCTCCGTCAATGATTGTGCCAACACAGCCAACCGAACGGTGAAAGTTAGCTGTCACCTCACCCCAGAATGCGCCGAGCAGTCGCGGCTTGTCGAGGTCTTGCACCACGACGATTTTTGCACCTGGGACTGAAGCCACATAACGACGGTATTCGCTCCAGGCGCGGGGATTTTTCTGTTTGTGGGTGGGGTCGCTGGGCTGGATGACAACGGTGACCGCGTAACCTATCATCGGTCCGAGAAATGGCATGAAATCTTGCGCCGGCTCGAGATTGATCGCCTCCCCGACGATGTCCCGCTGAGTGATCTGCTCCCACCCATTGCAGACGGCGCCGGTGCTCCACCGCCGCAATTCATTCAATTCGCCATCGGACAATGCGGGTTGCATTTATAGATTCATGGATACTATCATGACCGGCGCAACCTAAGCAGCAACCCAGGAGATTACTAAGAATGATCGCAGTCCTTCGCGAACACAAGCGATGGCTGGTGGCGGGGCTGCTCTTTTTCATTTCGACAATTGCTTTTCTCGACCGGCAGACACTTTCCGTCCTGGAAAAAACGCTGGAAGAGATTCTTGGTTTTTCCGCGGTCGAGTATTCCTATATCGTCCTTGGGTTCCTGATTGCCACCGGACTCGGATATCTATTCGCAGGAGGAGTTATTGACCGGTTTGGCGTGCGGTCAAGTTTTGCGGTCGCCTTGACGGTGTGGTCTGTGGCCGCGGTTGCTCACTCCCTGGCGACAGGATGGATTTCATTCCTGGTCCTGCGGATTGTGTTGGGATTGGGGGAGAGTTTCTATACACCTGCCGCCGCCCGGGTATTGAGGGACTGGATTCCACAGCGTGAACGGGGAGTTTGCTGGGCGGTGTTTTCCACCGGGAATTTTATCGGTGCAATGATCGCGCCTCCGCTGGTTGCGTGGCTGGCACTGCACTATCATTGGCAATTCAGCTTCGTCATCACCGGGGCCTCGGGTTTCGTGCTCTTGGGCGTCTGGTTCTGGTTTTACCATTCTCCAGAGCAGCACCCTTGGTTGTCCGCCGCAGAGCGGACGGTTATTTTGCAGGGCCGCGGGTCAAACGCTGTCGCACAGGAAAACATCTCAATCTTTCGCCTGTTGTCCCAGCCCGCGGTCCGCAGTTTTTTTTTCACACGTTTCCTCACCGATCCCTTTACCTTTTTTTTCCTTTTTTGGCTTCCCGCCTATCTGCAAACCTCCCACGGCTTCTCCCTGGAAAAGACCGGCATGATGGCTTGGATTCCATTTCTCGGGGCCGATCTCGGCGCTTTGACCGGTGGGGCTGTCTCCGACTGGCTGGTTCGTCGTGGAATGGATTCGCGCCTGGCCCGCCGACGCATTCTGTTCGTGGTGGCGTGTTTGACGCCGTTGACTTTGGTGGCTGTTCGAGTTGGCTCGGCCCCGCTCGCGGTCAGCTTGATCACGCTGGTCATGTTCCTGCAAGCCTCCTGGAACACCAACCTGACGACACTCATTATTGAATCCACTCCGCCACAGAACGTTGCCCGGGTGGTGGCGCTGACCCTTATGGGCGGCACCGTGGGAGGCGGCCTTTCAACGCTGCTAGCCGGACACGTAATCAAGAACCTTGGGTATATCCCGGTATTTACGGCGCTTGGATTCACGCATCTGACGGCCTATGCGCTCATGTCCATCAGCTTGCGCGTGCGCGCGAGCCGGGAGGTTGCGAGATAGTCGAGCCATTCCCATGACGGCGATGGCTCTTCCCAGAATTTTTCTACTAGCATCGCCTTTGCCGTTTTTTATTTCACCGATAATGGATTGGAGCCGCAAGTTTCGAATTTCACAGCATCAATTGGCCGCCGTTTACTTCGATGGTTTGGCCTACTACATAGCTGGCGGCATCAGAGGCCAGAAAAGCGATCACTTTCGCGCATTCGATGGACGTGCCCACGCGCCCGAGGGGAATCATGGCAACGAAATCGCGCATCATTTCCGGCGTCGAGAACACTTCGTGAAAGGGAGTGTCGATTACACCGGGAGAGATGGCATTCACACGCACGCCGTGCGGCGCAAGTTCCTTGGCCAGTGATTTGGTGTATGTGATCAGTCCGCCTTTCGCCGTAGCGTATGGACCGGCGCCCGGTCCTCCACCAGTTCGTCCGGCGATGGAGACCACGTTGATGATCGCGCCTCTCCTGCGCTCGATCATGCATGGAGCCACGGCGTGTGAGCAAAATGCAACGCTGGTGAGGTTGAGATTGAGGATCTCGTTCCACGTCGTTTCATCCAGCTCCACCGTTTTCATGCGGCGCAACAGCGAGCCTGCGTTGTTGACCAGAACATCGATAGGCCCAAGCTGCTCAGTCACCTCCTGCATCATGGACTGAATATCAGAGTGTTTGCGCATATCAGCGTGGATTGAGATCACCTTCCCGCCGGCATCGGCAATTCGACGTTGAACCTGAGCAGCGCCTTCGCGATTGTTGTGATACCCAATCGCGACGTTCGCTCCCAATTCAGCAAACAGTGAAGCCGTTGCCGCGCCTATGCCCGACGATGCGCCTGTAATCAATGCAACTTTTCCGGTTAGATCCAAATAATTCTGCATATCAGTTTGGTCTCTTCGCTTCCTCCAAAATTATCCGGCGGATAGATCCGCCGAGCACAAATAGAGCCACCATGTCCAAACGGGCGGAAGGGCGGCGACAGCGAGGATCGGTATGTAGGAATGAAAATGATCGATGCCCAGAAGGCGAACCAGATCATCAGCCAGCGTCGGGGGAGGATTGCGTTCGAGATCACCAGCTACCTCAGCGCTTTCCTTGTGGCTTAACCGGCCTGAGCGGGGCCGCCCGCCGCCAAATGCTTCGCGGGCTTGTGATCGGACCCGGAGCTCCGGAAACTCTCCGGCAGGATTGGCGCTCAATCAAGCGGACGCCGATCACCCGGTGCTCCGGTTCGCGAATACCATCTTTCCCCATCATGCTCAACAACATCTCGATGGCAGCCTTACCGATCTCGTATTTCGGCTGATCGATGGTAGTCAGGGGCGGGTTAGTGATCTGAGACATTTCCACGTTGTCGAAGCCAATGATCGAGAGGTCGTCGGGAATACGAATGCCCTTTTCGATCGCGGCGCGAATACATCCGAACGCAAGCACATCGTTTCCCGCAAAAATTGCGGTAATTTTTCGATCAGCCCGTAACAGTTGATTGGCCGATTTGTAGCCGCCCGCGAACGTGTGTTCCCCACAGATAACCTCAGGTTCCGGGAGGCCCCAATCGTGATAGACCTTGAGGAATCCCTCAGCGCGATCGGTCAAGTTGCCGTGTGTTCGCGGTCCGGTGATGTGGCCGACCTTGGTGTGCCCAAGATCCATCAGGTAGTTCCCGGCAATCTCGCCGCCCTCGACATTGTCTCCTAATACGGTGGAGAAACGCCGATAGACCGAACTGCGATTCAGCAGCACGATCGGCACGCCGGCAGCCCACAATTGGTCTTGCTGAGCACGGCTCAATGCGGCCACTGAGTTCATCACGATACCGTCGACCCGCTTCGCCAAAAGCGAATCGAAGTAGCCCATCTGCTTTTCGGCTTTCAAGTCGCTGTTGCAGAGGACCAGGTCGCGACCGGCACGATACGCGGCGTCCTCGGCGCCGCGGGCAACTTCCGCGAAGAATGGGTTTCGGATATCACTTACGACCAGACCAATGGTCTGCGACCGTCCGGTCACCAAACCGCGCGCCACCTGGTTGGTCCGATAGTTCAGCCGGGTAGCGACCTCCATCACGTGCTTGCGGGTCTTGTGGTTTACGCCGTAACCGTTGTTCAGGGCTCTCGATACGGTGGAAGTATTCACGCCCGATTCCCGGGCAACGTCCTTGATCGTCACTGGCATATGGGTTTATTGCAATCGTTTCCAATTATCTGCGCCTCGAGCAAGTTTTGTCAAACGTTACGTGATTGGCTTGGCGGGCTCTCGACTCGGTGGCGGGATCGGCAAGTAAACGCTCTCTGCGCAACGAGCACATTTGACAGGGGAGTCGGCGTGAGAGCAGGCTGCCAATAATTTTCTTGACTCCTCCAAACATCGGTGGTAGCGTCCCATGTTGTTTCGGAAACGTTTGCAATCGCAGACGGCTCCCAGGAGGTGAGATTTGCGCTTAACTTACATAGTCGTGGTCATGTTAGCTCTGAGCTTCGCCGGTTTTGCTCAAACCGTCGGTCAGGTGACAGGCGTAGTCACAGATCCCAGCGGCAGCATGGTCGTGGGCGCTACAGTAACCATAACGAACTCCCAGACCAATGCCACACGCACGACCACTACGAACAGCGCCGGCAATTACGCTTTTCCCGCGCTCCAGCCAGGCGTTTACAACGTGAAGGCGGAGATGCAGGGCTTCCAGGGCCAGGTCCGCGAGGGCATGGAACTACAGGTAGAGCAGATTGCGCGTATTGACTTTCACCTGCAAATCGGGGAAGTCAAACAAACGGTGGAGGTGGCGGGGGGCGGTCCACTGCTCACTACCGAGAGCGCAACCGTGGGAACAGTCATCGACAATAACCGCATTGTAGGCCTGCCGCTGAACGGGCGCAGCTTCACCCAGCTTATCGCTCTTAGCCCCAACGTCGCCGCTAATTTCGTCAACAATGGAGGCCAAGCCAGCGCTCGCCAAGGCGGCGATCGAGCTGCCCAGGAGATCTCTGTCGCCGGTTCGCGCCGCGAGTACATGAACTTTACGCTCGACGGGGTGCAAAATACCGATCCCAACTTCAACACCTATGCCTTGCTTCCCTCGATTGATGCCTTGCAGGAGTTCAAGGTGGCGACCGGGGTTTACCCCGCCGAATTTGGGCGTCTGGCGGCTCAAGTTAATGTATCTACTGCCAGCGGAACAAATGAATACCACGGCACGCTGTTCGATTTCGTACGCAATAACGCCTTTGACGCCCGCCCCTATGGCTTCACTAGCGTCGCGCCAGTTTCCGCGCCATTTAAGTGGAACCAGTATGGCTTCACGGTGGGCGGACCTGTCTGGATCCCTAAGGTCTTCAATGGCAAAAATCGGCTGTTCTTCATGTCCAACTACGAAGGCTTCAGGCTGCGGCAGCAGACCCAGACGGTTTACACTACATTCCCAGCCGCATTTCGAAGCGGCGACTTCTCCCAGTCGGGCCACGTTGTCACCGATCCACTCACCGGCACCCCGTTTCCCAACAATATGATTCCCGCGAACCGCCTGGACCCTATCGCAATCAAGCTACTGCAGTACTATCCAGCGCCCAACATCACGGGCGCAGGCCTGTCCAACAACTACCTCGCGCTGGACAAAGTCACTGAAGACAAATATCAATTTACCCAGCGCGTGGACTTTGCCCAAAGCGCGAAGACGAGTTGGTTTTTCCGCTATAGCATGCAGCATGAAGTCGGCGTTACCCCCGCTTTAGCGCAGAACGGTATGAGCCTTGCCACCGATGCCAAGCAGGCAATGATCAATAACACGTTGATTCTGTCGCCGAACCTGGTAAACGAATTCCGTTTCGGCTACCTGGGGTTCTTCAATAACTTTGCGCCCGAGTTGGCAAACAAAACAGACGTGGTCAAGCAGTTGGGTCTTCCGGGCCTCTTGAGCGACCCGGCGCCCACGGCCTGGGGTATTCCCCAGATCAACCTGGCGGATGGCTTTAGCGGCTTTGGCAACAACGCGGACGGTCCTTACACGAATTGGGATCACATCTTCCAGTGGGTGGATAATGTTTCCTGGACCCACGGGAGCCACTCGATCAAGTTCGGCGCCGACATCGACCGCACCCGTTTCAACGTGACCGGGAACCAATATGCCCGCGGGCTATATGGCATCCAGAATCAGGCCACCGGTTATACTCCTTCCGATTTCATGCTCGGTTATGTCCACGATACTGCGGACGCCGCCGCCCTGGCGATCGCCCGGTTTCGCCAGACGAGCCAGGCTTATTACATCCAGGATAGCTGGAAGGCGAGGCCTAACATCACCATCAGCTACGGCTTACGCTACGAATATGCGCCGGCGTACAGTGACAACGCACCTCTGGTCAATATTTTTATTCCCGACCACAGTCTCTTTACCCAGACCCCCAACGCTCCAGCTGACACCCATCCCTGCTTTGTCCGCTCGGGAAGCGGCGATTTCTATGCCAATACCCCAATTCGCTTTGGTCCAGGCATTTGTACAGCTCGCGATGGGCGGATGGGTTCAAATCTGGTCCAGTCGGACCACAAGAATTTTGCTCCACGCTTGGGAATTGCCTGGAGTCCCACAACCAACTGGACGGTCCGCGCCGGCGCGGGCATTTTCTTCTCCCAAGACACCGGCAATCCCGTTTTCGATATGGCGCGCAATCTTTCCGGCCGCGTAAACAATACCGCCAACACGACCACTCACAACCTCACTTTCGAAAATCCCTTCACCACGGTGGCGAACGTCTGTGGCGTCCCCGTGCCTCCGAACGTGTGTATCACTTCACCCTTTGTGCTCGGCAATGACTACCATCGCCGGACGCCCTACGTGGAACAGTACGAACTGAATATCCAACGGCTGTTGGGCAACAACACTGCCTTCGAAATTGGCTACCTGGGAACGCAAGGCCATCGGCTGGGGCGTATTCAGTACTTTAATCAACCGAACCCGGGACCCGGCTCAACTGCCAGCCGCTCACCATGGCCTGAGTTCAGCTTTGTCCAGGAGGTGATTGGGCTTGTGAACTCCAACTACAATTCGCTCGCCGCTAAGCTCACGCGGCGCATGTCCAACGGCTTTACCTATCTGCTTGGCTATACGTTCTCCAAGTCGATCGATGACGGCAGCGGGGAGCGCATTATCGGCACCGATAATATCGATGCGCAGAATGAGTATTGCCTTAGGTGCGAGCGTGCCCTGTCGAGCTTCGATCAGAGACAGCGCTTTGTGGCTTCCGCGCTTTACGAATTGCCGTTCGGGAGGGGCCGCGCGTTCGTGAATCACGGATTGGCCGGCGCCCTCGCCGGCGGGTGGGATCTGGGAATGATCTGGACGATGGCCTCCGGTTCCCCTGTCGACATTTACTCCGGCAAGGATCAGTCGAACACCGGCGTGGGCCAGGACCGGCCGAATGTGGTGCCCGGCCAGTCATGGCAGCTCAGCAATCCCACTCCGAAGGAATGGTTTAATACGCAGGCCTTTGCCCTACAACCGCTGTATACCTTCGGAAACTTCGGACGGAACGTGGTGATCGGTCCCCCCTTGTTTACTGTGGATGCCTCCGTCAATAAGGATTTCAAATTCACCGAACGGCGATATGTGCAGTTGCGGCTCGATGCTTTCAATGTCTTCAACCATCCCAACTTTGGTGACCCGGGTAATAGGGTGACTGCCGACCGGCTTGATGCATACGGTGTTCCCATCCTGGGAACCGGCGGCTTCGGCCAGATTACCAGCACCAAGGCCGGCGTCGACATGCGAGAGTTGCAGATTAGCCTTAAGGTAGTATTTTGACAGACAAGCAGCTGTCGCGAGAGTGACTTATGACGAGAATGACGAGAAGATCTCTGGCGTCGTCGTTATTTATCTTGCCAGTCGCATCGGCTTGGCAGGCACGGGCCCAGACGCCCCCGACGGACGATCTGACGACCATAGACAGCGACGGCACCGCGCACATCAAACGCTCCGTCCCCGTCCCCAAAACCATCTCTTCCGACGCTTATGCCCTGATGTTAAGCGGAAAAAGATGGACACCCGAGCCCGGAACGAAACAATCGGCAGATTTCGCCGAGAAGTTGCAGGCCACTTATCCGGTTGAAATTACCGAAACAACTTTGGCCGGAGTCGCGAGCAAAGTCGTTATCCCCAAACGCGCCGCGGCTCACAAGCAAGACCGCGTTCTGATCTGTCTGCATGGCGGGGGCTTTACGTCCGATTCCGGATCGACTCTCGAAAGCACTACCATCGCAGCGCTGACCGGCATCAAGGTGATCGCGGTCGAGTACCGGCTGGCTCCACAATATCCGTTTCCGGCGGCAGTGGACGATACGGTCGCGGTATATAAGCACGTCCTTAAGCAATATGCGCCGAAGAAGATCGGCGTCTATGGCACGTCTGCGGGCGCTGTGTTGGCGGCTCAAATGGCGGTTGAGTCGCGGAGGCTCGGTCTCCCGTTGCCGGCCGTTTTGGGCTTCTTCTCTGGCTATGTCGATCTCGCCCGCTACGGAGACTCCAGGTTTCTCTACGGCACTAACGGCTTTACAAACTTCAGTTCAATGCTTCCTGCCCTGAAGGGCTTGGGAATGGTCCCTTACGTCGGCGGCCACGACCGGCAGGATCAGGTGCTTTCGCCCATGTACGCGGATCTGAAGGGATTCCCGCCGACTCTTTGCATGACTTCGACGCGTGATCACTGTCTCAGTGGTACCGTCGATTTTCATCGAGCATTGTTGAGGGCAGGCGTAGATGCGCGCTTGATGGTCTTTGACGCCATGCCGCACGCCTTCTGGTATTTGTTCGATCTGCCGGAATCCAGGGAGGCGCTTGAAGCACAGGCGAACTTCCTCGATCGTCATTTAGGCGGACACTGATTGAAACAAAGTTAAAGGTGGTCCCCTGTCGCAAGGGAGATGACCAGTTGCCGGGTGGGTCAGTTTGCCACTCTCGAACTCGTTCAGCATCGTTTCTATGGTTTGGATCATGAAATCTCTCGCCATTTCGATTGTGCTTGTTGTGTTGTTGAGTTCGGCGCTTACAGCGCAGACGAGCTCGTTACTGATAGAAGACATGACATGGACCGAAGTACGTGACGCGATCGCTGCGGGCAAAACCACGGCGATTTACTACGCCGCAAGCACCGAACAAAACGGGCCCGGTATGGCGCTGGGAAGGCATGTGTTCATTGCGCATTACCTCGCCCCCAAAATCGCGGCGCAGCTGGGCAACGCTCTGGTTTACCCCACCATGCCTTTTGCCCCGACTGGAGACTGGGGCCTCACAAGGCCAGGCGTCATCGACCCTGCGAAAAAGACCGATCAGATGCGATATGCCGGCAGCGTGAGCCTCTCGGAAGAGACCTTCGGCGCAGTGGCTCATGACGTAGCCGTTAGCGCCATATCAGCCGGTTTCAAGAACGTTGTGCTGATGTGCGACCACGGCGGCGAAGCCCAATCCCGGCTGGCAAAAGTTGCGGAAGAGATGAACAAGGAGTGGGCACCGAAGGGAATCCACGTGTACTACATTCCGGACCTGTACTACAAAGAAAAAGATGTGATGAAAGAGTACATGCAGAAGCACGGTTTGCCCGTCGATTTACACGCAGGCACGGACGACACCTCGGAGGTGCTGTACGTCGACAAAATGGTAAACGGGGAGTCTTCCAAATGGATCCGTCCGGGCAAACTGGTCAACGCGCGGGAAGGCGATGGCACCGGAGTCAACGGCGATCAGACGAAGGGGACGGTTGATTTGGGCAAAATGTTTACCGACGTCAAGGTTTCTTTGGCGGTACAACAAATCAAACAGTTGATTGCCGCTGGCAAGTAGAACCTGATTTCGGCACAGCAGTTCGAGTCCCTCACCAGGCTCTTCTCCTCAGTTGATGGGCGGTCAGAGATCGCCGCCGTCTTTCATAGTCCGTAAAAACGCATTGCATTGAGTCCGAAAATCTTGTCTCGATCGAGTGGCGTCAGCTTCTGGGTGTAATTTGCCACCAGGTCCAGGACCTGACGGTAGCTGCCGGCCAGCAGGCACACGGGCCAATCGGAGCCGAACATCAGGCGCTCGGCGCCGAAGGTCTCAAACAGCAAATCCAGGTAGGGCTTAAAATCATCCGCTCGCCAGTTTTTCCAGTCAGCCTCTGTCACCATGCCGGAAATCTTGCAATAGATATGGGGGTTAGTAGCCAAGGTCCGTATGTGCTGCGCCCAGGGCTGAAACTCTTTGGTTTTGATCGGTGGCTTGCCGAGATGATCGAGGACGAAAGGATGGTCGGGATATTTGCTGACCAGGTCAATGGCGGCAGGGAACTGATGCGCAGAGATGAGAATATCGTAGGTAAAACCGAATTCACCCAGATATGCGATGCCTCGCAGGAAAGTTTCACGCAACATAAAGCGAGGGTCGGGCTCTGCCTGTACGATGTGCCGGAAGCCGCACAGTTGGTCATATCCGGAAAAGAACTCCAAACGTTCGGCAACGTCGGGGGCGCAAAGATCCACCCAGCCCACAATTCCGCGGACGAACTTGTGTTTGGCCGCCAACTCTAACAGAAAGAGCGTTTCTTTCTCCGACTGGTCGGCCTGCACCGCAATGCAGCCATCAATGCCGCCGGCTTTCAGTTCCGGGGCCAAATCCTGGGGCAGGAAGTCCCTTTTCAGAACCGCCATGGAATCGTTGATCCAGGAATCCCGGACAGGGTCGTAACGCCAGAAATGTTGGTGCGAATCAATCTTCATGTAGATTGTAGAGAGCGCAGGAAGTATCTCACGCTGCTTTTACAGGCTTTTTCGGCCCGCTGAGTGGTGTGGCATCCTAAACGTTCAAGTCAGACGTGAATACCTCAGTTCCTCACTCCGGGAATTTTCAGCTTGATGCGGTAGATGCTGGTGCTGGCGGTGACGTAGAGCGTCTTGGCGTCTTTGTCGCCCCAAGCCACGTTGGCCACACGCTCCGGCACCTTGATGGTTCCGAGGTGCTTCCCATCCGGAGAAATGATCCAGACACCGCCGGGGCCAGAGCCGTACAGGTTTCCTTTTTTATCCACCCGGATGCCATCCGGCACGTCCGTCGCCTTGGGGTCGGTTGTTTTGTCGGCAAACGGGTCGAGGAAGAGCGCTCCGTCGGTGACCGATCCATCGGGCTGCACCCGATAGCGCAGCCAGACTTTCTTGCCCGATTCAGCAATATATAAATACTTTTCGTCCGGTGAAAACGCAATGCCGTTGGGCCGCGCCAGGTCGCCGATCACAAGCTGCAGTTTGTCGCGGGCGGGCGCTGCGCCCGGTTTCTGCTGCAACGCATTCGGAATGCGATACACACCATTGACCTGGAGCTCCTTTGTAGGGTCGGTATCGTCGTGCGAGGGCAGGCCGTAAGGCGGATCGGTGAAGTACAGCGAGCCATCCGATTTATATACGAGATCGTTAGGACTGCTGAGCTTTTTACCCTGATAGGAATCCGCCAGCAAGGTGACTTGCGCTTTGGGATCGAGCGACTCCAGCCGCCAGACGGTGCGTCCGGCGTGTCCCGCAACCGTAAGCCTACCCTTGGCGTCAAGGGTCATGCCGTTGGAGCCGGGCTCCCGACCTTTGTATGGCTCTATTCCTTTGTATCCACTCGGGTGCATGAAAACAGTTGCGCCCTGGCCGGGAACCAGTTTGACAATATTGTTCGCCGGAATTTCTGCGAACATCAGGCTGCCTTCGCGCGTCCAGGCAGGACCCTCGGTCCACTTGTTGAAGCCGGTGGCGACGCGCTCAAGCGTTGCTTTTGTGGGTACGATCTGATCGAGAGCCGGGTCAAGTTTCTGGATCTCCTGTGAGATTCCGGAAATGGCTGCGGTCATGAGCATCAATCCTATAAACAAGCGTGGTAGGCAGGTTTTCATGCGACGTCCTTAGATTGTCATGGGAATATGGAGTTATTGCAATCGTTTCCAATTATCTTCTCCTCGATCAAGTTTTGTCAAACGTTACGGGATCGGCTTGGCGGGCATCTCGACCCGGCGGTGGGATCGACAGCTGAGCGTTCTCTGCGCAATGAGCGCATTTTAACAGGGGGTCGGCGTGAAAGCGGGCTCCCAATAATTTTCTTGACTCTTCCAAACCTCCGTGTTAGCGTCCCATGTTGTTTCGGAAACGTTTGCAATCGCAGGCGGCTCCCAGGAGGTGAGATTTGCGCTTAACTTACATAGTCGCGGTCATGTTAGCTCTGAGCTTCGCCGGTTTCGCTCAAACCGTCGGTCAGGTGACCGGCGTAGTCACGGATCCCAACGGCAGCATCGTCGTGGGCGCTACAGTAGCCATAACGAACTCCCAGACCAATGCCACACGCACGACCACTACGAACAACGCCGGGGATTACGCTTTTCCCGCGCTCCAGCCGGGCGTTTACAACGTAAAAGCGGAGATGCAGGGCTTCGAGGGCGAGGTCCGCAAAGGCGTGGAACTACATGTCGAGCAGATTGCGCGCATTGACTTTCATCTGAAAATCGGGGCAGTCGCACAAACGGTGGAAGTGACGGGTGGCGCTCCCTTGCTCACGACCGAGAGCACAACCGTTGGAACGGTCATCGACAATGACCGCATTGTAGGGCTGCCTCTAAACGGGCGCAGCTTCACCCAGTTGATCGCTCTTACCCCCAACGTCTCCTACAATAGCGTCTCCAGTGGAGGCCAAGCCAGCGCTCGCCAGGGCGGCGATCGAGCTACTCAGGAAATCTTTGTCGCCGGCGCGCGCCGCGAGTACACGAATTTTACGCTCGACGGCGTGGAAAATACCGATCCCGGCTTCAACACCTACGCCTTGCTTCCCTCGATTGACGCCCTGCAGGAATTCAAGGTGCAGACCGGTGTTTACCCGGCCGAATTTGGGCATCTGCAGATTCAGGTAAACGTGTCCACGCTCAGCGGAACCAATCAATTCCACGGCGCGCTGTTCGATTTCGTGCGCAACAACGCTTTTGACGCACGCCCCTATGGCTTCACTTCCGTCGTGCCGGTTTCCGCGCCATTTAAGTGGAACCAGTATGGCTACACTCTGGGGGGACCTGTCCGTATCCCCAAGCTCTTCAATGGCAAGGATCGGCTGTTCTTCATGTCCAACTACGAAGCCTTCAGGCTGCGGCAGCAGACCCAAACGGTTTACACGACATTCCCAGCCGCATTCCGAACCGGTGACTTCTCCTCAGTCCTGGCGACCCACGTCATCATCGATCCGACGACCAGCCTGCCGTTCCCCGGCAATATGATTCCCGGGAACCGTCTGGACGCGATCGCCAAAGGGTTCCTGCAGTACTTTCCCGCACCCAACATTCCGAACGCACCGAACAACGGCCTCTCCAACAACTACCTCGCAAAGGACAACATCACGCAAAACAAATGGCAGATAACCGAGCGCGTGGACTTTGTGCAAAGCGCGAAATCAAGTTGGTTTGCCCGTTTTAGCATGCAGGATGAAAGCGGGGTCCAGCCGGCTTTGGCTCAGAACGGCATGAGCCTGATCACCAATGCCAAGCAGACGGCGATCGGTAACACGTTCATTTTGTCGCCGACCATTCTGAACGAATTCCGTTTCGGCTTTCTGAACTTCTACAATAACTTTGCGCCCGAACTGGCAGGCATAACAAACGTCAACACGCAGTTGAATCTTCCGGGCCTCTTGAGCACTCCGGCGTCCCCGGCCTGGGGCGTTCCCAATGTCACCCTGGCAGATGGCTTTAGCGGTTTTGGCAACAATACGGACGGTCCTTACACGACCTCGGATCACATCTTACAGGTGGTGGACAATATTTCCTGGACCCACGGGACCCACTCGTTCAAGTTCGGCGCCGAGGTTGACCGCACAGATTTCAACGAAACTGGGAACCAATACGCCCGCGCGCAATATAACTTCTCGAATAAAGCCACCGGATATGGTCCTGCCGACTTCATGCTCGGTTATGTCAACAGTACGGTAGACGCCGTCGCCCTGGCGGTCGCGCGGTTCCGTATGACGAGCCAGTTCTATTACATCCAGGATAGCTGGAAGATCCGGCCAAACGTCACCATCAGCTACGGCCTGCGCTACGAATACGTGCCGGCCTGGAGTGACAGAGTGCCTCTGGTCAATGTTTGGTTTCCCAACGGCAATTCCAACCTCCAGGGCGACCCCAAGGGTCTTAATCCACAGCCAGTGGACACCCGACCCTGCATTATCGAAAACGGAAGCGGCAGTTTTAATGGTGGCAATGTTGTCTTTCCGACGGTCGCTCAGGGGGGCGTTTGTACTGCCCGCGATGGGCGGCTGGGTCCCAATCTCGTCCAGTCGGATAAGACGAATTTCGCTCCGCGCTTTGGGGTTGCGTGGAGTCCCACAAGCAACTGGACGGTCCGCGTGGGCGCGGGTGTTTTCTACACACAAGACACCGGCAATCCCGTATTCGACATGTCGCGCAGTCTTTCCGGAAAATTTCAGGTTACCGAGACCAACAACAACCTCACGTTCGAAAACCCCTTCGCCGCCAACGGGGCCGCGAACGCCTGTGGTGTCTCCGCTCCGCAGGTGTGTGTCCCTACACCCACTCTAGTCAGCACCTTTTACCGCCGCCGGACGCCCTCTGTGGAAGAGTACGAAATGAATGTCCAACGGCAGTTTGGCAGCAACATGGCCCTCGAAGTTGGTTACCTGGGAACGCAAGGCCATCACCTGCCGCGTTACGTATATTTTAACGCTGCGGCGCCCGGACCGGGCTCACAGCTCAGCCGCGAAGCCTGGCCGAACTTCAACAATACCGTGGAGAACATTGGTAATGTGAACTCCAACTACAACGCGCTCTCCGCTAAACTCACGCGGCGCATGTCCAGCGGCCTTACCTTCCTGCTCGGCTATACGTACTCGAAGTCGATCGACGATGGCAGCGGGCTGCGCACACTCGGCACCGATCAGATCGGTGCTCAGAATTCGTATTGCCTTAAGTGCGAGCGTGGCCTGTCGATCTTCGACCAGAAACAGCGCTTTGTGGCTTCAGCTCTTTACCAATTGCCGTTCGGAAAAGGCCGCTCGCACATGAATCACGGGGTGGCCGGCACCCTCATCGGCGGGTGGGATCTCGGGATGATCTATTCCATGGCCTCCGGTTCCCCTGTCAACATCATGGACGGCACATGTCAATCCAATATCGGTGCCAGTTGCATGGACCGGCCGAATGCGGTGCCCGGGGTGTCATCGCAGCTCAGCAATCCCACTAAATTGGAGTGGTTTAATGTGCAAGCCTTTGCTCTGCAACCGCGGTACACGTTCGGAAACTTGGGACGGAACACGGTGATCGGCCCGCGATTGTTCAGTGTCGATACCACCCTCGATAAGGATTTTAGATTCACCGAACGGCAATATTTCCAATTGCGGCTCGATGCTTTCAATGTCTTCAACCATCCCAACTTTGGCAGCCCAGGCAATGGCCTGACTGCCGACCATTTGGATGCCAACGGTGTGCCCATTCCGGGCAGCGGCGGCTTCGGCACGATTACCAGCCTCAACCCCGGCGTAAGCATGCGACAGTTGCAGATTAGCCTTAAGTTCGTATTCTGATAGGCAAGTAGCTCTGGCGAGAGTGAGTTATGACGAGGAGATCTCTGGGGGAGTCATTATTTATCTTGCCGGTCGCATAGGCTTGGCAGGCACGGGCCCAGACGCCCCCGGCGGACGGATTGCTGAGGGTAGTATGGCCGATAAGTCGCGGAACCTCGCAGCACTTGCCCCTTGGCTTGCTCTGCTGGCTATCTCACTTCTGATCAACTACGTCGACCGCGGCAATGTCTCAATCGCCGCCCCCCTGCTTAAAGATGAGTTACATCTTAATCCATGGCAACTTGGAATTCTGTTCTCCGCTTTCTTTTGGACATACACCGCTCTTCAGTTCGTGATGGGCTGGTTCGTAGACCGATTTGAAGTCAATGTGGTGATCGCGGTCGGGTACCTGGTCTGGTCACTTGCGACTGTGACGACCGGCTTTGTTCATGGATTCATGATGCTGCTGGTGATGCGGTTGATGCTCGGCATCGGCGAGTCTGTGGCAGTTCCGGCATGCTCGAAAATTCTCGCGCACCATGTGCCCGAATACTATCGCGGGTTCGCCAACGGCATCGTCATTGCCGGAGTGAAGTGCGGACCTGCAGTCGGCACTCTTGGGGCGGGACTCCTGATGGCAAAGTACGGCTGGCGACCGGTTTTCATCGGCATAGGGCTGGTCAGCCTTGCGTGGCTGCCCGCGTGGTGGAAATGGATGCCACGGGGGAAAGCAGAGGCCGGATCGGCGGTAACAGGGGCTGCGCTTATTGCCGCCATCTTGCGACAGCGCTCGTTTTGGGGTACTTCTGCAGGCCACTTTTGTACCAACTACCTGCTCTATGTCATGATCACCTGGCTTCCGTTCTATCTCGTGCGCGAGCGCCATCTTTCCATTGAGGCGATGGCAAAAACCGCGGGTTTATATTTCCTGGTAGAGGCTGCAGCCGCCATTTCGTGCGGTTGGCTCTCGGACTCGTTTATCCGCCGGCGTTATACCACAACCCTCGTGCGTAAATCAGCTATGGCGGTCGGGCATACGACAGCAGGCATTGGAATTGCGGCGTGTGTCGTAGCCGGTCCGCATACATACTTGGCCTGGCTCATGGCCGCAGCGGTGGGAAGCGGAATGATAAGCTCTGGTGTCTACGCGTTTTCCCAAACCCTCGCCGGCCCGCAAGCGGCGGGAACATGGACCGGTTTTCAAAGCGGCTTCGCAAACCTTGCGGGCGTGGTCGCACCGGCGTTCACCGGATTCCTAGTGAATCGAACCGGGAACTTTCTAGCGGCCCTTGCGGTCACAGCTTCGGTGTCGATGGTTGGCAGCCTCGCGTGGGTCCTCGCGGTCGGCAGACTCGAGCAGGTGACTTGGGCACCAAAACGTGGAGGTCTGCCCACCTGTGATGCGCAAAAAACGCCATCGGTTTTGAATTCAACCGTCTCGTAACATTTAAGCGTCAGTTCTTACGAGTTATAGAGAAGGACCAATGAATAAATTGTGGTGCCCGGGGACGGAATCGAACCGTCACGCCCCTTTCGGGGCCCGGGATTTTAAGTCCCGTGCGTCTGCCAGTTTCGCCACCCGGGCAAGAGGTAAATAATTGCGGTTCTTCTGCATTTTCTCACAAGCTCAGGGTAAGTAGCGACGAGGAGGCGAATCCGGAAGTATTTGGAAACTTAACACTTAGCTATGAACTAGCTATGAGGTACTCGGCGACGAAGTCCTGAGACCGCAAGACCACACCTGTGACCGGGATTCCAGGCAAGAGTTCAACCAGTAGTACAAAAACCTCAGGTTAATGAAAATTCGCGACGTAACGGTTCCAAACTGGGAAAAATATCAAGATTATTTCCCAAAATGAAACGGCCTGTAAATTTATTGATTCGCTCCGTGGAGTAAAGTAGTATCGGAACCTTTGTGCATTCCCAAAATTGTTTTTCGTAGAAATGGTTCGTACGTCGCAAACAAAGTCCGGCGAAGTTTAAAACGCGAAATCGCAGATTTCTATTGCACTCCATGGCATTCGTGAGATGTGAATCCTGGGGCGTAACCGCGTCAAGAGAGATGAGGAGGGAAGTCTTTGCTTGTAACCCAGAAAAAAGCCATATGCCGTGCTGCACTCGTGAATCTCGATGATAGCAATGCTGCCATTCTTCGTGAGTGTTTCAATCAGTTCCGTATTCATACCGTGAACCTCTCTTTGCAGGATGGCAAGATTTTTGATCAGGAAAAGTACGATGCCGCCGTTCTACACCTGCAGCCCGGCTGTGAAGCTCTATTGTCGGCGGTGCGCCAATCTCCCAGGAACCGCAGCATGATGCTCTACGCCATCTACACACCGGGCCAGGATTTGCGGCAGTTCTCCTCGTATGCCATCAACGTCATGATGAAAAGCCCCTTAGACCGGCAGGGCGCCTTGAGGACTGTACGCTCCACGCACCTCCTGGTCTTGCATGAATTTCGCCGTTACGTGCGCGTACCCGTGATTACCGAGGTGCAGATTGAATATGAACATGATCGCTACATTGGAACCAGCGTTGAGATAAGTGGTGGTGGCATGTCTCTCCAGGCCAAAGTGCCGGCCAAGCTAGGCACTGCCGCAGCGATCTACTTCAGTCTGCCGGGCGCAGACCGGCTCGCTTGCAACGTGACCATCTCGTGGATAGATGTCGGCGAAGGCACCCTTGGCGTGCGCTTTGATCCTGAAGATAAACGCCGGGTCGAGATCAGAAACTGGGTTGAAGGCTATTTGGAAGATTGATGCAACGCAGCTTTTATCTAAGCGCTTCGCAGCCAAAACAAGGCTGCTCCGCCCTCGCGCTCACCCACGCGCGGCTTCGGGCGGGATGACAAAAGTGGAATAGAGAGTTAAGGATGTCAACAGAGCCGACTGGTTTCATGAATACCTTTTTGGAACTCCGCCCTGTTGTCTCAGAAGGCTGAAATCCAAGCTTATAGCTGACTTTTAACAAATCAGTACTGTCTTTCATTACGAAAGTATCGTCCTAAATCCAGGCTGCACCCATGCCCTAAGACTCAAACTGCCCTTATCCCAAATTCGAACTGCACTTACTACTAAAAGCCAATTGACATGCTTTTCTCGATAGCATAGATTAGCGCTCCTAAGTGCTGATGCTTGTAGATGTATAAGGCTAGTAGACGCTGGATTAAACGGTTTTAGGTGGAAGTACTTTTCCGGCAGAGCAAGCAAATTGTGGAGTGCCGGAAGCAAACAATTCTAAAGGCGGTTTTTAGGGGCTGGCGTCGCAAGTCTGGACCAAAAATCAGACATCGGTCTGAAGTATTACCTTTACAACGGCAATCCCAAGCCATGTGGTAGCAGCGGGGCTTTGCTTCATCCCTCGGCCAAAATGTAAGTTCCGCAAGAACTTTGTCTTTTTTCTCAAACGGCGTATCGGACGTTGAGCGAACCAACGGTTAGGGTCCGTGCGTTTATTCGCACAACGGTGTGCCTTTGCATGCCTTAAAGGAGGGAAATTGAAGCACCACTCTTAAATCTTTTCCGCAGGCGGCCGTTCCTTTTTTGGGAAAGACCTCTTGCGGGTGACCTCTCTCTGTGTGTCCTCTCTCTCAGGCCACACAAGCACCCAACGAAGAGAAGTAGGAGGAATTTTTAGAAATGAAGCATCGAAAATCAACAAAGCTGGAGATTCTGCAACCGGTACATCTATTAACGCTGTGCCTGACGGTGGTTCTCTGTACGGGAATACTACAGGCCCAGCATGATCCCGGGCCGCGTGGCGGTCCTAAAGGTGCCGGTGGCGGGTTCCCAACTCTCAACGCCGACGAGAAGGTGATGTTTGCCACGGCACTGAATACCTTCAATGAAGTCCAGTCGGTGTCGGGAACTATCGAGAACGGCAACGGCCTGGGACCAACCTTTAACGGCAATAGCTGTGCACAATGTCATGCCGAGCCTGAAGTTGGCGGCACCAGCCCAGGCTTCACCAGTAAGATCAATCCTCGGCCTAACCCGCAGGTAGCGCTGGCCACGCTCGATGGCGCGACCAACACCGTGCCCTCGTTCGTCAATGCCAACGGTCCGGTGCGCGAGGCGCGGTTCATCTCCACCAACCCTGCCAATCCCTTTGCCGCACTGGATGGTGGTGTGCACGGTTTGTACACCATCGCAGGCCGCTCGGATGCACCCGGTTGCACTCTTGCACAACCCAACTTCTCCACGCAGCTTGCTAACCACAACGTGATCTTCCGCATTCCCACGCCGCTATTCGGGCTTGGTTTGGTTGAGAACACTCCAGACGCTGTGTTGGAGGCTAACCTGGCTGCCAACAAATCGCTGAAAGCTGCGATGGGGATCGGTGGCAAGCTGAACCGAAGCGGCAATGACGGGACCGTAACTCGTTTCGGGTGGAAGGCCCAAAACAAGTCGTTGCTGATCTTCACCGGCGAAGCCTATAACGTGGAGCAGGGAGTCTCGAACGAGGGCTTCCCCAACGAACGCGCTGCCGTGCCTGGTTGCGTGTTCAATGCAACACCAGAAGACGCTACGCCAACCCCTCCTAACACTTCCGACACCGGTAGTGCAAACTCGGATGTCACCAACTTCGCCATATTCATGCGCCTGTCAGCTCCGCCCACCCCGACCACGAGTACGCCCTCGGAGTTGAATGGCCAGAAGTTGTTCAGTAGTACCGGCTGCGTTTTGTGCCATAGCGACACACTCAAGACAGCCCAATCGCAGTTCACGGGCATGTCGGGCTTTGTCTACAGTCCTCTCTCGGATTTCGCTGTCCACCACATGGGATCGAATTTGGCGGATGGTGTGAACCAGGGAGCGGCGGGTCCCGATGAGTTCCGTACGGCGCCGCTATGGGGTGTTGGCCAGCGATTGTTCTTCCTGCACGATGGCCGCACCAACGACCTGTTGCAGGCTATCGAGGCCCACTTCACTCCCGGCAACGTGTGCGTGACCACCGCGGACCTCCAGCAATTCCGCGCCAATGGCAAGGCCTTCGAACCCTTCTCCGTGAATCAGTCGTGCGGTTCGGAAGCCAACCGGGTCATTCAGGAATTCAATGAGCTCAGCCCGTCGCAGAAGCAAGACATTTTGAACTTCCTGCGTTCGCTGTAGCGTCTTCTTTTTTACCTTGAACCGGAATGCGGAGGGCGACGTAAAGCCCTCCGCAATTCCGCCCGTTCCAGCTTCTGCGTCTCTATTGTTTATTTCTAATCGCCAGTACTTTCAGGCTACTTGCGCCGCGGGCTTCGAGACGATACATTTCGTCCATCCATGTTTTCCCAACGCACCCAATGGAACCTCGAGGCCAATCGCTTCAGCCAGGTTATTGAACAGCACCGTAAATCGGGAAGGGAACTGCTCGACCTTTCTGTCTCGAATCCGACGGCGGTCGGGTTAGAAATGAACTCGGCACAAATCCTGAGTGCATTCAACCATCCAGGCGCGCTGGAATACCATCCCGATCCGAAAGGGATGCTCCTCGCCCGCAATGCAGTTGCGGAATATTACCGCGAGCGCGACACCGAAAAATCTGTCATTGATCCGGAAAGAATCATTCTTACCACCAGCACCAGCGAGGGCTATTCTTTTGTGTTTCGGCTCTTGTGCGATCCCGGAGACGAAGTTCTGGTTCCGCAACCCAGCTATCCTCTCTTCGAATTTCTCGCCGATCTTCAGGATGTCCGCCTGGTTCCCTACGCTCTTTTTTACGACCATGGCTGGCATATTGATTTGTCTTCGGTCCACTCCGCTGTCAATGCCCGCACCCGGGCCGTGATTGTGGTGCATCCCAATAACCCTACCGGTTCGTATCTTCATGAACCTGAGCTGCAAAAGCTGAATGAATTATGTGCAGAGCGAGATTTAGCCCTGATCGCGGACGAGGTCTTTTGGGATTACGCTCATGGGCAGGGGCCAAAAATTTCGTTGGCTCACAATCAGGCCGCGTTGACTTTTACGTTGAGTGGCGTCTCCAAGATTTCCTGTCTGCCGCAAATGAAATTGGCCTGGATTGTGGCCAGCGGCCCCCAGGGTATTCTTAAAGACGCGGAGCAGCGGCTTGAAGTAATTGCCGATACGTATCTTTCCATGAGTACACCGGTGCAGCTCGCTGCTCCTGTGCTTCTGGAGCAGCGCAAGCAAGTTCAACCGCAATTGCTTGCGCGTGTGCTGGAAAATTTGCGTGTACTTGACGCTCAGCTTGCGCAGTCCCCTGCGATCAGCAGGCTCCAAATCGAAGCCGGATGGTATGCCATCTTGCGGGTGCCGGTTGTCGGTTCCGATGAAGTTCTGGCCATTCAGTTGTTGCAATCGCGTTCTGTGTTGGTACATCCCGGTCATTTTTATGACTTTCCCGGCGAGGGCCATTTAATCCTGAGCCTGATTACTCCACAGCCAGAGTTTGCCGAAGGGGTGGCCAGAGTTCTGGCTGAAATCACCAAAATCTCGGCATACCCCCTCCCCCCTTGCTAGCAGGTGGTTGAAGCGTAAAAGCAGTTTCAGGTTTCAAGTTTCGAGTTTCAAAAAACAGCCGCAAAACCTTTGCCGCAGATGAACGCGGATCAACGCAGATATTCGGATTTGTGGGGCCCCCCACCCCACTTGCTAGCAGGTGTTTGGAGTGTCCGAAATCGCGTCTGACCCGCGTCATTACTGGCGAAAATCGAGCGGGGGTGGGGGACTTGCTGAAGCAGTTCTCAGTTCTCGGTTCCCAGCAAAGCAACCGCAAAACCTTTCGCTGCGGATGAACGCGGATCAGCGCTCGCTGCTCCACGAATTTTCAAAGACCTACTAAAGGGTACAAAAATCCCCCGCATTCTGGAACGCGTAAACACACGTCTAGCACAATGGTGGCCCTTAGTTTCCAAGGAAGCAAGGTTTTGATACCAGGGTGATACCATCTTTGAACTAAACAAAAACCCACCCCCGCTCTTCCACGGTAGTGGATACAGCAATTGTGGAATCGCTATAAACCAGGAAAACTATTTATCGCGAATTTTCAAAGAACTACTTTCCAAGGCCCCATCCTGACGCGGACATTCTAATGATGTCCTGATTTCCTGAAGGAATCAATGGTCTGATATCACCCTCCGGAGCGTGGGCCCAGTATCCATTGATTAGTTTTTCTAAACATACAGTTTATTTATCTAAGCTTGACACCGCTGCCCAAAGGGATATTGTGCAGAGGGCAGTGGTGCGATCAAAGCAAGGCAATGCTAATTTTGCCTCCCATAATCGGAAGCGGGAGTTGGTGTTGGCTTGTTGAATCCTGGCTGCTGATTCTGCTGCAGATTGCAAGGCTTGCAGAAAAACTCGAGCGCCAATCGAAGACTCTCGAGAATTCGTTGCGCTAAATCAATTTGGGTCAGTTCACAGTGGAGGAGAGTATGAAAAAAATTCTTTTAACAGTCGTTGCGCTTTGTATCATTTCGGCGCTTTCCCACGCACAAGGCCAAGGCAGTATTGGCGGAACGGTTACGGACCCTACAGGGGCCGTTGTTGCGTCAGCCCAGGTCAAAGCAACGCAGAGCGGTACGGGGCTTATACGCACGGCCACCAGCGATGCTCAAGGATATTACGTCATCAACTCGCTGCGGCCGGCGGAATACACCGTGAGCGTCGAAGCCTCGGGCTTTCGCACGTTCACACAAACAAAAGTTACATTGCTCGCCGATCAAACTCTTACCCTGAACGCAAAGCTTACCGTGGGTAACCCGACTGAAGTGGTGGAGGTGACCGGGAGCGCACTCGCGGTTGACGTCTCGACCCCAACCATCAAGCAGGTGATCGAGCAGGAGCGCATTTCGGAGCTGCCTCTCAACGGCCGCAACGCAGCAACCCTGACATTGTTGGTGCCCGGCGCCGTCAACTCGCCCAACGGGGGCGCGGACCAGGGAGCGACCAAGACGTTTCCCGGCGGGGTGACCTACGCGGTCAACGGTGCCCGCCAGAATACGATCAGCTACCAGCTTGACGGCGGCAACTATATAGATGAGTACACCAACGTTAACCAGCCGTTTCCGTTTCCGGATGCTCTGCAGGAATTCAGCGTGCAGACCACCAACTACAGCGCGCAATATGGGGAAAACGCCGGCGGCGTGGTCAACGTAGTCACCAAGTCCGGCACCAATAGCCTCCACGGCGATCTATTTGAATTCGTCCGCAATCCCGCCTTCAACGCACAGAATTTCTTTGCCACGCCGACTGCGCAGGACTCGGTCAAGCGCAATCAGTTTGGCGGCACCATCGGCGGACCAATTATCCACAACAAGACCTATTTCTTTGCCGGCTATCAGCGCACGAATTTTCGCAACCTCGCGTTAGGAAGCCAGAAGGTGGTAGGACAGACAGACATCGCCAATTTTCTAACGAAGGGACCGTTTGGGACGCCAGGAGTTATTGATCCCGCAGTGGCGACGATGCTGGGAATCAACCCTACGACCGGGGCGTATTTAGGTTCGGCTGCGAAATTTAGCTTGTCGGGTGGCATACCAGCAGGTTCAAACCCAACTTTCGCCTTCTCCAAGCCCGACAGCGAAAGTTTTGATGCCGGAATGGGCAGGCTGGACCACACCATCGGCAAGAACGATAACCTCACGCTCCGATATGAATTTGACCGCTTCATCAAGAAGCCGGTCTTCAATCCACTGCTGCTTGCGGCCTATACCGATGCCACCTTCGATATCACGGCACAGAATGCCCTGATTCACGAGACCCACATCTTCTCACCGCGCTTCATCAACGACGCGCGCATGAGCTTCTCGCGGGAAGTCGCCGACAGAGGGCCTTCTCCCAACGCAGTCAACGTGACGGCTTTTGGAGTGGCGCTCCCATTCCAGCCCAAGCCGAGCGCCATTCAAGGTGTTGGAGTCCAAGGAGGGTTCACTTTCGGAGATAATCCGCAGGCGGCCTTTACGCGAAACAACTTCGCGTGGGCCGATGATGTTAGCTACGAGTGGGGAAAGCACGACATACACTTCGGGGGCTCGATTGAGAAGAGCCAAGTGGACCTCAACAACCAATTTAATCAACCGGGGTTGTTCGGGTTTGGCGTTTCAGATAATTACCTGGCGAATCCGTTAGTTGTGGGAGGCACTGGTTTTACCAACGCTCCCACGTACAATCTTTTCCTGGCTGGTATCCTCTCTGATGGCAGCGGCGTCGGCAACGGCTTTGCCCTCCAGCAGGGAGCCGGAGAATTTAAGGCCAACCGCAATACCTTTCTCGGCTTGTACGTCCAGGATAATTACCGCATTACCCCGCGCCTGACCTTGAACCTTGGGCTGCGCTGGGAGCCGGCGTTTCCCTGGAGTGACAAAGGAAACCGCTGGGCGCAGGTCAATCTCACTGCCATGGCAGCGGGTACGGTGTCCAAGGTTTACCCCAATGCGCCTCCAGGCATTTTCTTCTCCGGACAGAATGGCATTCCGAGCGATCCCGGTATGCCCAAGAATGCCCTCCGAGCCAACCTCAAAGGTTGGGCGCCTCGGGTTGGCTTCGCCTATGACGTTTTTGGCGATGGCAAAACCAGCCTCCGTGGAGGAGTGGGGATCTTCTATGACAGTCGCGTGATGGGTATGCTCAGTAATCGCTATGTAGATGAGTGGCCCTTCAGTCCGCAATTCATACTCTCTACCGCCAACAATAGCAACCCGGGTCCTGGTTCGACGGCCGGTTCCTTTAGTGACCCGCTGTGCACGCTGGCTGCGACCAAGGCTACCCTGCACTGCAGTGGGGCGCAGGCCGCCTCCTATCCAAGCTTCCCCAGTCCTTTCCCGGCTCCGACGAACTTTGCTTACAGCCCGCCATTCAATGAGATTGCAGTCACCTACGATCCCAGCGGCAACTACAAGGTGCCGACCATCTATGAATGGAACCTGACCTTGGAGCACCAGCTACCCTGGAACGTTCTGGCACGCGCGGGATACGTTGGCTCGCATAGTATCCACATTCTGGAGACGCAGTTCCTGAACTTTTCAAACCCTGGATTCAAAACTGCGCAGCAGCCCTTTAACCCGCTTTGCGCGTCCGGAACCGGCTTGGCAAACTGCACGGTTTACGTAGGGAGCAACAAGACGTTTTCCCAGAGCACGTTCTCGAATACAGTGCAGGCGGATATCAACGATATCAACGCAAACTATAATGCGCTCCAATTTTCTGTAGAAAAGCGCATGTCAAAGGGGCTCACCATTCTGGGTAACTACACCTGGTCAAGAAGCCTGGACGACCTGCCCTTCGGAGAAGGCGTTTCTGGCTTTGACACCGGGTACTCGACGCTGCCCATTACTAATCCAAACCGTCACCGCTTCGACTACGGGCCGTCGGGCTTTGACCACACCCATGTCTTCACCACCTCCTATGTCTGGCAGGTCCCTGATGTCTTCAAGACGAACGGGATATTGCACCAGGTATTTGGTGGTTGGCAACTCGGTGGTGTTTTTTCGGCAGCAAGCGGTCGGCCCATCACGGTGCTGCAAGGAACCAACGTATCCGGAACCAACATCGGCAACGATCGGGGAACTATAATCCCCGGTGTCAGTGCCTATAGTTCGATCGCCTGTGCGGGCGTGACCGTGGCCTGCAAGAGTTGGCTTAATCCGGCCGCGTTTCTAACGACCGCCCAAGTCAACGGGCAATTCGCGCCAGGGGGCGTAGGACCGGGAACGTTCGGCAATGTCAGCAAGAATTTTCTTCGCCTGCCAAGCACGTGGAACTCGGATATGTCGGCCTCCAAGTACTTCAACATTACCGAACGATATAAGCTTCAATTCCGGGTGGAGTACTTCAATGTCTTTAATCACCCCAACTTTGCACCAGAGAGTACCAGTACCGGAGCTGTGAACGGTACAGATCAAATCAGTGCCTTTGACAAGATCAACGGCAACTCTAGTTTTGGCACCTTTAGAGTTGGCCAGGCTGCCGACCCTCGGGTCGCCCAGTTCGCGGTGAAACTACACTTCTAACCTCAACCAGTTCTACCTGAGTTTTGGGCACCCTTTTGATGAGGGTGCCCAGTTTTTTGTGGATATGTACTAGCATTCTCCTCTTCGCTCCACTCACTTTGGCCGCGCTATAGCGTCGTCCCTACGGGACTATGAATCGTTTCCCACGACACCCAGCGCTGAAGCGCTGGGCTATAATACGTCACCCCTTCGGGGTTGTTCGCCTTTCAGGGGCCCACACAATTGAGCTCCCACACAGACTTCTAAATCCCGCGAGTTTATTGAGCTTGCGGGCGCGGATCGATCCGTACCCTGATACAAAGCAATACAAAGCAAAGAACGTTTATCGTCATTTCGCATACTGAAATTGCATATCCGTGCGAAACCTTGAGACAAAAACCGACCCAAGGGACAAAACTTGACAATCTAGTGCAAAAGCAGTCTTGCACGGGACTTTGCCGGCCTTTTAGGGTTTATAGTATCGAGAACATTACCTTTATAAGGGTGGGCTTTCCGTGATAACTTACACGCATATAGCTGTAATGTTGCGGCACTCCCCAGCCAGCATACGAGAGGTGTTTGGGCCCTAAAATATGCGAATTTCTGCCTCTCAAAGTGTGGCAGAAGGCCCCTTTGCGAGGGGAAGGGGCCGGTGTGTCATCGCTGGAAAAACAGGCGAGCAGCAGCAGTGCAGCAGTGAATGGAAACATGCAAGCGAATAGCGTTACACAAATCATCCAGGCATCGCGTGGGAACAACCAGCTACTGGCTGAGTTGGAAAAATTTCGCCGCTCCATCACGGTGATGTTCACCGATATCAAAGGGTCCACAGCCTATTTTGAAAAATATGGCGATGTGGCCGGCATGATGATGGTCCATCAGTGCAATGACTCGCTGCGGCAAATCGTAGAAAGCCACGGCGGCCGGGTGGTCAAGACCATCGGCGACGCCATCATGGCGACCTTTGAAGATTGCAAAGAGTCGGTGCTGGCTTCGGTGGAAATGCAAAAGGCGTTGATAGAGTTCAACGCCCCTAAGCCCGAGCAGGACCATGTATTTATCCGCATCGGCCTGAACTACGGGCAGGGAATCGTAAAATCCAATGATGTCTTTGGAGACGTAGTTAATGTAGCGTCGCGTGTCGAGAGCGTGGCGTCAGCGGAACAGATTGTGATCTCCGACTCGGTGTATGAGCAGATCAAGCCCCTGAATATGTTCAAGACCTTCAGCCTGGGGCGCTTTTCGCTCAAGGGCAAGGAGGGCGACCGCGACCTATACGAGGTCGAATGGGCGCCTAAGGATAAGAATAAGAAAGAAACGCACGCCCCGGTTGCCCACACTATTATGATGGGGCCGCCCAAAGCGGCGCGGGTAGCACCACATTTCAAGCTGCAGCACATCAAGAAGGACGGCACCTCGGGTGAGCTTTATGAGATGAAAGAAGGGCGCTTGAGCCTGGGCCGCAGCCAGGGCGATCTTCAGTACGCAACCGATGCCACCCTGGCGGCCCTGCACGCGCGCTTTTACATTGAGAACGGACAATTGCTGGTAGAAGATTTGAGCGACGGCAAGGGCGTATTCGTACGCCTGATTGCCACGTATACGCTTCAGGATGGTGATGCGGTACTGATGGGCAAACAGCTTTTGCTATTCCGCGAGAAGTCCGAAGCCGTGGCCGCTGCTGCCGCAACTGGAACCAGTGTGATGGATATCTCCACCATGATCCAGGAGCCCGTAGCTGAGTTTGTGCGGTTGACCGTCCAGGGCGCCGATAATTCCGCGCGCTTTCCGCTGCTGGAGGAAGAGATCACCTGGGGACGCAACAAGGGGACCTACATCTTCCCCGAAGACGGATTCATGAGCCGGGCCCACGCCAAGGTTTATCAGCGTGGGGAAAACTATTTTCTGGAAGATTTAGGCAGCCGCAACGGGACATTTATTAAGGTCCGGGGAAAGACCCCGGTTCCAGTTGGAGCCATGGTGCTGGCAGGAGGCCAGCTCCTGAAGATAATGCAGTAGGCAGCTTTTGAAGTAAAACGCTGGCACAGAGTTAAGGACCCAAGGGCTAGATGGCGCAGAACACACTGACAAAAATTGGGAAATACGACGTTGTAGAGATCATCGGCAAAGGTGGCATGGGCGTCGTCTACAAGGCCATGGACAACCTGATTGAGCGCCTGGTTGCCATCAAAATGATGACCGGCGCCTTCGCCGAAAATCCTGATCTGCTGAAGCGTTTCTACCGTGAAGCCAAATCCACGGGAATGCTGCAGCATCCTAACATCGTCATCATCTATGAGTTGGGCGACCACGAGGGCAACCCTTACCTGGTCATGGAATACCTCGAGGGCGATCCCCTCGACAAAATCATCGCTGCGCGGCGTGACGTCTCGATGGTAGAGAAGCTTGGCTATATCATCCAGTGCTGCAGTGGGTTGGCGTTTGCTCATCAGCGTGGCATCGTCCACCGTGACATCAAGCCGGCCAACTTGATGGTACTTAAAGACGGCAACTGCAAGCTGGTGGATTTCGGCATTGCCCGCATCGGCGACAATTCCATGACGCGCACCGGCCAGGTGGTCGGCACCATCAGCTACATGTCACCCGAGCAGATCAATGCCCAGGTGGTGGATGGCCGCGCCGACATCTTCTCTGCCGGGGTGATGCTGTATGAGTTGCTCACCGGGTCGCTGCCGTTTGATGGCAAAGATACGGCTTCGACACTGTTGAAGATCATCCATGAAGATCCGCCGCCGCTGAAAAATTACATCCAGAATTACCCGCCCGACCTTGATGAGGTCATGAAAAAAGCCCTGGCCAAAGACCGTGAAGACCGTTACGCCACGGCCGATGATTTTGCCTTTGATCTCTCGCGTGTGCAGGAGCAGTTGAAACGCCTCATGGTCAGCGACTACGTGGAGCGCGCCAAGACCTCTATCGCCAAGGCCGACCTGACCAAGGCCAAGGAAATCCTGCAGCTCATTCTGAAAGTTGACACCCAGCATGCCGTCGCCAAGGAGCTGATGCAGGAAGTGCAGCAGCGGCTGCAGCGCCAGGTGCGCGGCGAGCAGATCAAGCAGTTGCGGGCCAATGCAGAAGGGGCGCTTTCGCACAAGATGTATTCCGACGCCTTGTCTTATGCCGAACAGGCATTGACGCTCGACAAGTCGAATACCGAGCTGATCAATTTGCGTGACGTGGTGCTGGCCGCCAAGCAGCGCCAGGAAAAGTTAGACGCCGCGCTGCGCAAGGCCGAATCCGCACAACATTCCGGCGATCTGGATGCCGCATTGCAGGCGGCGGAAGAGGCGCTGGCGCTCGATCCTGACAATACCCAGGTCAGGAACCTGCATACTTCCATCAGCAAGGAAGTTTCGGAGAAGAGCAAAGAAAAACAGTTGCAAAACCTGTTGGATGAGGCCCGCAAAGATATTTCCGCGCGTCAGTTTACAGCCGCGTTTGAGGTTCTGAAGAAAGCGGAAGGCATAGACTCCGGCAGCCCTGAAATTGCCGCGCTCATGAAGCTGGCTTCTTCAGGAAGAGAACAAGAGACCCGCCGCAAAGACCTGGAAAAATTTGCTAATGAAATTGAAGATGCTCTTTCGCGGGAGGAATACCAGGCGGCTTGCGACAAAGTTGAGCTAGCGCTGCAGAAGTTTGCCAATGATCCGGGTTTGCTGAAGCTCAAAGCGCTTACCGATAAGCAGCGCGAGGCCGGCGAGAAGAAGAAATTTGTAGAAGAGCAGATGGCTGCCGCGCGCAAGCTGCTCGATGCGGGCAAAGCTGCCGAAGCCCTGGCAACTTTGGAGAAAGCGTCACAAAAAGCTCCCGGCGAAAGCCGCCTGCGGTCGCTGCTTGCCATCGTGCGCGAGAGCGCCGAGCAGGAAAAGACGGAAAAGACCAAGACCGATTACATTCAGAAGGCCAACGAGGCGCGCCGCCGAAAAGACTACGAGGCCTCGATCAAAGTACTGGAGACTGCACAGACTGAAATCGAAGGCTCGGCTGAGATCCAGGAACTGTTGCAGCTTGTGCGCGAGGAAGCTGCTGCTCTTACCCAACGCAAAAAAGTGGACGCCGCCGCCGAAGAAGCTCAACACCTGCTTGCCGAAGAGGAATATGAGCAGGCTGTCTCGGTGCTCGAAGCCGCCGCCAAGCAGTCTCCTAATAACGAAGAGCTGCGCGTGCTTTTAACCGACGCACGGCAGCGTATCGAGGACTTCAATAAGAAGGTTGAAACCGCGATTGTCAGAGCCAAGAAGCTGCTTGAGACCCGCAAAGTGGATGAGGCTGTCGCCTTCCTTGAGTCGCAACCAAAAGCGTTTGCTCGCAAGCCCGAATTCACCGCTACTCTCGAAAAGGCCCGCACTGAACAAGACAAGATCAAGGGAATCAGGGGAGGTCTCGAGAAAGCCAAGACTTCACTCGATAAGAACGACTTCGTAGGCACCAGCAACATTCTGGAGGCCTGCAAGAAGACCTATGGTGATGCCCCGGAAATCAAACAGGCAGTGGTAGATCTGGAGGCCAAGCGGGTTGCAGTAGCCAAGACCAAAGTCGATAAAGCCGTTAAAGATGCGCGCACATTGCTGCTCGCCCGCCAGTACATCGCCGCTTTGAAAGAATTGGAATCGGTGGGCGCGCTGGTTACAGCCGCTCCGCCCGAACTGCAAAAACAGTTTGAGACCTTAAAGAAAGATGCCACCGCCGGCGCCGATCGGCTCCAGAAGGAAGCCGATCTGGGCAAGACCATTGTTGCCGGGTCGGATAACCAGGCGACCATGGTTTCCGGCTCGACGGAAGTAATTGCCGGTCCAGCCACGGCGCGTGCAGCTCAGCCCCAAGCGCAGCGTGTGCCAACCATGGCGCCACAACGTCAGGTGGCGCCTCCGCCCAAGAAATCGCCGGTGGGGATGATTGTTTTAGTGATTGTATTGTTAGCGGCGGGTATTGGCGGTTACTGGTTCTACGAGAACAAAATCGCCGTGCCCTCGGCGCCCAGCAGCTATATTGAAATTAATGGTGTGCCTTGGGGCACGGTCAAGACCGTGACCTCGAGTGCGGGAAACGTCATTCAGGTAAACCAGCCTACACCGATTCGTGTTCCTGTGGGGCCGGGCGAATATACAGTAGTGGTCGCCGGCCCGAATGGGGAAGAGCAGTCGGAAAAGATCAACGTAACCAATGATGCGCCGGGTACGTACACCCCGGTTTTTGAGAAAATAGATGTTGACCAGATCCTGCAATCAAATTAATCGCGTATGTCGGTATGCTCTTTGCGGCGCACTCACGCTCAGCCTTTGCCTGCCCGTCTGGGCCAGCAAAAAAGACGACGACTACAAGGCCGCACAGGCAGCCGCAGCCGCTGGGCAAAATGAACAGGCTATGAAGCTTTATTGCTCGGTCGCTAAAGAGGACCCCAGCTATAAAGATGCCAAGCAGAACTGCGACAATATCAAGACTGAGCTGCTGAAAGAAGAAGGACGAAACGAAGGCAGGTACTCCGATGGCGTGAAAGCATTCGATGCCGGGGATTACGATCAGGCGGAGCAGAAATTCCGCAACATTCGCAGCGGCCAATATCTTTCTGATGCACAGAACTATCTAAATTTAAAAATCCCCCAAGCACGCAAAGATGCCGCCGCCCGCGCCGCTGCAGCTCAAAACAACAATGATGCTGCCATGAGCGCCAAATTCGATCAGGCAGTCCAGGCTTATAACGGCAATAACTTCAGCACCGCCCAGGGCCTGTTTGGCCAGATTTCCGGCAAGCGCCAGCCTGACGCCCAGTCCTATCTCAATAAGATCCTGCAGTACAACCAGGCCATGCAGGATGGCGACAACCACGCGAACAGCAAAGATTACAAAAGCGCAGTTGATGGTTACACTCAGGCCGCCAGCATCAAAGCGGATGGCCCCGGCAATCCGCAGAGCAAGATTTCCCAAATGCGGTCGCTCATGGCGAGCGAGAGTACTCCTCTGAGCACGCCGACGCCGGCCAATAACAATCCTCCGGTAAACCACGTTGTTGCTGCTATCGTGGAGCCTTCCCGGCCCAAGCTTGATATTGATAAATTGATGCGCGACGCGGATGCCGCCAAGAAAAAAGGCGACATCGGTACTGCCAAGGGAAAATACATGGCAATTCTGTCGGAGAATCCCGCCAACGCGGCAGCCAAAGCTGGACTCGAGTCGCTACCCAAAGATTCCAATGCGGTTGCCAGCGCCGATGCCGACAGAATGCTGGCCAATGGCATCGGAGAATTCTATAAAGGCGCATACGAAGAGGCCGAAGTCCATATTAAAGATTACATTGAGTTGAATGGAGGGAAATCAGCGCTCGCTTATTTCTATCGCGCCGCCTCCAAGCTTACCCGCTACTACCTGGGCGGCGAAAAGCCAGATCAGAAGAAACTCTACTCCGACGCCGAAGCCGACTTCCGCATGGCCAAGAAGACCCCAAGCTTCAACCCTCCGGAAAAGATGGTCTCTCCCAAGATCATCCAGGTCTTCAAGAGCACGAGTTAGCTCAATTTTAGTCGGACGCTGATGAAACGCCGTGGGCTTGGCTGAACACAACCCCTTTATGTTCGTTAGTGTGCCTCTGTGGTTAAACCTATTTTTGCAAGAACGGATTGCTTTCCCGCTCTTTGCCAATCGTGGTGAGCGAGCCGTGTCCGGGAACAACGAGCGTTTCATCGGGCAAAGCCAGAACGCGGTGGTGCAGGGAATTCATGATTTTCTGGAATGAGCCGCCGGGAAGATCGGTGCGTCCAATGCTTCCGGCAAACAGAGTGTCACCTGCAATCAGCTTTTTCTCTTCCGCGAAATAGAGACAAACGCTGCCCTCGGTGTGTCCGGGAGTATGCAGCACAGTCGCGGCCAAGGTTCCCGTTTTGAGCGAATCCCCATCGGCGAGATTCTGGTCAATGTGGACTTTCTCGGGTACGGCCATGCCCACCCATGCGGCCTGTATATCCAGCATTTTGAGCAGGGTAGAATCATTCTGGTTTAACAAGATGGGCGCGTCGGTCGCCTGCTTGAGCTTCATCGCTCCGCCCACATGGTCAATGTGGGCATGCGTAACAACGATCTGCTTGACAGTGAGATTGTGCCGCTTCACGATCTCAAGGATTCGCCCAATCTCATCTCCCGGATCAATGACCATGGCCTCGTGTGTGGTTTCATCGCCCACAACCGAGCAATTGCACTGCAACGGCCCTACTGGGAAAATTTCATGGATCATAAGTAATTCGCGATCGCCTGAATTTTTCGCGGCTAACGCACAATAAAAAATCGCAGGCACTCGGCCCGCGATTCTTGTAAAACTCTGAAAGCCTACTTCTTGGCCGGCTGCGATTGTTGAGTCGCCGGCTTCTGCCCCGAGAGCACGGAGCCGCTGTTGCCGCTCTTCTTGCTTTCCATGATGGAAAGCGTGATGGAAGTCAGCACGAAGATAATGGCGCACCAGGTGGTCAGCTTGGTCATGAGCGTGGCTGCTCCACGCGGTCCGAATGCGGTCTGGCTGCCTTGGCCGCCAAACGCTGCCGCCAGGTCGCCGCTCTGCGCACTTTGCAGAAGCACGACGATAATCAGAAAAAGACAAACAAATACGTGTACGCTCAAAACCAGATAAAACATAATTTCCTGGACCTTTACTTTGAATTTTATGGTGCGGAAGGGGGGATTTGAACCCCCACGCCTTTCGGCGCCACCCCCTCAAGATGGTGTGTCTGCCAGTTCCACCACTTCCGCAGATGTCTTTGGTTCTTTAACCAAACAATTATTATAGCAGGGGCTTAGGGGCGAACTTTGACCCTCTTGGGGACTCCAACTTCAAACTCGAAACCTGAAACTCGAAGCTGTTTTTTTTTACCACTTCACAATCGCGGCAAACGACGCCGGATCCAGGCTCGCCCCGCCTACCAGCCCGCCGTCAATCTCTTCCTGCGACATCAGCGCCTTGACGTTCTCCGGCTTGATGCTTCCGCCGTACAGGATGCGCAGCTTTTGGGCGGCATCGTCTCCCAGGGCCAGGGCGGCCTGCTGGCGGATCACGCGATGGGCATCGGCTGCGATCTGCGGGGTTGCCGTCTTGCCTGTTCCGATCGCCCACACCGGTTCGTAGGCGATGGTAAATCTGCTGACTTGATCGCCTGAAATTTCCCGTAGCGCATTTTCGCATTGGCGGCGTAAGACGTCATCGGTGATGCCGGCTTCGCGCTCCTGCAGGACTTCGCCGATGCAGACGATGGCCGTAAGCCCGGCAGCGAGTGCAGCTTTGAGTCTGCGGTTGACCATGTCATCGGTTTCGCCGAAATATTGCCGCCGCTCGGAGTGTCCAAGAATGACGTGGCTGCAGCCCACCGCCAGCAGCATGGCGGGGGATATCTCTCCGGTATAGGCCCCTTCTTTTTCCCAAAACATGTTCTGCGCGCCCACGCCGACGTTGGTATCGCGCACCAACTCGGCAACCGTGGGGATACAAACATAAGGTGGGCAGAGTACAATCTCATCTCGCGTGTGTCCGTAAACCTGCGGCAAGAAGGTGCCGACAAATGCCTCGGCCTGTGTGGGTGTCTTGTACATCTTCCAGTTGGCGGCAATCAGTTTTTTTCGGTTCATAATTAAGGTTCATTCAGAAGATTTCTAACTATCGATCCTGATCACGGGAAACTTGCCGGAGGACCAAAGCTGGCGTGCAGCGCTGCGGTAAACTTCCAGCGTAAATTCGTCGAATAGAACAAAATGCGCCTCCGCAACTGAATTGAGCTGCTGCAAGGTCTCTACCACGGCCCGCAGAGCAACCGCCGCCGCCTCTTCTACCGGATAGCGAAAAGCTCCGGTAGAAATCGATGGAAATGCAACGGTTCGCAACCCCAGCTTTTCGGCCAGCAAGAGCGATTCGCGGTAACAGCTTTCCAGTAATTCGGCTTCACCCCGATTGCCGCCATTCCACACCGGGCCAACTGTGTGGATCACGTAGCGTGCGGTCAGTTTGCCGCCCGTAGTCGCTACGGCTTTTCCGGTCGGCAACGGGCCTTGCGTGCTGCGGATTTTTTTGCACTCTTCCAGAATCGCCGGTCCACCGGCGTCATGGATGGCCCCATCCACGCCGCCCCCGCCCATAAGTGTGGAGTTGGCGGCGTTCACGATAGCATCGGTCTTTGAGAGCGTAATATCTCCGCGTACCAGGAATGTTGTTTTCCCAGGCGGCACAACAATGCGCACTCGGTTTTCCTGCACGATTATGTACGGCGGCCTACTTGTCGGTCAGCGCCTCGACCCCCGGCAGCTTCTTGCCTTCCAGAAATTCCAGAGAAGCGCCGCCACCGGTGGAGATGTGCGTAATCTTACTGCTTACGCCGGCCGCATGCACGGCGGCCACCGAATCGCCTCCGCCCACGATAGAGATTGCGTTAGTATTTCCGGCAACCGCTTTGGCTACAGCAATCGTGCCGAAATCGAAGGGATGGGTTTCAAAAACCCCCATCGGCCCATTCCAGACGATGGTCTTGGCCTTTGCGATCTCATCGGCGTAGAGCTTTGCCGTCTGTGGGCCGATATCGAGCCCCATCTGGTCGGCGGGAATAGGCTGCGAGGCCGCGAGCGTAGAGGTTTTCGCGCCGGCTTCGATCTTGGGCGCGATGACGTCATCCACAGGCAAAAGCAATTTGATGTTCTTTGACTTCGTCTGCTCCAGCAACTGCTTCGCCAGCTCAAGCTTGTCATCTTCCACCAGGGATTTCCCCACCTGCCGCCCGCTGGCCTTAAAGAAGGTGTAGGCCATGGCGCCGCCGATGAGCAGGGCGTCAACCTTGGTCAGCAGGTTTTGGATCACGCCAATTTTGTCGGAAACTTTGGCCCCGCCCAGGATGGCGACAAACGGACGTTGCGGATTCTGCAATGCGCGGCCCATGTATTCCAGCTCTTTTTCCATGAGGAAGCCGGCGGCGGATTTTTGCACAAACTTCGTAATGCCTTCCGTGGAAGCGTGTGCCCGATGTGCCGAGCCGAAGGCGTCATTGACGTAATAATCCGCCAGGCTGGCCAACTCTTTGGCGAAGGCCGGATCGTTGGCCTCTTCTTCCGCATGAAAGCGAAGATTCTCCAGCAGCAGGATATGCCCGGCGCCCAACTTGCCGGCCATCTCTCGGGCCTCAGCGCCGACGCAATCCGGACAAAACCCAACGTTCTCACTCGGACCGAGGTCATGGTCCAGCAGCATACGCAAGCGCTCGGCTACCGCCTTCAGGCTCATCTTCGGATTGGGTTTGCCCTTGGGCCGCCCCAGGTGTGAAGCCAGAATCACTTTGGCCTTGTGCTTCACCGCATATTCAATGGTGGGCAGGGTTTCAACGATGCGTGTGTCGTCGGTGACGCGGCCGTCTTCGGAAAGGGGCACGTTGAAATCCACCCGCACAAATATGCGCTTGTTTTCCAGGTTCAGGTCTTTGATCGAAAGTTTCGCCATAATTTGTTTCACCACGAAGGACACAAAGGAATCACAAAGGAGCACAAAGAAAGGCAATTAAAAATCAAAAAGTGGCCGAATCGAATGATTCAATTTTTCCTTGTGTCCTTGTTGTACTTCGTGTCCTTTGTGGTTAGATTCCTTTTGCGCCGATGTAGTTGATCAGATCGCGCACACGGCACGAGTATCCCCACTCGTTGTCGTACCACGCGATGACTTTGACGCAATTGCCATCTACCACGCGTGTCATGGGAGCATCCACGATCGAGGAGCGCGAGTCGCCCTTGTAGTCCGAGGAAACGAGCTCCGCCGTCTCGTATCCCAGGTATCCCTTCAGCGGACCGGCCTCAGAAGCCTGCTTTAACGCAGAGTTGACTTCTTCTACCGAGGTCTTCTTCTCCACGAACACAACCAGGTCCACGACTGAGACGTTAGGAGTGGGCACGCGCATGGCAAATCCATCAAGCTTGCCTTTCATCTCGGGAATCACCAGGTAAATGGCTTTGGCTGCGCCGGTGCTGGTTGGGATCATCGAGAGCGCCGCCGCGCGTGCGCGCCGCAGGTCTTTGTGCGGGAAATCGAGGATCACCTGGTCGTTCGTATACGAGTGAATCGTAGTCATGGTGCCGTTCTTGATCTTGAAGTTGTCGTGTACGACCTTCGTCACCGGGGCCAGGCAGTTCGTCGTGCACGAGGCATTGGAAAGCACGTGGTGCTTGGCCGCATCGTAGGCGCTTTCATTGACGCCCATCACAATGGTGATGTCTTCGTTGGTTGCCGGGGCCGAGATAATGACTTTCTTTACCGGGCCGCGCAGGTGCTTGCGGGCATCCTCGGCGTTGGTGAATCGGCCGGTGGATTCCACTACCACCTGGGCGCCAACGGAGGCCCAATCCAGCTTGGCCGGGTCTTTTTCCGCAAAGACGCGAATCTTGCGGCCATCAACACTGATGCTGTCGCTTTCGGCTTTAATGTCGTTCTTCAGGTTGCCGAGGATCGAATCGTATTTCAGCAGGTGGGCCAGCGTGCGCGGATCAGTAAGGTCGTTGACCGCCACGAATTCCAGGTTTTTGTCTTGCAGGGCCGTACGCAGAATATTGCGTCCAATGCGGCCGAAGCCGTTAATTCCAACTTTAATTGCCATTCTTCCTCCCGGGAAAAGTTAAAGACTCAATAGGTTGATGAAAATGTAGTGTTTGAAACCTTCAATCCTAACATGCCGGGCCTTTCTGGAAAAACTGTTCGCAGCCGTGGGCAATGGTACAGTTTGAGATATCCGGCCACGGGAGTATGGGCAAGATGCCCACACGACAGCCGGCGAGACGCCGGCGCTACGTCAAACTGAACCACCACCCAGCCGCGATGCGAAGGAAATCTCAACGAGTGATTTGCATCACAGAGATAGAGAGAAAATTGTTCAAGAAACATTGCTATCCTCTCTGCTTCCTCTGCATACTCTGCGGTTAGGCCGCTGCTTCTCCCTGAGGACTGACGACTGACGACCGCTCTTGAAAAACCCCTACAAATCCAAGTTTTTTCAAGTTTACAGAGCTGGGACTCCCACAGAGAATGGATTGCCCAACCAGACGGTTTTGTGTTACACAAGGCCTACATGGGCAAATGGAACCGTTTCCGCCGTAGTAAAAAGAAGCCTGCCTCCCCCGCAGCTCAGGATTCAGAGTCCACGGGCCGGGTGGGCCAGCCGTTGGGGCCGGGGCAAAACGCAATACAACCTTCATATCTACAGGATGATGACCCGCAAGATACCGGTGCTGCGAGAGAAGAGCACGAGCCTGATATCCATAGACCCGAGTCTGACATCCATAGACGTAAGTACCATATGGAGACGCAGCCGGAGGAGCCTATGCTGCCGCCCGCGCCGCCAGGGCAGGCTACGGGACGTCCGCCGCAAAAGGCCCCCCGCGCTCTTAAGGGCGTAGTTGTCTTGGCCATCGGATTACCCGGATCGGGCAAAACCACCTGGTTCAAGCGGCGTGGTGTCACCCCGCTTTCGAGCGATATGCTGCGTACCATCCTTTTCGATGACATTACCGAGCAGCGCTATCAGAGCCTGGTGTTCTCAACCCTGCGCTCGCTCTTGCGCGCCCGCCTGATCGCGCGCATGCCGTGGAACTACGTGGATGCCACCAATCTCTCTCCGCATGAGCGCCGGCAATGGATCCAGATGGCGCGCCAACTCGGCTACGAGGTGCAGGCCGTGTTTTTCGACGTGCCGGTCGAGGTCTGCCTGGAGCGCAACCGCAAACGCGAGCGCATGGTCTCGGAAGACATTATGCGGCGCATGTCGTCGAAGCTGCGTCCGCCGACGTTTGAAGAGGGTTTTTCCAAAATTGTTGTCGTCCGCGTCAAAAGCAAAGAGGGAAGCGGCGAAGCAGGCGAAGGCGAAATTTAAGCCAAGAATTGGCTGCCCAGTGCATTGGCCAGCTCTGACGCAGCCGGATGCCCTCGTCTGCGGGCCAACTGCCAAGCCGTACAATAGCCGCAATGCTGACCATCGCTGGAGTCCTGAGCCTGCTGATCTGGCTTTATCTTTTTGCTGCGCATGGAAATTTCTGGCGGACCGGCAAGATCGTGGCCCAATCGCCGCAGGCCAGAGCGGCGTCCTTGCGCATCGCCGTGATCATTCCCGCGCGTGACGAAGCCGACGTCGTGGGCTGTTGCGTTACCTCGTTGCTGCATCAAATCGGCGGCCATTCTCTCCATGTCTTTCTCGTCGACGATGCCAGCAGCGACTCGACGGCGCAGGCTACGAACGAAGCCGCCCAGGCGGCGGGGAAGTTCGAGATGCTCACCGTGATCCAGGGCCGTCCACTGGTTCCTGGCTGGTCGGGAAAACTTTGGGCGGTCGAGCAGGGAGTACAGCAGGCGCGCGCGCTGAATCCGGACTTTTTCCTGCTCACCGACGCCGACATCGAGCACGCCCCGGATAGCGTCGCCACGCTGGCGGCAGTTGCCCAGACCGGCAGTTACGATCTGGCTTCCTGCATGGTACGGCTCCAGTGCCAGACTCTGGCCGAACGGATGCTGGTTCCGGCTTTCGTCTTTTTCTTCCTCAAGCTTTACCCGCCCGCCTGGATCGCCAATCCCCGGCGCAAGACGGCAGGCGCTGCCGGCGGTAGCATTCTCATCCGCCCGGAAGCGCTGGAGCGTGCCGGAGGCATCGAATCCATTCGCGGCCAAATCATTGATGATTGTGCTCTGGCCCGCAGAGTCAAGCAGAGCGACGGAAAAGTTTGGCTCGGACTTTCCACCGCAACCTGCAGCCTTCGCTCTTACAGCTCGTTGGCTGCGATTGGGCGGATGATCTCGCGCACCGCCTTTAACCAGTTGCAGCACTCGAACCTGCTGCTTCTGCTGTCGCTTCTGGGACTAGGCATCACCTATCTTGTGCCGCCGGCATTGCTGTTTTTTAGCCGGCAGTTGGTTCCGGCGCTCCTCGGAGCCGCCGCATGGGTGCTGATGACCATATGTTTTCTTCCGACGGTTCGCCTCTATCGCCTGAGTCCGCTTTGGGCCGCAGCTCTGCCCGCGATTGCGGCCTTCTATATGGGGGCGACTTTCCACTCCGCCTTCAAATTCTGGACGGGCCGCGGCGGCAAGTGGAAGGGCAGGGTCCAAGACCCGGCAGGAAACCAAAGCTGACAAGCCCTTTGAGCGGTCAGCTAGTCCCCCGCCCGAGAGCGGTTACCCCCCAGTAAATGCGGACATAGTGCTTTTTCCGTCCGGCCGATTTAGAAGTAAGTTATTGATTTTGATTTGGCTGCCCCCCAGGGATTCGAACCCCGATATGCTGATCCAGAGACAAGCCATCCTCGATGTTTCCGTTGTTCCTCGGTGTTCCCCGAAGTCTACGGAAGTAGACGTAAGCTCCTTTCTTCTTAATCTGTTATCTGAGTCCCGCCCTTTTGAAATAGCGCTCGGTGAACAACCAGGAACATGCCGGAATCTCAAGGAATAACATTCTGATTGGGACGACTCATTGGGACGACTGTTTCTGAGCCGCCACCGCAATTGTCCATGTTCATGCCAAGACTCCCCGTCTCAAATCGGGGGCAAGACTCCTACAACTACATACCACACAGACTTGCGTCTATTCAACGGGGGTACAATGTATGAATTCATGAAAGTGCCCCCAACGAAAAATGAGACTACGCATTGTCCGCACTGCGATTCTGATGTGAGACAAGAACGCTTCAACAAACATCTATTCGTGTCCATGGGGTTCGGGATGGCAAGTTTCTTCCCATGCCCAGGGTGTCAGATATTGTAAGATGCCTTTCGCGCTAGCCACTCCCGTTACCTCGCGCGTCACTGTAACCGCTACGCCGGGGCAAAGATTCTTCGACTACCTAACTGCAGCTGAGGGTGGCATGGCCGGATGCTCCCGTGGCCAGGCACCTGCAAAGCGGGATCGTCTTGCCCGGGGGGCCCCATGCGTCATGTGTGTTTTGTCGAACGTGCTGAGATCGAATGCGATCCCGCGCCTGTGTTGACAGCTATCGCCAAATGGTCTTGGCCGACGTCGCTCGACCTGACGATCGATCCGATGCCTGGTACGCTTGCGCCGAGTACGAAGACAACCATCCCAAATGGCGTGCAGCGACTGATGGGGAGCATTCATTCTCATGCATTTCTGACGTATTACGAAAACGTGCTTGCTCAAATCGAATCATGTCATGGCACGGACGCTTCCCGGTGGCCGGATACATTGAAATTCGCGCGGATGACTCGGACCGCGTTTGGTCATGGCGGCAAGCTTGACATTCGAAATCCAAAACGCCACGTCTGCATGGGAGGGGGCTTACTCTCTCGCATGTGAATAATGGTCAACAGTTGCTCTACAACCACATCGCTTCTGGGGACGTTATCCTGTTGATGCTTGATGTTGAAGACATGTTGTAATGTCGCGTACCTGGGGAAGCAGGTCGTTGAAGCTGCACTTTCCCAAACCGGCTAGCTGCGCCAGAAGTGAAAACCGACCTGTGGCGACGGTGGCATTGCCCTAGTTATCGGACAGACCGTTTTAGCGCGACAAGGTTTGTGGAGAAGAGATTTCGGGTGCCTACCCGACCACGACCAGAGGCTGCCCTAGCGTCCTCCTAAAAACGCGTTTGTGGGGAGTTTCCGTGTCTACTTATGACCGCTATCCTGCGGAACGCGTCCGACCTGCTGAATCCTGCATTAGGCGCGTGGTCTTCACTTCAGACTGGTTCACACAAGTCAGCATCATGGTCTTGGAACACTTGCCGCACAGCCAAAAGTGTTCCAGCCGTTTGCCGCCTGTCTTCGTGTATAAAACGAACTGATAAACCTTGCCATCACGCAGGTAATGGAGTTCCTGCCTACATTCGGGATTAGCGCATTGGCTGACCATCACATTTGCCTGTTCCCATTGTTTTTCCTTCCCAAGTTGACCCCCATTGCCGGATCACTTCACTTATCGAGCGACCCAGTTAGCGCACCTGTTTTTGTTTGGAGGGCGCTCGATCTACGGAAGCCTGACCGGTACGCCGATTGAGGGCGAGGACACCCTCGCCTTCAGCGTCCTGGAGAACATTCGCCCGATGGTCGAGACAGTTCCTCTCGAACAGG
>Ga0207127_10004_pt1 | contig 50092 bp, 38 predicted proteins | sample Alteio_BWMinHeat_17_FD_153574 | JGI IMG/M metagenome (GOLD analysis project Ga0207127, IMG submission 153574) | Enriched cells from forest soil in Barre Woods Harvard Forest LTER site, Petersham, Massachusetts, United States -... | ecosystem: Environmental > Terrestrial > Soil > Temperate forest >...
AGGTTGGAATTGACGAAGGCGGTAAGCTGGCCGATGATTTTAATCTCGAGGTAAGGCAGATATTTAAAAATATTGATGCTGTACTGTCGGAACAAAAGCTGACTTTCGACGACATCGTAAGCGTTACGGTATATTTAAAGGACATGCAGAATTTTAAGCACCTTAACGATATTTATAAAACTTACTTTAACGGCTATTATCCGTCAAGGACTTGTATCGCCGTTTTAGAACTGCCGTTAAAGGCTAATGTTGAAATGACTATCACCGCCTCAACCAATAACTGATTCCATTTATTTTTTTTAATAGCCCCGACTTTTCCTACGACCAGGGGCTATTTTTTCGTTCGAACGCAACTGACGCGAAATCCCCCCTTTCAGGCGTGAGTGTGTCGCGTTGGCTGAAAGAGGTGTACCTCCTGCCCCGCTGACAGATAACGAACTATCCAAATTATTGTACCATCGAGGCGATCAAAATTACATCACTAAATCCCGGCAATACACAATGATTGACGCACCGCCCCATAAATAATTCCCACAGAATATTTTCTTGCAGTAACCTTCCTTTTTTAAAGGAAAAAAAGTGTGTTATAAAATTTTGAGATATAAAGTTAATTACTTTATATTTGTAACTAATAAAACTTTATAAATAAAACTAATAGAATAAAAAAATGAAAACTACTGGACTCATCGGCGGAACGACCTGGCTTTCCACGGTAGATTATTACCGCATCATTAACCAGGAAGTGAACCGCCAGCTGGGAGACCTGCATTCCGCTAAACTATTACTCTATTCGATTGACTTTGATGAATTCAAGACCCTTGCTGATGCAGGCGACTGGCCGAAGTTAACGGAGTGGTTTGCAGGCATTGCGCAACAGCTTCAGACCGCCGGGGCAGATGCGATTGTGCTTTGCGCCAATACGCTGCACCTGATGGTTCCGGAATTGGAACAACTTGTACAAATTCCCATTATCCATGTCGCTGACGCGACAGTCGGCGAACTGCGCTCACAAGACATCCGCAAGACCGCATTGCTGGGAACTAAATTTACAATGGAAGCAGCATTTTTTAAGGATAAACTTTCACAGCAAGGTATTGAGGTGATGATCCCTGATCCAGATGAGCGGCAGTTCATTCATCAAACAATATTTGACGAACTGGACAGGGGCTTACTGCTAACGGAAACAAAAGCCCGTTATCTCGCCATTATCCAAAACCTGATCGCAAAGGGTGCCGAATCCGTCATTTTAGGCTGTACAGAAATCCCGCTGCTGATCAAGTCCGAAGATTGCACGGTCCCGGTTTTCGATACAACGCTGATTCACGCCAAAGCCGCCGCCAGGTTCGCATTAACCTGATCAATACAAAAAATTAACCCAATCATCTCATCATGGAACCCGTCTATATTATTGGCGCCGGCGCTATCGGTAAGGTACTGGCCGTTTGTCTGAGTAACGATGGCAAGAAAGTCGTCTTACTACGCGGCAGCGTGGACAATGGCGAAACTCACAGGGAAAACTTCCGCGTGACGCTTCCTTCACAGGAAATAATTGCGGCAGAAGTAAGGATTGATACGATTGGCAACTACAGTAGTTTGGAAGGATTGGTAGTGCTATGTAATAAATCATACGGCAATGCGGCTTTAGCTGATGTTTTAAAACACAAAACAGGCCATTCCCCCATTGTACTCTTGCAAAATGGCCTGGGTGTGGAGCAGGCGTTTATGGACTTTCCGGCTGTTTACCGTTGCGTGCTTTTCGCTACCAGCCAGCCAGTCTCAGATACGAAGCTGAACTTTAAACCCGTAGCCGTATCCCCTATCGGAAGGATCAGGGGCGGTGACGAAACTTCCCTTGGCCACATTGCCAGTTTGCTTAATACTCCATATTTTGGCTTTAGAGCTGAGCGTGATATTCAGCCTGCCATCTGGAAAAAGGCCATCGTCAATAGTGTGTTCAATTCGGTTTGCCCTCTACTTGACACAGACAACGGCATCTTTCACCGGAACGCGCTGGCTTTGCAAATTGCGGAAAGTTTAGTGGTCGAATGTTTGTGCGTAGCGGGAAAACAAGGTGTTAACCTTAACCTGGCAGAGGTGATGGACAGCCTTTTGCTAATCAGCCGATCTTCGGACGGGCAGTTTATCTCCACCTTGCAAGACATCCGGAACCACCGGCCTACCGAAATAGCGACACTCAACCTGGCCATTGCCGGGATGGCCGCAACGGAAGAGGTCATAATCCAAACCCGTTTGCTGGGCCAGTTGACTTTATTAAAATCTCAGATATAATTTAACCATTAAAACAAAAAATCAAATAAAAAAGGTATTCACCATTGTTGCATTACTTATTTTTTCGAAAATGAGTTATGCACAAAACATCGAGGGGACTTCGGACACTGCTGCTATTCGTAAGGTTGCTTTTTCGTTTTTGCAAGCTATAATTAAAAAGACAGGGCAACTTCCCATCAACTCCAAATTCAAGTTTAGGTTGTATGCTGATTAAAATTTTACAATTTAGTTAAAACCACAATGAAGAAAAACTTAATGAAATGCATTACTATTGTCAAGATATCAATATCTGCAATGCTTTCATTTTTATTATTCTCATGCTCAATTTTCAACGCGAAACTACTGCAAAAAACAGCTGAGCTTTCGCCTCAAACAACGCAGAATTTGCAGGTCATAAAAGACTTGCAACCAGCAGAAGTATGGCAACATTTTGTCACACTATGCTCTATTCCCCATTGCTCTGGAAGTGAAGACTCAATAGCTTTGTTTATTGGACAGTTAGCAACTGATCACGGGTTTGAAACCTTTCAGTATAAATCAAATGATGTCCTCGTACGTATCCCTGCCTCGCATGGGTTTGAAAACTATCCATGGGAATGTTGGCAAGCTCATCTTGATATGGTCTGTCAGTCAAAAACAGGCAGTCCAATAGCGATATACCCTGTTATGCTTCACCAAGAGGGCCAATTTATAAAAGCGAATGGCACCACCCTTGGTGCCGATGATGGCTTTGGTGTAGCGGTATTAATGGCGCTTATCACTGATCGCAGTGTTAATCATGGGCCACTGGAGTTACTCTTCACGACTGCTGAAGAATCTGGTTTTATTGGAGCCACGGCATTTGATTACACACTACTGAAAAGCAAGATTATTTACAATGTCGATTCTGAAGAAGAAGGTATTGTGACTGTTGGTGCCGCAGGTATTGGACGAATGGAAATAAACATACCGGTGCACTCTTCTGTAATTGCTGGTAATAATCATGTCTATGTGATCAAAGTATCAGGTCTGAAGGGTGGGCACTCCGGTATTGACATCAATAAAGGCCGTGCAAACGCTATTAAAGTGATAGTGCAGATATTGAGCGCTCATCCTGAGCTTAATGTAGTGAGCATCTCTGGCGGCAGTGCCATAAACACTATTCCTCGCGAAGCTGAAACAATTATTGCTACGCCTTTGGATAAACAATCTTTACAAGATGCGCTTAATGGCATTGAAAAGAAGATTGCCGCCAAAGATACCTTGGAAAAGATTGTATTTACACTACAAGATACTACTGCGGGAAAAGTGGTACGAGTACTGAATAGTACTGAAAAAGACAGCGTCATATCATTTATCAGCAAACTACCTAATGGTATGTTAGCGATGGAACATGGTAGTACCATCTTGGTTCGCACTTCGAACAACGTTTCTATTGTGGATACCCGCAATGATACTGTCACAGTTAAATGTCTGTTTAGGAGTTCCTCAAACAAAGATATAGACTCTGTAAAGTCAATTATTGAAGCTGAAACTGTCATCGCAAACCCTAAAGCCATTGCAAAGTTAGTTGGCCGATATGCACCATGGGAACCGAACTTTGATTCTCCTTTGGTAAAAACAGTGACTGATACCTACGAACAGATATTTCATAAAAAAATGATTGTTCAGACTATTCATGGCGCGCTCGAATGTGCTGTTTTTGCTCAAAACATTCCCGACGCCCAAATCGTATCAATTGGCCCAACTGTTTTTGGCGCTCACACACCAGACGAAGCGGTAAATATGAAATCAGTTGCAGATTATTGGAACCTGGTCTTAGCGCTTCTAATAAAAAAATAACTGCTCCTCATTGTAGTAATTAAATCAAACCGGATATCTACAAGTTGTTATCTTTATTCATCTAAATCATGCGGTGGAAAATTCGGTGCACCGATCTGTGCCGAAATCTGCAGGTAAAAATAAACTTACCTTTTTTTGGTAATCCCATTTCATTTACCTATTTTTGGTAAAACTAAAGGATGGAGGTTATATTCAATGATGAAAAATTAAGGTTTTTGTATCAGGAAGGAAGAGAAAGGGGGAAACCGATCTATGGTGAAGCAGTTGTAAAATCTTATATCAAGAAAATTGATATCCTGGCTTCAGTAAATATTTCAAGAGAATTGATCTTTTTTAAAAGTCTTCATTTTGAATCATTAAAAAAAGAGTATAAAGGATTCAACAGCATTCGGGTTAACGATCGGTACCCTATTGTTTTCAGGATTTTAAAACACAAAGGCGGTGCAGAAACAATCGAAATGGCAGAGATTCATGAATTAACAGATTATCATTAATAAAAAATCACATCATATGAATAATCCGCATATCGTACTTGGAAACCGCAAGCAACCAATTTACTCCAAAATTGCTACTCATCCAGGCGAAGTCCTCAAAGATGAAATAGAAGCACGCGATCTCGTAAAATCAGCAGTGGCCCAAAGCCTTGGGATACTTCCTGGTCATTTAAGCGAGCTTTTTAAGAGTAAGAGAAATATTTCTGCTTCGCTGGCGCTCAAGCTCGAAGATTTGCTTGGAATTTCAGCCGAGACTTGGCTTACATTGCAAAATCGCTATGATCTTACTATGATAAAAAATGAAAAATGAGCCGCTGCTTAAATATTAAACCAATTATCCCGATATATCTTGGAGCAATAGAATGAAAGGATAAAAACAGAAGGAAAAGTGATCGATCATTGATCATACAAGCTGGAAGGAAAAAGGTTAAAAATCATGCGGATAATCTTAATAAGGCTATTGGACATAATTGGGCCGTTTATTTCACTGAAGTGCCTTTAAATCACAGAAGTTTTTTAGTAGATATTCAAGCTACAGAAAACGGATTTTTTGTTTTACTCATAAGAATTTTACTTGAGGCGTTTCCTGATACGGAATTTAGTTTTTGGAAGCCTGGACCGCCATATGTCCATTTAGGGAAGGTACCAGCGAGAACATTTTAACATTTGAAGGTAATTGTAGGCTTTAACTCTTAATATAATACGATGAAAAGACTTCTTCTTATTCTAATACATTTGGCCACTTTCACTTCTTTAAAATCTCAAGTAAAGGCCCTGACTGAAAATGGCCGTGAAGTAATCTTATATGAAAATGGAACTTGGAAATACGTTTCAGGTAATGAAAAGGAAGTCTCAAATGGTCAAGATTCAATAATTACGAATTCCCATGAATTTTTCAAAAGTGAGGGAGCCACCTTTCTTGTCAAGAGTACTCGACTAAATGTTGGTGTTTACATTGATCATACAAAATGGACTTTTTCCGCACATAAAGATAATCAGGTAAATCCGGAATTTGGATTTGTGCTTAAGTCCGGGCAGGCATATGCGATGGTATTGACCGAACAAACTGAGGTGCCTCTTCTAAGTCTAAGAAAAATTGCATTGGAAAATGCGAAAGAAGCTGCAGTAGATGCAAAAATAGTTAGTTCGGAATATAGATACATTAACAATAATAAAGTGCTTTGTTTGAAATTTACGGGAACAATTGATGGGATTAGACTTAAATATTTTGGCTACTATTATTCAAACCCAAATGGAACTGTTCAATTGGTAACTTATTCAACTGAAAAAGTGTTCAATGGTGTTAATAACGAATTGGAAATTTTTTTAAATGGATTTACAGTTATAAAATAAGATTTCAATTGAAGTACATTAAAGTAACTGCTATTAGTAGCAGATATTTAAAAAAATACCTATTAAAATAAAATTGAATCTAAGGAAGGCGTTACATGATTTAGTAGCTATAAATGGATTTTAAAACAACTCCCTCACTTTCGTTATCATCTGTTTTCAATCCAGCATACTTTCAATTTCCGCTCTGAAAATAGCCACTTACCTTCTTGTTTTACCATGATATCATAGTATCGAATACCTGCAATCATGAGCTTCTGTACCTTGTCCTGGACTTTCAGGTGATAGGCCCGGCAGTAAGTAGTGGCGGTTGCCCGATTTTCATCCATCTTGATAGTACTCTGACCATTGAAATGCATCGTAGAAAGGTATTGGTTCAGGTCGTCGAACACGGGGAAAAGATTTTTCCTGCCTCTGACTACCTGGGTTGGCGTAGGCAATTTTTCATCCATATACACTTCGAAATTAGTGTCCTCGGTAAAAATCGCCATTTGTCCCTGGGCGTCACGTGTATCGGCACAATAAGTGTACTGATCGATCAGTTCCCGGATCGCGATCCGGTCTTCAAGCTGTTGTAATTTTTGTTCAGTATTCATTGTCATTTGTTTTTTTGGTTTATTCCCGCAGGCGTCGTACCATACTTTTGTTTGAAAGAGGTGTAGAAGTGAGAAAGATTTTCAAATCCCAGGTCCAGGTAAATATCATTAGGCTTTTTATTCTTTTGTTTCATGAGATAATATGCCTCGGTGAGACGTTTGTTTTTTAGCCAAATGGATGGAGGACTTTTAAACGTTGCTGCAAAATCCCGTTTGAAGCTGCTCAGGCTTCTGCCTGATAATTTGGCAAAATTTTCTATGGGTGCATTGTAATGATAATTCTTAAGCATAAATTCTTCCAGGTCTGTTTTATGCGGATCACTGAAATCAAAGAGAAATGATTTTGTTTCCGGCTGCAATTGCAGCAGCAACTCAATGGCTTCATTTACCTTCAAAGCTGCCAGCTTTTTACCCACGTTTTTCCACTGTTCAACGTAAGGCAATAAAGAAAGAAAGTAAGCCTTTAAAAGGGGACTTGGTTCAAGTAAAATATTTTTTCTCCCGTGATACTTCTCCTCGCAAGCAATTTCATTGTCCAGTGCATACTTCCGCAACCGTTCAGTGCTTAGTATTACCGAAAGGCATTGATATTCTTTATCGGCCGCCGGAATTTTGATGCTTTTGGCAAACTGATTTCCATGAGCAAGCAGAATCTTCCCTTCTTCCAGCACCATTTCTCCCCGTTGGTGAAAAATATGGGTTTGACCAGATATTTGATAAGCTAGCAGGTGCTCCGGAACAAACTGCTCATATGTGTACGCTTTATCAAACGCGCATGCATAAATAAAAGACTCTCCTAAAGGCTGGATAACGGGTCTCATAGTTTAAAAGATGAAAGTTGAATATTATTGGTGTTATTTCGGCCTTCAGTATTACTGTCTACCACCGTTAAAAAAGCAGCAGTTATTATTGCAGTAATCGCTATTGCTCTCCAAAGGAAATGAGGAAACAACAAAATTACTAGGACAGCGAGAATGATGATCGCCGGTAGGATTTTAAACAGCAGCGCCATTTCCTCTCCTGATTCAGCAGTTCGTTGAATTGTTTTTTGCACAAAAGCTGCCGGATTAGGGCGGTTTTCATTTATAAATCTTGGTTTTCGTGGGTGGTTTGTAAGATATAACCCCGCACCGACTAAAGTTAGAAAAAGTCCGGCTATCAACAATGGCCAAATAAAGGCTTTTGCGATGGCCGTTTTGCCCCAATAGCAAAAACCGATTGCCGCGGTTATTTCTATTACACTAAGTATCCAGACTATTCTGGCTGAAAAGACTTCTGCCTTAACCCAATATTTACTTAGTTTAATAATTTCCATTTCTATTACCCTTCTTAGTACAAATTTTAAATTTTTATCAATATCACCATTTTCTGTACGGTCCAACTTTTATTTGCTGTAAAGTCCAAAAAGCCCAGGCCTTCTTTAAGATATTTTAGCCGATTCCACACTGTTCACCGTCAATGACAATTGCCGGACCAGCGATAAACACAGCATTAACGCTTTTTTAAAATGGAATTAAACGTGTAACGGCTTCTGGTTACCCCATCCGCTTGATGGCTTGATGTCACCGGGCAGCACATTTTTGGTCTTCTGGTGGTAGCGCAGATGCCGATGTAATTACAAGAACGGGTAACATCGCATTTGCGGTAATACCGTCGTTTGGCACCTCACCCACCATTCCTCTCATGAAACCAATAATTCCCATCTTTGAAATGAAAAAATGGCTCCTGCCGGGAATGGCAGAGCCATCTATCTTCGACGATATTCACCTTGGCTGGACGTTGAACCTAACGGCAGCAAATCTTTAGTCAGCTTCAGTTTGCGCTTGACATTAATAATTAAGCCACAAATCTTATCTTCAATAATAAAACAACCATCAGCTTTGGTACTGGCGAGGTGGAATGAAAGTAACCTAGCATTGCAAATACCAATACGTAAGCGGCAATGCCTAAACCGCATGAGGTGCAACAGGACATTTCCTAAATAACGCATAAATGACTGCAAGCGAATCTAAGGTAACAATCCACATGGTTTCAAGTCTTGACGGCTTTATAGCAAAAAAAGACGGGGACGTTTCGTGGTTTGAAACCGCAGACCACTATGAGCATGGACTTAAAGAAGAGAGTGCTGAAGAATTTCTTAAGATAATAGACTGTTTTGTTATGGGTTCCCGGACGTATGAACATGCCTTGGAACTTTCACGGACATTTGGGTGGGTCTATGGAGATATACCATCTTTTGTATTGAGCCATAGAATCTTGCCGATAGACAGAAAGAACATTGAAATTTATTCGGGCGACTTAAACAACCTTGTAAATAACAGGCTAAAACCAAATTACAAGAACATTTGGCTTGTTGGAGGAGCTATTCTTGCAAAAGATTTCCTTCTTTTAAAATTGGCTGACGACATTAGGCTGTCGATTCTGCCTGTTATTCTGGGGGACGGAACGCAATTTCTTGACCACATAGGGCAACATCAAGTATTACACTTAAAAGATGTGACAGCTTACAAAAGCGGAATGGTAGAATTGTGGTATGAAGTAAAAAAAGAATAGAAATCAAGCATGTTTAAAGGGGAAAAATTGTATCATAAACCCTGAGGCCTACAGTTCAATTCGTCCCCTCCAAATGCAATCATCAATGCGTATCCTGATATATGCGGAAATATAAAGCCTTTCTTAAGGATACCCATGCCTGCTTCAGATCTGCTTCAGCCTGGCCTTTGTGGCCACCAAAATCATCGGGGGCCTCATGCAAATGTTTCATTGCATCTCCTATATCGTGCATGGCTTTAGTAATATTGGGGTGTCTGTTTTCCTCAATCCTCATGAGATTGGCCTCATTTGGAGCCGGCGGTCTGTTCCCGAGGATTACCTGAATATCAATTCTGCCCACAGGACCCTGTTGTGCAGACAAAGATGAAACTGAAATCATAACAAGGACAAGGAAAAATAATTTTTTCATTTTTTATTGTTTTGCGTTAATAAATGAAAGTTGCACCATAAGATGAAGTTCAAATTTGTGTTAATTGAATAATGAAAATTCTTATTGCATAAATCTTAACAAACTTATTGAAACTTCAGTCATCGCACAAATTATTTGTGCCAAACCATTTTTCGTTTTTTGGGTTCGTTAATATTTCCATTACATTCCAACTTTTGCATGGCACCTGATTAGAAAAAGAGCCGGCTGACCTTTGTTTGGAACCAAACTTCTCCACGCAAGAGAGATGCGGAATCTGGCGCAAGCATTTATTCAGTTAAATCAGGGGACAACATCGTAAATTTAATGATGCCGCGAATCTTTAGGTAGGGTGAAATCATATTCCTGCAGTAAGCCATCGTGAAAACTTAGAAGAATATCATATGACAAATATTAGTGACTTACATATAGAAGATGAAATCGTTCCATTGTTTGATTTCACTTATAATTTGTTTTCAGGTCAGGCAGTGCGGGAATTAATAACAGAACCGCTTGGTTCAAAGTCGGCAATATTGTTTAGGCAGCATGTCCTAAAAGGTTTTATTGGTAATCGGGAGTTATTAAAAGACTATTCTTATTCAAGGTTTAATTTATCCGATATATATGATTTCTTTGAAACATTCTCCGCGGGATCTTTTCTGGGCGAGCATCTGAGATGGAAACTTATCTTTTCAGAGAAATTAAGACATCAAAAAAGAGGAAAGCTTATTATGCTTATCCTGCTTTTTAATAAAATACATTCCACTTATATAAGCAAGATAGATACCAAATTATTTCCCGAAGAATACGCAGGTGAACTGAGGCGAATCAATGCTTTTTTTATTGATTTTAACCTGGAGCATTACGAATCAATCTTCCATAAAAAAAAGAAGATCAGGGTCAGGCATATAGTCGAACTGATGAAGATCATTGCAGAAAGGGTAACCAACGGCCAAGTGGCATCTTTCTGGAAACGCTGGTTTTTATTTGAAGCTTATCTTTCCATAAGCAATGGAATAATCAGGCATGGATTTATCTTTCCTACATTTGAAGAAACAAATTTTTCAATTGAAGGGCTTTATCATCCCCTTGTAAAAAATCCTGTCAAAAACGATCTAGTTGTTAGCAGGAATGTTATTCTTCTAACCGGGCCCAATATGTCAGGTAAATCAACTTTGTTGAAAGCTGTCAGCTTATGTGTCTACCTAGGACATACGGGTCTTGCGGTGCCAGCTTCCAATGCGAGAATGCCATTTTTTAGTACTATTTCTGTGGCCATAAACCTTACTGATAGCATTATAAGTGGCTACAGCCATTTTATGTCAGAGATAATCACATTGAAAAATGTCCTGACAGAAGCCGCAGACAGCTCTAAATGTTTCGCAGTTTTTGATGAACTGTTCAGGGGAACAAATATTGAAGATGCTCTGGAAATCAGTACGGCAACATTAAAGGGACTCGTGAAATTCAACTCCTCCTTGTTTCTTATTTCTACCCACCTGCATCAGCTGAAGGATATGGAAGAAATCAAAAAAGGTAAAATTGCAACCTGTTTTATTGAATGTGAATTAAATGATAATACACCTGAGTTTACCTACAAATTGAAAGATGGCTGGTCAGACTTGAAGTTAGGCCGGATACTATTTGAAAAAGAAGGGTTAAATAAGATGTTGGAATAAGTGTAATAGAAAGAATTTGATCCGGGAACAAAGGATTTTATGCGGTGGGTTGGGTAGGCTTTCAGAGGTTTCAAGAGCAATGGAATTGGGAAGATGACACTGTTTCTCCTTATTCCTGTCTATTGTCAGTAAGAATCCCTACACTCCGAAGGAGATCAGGCAGGGGTAGCCTCCCGTTAGCATTTGGTCCGGAAATGCCTGGCTCTCTTGCATCAGGTAGCTCTTTCAATTTTAACAAAAAAACATCCACTGGAGGCATCACTAACAAGAATATACTCGACATCTGGGTTTTTAAACATAATTTCTAAAATTTCTTCAGCCTTGTGGCCCTCTGACATTTCACCAGCGATTAATAACTGGGCAGAGGAATAACCTCTTAAGGTCAGAAATTTTCTTTTTTTTAAGTCCGGAGGGAATACATAAATATCTTCATAAGCTGAGCTTTTTGCTATAATATATACGGGCCCAACTTCCGAGTAAGGATTTATATCCTTTACAGGCATATATGAAAAAAGTATATGTTTTTGATCGGAACCCGTATCCCCGTCACTTAAACTATATCGGCACAAAGCCCGTGATGATAATTTTACCGGAGTTAATTTATGACCGAACCCGTCTTCCAAATTCATTTGTATTTTTTCTACTATTTCCTTAGCCATGGGTACAACTTTAAATGATTTCATTTTTAGACGAATTTATATTAATGGCAAAATTGGAGGGAATATGATTAGGTTTAAACCCGATTCTTGCTATCTTATTTTAGCACCCGTAAATGCTCATTTTCAAGGCATATTCCATATTGTGTGATTTAGACAGAAGAATCGGGTTAGACCATCCGCATAAAACATTATTTAATTCATCAGTTGTATTCCCGCAACCTGGGTTTAATTCGCAGTACAGTCTGTTATAAATGCAGGCAAGTCTAAAATAGTGGGCTGTGCAGGTTTCAGCCTTGCCGGAAAAGTGAAGGCGAACCGTTTAGGTTAGAGAATTTGCTGCTTTTCCTGATTATTGAGGCATGATGAGGCAATGATGTGGTAAAACAAGGCTTGAACAGTATGTTTTTTCCCATGATGTGGCTGAGATGTGGGAAGAAAATAGTTAGTCAAAAAGAGCAACTGTAATTTTGCGGGAACCAATGAGGTGATTTAGTTATAGCCAAAAAGCATTGCTTCTGCCGAAAGATGAGGCAAAAACGGTTAAGGGTATTTGCCCCAAAATAAATTAGTGACTTTTTTTCCAAATATCTCTCATATTGATGGTGTAAGCAAGTAAACAGGGCAATTTCTATTGCCCGGTTTTTGTAAGGCCCGGTTATGATCTGTTATATAACTCAATTCGTGACCGGGCAAGGTTCATTTTATGTTGAGGTTATAAGATCTAAAGTTTGAGGTTTATTTAGCGGATAAATCAATAACTTAGAAGCATTCAACAAAGGTTTTCTGATTGCTTTTCATTTAATTATTTAAAAAAAATGGATAGACGCTCAGCAATTCGGTGCTCATTAGCTGTTACAGCTGGCATCTTCTTATTACCATCCTGCCTGCAGGAAAAAAGGAAATCTACCGTTGCGCTTAAGAACCTTGACATTTCCGAGGAGCAGGAATCTCTCCTTGCGGATCTTTCAGAAGCGATCATCCCGAAGACGTCCAGCCCTGGGTCAAAAGATATTGCATCGCATCTGTTTGCATTAATCATGGTAGATGATTGTTACGATCCGGATAGACAAAAGAAATTTATTTCTGGCCTTACCCAATTTGAATCCATAACGAAAGCAAAATTTGGAAGTTTGTTTGCAAAATGCACCCAGCTGCAAAAAGCAGAGTTGCTCAAAGCAATGGAAAGCAAGACCGGCATATCAGAGGATGCCTTATCATTTTATAATTCTATGAAAAAATTGACCATTCAAAGTTTTACCACTTCACAATACTTTCTCACAAAAGTCCATGTGTATGAACTGGTGCCGGCAAGATTTCATGGTTGCGTTTCTATAACAAAATCAAATTAAGGATTCAAATTTTTATTTATCATGGGCGATACTTTAGAAACGCGGACTTTCGACGCGATTGTGATCGGTTCGGGGATGAGTGGTGGGTGGGCTGCAAAGGAGCTTTGTGAAAAAGGCCTCAAGACATTGGTGCTCGAAAGAGGCAGGGATGTGAAGCACATCAAAGATTATCCGACGACCAATATGTATCCCTGGGAATTCAAACATCGGGGACAGGTTCCTTATGAAATTGAAAAGGCAAACCCCGTCGTTAGCAGGTGCTATGCTTTCCGGGAAGATGCAATGCATTTTTTTGTGAAGGATTCCGACCATCCTTACGTGCAGGAAAAACCATTTGACTGGATACGCGGTTATCAGGTTGGCGGAAAATCAATTATGTGGGCAAGGCAAACGCAGCGCTGGAGCGATTTTGATTTTGAAGGTCCGCTCAGGGATGGCTTTGCGGTGGATTGGCCGCTCCGGACCAAGGACCTTGCACCCTGGTATAGCTATGTGGAAAAATTCGCAGGCATATCCGGGAACAAAGACGGTCTGGCCAGTCTGCCGGATGGGGAATTTTTGCCACCGATGGAACTAAGTTGTGTCGAAACTTATTTTAAGGATTTTGTTGCAAAAAAATACAAGGATCGCCACGTTATCTATGCGCGTTGCGCGCATCTGACGGAGCCCCAACCTATACACCTGGAACAAGGCAGGGGCTTGTGCCAGAAACGAAATCTCTGTCAGCGGGGATGCCCCTTCGGTGGATATTATAATACCAACTCGACGACCCTACCCTTTGCCCAAAAAACAGGCAATATGACTCTGCGACCTTTTTCCGTTGTGCATTCAGTTTTATACGATGATAAAAAAGGAAAAGCAGCTGGCGTACGGGTGATCGACTCCAAAACAAAGGAAACAATTGATTATTTTGCTAAGGTTATTTTTGTCAATGGAGGAGCCCTCAACAGCAATCTTATTTTGCTGAATTCCCTATCCAGCCGTTTTCCCAATGGGCTAGGCAATGAGAATGGGTTATTGGGAAAATTTGTTGCCTTCCATAATTACCGTGCCCGCATCAGTGCCAGTTATGACGGGTTCAAAGAATTCGGTACAGATGGCCGCCGCCCAACCAGTGCCTACATCCCCCGTTTCAGGAATTTTTTCAAGCAGGAAACAGATTTCCTCAGGGGCTATGCCTCCACATTTTCCGGCGGAAGGGGTCCGAAGTTCCCGGACACCCATGGTTTATTTGGAGAAAGCCTTAAAAGCAGCCTGTCGGGAAATCAGGAATTAGGTCCCTGGTTTGTAGGGTCGCAGATGATGGGCGAGACTATTCCAAAAGAAATAAATCATCTGGCACTTGATACTGAGAAAAAAGATGAGTGGGGCGTCCCCTTATTGAAAATATCTATCGGTTATGATGATAATGAGGAAAAGATGATAAAAGATTTTTTTGAGCAGATGATAGAGATGTACACGGCTGCCGGATTCAAAGATATCAAGACTTCTGATTCCAAGCAGGCGCCCGGGCTGGATATTCATGAAATGGGAGGCGTAAGAATGGGGAATGATCCCAAAACTTCCTTGTTAAATAAATGGAATCAGATGCATGCCTGCCGGAATGTATTCGTTACGGACGGCTCCTGCATGACCTCCACATCCACTCAGAATCCTTCGCTTACCTATATGGCATTTACGGCGAGAGCAGTTGATTATGCAGTATCTAAAATGAAAAGGAATGAATTGTAAAAAGGCAGTAAGGGATGGTCAGAGGACAAATCCTTTAAATTGCCAAAAGGAAGGGGCTACGAAAGTTATAGCCCTCTCTGGCGGACAACCAAATTTTGTTTTATCAGTTCAAATAAGAATATTTCCCAAACAATCAATAGACGGGAACCCCAACCGGACATAGAAGTTTGAATGCACTACTTACCTAATAAATAGCTGTGATAACCGGCTACTGCAAGACATACAATACTAGCTGCCTATTTCATGCTGGACATATCAATCACGAAACGGTATTTGACATCGTTTTTCAGCATCCGCTCGTAGGCCTCATTGATATATTGCATGGGTATCACCTCCACATCGGCAATAATATTCTTGTCTGCGCAAAAATCAAGCATCTCCTGGGTTTCCACGGTGCCGCCTATCATGGAGCCGAGGATGCAGCGGCGGTTTTTAATCAATTCAAAGGGGTTAACCCTGGGTTCATCTTTAGGCAGTCCCACTATCAGCAATTTGCCCGTAACGCCAAGCAGCTTTAAGTAAATCTCGTAATCATGGTTGCCGCTTACTGCATCCATGACAACATCAAAGCTACTTTCTAGTTTTTTCATCAAAGCTGGATCGTTGCTAAGCACAAAATGATGCGCACCCAGTTTTCTTGCATCTTTCTCTTTTGACGGGGATGTGCTCAGCATGGTAACCTCTGCACCCAAGGCCACAGCAAATTTAACAGCCATGTGACCCAGCCCGCCCAGCCCAGCCACTGCTACCTTATCACCCGGCTTTACGTTGGCATATTTTAGTGGAGAATAAGTGGTGATGCCCGCGCATAATAAAGGTGCTACTCCAGCGAGGTCCAGTTTCTTGGAAACATGATACACCCATCTTTCGTCGCAGACAATCTGCGTGCTGTAACCTCCCTGGGCAATGGTCACCTTATCTCTTTCATAACTATTGTAGGTGCCGGTCATTCCTTCAATGCAATATTGTTCCAAATAGCCTTTGCATGGATTACATACCCGGCAACTATCCACCATCACACCTACGCCTGCAATATCCCCTAAATTGAATTTTTTAACATGAGCCCCTACTTTGATGACTTTGCCAACAATTTCATGCCCCGGAACCATCGGGTACATGGAGCCGCCCCATTCATCTCTTGCCTGATGTAAATCTGAATGGCAAACCCCTGAAAATAAAATTTCAACCAGCACATCGTGCTCTCTTAAGTCTCTTCTTTCGAATTGAAAGGGACCAAGGAGGGAACTGGGGCTCTGTGCTGCATATGCCTTGACTGGGATCATTAATTGTTTTTTTATTCGTTATAGAAAATTAACCTTATCATTTTTTTCCTGTTGCGGCCCAAAAAATGCCGGCGTATAAAAAATTCAGAAATGAAGGATCGCTAAAGATTGCAGGCATATGGCCAAGGGCGGTGTAGAAAGAACGTCCACCATCATAATTATGGTACCATGCGACTGGATGCAATTTTCCCATTCCTACCCCCTTTTTATCACCCCACTGAACGTTGGGGTTGTAAGAGGTTTCATCCACTGACATTATATAGTTGAGTCCGGTTATTTTTTCCGGCCCGAATTCGTACCATTCGTCGGTCCACAACTTATTACCAGTGAAACCCTGTAGCCCGGGAAAAGTATTATCTATAATATTTAACCTCGCTGTCTGAATGACCGGATGGATATGGAACATCCTTCCCACCATTTTGGTATACCATTCCCAGTCATATTCTGTATCTGATGCGCTGTGAATACCTACAAATCCTTTTCCGGACTGAATGAAACGTTCCATCACTTTTTGCTGGGCCGAATCAAAAATATCACCGGTAGTGTTTAAAAAAATAATTACCTGAAATTGCTTGACAAATTCATCCGTGAAACCATTCGGGTTTTCAAAAAGTACAGCATCAAAAAAATTCTTTTTACCCAATTCCTGTATGGCAAGAACTCCTGAGTGCAGCGATTCGTGGTGCCAGCCTCTGGTCGTTGTCACAATAAGGGCTTTGAATTGCTTTTGCTGGGCATTCCCAGTACAATAAACAAGTATTTGAATCAATAGAAAAACTAACAAGGGTTTTGCAATTTTCATATATTATTTTTTGTTAAGCTTACGAAAATAATTGAATAATTTTTGCCGGGCAAGTGAAACTAGCAGAAGATTTTAAGGCCTCCTCGTCATTACAGACCATGGTATAAATTAAATAAAATTTAATAATATCGCCCGATGGTGGGATCTTCTACAATAGCATGTTTCAGACCCCCCGGATCAATGGCGCCATCTTTGGCATAAACTATCCTGCCTCCCGGCTCAATCAATAAGGTATAGGGGAGAGCGCCCTGCCATTTCGGGTCAATGGCTTCAATCAGTTTGTATTTGTCGTCCCTGCTGAAAATGTAATTGGTATTCGAAGCCTGCTGGGATTGCAGGAACTTAAGTGCCTTTTCTTTTTTTCCAGGTTCGTCTGCACTGATGCTGATAAATTCAAAATCACGCCTGCGATACATCCTGTTCATCGTGACCAAATCTCCGAATTCAGTGACGCATGGACCGCACCAGGTAGCCCACACGTTAACCAGGCGCAACTTTCCTGACTTATTTTTGATGAGTTCTCTTATCTGATCTTCGCTGATCGTATCGAGTTTCACGGGTTCTTTCGCCCATTCTTCTTTTGCTTTTGAAATCCAATCGCTTTTTTCGGCCCATTTGATCGAACAGCCAAATACTTTGGTTGTTGCAACCAGCACGGGTTTTTTATTTAATAAGGCATTGATGGCATTCCGGGCGTCCAGGTTATTGGGCGTTTTTGTGGGTTTTTCAACATCGTCTATGCGGCCACTATACCTCAGCTTTCTTTCTTTATCAAAAATAAAAACATGGGGCGTGGCGATAGGTCCGTATTTTTTTGAAACTTCTTCGTTCGCCCCGTCATATAAATAAGGGAAATTGAAATGTTTTTCTTTCGCCCTTAATTTCATTTCCTCAAAACTATCTCCCATATCGGTATACCCTAACTCATCCAATCTGATTGAGGTAGGATCATTTGGCATGATCGCCAGCAGGGCGACTCCCTTATTTGAAAAATCTTTCGTGAGTTGTATGATACGGTTTTCATAAGCTTGGGCGGTTGGGCAATGGTTGCAAGTGAAGATGATCACAAGGATTTCAGCTTTATTGAAAGAAGCCAGACTATAATTTTTGCCGTCAACACCCGGAAGATTAAAATCTGGTGCAGGTGCCCCGATTGCAAGAGTTGGATGTTCACCCCGTATTGCAGTGGGATTTTCAAATGAAAATGATGCTCCTGCTGCAAGAAGGACAATAGCAAGCATCCTGCCGTAAAAATGCTTTTTATTCATAATTCATCAATAATTTGGGAAAAGTTACGAACATAAAATATTATTTTATTCATTTAAATACCTGATATCCGTATTGCTGTAGTATCGATGTGGCATTTTGTGCTTTTTTATCTAAGTGATGTGGTAATGTTGTAGTTATAATGATTGTAACATTGGAATAGATTCAAAAATGTTGTTTCAGCAATTCTTTCCCCAAAAGTAAATCAGTTCCTTTCCTCCAAACTTATTTCGCTTTTGATTTCGGGTGATTTCCCGTTTGAATGGAGGGCTATCAGAAAATCGAAAAGGTTTGTTCCCGTGGGGATTTTTAACTTCTTCCTTAGGCGATAACGGCTGATCTCGACCCCCCGAAATGAAATATTCTCCAACTGCGCTATTTCTTTGCTGGACAGGTTCATCCGCAAATAGGCGCTCAGTTTCTGTTCATGAGCGCTTAAATTGGGATAAATACTCTTCAGGATTCGCAGGAAGTCGCTATGCACATTATCAAAATGGACCGCGAACTGTTCCCAATCCTTATCCATCTTATTCTCCTCGTTCAGTATCCGGAGCATTTTCTTTAATTCTTCCGATGAACCCTCCCCTTCAGATCCCTTTTTGAACCGGATCAGCTCTTCCCTGACATTGCCAAGTAGTTCCCCTTTCTGAACCAGGTGCATGGCGGCTGACGCCAATTCTTTGTTTTTATGCCTGATTTCAGCCTCCAGTTTTTCATTTTTTAATTTCACAATTTCCTTTTCTGATTTTTCGAGTTCCAGCTGGTGTAAATACTGAAGCCTTTTCTGCTCTTTCTCATGCTTTTTTTGTTGATTCAGGTAACGTATGTGCAACCATTTAAAGAAAAAGTAGTTGAAACTGATAAATAGGATTGCGTAAATGATGAAGGCCCAGACGGTAGCATACCAGGGGGGCAGTATTGTAAATGAATAGTTGAAAATAGCTGACTCATTGACACGGTTGCTTTTGGATCTTACATGGAAAGTATATTTGCCTGCAGGCAGGTTTGTATAGTCCTTTTCTGCTTTTTTTGACCAGGCAGACCAGTTTTTGTCATAACCATCCAATATATAGCTGTATTCAACACTGTTCTGCGCAACATACAGGGGGGATGAATATTCGAAATTAATCGAATTCCAATTGCTTGATATATTATTGACCGAATTGGTTGGCTGCTCTCTGGTTTCGCCGACTTCCCCGAAATATCCGCCATAAAAGAGGCTGTCCGCTTTGCCAAAAATCCGGACAGACCTCACTTCAACCTGCATTTGATAGTGCGTCTTCTTGTATTCTTCGTAATTAATATGAAAAAAACCCTTTTCTGCGCCGACAAACACGTTATGCTTGTCATAAGGGTAGATATGCTCGTAATCAGCGACCATCTTGCCATTCAATTCTGGAAAATAAATAGTTTCCGCCTGAGCTCCCGAAAAATCAATCACCCCCAGGTCATTGTCCTCGATGAACCAGATATTGCCCGCATCATCTTCTTTCAGGTAGCGGATATTCTTTTCCCCAAAAAATCCTTTAAAATAAGCCGAGGGCTCAAATGAATCAGACTTTTCATTGTATTCATACACCCCCTTCTCCGTTGCAATAACAATGTGATTCTTTATTTTGAATAAATGATTTTTAAAGATGGTTGGGAGGCCGTTCTTTTCAGTAAATATTTTCACCAGGGGATGTTCAACCGAATTCAGATCAATCCTGAATACACCCCGGTAGGGATGAGCTGCCCATATAATATTATTGTTATCAATAGCCATAAACTGAGACCACGCATCGTAATCCCGAATACTTCCGAAGGAAATGAATTGATTGTTTTTATATTGAAAAATTCCAATGCCCGCAGCGTTTCCGCCTAAAACAAGTTTTGAAGGCAATACATTTGAATAAGGTAAGAAATTCCAATAGGAGATATTCAAATCCAAAGGGATTAACTCATCCCCTTTTATCTGGAATGCCCCATCGTGATGCCCCAGAAGGAGTCCCCCATTAACTTCAGACAAACCAAAGGTTGAGCCCTTGGTCCCTGAGATGGATTTAAAATCCCCATTCAGGAAGCTCAGGTCCCCTTTTTCGGCAACCGGATGGCTGTATAATCCGTTAGAAGTCCCCACATAAAGCGTATTGCGAAATACAATTGATGTATACCCCAATCCTTCATTCAATTTTTCGGGATAAATATGCTTGATGGCGACGCTGTATGCAACAAAATCAATCCCATTGTCCAGCCCGACCCAGAGATTCTTGTTATTGTCCAGGAACAGTTTCAGAATATTATTATTCTGCAGGTCTTCTTTGCGGGAAAAGTTTTGGATGATCTCGCCTTTCTTGTTAACTATATCAACCCCGTCAAGATTCGTCCCGATAGCGAGTAAATCATTTTTGATAGAAATGGCTGTAAGCACTCTTTGGTTGACTAAAGGATTTGGGTTTTGTATTTGGAAAGGGGTAATGATATTATGGTATAAGATATAGAAGCCCGTGTTCACTGTGCTGATGAAACTGCTGTCTGTTCCAAATGGGAAAATACTAGTCACAAGATAATTTGAAGGGAAAGCCATTTGCTTAACAAAAGGTGACCAGACCCCCCCTTTGAACTCCAGCATTCCATTCTTCCAATCCTGAGCGATCAGCCGGTGGTTGCTTTCTCCAAGGAACAACCATTCTGAAGCGGCCGGATACACGGTTAACATATTATTGCTAAGCTGAAAAACTTTTTCCCTCGACATGAAAAAAATATCATTTCCAAATGGAACGGTTTCCCATATATCTGAAAATGAAAAATTTTTATTTGAGAGTAAACTTTTCAGAGAGGTATATTCAAGCCTTCCACTATTGTCCGGGGAAAAATAGCCAAAATCGTCCTGGCTTCCGACGTATATTCTATTATCTTTTCCTATTGCCAGGGACCGGACAACTGTTTTGTTCGGAAGAGGGTAGATTTTCCAATAGACCCCATCAAAACTCAGCAATCCTTCATAATTGGCAAAGTACATGACCCCGTTTTTATCCTGGGCAATGCCCCTGTTCTGTGTTCCGGCTCCATAAGTGGATTTCGAATAGTTAATGATCTGGGGGATTCCAATTATATTCTGCCCGATGGCGGCTTTGGAAATCCAAACAATGAAAATGATAAATAAAGGCCGCATTTTTTTGAAATACCGGTTAAGAAAGCGTGGATAAACCGAGCAAATAGTGATTAATCATTTAATGACAAAGGATCGAATCTGGATAAAACAGGTGTCCTGAAAGTTGGGTTTGGAATAAATACAGCGTTTCCATTAATCCAATGTTCTGCCCTTTTTAGATCAATACAACGATTTACTTTGGGTCAATCTGAAACTCGCAATAAAGTTAAATGATTTTGCTGCAAAGAATCTAAAATGAAGTATAGGAAATATCAACCAAATACAATTTGATGTAGTAATGATGTGGTAAAAATCGTCTTTTTAAAGCTAATTGGAAAATAGGATGTGGTATAGATGTATCCCAAAATTTAGCTAATGAGAAATTGGAATCTAATTTTGAGATTCCCAAAATGATGCCTTATTAAATTATTATTCAACCAAATTCAATGAAACAAACAATTAACAGATTGCGATTCGTATTTATTCTTCTGGCTTCCGCCAGCAGTCCTTCTTTCTCCCAGAACAACCTGGGCATTTTTTCAGGATCAGGGGACATAGGTACGAATGTGAAGCCCGGTTCGACCACTTTTCTGCCCCAGACTGGTCAATATATTATATCCGGGGCCGGGTATAATGTATGGGCCGACCATGATGAATTTCAATATGTCTGGAGGAAAATGACCGGTGATTTTATTCTTTTTGCACGTGCAGAATTCCTGGGCAACTGGGTCAACTATCATCGTAAAGTTGGCTGGATGGTCCGCAAAAGCCTGGATGGTAATTCCGCACACGTCAACGCCGTTGAACATGGGGATGGCCTGACTTCCCTGCAGTTCCGCAGAACTGCCGGTGCCCAAACCGAAGAGCATAAGTTCAAAATGACCAAGGCCAATATTCTGCAATTGGAAAGGAAAGGAAACCAATACATTATGCGTGCGGCTATTTATGGCGAACCTTTTCAAACCGATACGATAGGCAATATCGACCTGGGAGATGAAGTCTATGTGGGTCTTTTCGTAGGATCCCATAACTCCGATGTGCTTGAAACCGGTGTTTTCAGCAACGTCAGCATTTCTGTCCCTGCCAAGGGAGAATCCAGTCAGATGACCCAAATGACTCTGGGAAGTAATCTGGAAATTTTGGAAATAGCTTCCGGCCGGCGGGAAATTATTTATACTGTCCCTTATTCTATTCAGGCCCCCAACTGGACCCCTGATGGCAAGAGCCTTATTTTCAATAATGCGAAGGGTCTGATATTCAATTTCGATTTGGCTACCAGAACACCCGCGCAAATTAATACTGGTTCGGTAACCAACAATAATAACGATCACGTGCTTTCTTTTGATGGCAAAATGCTGGGGCTAAGTAATTCTGTAAGAGATCTGGGAGGCTCCGTCATCTATACCGTGCCTGTTGAAGGGGGAATTCCAAAGCAGATTACACCCAAAGGGCCATCCTATCTCCATGGATGGTCGCCTGATGGCAAGAGCCTTGTATTCTGCGGTGAACGCAACGGGGAATTCGATGTCTATAAAATACCAGCCGGCGGAGGACCTGAACTGCGCCTCACTGATACCAAAGGTCTGGATGATGGCCCGGAATATACACCCGATGGCCAATATATCTATTTCAATTCCGTACGCTCGGGGCTTATGCAGATTTGGCGCATGAAGGCTGATGGCAGCGGCCAGGAACAAATTACCCATGATGATTTTAATAACTGGTTTGCCCATATTTCACCGGACGGGAAGTGGTTTGTATATCTTACTTTCCTCAAAGAGGAAACTCCGGCGGGCATTCACCCGCCCTATAAGCATGTGTATATCCGGCTTCTCCCCCTTGATGGCAAGGGAACACCTAAAGTGCTGTCTTATGTTTATGGAGGACAGGGATCGATTAATACTCCTTCCTGGTCCCCGGATGGGAAAAAAATTGCTTTTATCAGCAACTCAGAAATGGGGAGTAAGTAAGCTTCACTTGGATTGATTATTTCGGCAGGGTCACCTACTGGATTAATGATCTTTTTTTCAGTTTATTGTAATGATAGTATATGAGAAGAACAAAAAACCATCCACTGCTCAAAAGCCAGGATCAGGAACGGCCAAATAATTTTCGGAGAGATTTTCTTAAAAAAGCCGGGCTGATGGTGGTAGGATCTCTCCTATTACCAAAGTTCTCCAGACCCTTCTTGGCAAAAACAAAAGATGTCGGAATCCAACTTTATACGGTCAGGAAGGAAATGATTGAAGATCCAGTTCCTACTCTAGAAAAATTAGCCAAAATAGGTTTCAAGGAACTTGAATCTGCACGGAGCGAAAAAGGAAATTATTATGGGCTCGCCCCCAAGGAAATAAGAAAAATTGCGGGTGGACTTGGAATGAAAATTCGCAGCGGACATATTCATGTGGATAAGGATTGGAAGAAATCAATTGAGGAAGCAACGGAGACTGGTCAGGAATTTATTATCTCTGCCGTTCTGCCATCTCAGGGCCAGACTATTGAACATTATCAGGCATCCGCCGATGAATTCAACAAATTAGGCGAAGAATGCAAAAAAGCAAACCTTTCCTTCGGCTACCATAACCATGAAACTGAATTCGAAACGGTGAATGGGCAAGTCTTGTATGATATCCTGCTTGACAGATGCGACCCTTCGCTGGTAAAAATGGAAATGGACCTTGGATGGGTTGTGGCAGCGGGGCATGACCCGTTTAGATATTTCAAAAATTACCCGGGTCGTTTCCCCTTATGGCATCTCAAGGATGTTGATGTATCAAAAAAGAAGAGCGTCGAATTTGGCAAGGGGAAGGTAGATATAGTGGGGTTGCTAAAACAGGCGCCAAAAGCGGGCCTTAAATATTTTTTTGTAGAACAGGAGGATTATTCAGTCAATGCTTTTGAAAGCATGGAATATGATTTCAATTATCTCAAGACGCACCCGGTTTCTTAATCCGTGCATTAATAAAGAAAAAGATCATAACTGTCTGGGTTAAAGGATTTCGAATGGAAAGACAGGTTTTTTCCTGGTCCTGTTAATTAGAATTTGATCATTGGCGATTTCTGAATTTCACGGATGTTGTGTGAATATCAACACCCCATAAAAAATCAAACGAAAAGATTTGAGCAGGCAAAGAAGCTTAGATAGGTTCATGGAAAAATGACCCGGATTTAATTATCAATCAACCATACCCGCCAGTTCCTTCATTCATAAACTGATTAACATATGATCCATTCAGCACATTTTCGCCGCAGGCGGGTTCTCATCAGGGCTTCGCGAATTATTTTTTTCCTGTTTTATGCACTAGCCTGGAAGGGTAGTTATGCACAGCATCCTGTTGGCATATTTGAGGACCATTTGGATATTGGTAAACCTAAATTAGCCGGTTCTGCCAGTTATGATGAGGCGACCCAGTCATATAATATTACAGGAGCCGGATCCAACATCTGGTTCAACCGGGATGAATTTCATTTCATATACAAAAAGATTAAGGGGGATTTCAGCCTCACGGCGGATTTTGCATTTACGGGGGATACCGCGGGCGCCGTTGGCCATCGAAAGATTGGCTGGATGATCCGCGAGTCTGTGGATGAAGGAGCGGCCAGCGCAAATTCATGTATACACATAGACGGGCTCGTCGTTCTTCAATGGAGACCTTACAAGGGAATGTTCATGAGAGATCCTGAAGAAGAACGCTTCTATCCGAAAAAAAGCGGACAGACCGTCCAATTGGAGAGAACAGGGAAAACAATCACCATGAGAATTGCCCATCCCGGTGAGCCACTTCAATTTGTTGGCTCCTGCCAGACGGATGCCTTGAATGGTGAAGTTCTTGCAGGTATTTATATATTATCTCATGATTCAAATGCCATTGCCAGCGCAAAGGTCTGGAATGTCCGGATAGACAGACCCGTGATACATGAATACAGTTCTAATCCTCATGCCGTAATTCCGTATCCAACAGAAATTTTCGCCTGCAGGCTGGAAATATTGGATATCACTGATGGAAGCCGAAGAATAATTCACGAATCTGCGGGCCGGTTTGAGGCACCCAACTGGATGCCTGGCGGGAAGAAATTGCTTTTCAACGAAGGAGGATTTTTATATTCAATCCCCATCGAAGGAGGAATGCCGGAAAAACTGAACACCGGCTCAGTCAGCAGGAATAATAATGACCACGCAATCTCATTCGATGGAAAAATGCTGGCAATAAGCAGCCACCGGGCAGGGTTACCAGAAGGTGGTTCTACCGTGTACACGGTAGCTTTGGCTGGTGGCGAACCACAGCTTATAACCGAAGGCACACCTTCCTACCTCCATGGCTGGAATCCAAACGGCAAGGAACTGGCTATCGTCGCAAAACGCGGTGGCAGTAAAATCTATAATCTGTACAAGGTTTCCCTAACCGACAAAAAGGAAACGCAGCTGACATTTAATACCAGAGGGAATGTGGACGGGCCTGAATATTCACCGGACGGCAGATTCATTTATTATAATGCAAATGTTTCCGGAACGATGCAGATATGGCGCATGAAACCTGATGGTTCGGGAAAAGAGCAACTCACATTTGATGAATATCATAATTGGTTTCCCCATATTTCCCCCGATGGCAAATGGATGGTTTTTATTTCTTTTCCCCCAGATATAGACCCGAATTCCCATCCCTCCTATAAACAGGTAATGCTGAGACTGATGTCATTAGCAGGGCCCGGCGCGCCCAGGGTAATAGCCTATTTGTATGGCGGACAAGGAACGCTTAATGTGCCATCCTGGTCTGCTGACAGCAAGCATATCGCTTTTGTCAGTAATTCTGAACCAGTAAAATAATTCTTATTATGGAAATCAGGAATGATGTAGTAAAGATGTACCGGAAACGGGATTTAGGGTTCATAACGAAAGCCGTGATGTAGTGTTGATGGGGTGCATTAATAGATTTGGATGTAATTCAAAATTAGATTTGTAATACTTAATCTCTTTTGTTGACTACAATTAAAACAACGACTGCTTATGTCAAAGAAAAAAATCGGGCTATTCAGACTTAGCTCCATGATAATAGGTTTTATCATGTTCTCATGTGCTGCATTTGCCCAGAAAACGATTACCGGAAAAGTAACCAGCAGCAGCAGCAAAGAACCAATAGCCGGCGCTACCGTGCTGGTCAAGGGCACAAAGGCTGCAACGCAAACAGGATCTGACGGAACTTTTTCCATTAACGCCCCAAAAGACAATAGCACTATTGTTATTTCTGCGATTGGTTTTGAAAATACCCAGGTTAACGCAGCCGGAAAAACAAATCTGGGGGAAATTTCACTTGCAGGTGCAACTACCACCCTGAACGATGTTTTTGTAACTGGTTATACCTCCCAGAGAAAACGGGATATTACCGGGTCGGTCTCGGTGGTAAATGTGCCCGACCTTAAACAAACTCCTTCAGGAAGTACGGAAGCTCTGCTGCAGGGACAGGCTTCGGGCGTCACTGTTTTCAGCACGGGAGCACCCGGTGGGGCCGCAGTTGTGCAAATTCGCGGAATCACCTCGGCCGGTAACACCGCACCCCTTGTGATTATTGACGGTGTGCCGGGAAATATGCACGATATCAATGTCAATGACGTTCAATCCATCCAGGTGTTAAAAGATGCCGGTGCCGCAGCCATTTATGGTGTGCGTGGATCCAACGGCGTAATTATCATTACTACAAAGAAAGGTGCGGGTGCTGTCAAGGTTTCCTATGATGCCTATTACGGTACCCAAAGGCCATTAAAGAAAAGCTGGAATCTTGCCTCTCCCACCCAAACGGGATTGGCCAAATGGGCGCAGGCCTTTAATGACGGCCTTACTCCGAATGATCCGCAATACGGAAGTGGGGCAACACCCGTTTTGCCCTATTATTTGACACCGGCAGGTGCACCCAAGGGCGCCCCAAATACCAGCCTCGCAGATTATAACCTCTATACTAACCATATTACTTTGGCAGCTCAGAACGGTAACAATTGGTTTAACGATATATTCAAGCCGGCGCCGATCATGGAACACAATATTTCCTTAAGCGGAGGGTCTGGCAAATCATCCTACTTTATGTCATTTAACTATATGGATCAGGAGGGTACCTTAATCCAAACAAGTTTAAAACGTTATTCACTAAGGTTCAATTCCACTTTTAGTTTTGCCGATGACCATATCCATATTGGGGAAAACGCTTTTGCTATTTACAAAAACAATCCAGGTTATTTTAATGCACCCGGGGTAAATTCAACTAATTCTATTAATACTTCCTATCAGCTGCCCAATATTATCCCCGTTCATGATATTGCTGGGAATTATGCCGGCGGGATTTCGATCGGTCTTGGAAATGCATCCAATGCAGTAGCTATCCAGGAGCGCCAGGCAGACGATATCAACCTGAACTATCAGGTCCTCGGCAACGTGTTTGCCGATGTTGATTTCCTAAAGCACTTTACAGCCCATACCAGTATTGGCGGCAATGTGGATTATACATATAAAAATGGATTTGCCACAACGCCTTATGAAAATGCAGAAAATAATCATGCGGCCAATTTATATTTGGAAGTGTATGGTTTGAACACCAGCATGATTTGGACCAATACCTTAAGATACGGCAACAAAATAGGCAAAAACAATTTCAGTATCTTAGGAGGAAGTGAATATATATATGGCATTGGCAAAGGTTCTCTGGCCACAAGGGGTAATTATTATATTACCGATTCCAGCAATTTAACAGTCAGCCCTAATCTTCGAACACTCAATTTTGGGCAGGCTTCCACCCAGACCAATAATTCAACAATTGTGGGAGATAACGGTATAGCCACTCCTTATCAGCAGGCATTATATTCATTATTTGGCAGGGTGGATTATGATTATGATGGCAAATATCTTTTCAGTGCCACTATTCGCAGGGACGGATCTTCAGCATTTACTTCTGCCAAACGGTATGGTAATTTCCCTTCCGTTACGGCAGGTTGGAGGATTTCGCAGGAATCATTTATGAAAAATATTGATTGGCTTAGCGAACTAAAAATTCGCGGTGGCTGGGGCAAATTAGGAACCATTAATAATATCAACCCAACCAATGCCTATACCCTGTATGGGCAGCAGATCAACCAATCCTACTATGATATAAATGGCACCAGCACCACTCCTACCGCAGGCCTTTACGTTAGTCAATATGGCAACCCAAGCACTTCCTGGGAGGAAGATGTCCTGACCAATATTGGGTTTGACCTTAGCATTCTAAACAATAAAATTGACTTTAGTCTTGAATGGTATAAAAAATTGATTAGCGGGTTATTGACCCGGCCGAGTGCTCCCGGAACAAACGGCGGAGCGCTTGATCCTTTTATTAACTCGGGCAATATCCAAAATACAGGTATTGATATGTCGCTCACCTACCACGGTTCTTTAGCCAGAGATTTAAAGTTTGACATAATGGGTACGTTTACATCTTATAAGAATAAGGTCGTCAGCCTCCCCCCCGGAACCCTGTACTTTGATGAAGCCGGTGGTGGACAAACTGTAATCTCAAGGTTACAGCCCGGGCATCCCATTGGCGCATTTTTTGGCTATCAGGTGATCGGTTTGTTCCAGAGTTGGGACGATGTCAATAAATCCCCCAAGCAACAAGATGCCGCGCCCGGCCGATTTAAATATGCAGATGTAGATAAAAATGGACAAATTAATAATAACGACCGGACCTTCTTTGGCAATCCCAACCCGAAATTTACCGCGGGCCTTAATCTTACGGTGAGTTATAAAAACTTTGATTTGTATTCCTTCTTCTATGCTTCCGTTGGCAATGATATCTTAAATAATGTAAAGTCGTCAACCGATTTTCCCCAGGGGTTTGGTAATCAGATCAGCGAAAATGTTTTTGCCAACTCAGCAAGGCTTATAAATTCAGCCGGCCAGCCAACCAACTACAAGGACCCGACAGCCCATGTTGCTAATCCGGGAACAAATGTTCCTATGCTTGAACAAAGTGCCGATTTCAGCAATTCAGGCGCATTTAATTCTTATATCATGGAAAGTGGATCTTTTCTGAGATGCAGGAACCTGACTATTGGATACAGAATTGCTTCCAACACGCTCAGGCGGCTTCATTTTGATAACCTGAGGATTTATGTTCAGGCACTGAACCTTTTTACTATCACAAAATATTCAGGTCTGGATCCGGAATTGAACCCCGGTGGGAATACAGTTTTTGGAATTGACGGGGGGGCCTATCCGAATAATCAAAAGACTTATAGTGTGGGTGTAAATGTTGCAATCCATTAATTTATTTCTAAAACAAAATTTACATGAAAAAATTATTTAATAGGATGCTGCTTGCTTCCGTGCTGTTGATTGCCATCATCATATATGCATGCAACAAAAAATTAAACATACAGCCCCAGGGATCCCTTCTTGCCTCAAATGTGAATAATAATTCAGGTGTCCAGGGGCTTTTGATCGGCGCGTATGCACTTTTATCGGGAGAAAATGTGCCAGGCCAAAACCTGGGAAATGGAAGTGGCGCCTCCAATTATGTATATGGCAGTGAATGTGCCGATGAGTCATACAAGGGTTCCACCCCTTCCGACCAGCCAGATGCAATACCCTTGATGACATGGTCCCTGGCAGAAGCCGGCACCAGTTCTTACCTGGATGAGAAATGGAGAGTCCTATACACCGGGATCCAAAGGGCAAATGATGTGATCCGCACGATTCGGCTATCACCCACCATTTCGCCGGCAGATACTACAGAATACGTGGCTGAAGCCAGGTTTTTGCGCGGTTATTATCATTTTGAAGGAAAAAAAATCTTTAATAATTTCCCTTATGTGGATGAGAGCATTTCCTATTCAAACGGCAACCTGAATGTACCTAATTATGTGGGAGGGCAATATGTAAATAGCTGGCCAAAAATAGAAGCAGATTTAACCTATGCTATGAATAATTTGCCGGGTACCCAGCCAAACATAGGCAGGGCAAATAAATGGGCAGCCACGGCTTTTATGGCAAAAACCTTTATGTACGAACATAATTATACAGCGGCAAAAGCATTATTGGATCAGATCATAGCCAGTGGCACCAATCCGAAGGGCACGCCCTATTCCCTTGACCCCATTTATCAAAGTAATTTTAATCCTGCCGAAAAAAATAGCGCCGAAAGCATTTTTGCCACCCAGGCTTCGGTCAATGATGGGTCAGCCATTTCGACCAATGGTGGTAATGGCGATACAGGAGATGAGCTTAATTTTCCGTATAACCACGGCCCTGGCTGCTGCGGGTTCAACAACCCCTCCTGGACATTGGTTCAGGCTTTTAAAACGGATGCAAACGGGCTTCCTTTTCTGGATGGCAGTTCTAACAATGCACCTTTGGTGAGTGATCCGTCGAACCCCTGGAAAGGCACAGTGGATCCGCGTCTTGACTGGGTTGCCGGAAGGCCGGGAGAGCCATATTTTGATTGGGGGGTTATTGATTCTACCTGGATTCGGAGCATTGTGGATGATGGATTATTTGTTCCCAAAAAAAATGGTTATGCCCTCAGCCAGCAAGGCAAATTTTCTTCTACCGAAACAGTTTTCTGGGGCGCAGGAGAAGTGGATGCGAATAATGTTAACCTTTGCCGCTTTGCTGATGTTTTGCTATGGGATGCAGAATGCGAAGCGCAAATTGGCAGCCTTGACCAGGCTGAAGTTTATGTAAATATGGTCCGTCTCAGGGCTGCCAACCCCAACGGGTTCGTGTATTTGAATGCCACTTATGACGCTAATAACAGCACTTATTCACCGAAAACGACTCCGGGTGATAATTATTCCGTAAAGCCCTATCCTGCAGGCGCATTCAGCACTAACGGGCAAGCCTATGCTATTAATGCAATTCAAATGGAAAGAAGGCTGGAACTGGCCATGGAAGGCCAGCGTTTCTTCGACCTCGCAAGGTATGACAATGGAACCGGCTCTATGGCCGCTGCCCTGAATGCTTATGTTGGCGCTGAAAAAAACAGGAGTGGATTTTTCCGGGTTAATAATACGGCTACCTTCACCAAAGGAGTCAATGAATATTTTGCCATACCGCAAATCGAATTAGACGCCGAAAATTCCACCGGTAAGATAGTCCTGAAGCAGAACCCCGGATATCAGTAAATTATATTTGATAAACCAAAATTAGAAGGGAGGGCATCAGTCCTTCCTTTCTTTTTGGAAAGCGAACCATCTTTTATAAACGGAATATTTTAAATAGCTCCTAATCAATAAATCTGCCTTACCTGCTCATCCTTTGTGATCAGGTTTTCTCTTTTTGCATTTTTATTAAAGAACAAAAATCACAATTCTTTCGTCGCGGCAGAATTTATATTACGTGCAATTAAGTCAGGCAACCATCGTATGAATTGCGCTTCCTGATCGCCTGGGCTGATAGGTCCCTTCTGGTTGCGCAGACCAAGTATTTGTTATTCAATCAGATAGATACGCTCTGCCAAGAGGCTCAAACCTTCCGGGATAGCAAGAATCAAAGAATTCTGGTATTAAACCAACTGGAAATCCGGGTTGAACCAATAGCCGGCTTTCCCTAAATAATTTTAAACCTCATCTGTTCCTTCATGACCATTCCATCATAAATCCTGGGCCAACCAACAAATAGAATCAGGGAATTCCTATCTTAGCCCCGGAAGGTTATTGAAAAAAATTAACTACTTGTGACTATTAGCAATCAAGGGCTGACCAAACAGCGGGTTTTGTCCATTGACATTTTAAGGGGAATAATTATGGTTATTATGGCCCTCGATCACGTACGTGATTTTTTCTTTAAATCCTCTCTTAAAAATACCGCCAGCGTTGCATTGGATCCTACCAATATGGCTACCACAACTCCCGGTCTGTTTTTTACCAGGTGGATAACGCATTTTTGCGCTCCGGTATTTTTGTTCCTGGCTGGCACTTCTGCTTACCTTATGAGCCGGAGAAAAACAAAAAAACAACTCAGTGAATTCCTGATAAAAAGGGGCTTATGGCTGGTGCTGGTAGAAATTTGCATAATATCCTTTGCGTGGACCTTCAATCCTTTCTATAATGTAATAATTTTCCAGGTGATATGGGCAATCGGAATAAGCATGGTGTTGCTCGGAATATTGGTGCATTTCCCTTATAAGTTTCTATTTGTCCTGGGCCTGATTATTGTGATGGGACACAATTTGTTGCAATACGCTCCTTTTAATAGTATGAAGGGTAGTTTTGGGGCCGACCTTGTATATTATACTAATTTTTCGGCCTACAAAATCGACGCAGATCATTTGCTGCTAATTGTATATGCCTTCCTTCCCTGGACCGGGGTGATGCTTTTGGGCTTCTGCTTCGGTAAATTATATGAAGCGGGTATGGAAGCCGCCAAGAGAAGAAAAATATTGATTTTGTTGGGATCGGGATTATTCCTTTTCTTTTTATTGCTCCGTGCTATAAATATTTATGGTGATCTGGAGCCCTGGTCTTCGCAATCCAGGGGACCTGAATATACTTTTCTTTCCTTCCTCAACACCAATAAATATCCGCCTTCCCTGGACTATCTGTGTATGACACTGGGACCGGCCATGCTGTTGCTGGCCTTTTTGGAGAAAATACAGAATCGGTTTACAGCAATTGTTAGTATATATGGTCGCGTACCCCTGGTTTATTATATTGCCCATTTATACCTCATACATCTCATAGGTTTAATAATATTTTATGTTTCCGGCTATGAGTCCAAAGATATCATCACAGCTGGCAGCCCTTTCTATTTCCGGCCGCCGGGTCTTGGCTTTCCCTTGCCCGGGGTATATACAATTTGGGTAATTGCGGTGCTGGTTCTCTTTCCATTATGCAGGTGGTATGACCGATATAAAAGTACCCACAGAAACTGGTGGCTTAGCTATCTTTAAAAAACAGAGAAATAAGTTACATCTAACTTAAGGGCTGAGAGATTTTGGGTTTATTGAAGAGGAAGATAGAATTGCCCTTGCCTTGGCTCACCCGAAGGATCGTTAGGATCGCAATTCTTCCGATTCATTGCCTGGTTTCTTTTGCCTTCCTTTTTGAAATCGAAGAATAGATATAATTAATAAGCAATACAGTCATAACGATAACCAATCCAAAAAATTCCCGGGTTTCTTCTACCCAGGGTGTTTCGGCTTTCATCGTTCCTGCAATATTTTCTGCATGATGTTTTCTTATCCAGTCTATTAAACCATTTTCATCAAACATTTTGTAAACCGCGTAGGAACCGTAAACCACGAAACCCGCCCAGTAGGCCTTTGGATAAAACTTTCCTTTAATTGAAAGCCAGCATAATAATGCAGCATACAGATAAATTGGCATCCATACATAAGGATCGGGGTCGTTATACTGCAAACCCGCAAAAACTATGAAAATAAAAATGAAAATGAAGTTAAAAATTTTCATGGCCATGAGTACAAATTAATTAAAATCTCCCATACTGCATTCCTTATCCGGATTCCTCACCAAATAAGGTGGATTACCCATTTGCTTTTAGACATTCCTGCATAGCTCTCCCGCTCCTGATTCAACCATTTTTATCTTCAGCTGGAATAAATTTTAAAGAAATTGAATTAACACAATGCCTTGTATTTTTAGAAGTAAACCGTTCCCCTGTAAATACATGGCCCAAATGGGCTCCGCAATTTGCGCAAACGATCTCTGTCCTCCTTCCATCCGCGTCAGGAATATGTTTAACTGCTCCCGGTATTTCATCATCAAAACTGGGCCATCCGCAATGAGAGTCAAATTTGTCTTTTGAAAGGTACAGAGCCGCATTGCAACGTCTGCAAACATAGGTTCCTGCCTGCTTGTTGTTCGTGTATTCTCCTGTAAAAGGCCTCTCCGTGCCCTTATGCAAGATTATATTTTCTTCCTGGCGTGTTAATTTATTGTATTCCATTTCTGCCGGTATTTACCATTTGCCGGGGCTGAAAAATCATTTAGGCCCTGTGAAGTTATGAAATCAAATGTTTTGATAGAGGCAAAGCAGGTTTAAGGATTTTTGTCGGTATCCCCGAAAAGCCTTTTTTCAAACAAGGAGCAAATTTAGGTTTTTGTATAAATCCTCCTTTTGATCATTTCACTGGGTAATTTTTGGTTATTCCAGTGCGTGTGTATAGAAAGTGCTGCTCCCAAGGCAGAAGCCTGCGGGACCGTGGCGGCATAAACTTCCATCCCGGGGAAAGCCGAGGCGAGCAAATGCATAAAAATTGAGTTCTTACTAAAGCCGCCGTCAACAAATATTTTTCTCACGGATTCACCCTGCATTACAAGTTTTGTCGAGCTTACTTGCCGGGATACCAAATCAAAGACAAATTGGTGGTAAGCTTCCTCATAGGTTTCATGATCAGTTAAATTTCTGCTGTCAAAATTGGAGAAAGGCGGCATCGCAAATTTACCTGGATTTTGAACCGGGTAATCTCTGTTTTGAAGGCTCTCCACATAACGGGCATTGAATTCAATTCCCGAATAATAATCCAGAGGCTTATTAAAATGTACAGCTAGTTTTTTTATTGCCATTTCATGCTCAAAGCCTGCAAACAGTCTGGAGGCCTTGACCGGCCTTTTCCGGTAGGAGAGATAACATAAACAATCCTGGCTTAATTCAAAATCATTAAGCTGGGTTTGATTAAACGGATTTAAACTGATGCACCATGTGCCTGTTGACAATAAAATAAAAGGCTCCTGAAATTCCAATAAATACGGTATCAGTGCCGCTGAACTATCGTGCAGACCAACTCCAACGGGGAGCTTTTCCCGCCAATAACCGGCAATTGTTTCACCATTGAAAATGGGGGCTAATTTTTTTTGGATGCCTTCCTGCTGTACCCAAGGATGGTATTGATCATTTTGAAAATCCCAGAGGCAGGTATGACAGCCAATGCTCGTCATTTCAGATACGGGATTGGAAGAAAGGATATAACTCAGATATTGGGGCAGGTGTAAGGCGTATTTTATCCTGGCAAATTCCACCGGCTTATCGTATTTCAACCTGTATAACTGCATTCCGGAATTAAGATTGCCCAAGACTGGTGAAGCAGTTTGTTTGGATAGGAGGCTTTCACCACCGTACTTGTCATAAAATTGCCTTTGCAATTCCGGATCATACGGTTTCAGATAATTATACAATGGCAAAATAATATTTTGCTGCTCATCCAAATGAACAAAACTCGCACCATAGGCAGAGAAATTAACAGCTTTGATTTCATATCTTCGATCCTTCAGCAGTTGATGAACAGAATCCTTAATCCATTGGGTCAAAGCCTGCACATCCTCACAAGCAAATCCATCCTCATCTTTTGTTTCTGAAAATAGTTTGCTTTCCTCCAGCTCCAGTTTATAGTTTTCATCAAACAGCAAGAGTTTTTTGTTGGTTTTGCCTACGTCGAAAATTACAATAGTATTAATCTTTTCCATTTTTGGGAGCTAATGCTTAATCTCTTCTTTCAGTTGGAGTATTGTGAAAGCCCGGTTTAATTTTACAAAATGTCTGCAGGATCCGGTTGAATGGAAATCCGGATTTTACTCATCTACATGATAATTTGTTGGATAAACCCACTGGAAATTTTGTGCTGCGGGTGAAAACCTTTTACAAGGCCCAATCAAAGGCCTGTTGCCATGGTTTTCGATCCTCTTTCCTTAATTAGTTTTTCCCTCACTCTTTCTTTACGGTAAACCGCGAGGGGATCCAGTGCAGCACCTGCTTTTAATCTTGACTCTGCAACCAATGGACGAGTATCGGTCCGAAAGGCATGCTGCAATATTTCCTGGGCAGCCACCACATCATTCTTGCTTTGGGCTTCTCCCAGCTTCTTTCTGTCAATCAACAACGCCTGTGCATAAGCTATCATGATAGCCTCCACCGATTGTAATAAATCCTCCAAAGGGTCTTTTACATTGTGTGATGCATCGATCATCCAGCCAAGATCGGTCGCATGATCCATTCCCCTGTCATCCATGCCTTCGACGAGCTCATTAAAAATCAAAAAAAGCTGATAAGGTTTGATACTGCCTACCGTAAGGTCATCATCACCGTATTTTGAATCATTAAAATGAAAACCACCCAATTTACCTTCCATCAACAACAAAGAAACAATTTGCTCAATATTTGCATTGGGAAGGTGATGCCCCAAATCCACGAGGGTAAAAGCCTTCCTCCCTAATTTGCTTGCATACATCAATGACTGGCCCCAATCTCCAACGGTGGTAGAATAGAAATTAGGTTCAAATGCTTTGTACTCTATAAACATTTTCCAATTTTCAGGTAATGCCGCATAGATTTGAGTCAATCCCTCCAATACGTACAAAAATGCCTTTCTGAAATTCAACTGTCCGGGATAACAGCTTCCATCGCTTAGCCAGACTGTGAGGGCTTCAGACCCCAGATCAGTTCCATATTGAATTACTTCCAAATTATGATGTATGGCCTGCCTGCGGATATCCGAGTTTACATTTTGAAGTGATCCAAATTTATAAGAGCGTTTCTGACCCGGCTGATCCTGAAAAGTATTGGAGTTGATAGCATCAAACTTTAAATCATTTTCTCTCGCCAAGGCCCTGACATGGGAAGCGTTATCGGGTATATCCCAGGGAATGTGGAGGGATATCCCTGCTCCTGACTTATTCAAAGAATGCAATAAGCCAACGTCCTCTATTTTTTCCTCCAGGCTGCGCGGTTCCCCACCGCCAGGAAAGCGGCCAAAACGCGTGCCTCCCGTTCCCAAGGCCCAGGAAGGTATGGCCACCTGGAAATCAATCAGTTTTCTTAATATTTCTGTTGGATTTATTAAGTCAGCCGCGATAAAATCAAATTTTTTTTGATGTTCCTTCTGTAGCAAATAGTTGTGTTCTTCAATTTTATTTCTTTCAATTCGCATGGCAAATCCATTTTTACTTTTTGCAAGCTAATCAACAAATAACAAAAATACCGGGAGGGTGAAATCGGCGATATGAACAAGTCCGGATCCTTTAAATATCGACTTCCTTTCGAGCTCAAACTTATCTATAGGATCCGCACTATCGGCTCATCTCAGAAAAGCTGCGGCAACGCCTCCGTCCACATTCAGCGTATTGCCGGTCGACTTTTTTAGCAATCCCCCCACAAAGGCAAAACAGGCATTGGCAATATCCTCAGGAAGTATAACCTCATTGAGCAAGGTGCGTTTTGCATAAAAGGATGGAAGCTCTTTTACCGAAATGCCGTATGCCTTGGCACGTCCCTCTGCCCAACCCCCCGCCCATATATTGGAATCGGTGATTACAGCATCAGGATTTACCGTGTTTACGCGGATCTTATCGCCGCCCAGTTCGGCGGCAAGTAAACGGGTCAGATGCGCCTGCGCGGCTTTTGCTGAACCATAACCCGAGTTATCCGGGCCGGCAACCACAGCATTTTTTGAGGCAATATTTATGATATCTCCGCCAATACCCTGTTTGCGCATGATTTCCACTCCCCTCTTCGAAACAAGGAACTGACCTTTTACCAATATTTCATATAGTTTGTCCCAATCAGCAATGGTATGATCCGTTATGGATTTTGATATGCTGATTCCAGCATTATTTACAATTATGTCAACCCCGCCGAATGCCAGGGAAGCATTCTCGAATGCTTTTTCTACCGTTGTATTATCGGTAACGTCAAGTAAAACTGCCATGGCAGCATCCTTTCCAAACTGCAGCTGAAATTCATTCATAGCTTCCTGCAGACGGTTTGGATTGATATCATTAATGACAACACAGGCTCCTTCCTCCGCAAACTTTTTAGCAATGGCTTTCCCGATGCCACCTGCGCTTCCCGTTACCAAAGCTATTCTGCCGGTCAATGCTTTAGGCTTAGGCATGCGCGCCAGCTTGGCTTCTTCCAGCAACCAATATTCTATATTAAATGCTTCCTGCCGGGGTAATGAAGTGTATTCGGAAATGGCTTCCGCGCCTTTCATTACATTGATTGCGTTAATATAAAATTCGGAAGCAACCCTCGCCGTCTGTTTGTCTTTTGAAAAAGAAAACATACCGACGCCGGGATATAAAATAATTACCGGGTTAGGATCCCTCATCTGCGGGCTGTTTGGATGTTTGCAGGAATCATAATAATCTGCATACATCTTTCTATATGTTTCAAATTGAGGGTTTATCAGTTCCTTAAGGGACGCCCCGCTGATTGCAGCCGGCTCCGGCGAAAGGTTCAAAACAAGTGGGGAAATTTTTGTTCTTAAGAAATGGTCCGGGCAGCTGGTCCCCATGGGCGCAAGTTTAGCCAGATCATTCGAGTTTATGAATTGCAATACCCTGTCATCATCGGTAAAATGACCAATCATTTTTGTTTGTGAGGAACAAAATCCTCTTAATACGGGGGCAAGGGCTGCTGCTCTGTCGAGCCTTTCCTTTCTGGGCAGTGATTCAATTTTTGCGCCGCCGAATACCGGACCTTTTCTTCCATAATTTTCCTGAAGGAATTGTGCACAACCTTCTATTACTTCAAGTGTGTTAACATAGCTTTCATAAGAAGTATCGCCCCATGTAAATAATCCATGGGAACCAAGGATAATTCCCCTTATTTGGGGATTTTGCTCCAGACATATATTCAGTTTTATTCCCAGATCAAATCCTGGGCGCTGCCATTCAACCCAACCAACGCTTCCCCTGAACAACTCCTGAGTTATTTTTTTCCCGTCTTTTGCTGAGGCTATCGCAATGGACGCATCGGGATGCAAATGATCGATATGTTTAAACGGAAGAAAAGCATGTAAGGCGGTATCAATAGACGGGGCTTTGGATTCGAGGTCATAAATACAATGATTGAATAGCTCCACCATTTCATCTTCCTGGTCAATACCTCTGTATATTTTTCTTAAACCCTGTAACCGATCCAAATATAAAGCAGCAAGTCCATTTCGTTTCATGGTCCCCAGATCGCCTCCGGAGCCCTTTACCCACATTACATCCACCTCTCTGCCAGTCAGCGGATCAGCCGCCATTGCCTTACAGGAGGTATTGCCTCCTCCATAGTTAGTCAGCCTTAGGTCTGCTCCCAACAAGTTGGAACGATAAACCAGTAGTGCCACTTCATCTCCTGCAAGTGCCAATGCCTTTTGTTCATCCCAGAGATAGCTCACATGTTTAAAAGAAGTTGCTGTCGGGTTCATGATTCAAGATATTTTTGACTGCGCTCGTGCAGGTAATGTGGATTTATTTTTTTGGAAATTATTTATCTTCCGCTTCTCAATTCAATTTTAACGCATTGCCATACCCCACCAAAATTACCGACAGTAAGATGCCTAATATGCCGATGGTAATGGTTGTTTTTGTTCTCTTGCTTACCCCGTTCCATTCCTTTAAGGCAATCCCCCACAAATTGGCAACAAGAATGATAAATGCCATATGCAATATCCACGAACTGGCGCCGTTGCCCAGTTTACTTTCACCCATACCGTAAAAAAAGAACTGCAAAAACCAGATAGTCCCGGCAAGGGCTGCAAAAAAATAATTGTTGAGAAGCGGGGTTTTCTTATTTATATAATCTCCATAAGTCCTATTCCTTGTGTTTAATATCATACACCATATAAAATTGGTCGTGAGTCCTCCCCATAACAATATGACATAAATAACATTGTTCTGGTATAAAAAACGAATGGGTTCTCCAGGGTGGGCTGCTTTCCATATAGCATTTGCCGTTTCGGCCATAGGGGTCCCCGCCTCTATTCCATAATTAAAGCAGGCACTCAGGATGCCGGAAATCGTGCAAACGATCAAGCCTTTAATAAGGTTGAATTCTTTAATGCTTTCTTTCTTTTTTGCTTCCGGAAGTTCTTTTTCTTTCATTACGCCTGCTCTGCCACAGATATAGATCCCCAGAAGGCAGATAATGATTCCTGCCAATACGATCCGCCCCCATGAAGTGTTCAGGAGCTCGCTAAAGGTGGTTTTGCCGGGCGTAGGCACAAAGTTATAATAGATGGATGGAACCAGTGCGCCAAATGCGGAGGTAAAACCAAGCAGAACAGAATTACCGAGTGACATTCCCAGGTAGCGCATTCCCAATCCATACATTAATCCTCCGATCCCCCAGAGAAGACCCCAAAAGTAAGTCCAGGCAATTGTGGAAGTTGAGGTTTTTGAAATAATTTCCGCAAAATGAGGGATAGTCAGCCATGCTGCAAGAGGTGGAATAATAAGCCAGGAAAAAAGTCCCCCTATTATCCAATAGCTTTCCCATGCCCAGCCTTTCACTTTCTTATACGGGACATAAAAACTACCGGAAGCAAATCCCCCGATAAAGTGAAAAATTACGCCTAATATAATTTGCATGCCCGATTAATTATTGTGATGGAAATTGGGGCCGGTCAGTAAAACAAAAAGTATGAATATCTTAGCTTTCACGGTCTCTCTTAAACCAAGGCAACCCGCAGTGATTCTACGAGAATGAACGGCCTTTCAGGGTCATCCGGTCCGGGAGCACCAGCCACCCGTTTATCTCCTTTGCCCTCCCCTATTTGCAAAAAGGCTATTACAATATTATGCCCCAACTGAAAAAAATTCGCCAATTCAAAAGTCTAAACCAAGCAAGAAAGAGTCCTTATCGCTTAGTCTCCAAAATACCTTGCACAAATGATTATTTTCATCGGAAACCCCGCCGGACAAAATCCCGTATAATTAGGATCGGCAGCAATTTATTCAAGAAATATTTGATAATTTGGAAAAATGAATTTAAATCTTCAAAAAATCCTGGCAATCCTCCTGATTCCACTCACAGCTATTTCTTTAGCCGCTTTTTTATCAAAAAACCCCGGGCAACAGAATCTAACAAACCCAATCCAGGAAGACACCCTGCTGAAAGGCACCTGGGCGGGCGAATCAATCTGTCAGGTTAAGAATTCTGCCTGTAAGGATGAGATGGTAACTTATCATATAACCGGGAAAAATAATCCCGCTTTATTCCGAATCAATGCTGATAAAATAGTAAATGGTAAAGCTGTCGAAATGGGTGAATTAGAGTTCAGGTATGAAAAATCAAATCATACCCTTATCTGCGAATCAGCCAATGGTTTTTGGAAACTGACGGTTAGCGGAAGAAAAATTGAAGGAACTTTAACTCTTCCGGACAAAACCGTTTACCGGAGGATTTCATTAAAAAAGATGGAATGATTTATTAAGATTCCAAACCAGGAGATTTACCCAGTAACCATTTCTAAAAAAAACAGTCCGGGAAAGATTAAAAATAAAGCCGGGCTTATTACCTTGAATATTAAAATATTTTATATGATTACCGCGATTAAAAAGATGGTTATAACTCTACAATGCCTGCTTTTGTTCAGCATCTATTCCATTCAGGCCCAGGAATTGCATAGCCGATGGGATGAACTAATCGCAAGCGATTGGCCAAAGGCGCTCGAAAAGTCAAATCGGACCTGCATACTCCCTATCGGTATTCTGGAAAAGCACGGTCCCCATGCCCCAATAGGGTCGGACCTCATCCATGTTCGCGAATGGGCAGCAAGAGCAACAAAAAAAGAATATGCTGTTGTTTTTCCGGATTATTTTTATGGCCAGATCAACGAAGCCAGGCATCAGCCGGGTACTTTTGCCCTGCCTGAACGGGTTGTATGGGATTTGCTGGAAGCCACCTGCGATGAAATTGGAAGAAATGGTTTTAAAAGGATTGTAATTATCAACGGACATGGTGGAAATCCGCAATTAATCAGGTATTTCATCCAGACAAGATTAGAAAAACAAAGGAATTACGCCGTCTATTTTTTCGAGCCTGGGAGGGATTCTGCTTATTTAAAAAAGCTTGCTGCCCTTCATAAATCAGATCCTGAAGGAGATCAGCATGCGGGAGAAAGAGAAACTTCTTCTCTACTATACCTACGTCCGGATCTGGTGAAAATGGACAGTGCGACCAATGAATCAGGTGCCAACCAGCAAAGACTGAATATTCCAAATGTATATACTGCGATCTGGTGGTATGCGGATTTTCCTAACCATTACGCCGGAGAGGGAGCAAAGGCAACCCGTGAACTCGGGGAACTGATTACTGAAAATTATATTGGTTCTCTTGTAAAGGCGCTCAAAGCCATAAAAGCAGACACAAAAACCCTTGAGCTTCAAAAGGAATTCTTCGATCGGACCTTAAAATAGTAATAGAATGGGTGGGTATTTATCCCAAGACACGGCAATAGAAAGCGGGATATCGTTCAAACTCCCTTGTTGCCACATACTCTTTATGATAAAGTTGTTGCTATTTTTTATCCTTACAGTCGCTCTTGTTAATGTAAATGCGCAGTCAAACTTTAATGACAGCATTGCCCGGTCAAGAAACAGGATCTCAGAAAACACGATGATCGTTTTGGGAAGTTGGGCGGTTGCCAATATGGGTGCAGGCCTGATCATTGAATCAAATACCAGCGGCGAGACAAAATACTTCTGGCAAATGAACGGTTATTGGAATGCATTCAATCTGGGACTGGCCAATATTGCCTATGTGAGAGCCAGACAGGCGGCAGCGAGGCATTTTGGTTTTACGGAGAATTATAAGGAACAGCATGCCATTGAAAAATTATACGTTTTTAACAGTGGTCTTGATCTCGCATATATAGCCGGGGGATTTTACCTTAGAGAAAGAGGCAAATCAGAATCTGATTTTGAAAAAAGAAGCAAATTAAGGGGTTACGGGAGCAGCATTGCCGTCCAGGGAGGTTTTTTGTTGTTAATGGACGCGATTGTGTTTTCCCTTCACCGCAAGAATACGCGCAGGATGGATCGAAAACTGCAAAAGCTGGAAATTGAAGCAGGACCTGGCGGTCTGGGAATCAATTTATCCCTTTGAAAAAGAGGATTGGATTCAGCGGCCATCCAAATTTCACCCGGTTTGGCTGTTTTTTTATCTTTCGGAAACCTGGCAAACGGATTGATGATGAACCGGAAAATTACAGGAATTGGCGATAAAACACAATTCGTTGGCTCTCTTGTGCAGTTCATTGGCCATCGGAATCATGGAATTCTCGAAAACGGTTACCACAGGATTCAATACGACTTCCTTAAACCGCCCGCTGCCATTTGATTCTTCGATCATGATTCCTTTGGCATGATCCTCATAACTCACCACAACAATCCCATTGTCGGAGCATAAATGGAGGTACCAGAGCATATGGCAGGAAGAAAGGGAAGCAACCAATAAATCCTCGGGACTGTACCTGGATTCATCTCCCCGAAAATCGGGATCTGAGGATCCGGGAATGTCTGGCTTGTTTTCACTAGCAATGATATGGGATCGCTCATAAGAAAGGTAGCCGGTTGTTCCTGGTCCATTATTTCCGGTCCATTTAATAGAGATTTAATAATGATGGTCTTTCCCCATGTCAGTGGTTAGGAAGCTTTAGTCTATTTTTGGCTGGGGAGGATTAATGAAATGAAATGTTGATCCTTCCACTGGATGCGTCAATTTCAACCGGAGTTCCTCCGCCGTTTAATTTTCCAACCAAGGAATGTTCTTTCTTAGTCCCGCTGAAATTATTCATCGCATCCGTCCTGATCTCGTCTCCGGTTATGTCAAGATTCAGACCTTTCCCCGAAGGTAATTTCAGATTCACAGTCCCGGAAGAATTATTGACCTTAACATATTTTCTCAATTCAAGTATTTCAACATCTGCATCACCTCCGCTTGTTGATGCGTCCAGGCTGCAGGATAAGGACTTAAGTACAAGGTTACCACCCGAAGTTTGGGCAATTAAATCTCCTCCGACTCTTTCCGCATCTATGTTGCCTCCACTGGTCAGAGCCTTTATGGATCCATCCAGAAGATGCAAGCTCACGTTTCCTCCGGAAGTATGCAATTTGATATTGCCCCCACAGTGGGATGCATCTATATTCCCTCCGCTTGTAGTCAGATCAATGAAATCCTTTGAGCCGGATATATCTATATTACCTCCCGACGTGTGCCCGGTCATTTTTCCACTGACCTGCCGTATTTCAAGATTGCCACCGCTGGTGCCGAAATCCTGTTCCCCTGATAATCCGGATAGGGAGATATTTCCCCCGCTTGTATTTAAATGTGAAGAAATATTTTGAGGAACAATAATGTAAAAAGAAATACTCAGGTTATGATTCCCATTCATGGACCTGCTTTTCTCGCGGGCAATAGCAGAAAGCTTATCGCCATCCATTTTGATAGTCAGTTCATAATCCTCATCCAGCCTTTTCTGAATTTCTTCTTTTGAAAGTCGGTTTCTTCTGCCATTATCAGGGGAAATATACACTTCTACTTTTGCCTCAGTGGCACTGCTTCCTTTTACGCCAATGTTTCCCCCATTGGTTCTAGCTTCAAGGGTCTTCATAGAAACAGCTGAAAACGATTTCACCAGGAAGGGGGTTTCGCCCATATTGGATTGAGCCAGGCAACTCATTCCAATAGAGATCAGTAAAAATAAAAAGGAAGATTTTTTCATGATTTCAATTTTAATATTCTGAAAGAAATGGTTGGTTATTCCGTCTTCAGGCTTTTTACAGGGTTGGCCAGAGCTGCCCGAATCGCCTGAAAACTTATTGTTAGCAATGCAATACTAAAGGCCAGCAAGGTAGTGATCACAAAAACCAGCCAGCTGATATGGATGTGGTAAGCAAAATCCTTAAGCCATTCATTCATTACCCACCAGGCAACGGGTGAGGCAATTAGAATAGAAACCACCACCAGTTTTAGAAAATTCACAGATAGCAAAGTTACTATGTTGGAAACACTTGCACCCAAAACTTTACGGATTCCAATCTCTTTTGTGCGTTGCTCTGCACTAAAAGTTGCCAGACCAAACAATCCAAGGCAGGAAATAAGAATGGCGATGACTGTAAAGTACCCAACAATTGCGGACAGGCGATCCTCCGCTTCATAATTTTTTTGAAAGTCTTCATCAAGAAAACTCCATTCAAAAGGCTCATTTGGATTTAATTTATGCCAGCTGACACGGATAGCTTGCAATAAGGAAGAAAAGCCGGCAGTCTTTGCATGCACAATCAGGTAATTGTAGGAAGGGCTGTTGTTAAGTAGAAAGGCATAAGGTTCAATCGGGAGGTGGAGGTCCTGAAAATGAAAATCCCTGACAACCCCGATAATTGTAAATGTCATAGACTGCCCTCGCCAATCAAAATATACTCTGCTGCCAATAGCTTTTTGCGCGGAAGGAAATCCTAGTTCCTTTATTGTCTTCTCATTAACGATTATACGGTTATTGGTATCTGCAGGAAATTCAGCAGAGAATAACCTGCCTGCAGTTGACTTAATACCCAGTGTCTGGAGAAAACTTTCATCCACCCAGTTTGTATGAACCCTTTTTCCTTCATTCATGGTTTTTCCCTCTCTGTAGAGCGCCAGATCACTGGGGTTTACGATGCCCGGATAAAAAAGAGTAGCACCGACCTCCCCCACCTGGGGATTGTTCTTAATTTCCTTTTTTAAAGAAGCGTATATGTTTTTTGAAAGAGAGGTTCTAAGAGGTATGACTATTTGCTGGTCCTTTTCAAAACCAAGGTCAGCAGATCGCAAATAATTCATTTGATTCATAATCACTACTGAAGCAACAATCAGCAAGACTGATATGACGAACTGGAATATAACTAAGCCTTTTCTCAAGGCGACTGCTGACAAAGAGTTGCTAAACTTACCCTTGAGAACCTTGACAGGTTGGAAAGATGATAAATAAAATGCAGGATAACCGCCCGCTAAAAGTCCGGTGAGAATAGTTAATAAAAAAAACCCAACTATTGTCATCCAATGATGTGTGAAATCAAGAGTTAAATTTCTGCCTGAAACATGGGAAAAGGCAGGCAGCAAAAGGCCTGTCAGGCCCAACGCGATCAAAAAGGCCAGGAGGCTCAATAAGACCGACTCCCCCAGAAACTGCCTGATCAGTGACCTCTTATCCGCACCTAGCACTTTTCGGATCCCCACCTCCGAAGAACGTTTGGACGAACGGGCAGTTGATAAATTCATAAAGTTTATACAGGCAATCAGCAACGTGAAAAGAGCGATGGAGGCAAGAATTCTTAAATAAGTGATGCTGCCTACCGGGGTAACGTCGTTCGTCATGCCAGAATATAAATGAATATCTTTTACGGGAGTTATGAATTGTTTTTTATAAAATCCGGCAGCCTTTAAGACTGTACCCATGTATTTATTTACAAAAGATGGAAACTTAGCCTGAAGGTTTTCAGCGCGGGCACCAGGTTTGAGAAGCAGATAGGTATTGAACATATTGTTCCCAATCATATCAGTCTGCTGGCGGATAAATTGCTCTATCTGCCCACCTTTTACGGACAAAAAAAATCTTGCATCAATATGAGAAGGTTTATCGACGGGTTCGTAAACACCCGTTACTCTATAATCCCCGTCGCCGTTCGTGTTGCTGCTGACGTGAATCATTTTGTTCAAAGCCGGTTGGTTGCCAAAATATTTTTTGGCGATTTCAAGGCTTAATACCACAGAGTTAGGGTTTTCAAGAGCGTGAAGGGGATCCCCCTCCCTGAAATCATAAAAAAATAAGCTGAAAAAGGATGGATCAGCAATAAAGCCCTTCACTTCATAGAAAGATTTCGGTGCTCCAGATCCATCTTTATATTGCAGCAGTGTCTTGTCTTCGTTAAACAAAGGCATCAGTCTTGCCGTTTGGGAAATTTCAGGAAACTCCTGTTGCATAGCAAGCGCCATAGGCGCAGGAGTATTGGGAGTCTTGTCTTCTTTTGAATCCTTAACAAAAATGGTTCCTAGCTGGTATAACTCATTAATGTTTTTGTGATATTTATCGTAACTAAACTCATTAATTAGATAAAGGGATATGAGAAGGCAGCAGGTTAGACCGGTGGACAGTCCAAAAATATTAATGAAAGAATAAACCTTATTCTTCATCAAGTTTCGCCAGGCAATCTTACAATAGTTTCTGAACATGGCATTTAATTACCATTCAATAATATGCCAGTTTCATAAATAATTGAAAGTCATTTGGATAGCTTGGGAGCTGGAGACCAATCGTTCTATTTCGATACAAGCCCTTGTCCGTTTCCGATACAATTTCTCAGGCACATTACTCGCAAAGGCTCAGGACATCCATAGATTTCGAACTGAATTGAATCAATTTTACCTTACCCCCTGTGTTGTAGTGCAACACCAGGGTTCCATAGGCCATTTCAAATGCGTCCCATTCCGCATCCGCAATTTTAGGGTTACCTAGCCATTTAAATAAACTTCCTCGTTTCGCGCCCAGCAACGGGACAGTAAGTTTTCCCTGAAATTTCTCTACAATCTCAATATAATTCCGTTGAGTGTAAAAATAAATATCCTTGTCCTTGTAAGCCACTTCAGCCCCGCATTTTGAATTTGCTCCATCCTCCACGACGCTGGTAAAGCAAGGCAGGGTAGTTTTGATTTCCTCCAAAGTGTATCCAGGTTTTATCCCATTTACTTTTCCATCCAAGATATCAACGACAAAAACTCCGCATCTTTCCTTGGCCTTCAATTGTCCCTGGCCAACAGAGAAAAATCCCAGTGACAGAAAAAGAAAATAGATTTTTTTCATATTTTAAATTTTAAAATCTTCTGTTCAATAGCAATCTATCCGTCCTTATAAGCGCAAAATCCTTGCTAAAAAACAGTAACCCTGAATTTTAATTCCTTTTATTTGCGAAAATGACCGGATAAAGTTCCCAAAGATTTTGGAAAAACCCTAGTATAGCTACTAAGTTTTTACTATAGGGTTCCCTGTAGTAACCATTGAACCTTAAAAATATCTTCAGCTTTATGGCCATGCCAAAATTATGTATCCAAAAAAATAAGTGTTCTAAAATCCAGGAATGAAACAGGAAAATTCAACCATTCACTTAGTTAGGGTGGTATTAGATTGAATTTGAGTTGTTAATGATTGTTCAAATTTTTTTATTTTTTTTCTCTTTATACAAAAAAAAATTATCGCAATTTGACAGGGATTTTGGCCTTATTTTTGTCCCTATTTATGTACCCAAATTCTGATTTCAAACATTGCTCGTAAAAATTAAAGAACCAGTTTAGTAAGATTACGCCCGAAAAAGAGTATTACTACCCGGTTCTAAAAATATCCGAGGATTTGTATTTCAGAATTGTTAAATAAAATCCGTATTGTATGAATTACCAATCTACCCTTAAGGTGGGGAGAAGATATGCAGTTGCATTATTTTTTCTCCTATTTAGTTTTCTACTCACTTATTCCCAGCAAACACTCACAACGATCAATGGTTGGAATGCTTATGTTCACCTTCCCGATGATTATAACACAACGGGTGCACATAAATATCCAGCCATCATATTTTTCCCCGGTACCGGGGAGTGCGGTACCAATCCTACCTTAATGTTTAATTATGGTCCTCCGCACTTTATCAATTTGGGTTTCAATCTGGATTCCTTTCATGTTAATGGAATAACTATCAAACCTATTATTATTTCTTTGCAACCGCCCTTTTTATATCCTCAGCCCTGGCTTTTGAATATCATGTTTGATTCTGTATTGGCCAGATACCGGATTGATCCAAACCTCATAAATCTAACAGGTTTATCAATGGGAGGTTTTTGCGGAGATAATTTTGTAACCTCGTCTCCAGCCAATGCCGCCAGGATCAATTCCATGGTAGAAATGTCCGCCGTTGTTCCAAACTATCCTATTACGAATTATAGTTATTATGCCCTGAGCGGAGGGAAGGTGTGGTGGTTTGAAGGTACCCTGGATAACAGGGGTATGAATGTAATGGCAGATACCATGAATAAGTATGTTCCAGGTTCCGCACGCTATTCTTCCTATGTAGGAGGTCATTGCTGCTGGAATAACGAGTATAATCCAGCCTATACTGAAAATGTAAATGGTCAGACATGGAATATATACCAATGGATGCTGGCCCAAAATAAAACTGACCTGCCACCCGTTGCCAATGCCGGACCTAATATTACCGTCCTGTTACCGGTGGATACTGCCAATCTGAATGGTACGGGCTCCTCTGATCCCGATGGGTTCATTGCTTCCTATTCCTGGGCCAAGGTATCTGGTCCCGCCCAGATTACAATGGCAGATACAAATACTGCGACGCCGGTTATTTCAAATCTAACATCAGGGCTTTATACATTTAAATTGACAGTCACAGATAATTTGGGAGTGTCCTCGAATGCACAGGTTCAGGTACTCACCACCTTTGGAACCTTGCCCTTAGACTTTATCAGTTTCTCAGGTAAAAATGCCGGGGACAATAATATATTAACATGGGAAACTTCTTCGACTGATCTGGATCAGGGAAATTTTGAACTGGAGAGAAGCAGCAGCCAGAGCGCCTTCAGGATGATCACCTCCACACCAACGCAGGACAAAGGTACAGGCAGCCATAGCTATTCCTTTGAGGATATGAATGTTCCTGATATTGTCAGCTTTTACAGGATCAAGTATACCAGCTTCAGCGGTGTGGTTAAATATTCCGAGATACTTCAAATTAAAAAAAATCAGCAGGGGGTAAATTTCTCCTATTACCCAAATCCGGTGAGTGACCATGTGGTGGTCCAATTGCAATCCCAGGAAAAAGGGCCTGTTTTGATCCGTCTGATCGGCCTGGATGGAAGAGTGATTTTTCAACAGCAGGATTTCAAATCCGAGGATACCTATCT
>Ga0207127_10005_pt1 | contig 47965 bp, 47 predicted proteins | sample Alteio_BWMinHeat_17_FD_153574 | JGI IMG/M metagenome (GOLD analysis project Ga0207127, IMG submission 153574) | Enriched cells from forest soil in Barre Woods Harvard Forest LTER site, Petersham, Massachusetts, United States -... | ecosystem: Environmental > Terrestrial > Soil > Temperate forest >...
AGTCTTTTGAGCTGCCTAAGTCTGTATGTGAGTTAAGAGGGAGAGTGGAGAAGTTTACAAAGACAGAAAAAAAATTACAAGAAGCCAAAACTCATTGTGTTAGAGACCGCTTAGTGAGCGTACTGGCGTCGGCGTTTCTTGTTGCAATTATCGTGGGGGGGATTTTAGGAGCTTACTATATGAGAGGAATGTATGGAGGACTTCTTTCGGCTGGGTTGGGCACAGCGACTGGCATAACAGCTGTCATTTTAGGAGCTGTATACTTTAATAAGTGGTTTCCTAAAACGATGGACCGTGCAAATGAGGCTGCCCCTTGTATTTGGCTAGTGGGAGGTCCATTTGTGCCTTTGTTGAGAACCTTTGGAAGGATTGCCCGCTATGAGAAGTCTTTGCAAGAAAAAAAAGGGCAAATCGAAGAGGGAACAAAAAATGGAAAGAAATTTTTTAAAGATCCTTCCAAAAGAGACGCTTTGGTGGGTGATTTGACACGGGCAATTGATCAAGTAAACCTCAGCTTAAAAAATATGCAAGCTTCTCCCATCACGTCGCTCGATAGCGAAAGAGCTCTTTCATTAGAGCTTCAAAAGTTAGAGAAAGCCCACAATGAACTTATGGCGGCTATTAAATTCTTCAACCAAGACTAGCCACTAAATTCTTAACGTTCGACATCTTTCTAATAATTCACGCGATGTGCGAGTTTTTTTCTTCTCAACGATAAAACGATAAGAACGATGATAGAAAAGAAGGAACCGATACCAGAGCCCTTTGCAAAACTCCTCGTAGGAGGGGTTTTGCAAAGGGCTCACCATTTTAATTTTTTCTATAAATTACTATCATTCTTATCGTTGTATCGTTGTATCGTTATGTCCGAACGAAAAAACATGATTTAGGAGGTATGCCTGGTATAGTCGATTAAGTTTGAAATGATAAATTTTGACCTGTGTGAAAGCCTCGGGTATACTAGGAGGAGATAAAAATGGGCAAAGACATTGGGCAAGCAAAAAAAATCCTCAAAAAATATCAAGACGGTGCGTCTTAAAAAAAATGTCCCAGTTGAACGCTACAGCCCGACCCAACAGTTAGCAGACGAACAGTTTATCGGAGCTGTCATTATGGAGTGCTTGAAAAATAACGATCCAGAGGGAGTCATTGAGGCAATTGAAGCGCATCTTGATGCTGTGAATAAGCTGCAGTTTAATCAAGCTTAGCAGACGAAATCTCGGGTCCCACGCCCATTGCATGCATCCCCTTATCCACATAGACAATCGTCCCGCTCATCCCTGATCCAAGAGGGGAAAGAAGGAAAGCTGCTGTATTTGCTACCTCTTCAGCCTGAAGCTCTTCAGGAAGAGGGGCGCCCCTTTGAGTGTACTCGATCATTTTTTCGATAAAGCCAATCGCTTTGGCAGCTCTGCTGCGCAAAGGGCCTGCTGAAATCGTGTTCACTCGGATGCCCCATTTGCGGCCCGCTTCCCACGCAAGGGTGCGCGTATCGCTTTCAAGAGCCGCTTTTGCAGAACTCATCCCCCCACCATAGCCAGGAACCGCTTTTTCTGAGGCGAGATAGGTGAGAGAAAGCGTGGCGCTCCCTTTTGGCATAAAAGGTCCAAAATGAGCGAGCAAACTCACAAAAGAATAAGAGGAGGAGCTCAATGCTGCAAGGTATCCCGCTCTGCTCGTTTCGAGAAGGGGCTTTTTGACTTCAGGAGCATTTGCTAAAGAGTGGACCAGAACGTCAATATGGCCAAACTCTCTCTGAATAGCAGCTGCCACTTCAGAGATGGTATAGCCACCCACATCTTTATAGCGCTTATTTTCTCGGATATCAGCTGGGACATCTTCCGGTTTATCAAACATCGCATCGAGAGGATAGATCTTGGCAAACTCCATCAGCCTGCCATTGGAGAGTTTACGCGACTCATCAAATTTACCGCTCTCCAAAGCGCCCGTGAAAATTCTGAGAAGAGGCGTCCATGTCCCTACGATGATTTCAGCGCCAGATTCCGCAAGAGCTTTCGCAATGGCCCATCCATACCCTTGGTCATCTCCAATGCCTGCAATAAACGCGCGCTTTCCTTTAAGATCGATTGTCAACATGACAGCCCCTATAAACAAGTTTTTCAGACGATTCTAACTTCTTTTTAAAAACTTTTCAACGGCAAAATGTTGAAAATCTTCGGGAAGAGGCGCTTCAAAAAACATTTTTTCTTTTGTGAGAGGATGCTCAAAAGCAAGTGTCGAGGCATGTAAAAGAGGACGAAAAGAGAGAGGAGCTTCTCTTTTCCCATAGCGCAGATCGCCCACAATAGGGCAGCCGAGATGACTTAAATGCACACGGATCTGATGCGTTCTGCCTGTTACAGGCTTGCATCTGACATAGGAGAAGTGCGAGGAAGTAGATTCCACCTCCCAAAAAGTCTTTGCCGCGGCCCCCCGAGGAGGAGGCACGATGCCCCAGAGGCCCTCGCCTTCCCGCTCTGAGAGTTTGCCAATGGGCTTTTCAATCACTCCCTTTGGTGTGGGCAATCTTCCTGTGACAATAGCAACATAGCTTTTCTCAATGGTTCTTGCGCGAAAAAGCTCTTCGAGCCCTTTCTGCATGGACTTCTGTTTGGCCAAAAGAAGGACGCCCGTCGTGTCTCGATCTAATCTATGGACTAACAAAAGCTTGAGAAGGGAAGCAAGATCGGGAGAGCTGATTTGAGGGGGCTTATCATAGACGAGAAAAGAATCATCTTCGTAGAGGAGGCGCGTAGGGTCAAAGGTAAAGACAGGTTTATGTTCTAGGGTGATCTCAACAACATCGCCTTTCTGAAGTTTCTTAGAGCAGAACCTTTCAACTTTTTTGTTTAAAGAGCACTTATGGTGTTCAATTGCAAAACGAAGATCTTTTGTGGAAAAGATAGCGGGGGCGTGTTTGCGGACAAAGGAGAGGAGGCGCACTCCTGAATCTTCACTTAGGACAGTCCATTTCATAGGGGGTTATTTTATCAAGAGAACCCCCTTTCGGCCTAATTTTTTGTAAAAAGTGACAATTTTGTCATTTTTTTTCACAAAAAAGTGACAAAATTGTCACTTTTATTTAGTAGGCTTGCTCTCCCCACAGTCTTTTTAACTTTTCAACATCTAGGAGAATATGATCATACCCTTCACATTCTGAAGAATAAGTGATTTTATCATCTATTCCATGAAGGGAAAAATATTCAACCCCGATAAGCTTTGCAAGCGCCTCATAACAAGTGCAGGTGAAACGGGGTGGAAAAATTTCAATGAGTTTTGTCCCAGGTTTTGAGAACACCAAGTTGGCAAGGCCCGCTCCATGAGGGGCTAAAATGACCTCTGCTGATTGGAAAAGAGAGATCTGTTCGGTAAAACTTAAGGTTTCAGGTTGAATAATGGTAAACCCTTCTCTTTGAAGAAAGGGTAGTAGCTCCTCTTCGTTGAGAATGCGTCTATAGGAGGCGTTTTTGCGTGAAATAAAAAGTTTTTTAGCGTTTTGAGGCTTAGAATGAGGTAAAAAGCTCTTTTGTAAAAATTCACAGGTCCAATGAGAAATTGCCGACATGCAAGGAAAAGAGGTTACCACAAGAGAAGAGGCCGAGATCACAGGATGCTTGTGGGGTGAAATAAGATCCTTTTCATGAATCCCTAAAAGGCGGAGAGACTCCTTTTGAAAAGACTTTGTGTCATCACCGTAATATTTATCAGGGGAAATCCCTTTCTTGCGCATTAAATGAATTTTTGGAAGGGCATCAAATAGCCAGTGGTAGTAATTCCAATGGCCATCGATGCTAAGAGAACCCACACTTCCTTCAAAATGGGGAATGGAGGGCAAGCAGCGCTTGAAGCGAAATCTAAAAAGGGAGTGATTATAGATCTGTTTCATCGTGAATTGCTCGGTGAACTCAGGCACCAATTTCCCCTCTTCAGTGAGAGTAGCAGCAACAAGGCTTGCAAAACCATTTTTTAAAATAGCAATATGTCCTAGGGCACTTTCGAGCTTCTGATCCTCTCTTGCGGAGGATACGAGAACTTCTCCAGAAATCGACTGCACTCCGCTGGGGATTCCAAAGATGCGAAAGGCATTGAATCTAGGGAAAAAAAACTTGGCGTATCCAAAAAAAGCTTTCCTTAGATGTCTTTCATATTCTTTGAAAAAAGGATAAAAAAACTTTCGATAGCCCTTGTGGATGGCGACTTTTATTTTCACGAAGTTTCTCCAAATAACTTGAAGATGAGATTATATAGAAAACGCCAGTTTTAAGGCTCTATTCTTGATCTGAACTCTTGTGCGATCTCAGGTTATTTATCCTTAAAAGATTACATTTTTAACGCGAGTTTTGGATAAGCCTCCTCTGTAGACGCTCAGATTTTCGATGAGATTTGACAGAAAAGTGCTGAAGAAGGTAGCCAAAGCGCTACCTTCGAAGCGATTTTCTGCAAAAGCACGCGGAAAGATGGACTTTTACAGAGAAGGCTTATCCAAAACTCGCGTTGGATTATAGTCGATTTATACACAAGTGAGCTGAAAAAGCGGAATTTTGGCAAAAGCTGCGCCTCAGATTTTATGCCGAACTGGCGCCTTCATATTAGAGCATATGGAGGCGCCAGTTCGGCATAAAAGATGAGGATGCAGATGAAGCCAAAAACCGATTTTTCAGTTCACTTGTGTATACCCCAAAATTTTACATTTTTGTCTGCTAATCGATATCCAGCCTTTGCTATTTGCATCCATCTACATTTTTTGGTAGACTTGCTTTTTAGTTACAAAGCGGTTTAATAAAAATAGTGAAAACCAGTGACTTAAGGTAATAATTTTCTTTATGAAAATCTTACTCATTAAAACCTCTTCTTTGGGGGATGTCGTTCATACATTTGGGGTTTTGCGCTACTTGCGTAAGCGTTTTCCCGATGCTCAGATCGATTGGGTTGTAGAAAAATCCTGTAAAGAGCTTGTGGAGGCGCATCCTGATCTTTCAAGGGCTATTGTCATCGATACAAAGCTTTGGCGTCAGCAGCTTCTTTCCCCCCTGACGTGGCATCTTGTGGGGGAAAGTTTAAAAAAATTGAGAGCTTCTACTTATGATAGTGCCTTCGATTTGCAAGGCAACTGCAAGTCAGGACTTCTTCTTGGTTGTATAAAGGCCAAAAAGAAAGTAGGCTTTGGCTTCAAATCCGTGGCTGAATGGCCCAATGTTCTCTTTACGCGCAAACGCTTCAACCCTCCTCTTCATCAAAATATTCGAGAAGACTATCTCTTCGTTGTTCAAGCGTTTTTTCAAGATAATGCGCCTTTTGAAGAAGAGCCCGTTTTATTAAAGCTCTCTTGTGAGGAGGAGAAAAAAGCAGAGGCATTTCGATCAGAATCTTTTCAAGTGCTTGTTGCTCCTGGCTCTGCATGGCCTAATAAACAGCTCAGCCAAAAAACGCTCCTCTCTCTTTTGCAGACCCTTTCAGAAAAACGCAAGGCTCAGCTCTTTTTCAGCTGGGGAAGTGAAAAAGAGAGAGTGTATGCAACCGAACTCGCCTCTTATTTTCCTCAAAATGGCTATGTGCTTGAGAAGTGCTCGCTTCCTCTTTTGCAAAATGTGATGGCGCGGATGAATCTTGTGATTGCCATGGATTCTCTACCACTACACCTCTGCGGCACCACGCAAACGCCTTCTTTAAGCGCTTTTGGGCCCTCTTCCTTATTGAAATATCAGCCCAAAGGAGAGCAGCATGTGGGGGTTCAAGGCGTATGCCCCTACAAGGTCTCTTTTGAAAAAAGATGCCCCAAATTGCGCACTTGTCCTACAGGATTTTGTATTAAGTCACTGCCGGCAAGTCTATTGGTGCAGGCGTATGAGGACAACGAAAAGGAAAAGTGTTAATACCTAGATGTTCTTTCAGAGCAACACGCACGCGTCTATTGAGACCTCTTTCAGGAGGTGGGGCAGATTTGGGAATTTCTGGAATAGTCTCTTTGATAGACTCCCAATTTTGTTTAATCTCAGGATGCTTTTGATAGAACGTATCCAAAAGAGTGTCATCTGGAACTTTCATCGCTTTGCAAAAGTCGACATCTTGAATCACAGGGAGCAGTTGGTCCCTGATTGCAATCATTCTGTCAGCATCCCCTTCTTTCAGAAGTCCATACTTCTCCAGCTTTTTCTCCCTTCCATTACAAGACCTAATCACATCCTCCAGATTCCCTTCTCTGAGTTTGTGAGTGAGTCTATGCGCTTTAAAAGGATCGGAGTAGTCAGTCCAATCGATAAGCCGAAGGACACACACCATGGGGAAAAAACAAGCAGCTGTCAGCACTTCGGCTACCAAATACGCCGGTCTTAGCAGTCTGCGATGCTGCTTACCCAGATAAGAGAGTCCCTTTTCTCCAGCCTCTTTACGTTTAAGCAGCAAGGCAATTCCCGTGAGAGCACCTCCTATAAAAGGAGCAAAGGCGAGAACTTTCGTTTCAATAGGTTGATAAAGAGCTACATAAGTTAATAGGGCTGCGATGCCAGCAATATTAATCGCAATGATGATACCGCAAACCACTTTTTTAATTGTTAAATCTCTAAAACAATCTTTTGACTTTATAGTCCAATTGTTAAAAGATTCACTTTGATAAGGATTAATAATTGACATGCAAATATTATATCACACGTGCTCTTACATTAAAAATGAAAAATCAATATTGTCACCAACCATTTGAATCGCTTCTTCTACTTTTGAAGAATCTTCTTTACGGATTTTAGCTGTAAAGGAGGTGATCATCTTCATCACATCAAAGCTCATTTTTCCTGCGTAAATAGTAGGAATTTCTGCTTTTTTCAATTTTTCAATAATAGTTGGGGTGGGAGGAATCAAGCCTGTCAGAATCAGGCCATAGGCGGGTGAGGGGGCTGAGGGGTGTTTAGTCAGCAGGTGTGAGATGATATCCTCTCTGGTGGCTGGTGTGATGATCAATTGCCCTGGCATTAAAAAATCTTGAAAGGTCTCGACGGAAGAGGAGAGCATGCGGATGGTTTCAAAATGCTGATAGTGGTGGGAGCTGCCCGCTAAAAGAGGCGTATTAAAAAGTCCTTCAAAATCTTCTAGAGAGGGGGTGCTCAGAAGGCTATTAAAGGGAAGTGTGCCGATGAGAGGAATCTGCCACCTGTCTAGAGCCTTTTTCATGTAGTGAATGATCATCTCTTTTTTTTCAGGAACCACGCGATTGAGAATCACCCCTCGGATAGGGACCCCAAGCGCATCACAAAGGGCTTTATTGATGGCCAGCTCATCAAACGCTCTTCCAAGCCCACCTTTTGTGATGAGGACGATATCCACTCCTAAAAGAGCTGCGACCCACGCATTATTCATCTGGACAATAGAGCCCACGCCCACGTGGCCGGTCCCTTCTACAATGGTAAAATCATTACTAGAAAGGACGTTTTTAAAACATTTTTTTATCTTCTCTTTGAGCGCTTCTCCATCGACCTTTCCGTCGAGGAAATCTCTTGTAAAGCCAGCGGGCAAGATGACAGGACTCATTTCATCATAAGAGGAGGGGAGTCCAAAATATTCTTTAAAAAGAATGACATCCTTATCGACTTGGAGATCATCTTCCACAGTTTCATGTTGTTGCCCTACAGGTTTTATAAAGCCTACTTTTGAAAAGTGTCTTTTTAGAAGAGCGATCAAGCCAAGGCAGATGGTTGTTTTGCCTACATTTTGTCCTGTAGCTGCGATAAAAATAGCTTTTCTTTGCATGAGGCAAATTGTATCCTTGTCCGGATGGAATTTCCAGTAAAAGAGCTTAAAAGATGGTTTCTTGCAAATAGAAGGGACCTTCCTTGGAGAGAAAGTCCCTCGCCTTATCGCGTCTGGATTTCGGAAGTGATGCTACAGCAGACGCAAGTGAGCGTGGTGATTCCCTATTTTTTGAGATGGATGGAAAAATTCCCCACCATTGAGTTGCTTGCAAAGGCTCCTTTAGAGCAGGTGATCAAACTGTGGGAGGGGCTCGGCTACTATTCAAGAGCGCGTCATTTGCATGAGGCGGCTGGATTTCTTGTGCAAAGGCATGGAGGCGAGCTTCCTTCCGATCCCAAGCTGCTGCAAGAGATCAAGGGGCTTGGGCCTTATACGATCGGTGCGATTAGAAGCTTTGCCTTTAAGGAGAGGTCGGCTGCTGTTGATGGGAATGTGATACGCGTTTTGAGTAGGTTTTTTGCAATCAGCGCTGAGATTGATCAGAAAGTGACGCGCAAAATCACAGCTCTTGCTGAAGAGATGCTGCCCGAAAAAGAGCCGTGGCTGGTGACAGAGGGGCTCATTGAATTGGGAGCTCTTATCTGTACAAAAGAGCCAAGCTGTCAGGAGTGTCCCCTGAGGGATCGTTGCACGGGTTTTCGTCATGGATTAGAAAGAAAGTTGCCTAATAAGAAAAAAAGAGTGGAGACCACTTTTTTAAGAAGGTCCCTTGCCATTGTGGAGTGTGGAGGGTATTTTCTTTTGGTGAAGGGAGAAAGGGGCCAGGTGATGAGCGATCTGTATGAGTTTCCCTATCTGCCTCATGAAGAGACTTCTTTTGAAAAGTTAACGGCTGACTTTGCGGCGCTTTTGGGGATTTCTTTGAAGTTTCAAAAGGCTTATCCTACAGAACAACATTCATTTACAAGGTATCGCGTGACGCTTTTTCCGTATCATTTTCGAGCAGAGACCCTTCATGAAAAAGGAAATTGGGTAGAGCAAGATCGATTACACACACTTCCCTTTTCATCGGGACATAAAAGGGTGCTAGCTATGTTAGGAGAGAGTCGATGATTCGTATTTTGCATACAGAAGCATCACCAGGTTGGGGTGGGCAAGAATTGCGCATCCTCAAAGAAGCGATGGGGATGAGAGAGCGCGGATATGAGCTGTTTTTTGCTCTGCAAGAAAACTCTCCACTTGTCAAAGAAGCGAGAGAGGCGGGTTTTTGCGTCTATGAGATTCCTTTTCAGAAAAAAACGATCTTGCAAGCGGTTTATATGCTCTACCGTCTTTTGAAAAAACATGAGATCACAGTGATCAACACCCATTCTTCTTTAGATGCTTGGATAGGAGGCGTTGTGGCGAGAATTTACGGCTGTAAAGTGATCCGCACGCGCCATCTTTCTACGCCTATTAAAGAGGGGTGGAACAGTCGCATCTTATATAATTGGTTAGCAGACCGAGTGATCACAACATGCCAAGAAGTGGTGCCCAAGATCTGCAACCAGGCGCGTCTGCCTCTGGATAGATGCCTATCGATTCCGACAGGTGTTGATCCTACGCGTATTGTCTGTCCGCCGAATGAGGTGCAGAACTTTCGCAAACAATGGGGCATTGCTCCAGATGAGATTGTGGCAGGCACGCTTTGCGTGTTGCGTGGATGGAAAGGGGTGAGCGATTTGATGCAAGCGGCTTTTCTTTTGAAAGATGTGAAGAAATTGAAGTGGATGGTTGTGGGTGGTGGGGTGAGCGAAAAAGAGATGCATCGCGAGTGGAAGGAGCTGGGTTTGGAAGATAAAGTGATCTTCACAGGGCATATCGCACCGCCTTATATTCCTCTGGCTGCTATGGATATCTTTTTGCTCTTGAGTTGGGCGAATGAAGGGGTTTCACAGGCAAGTCTGCAGGCTGCTTTTTTAGGAAAGCCGCTTGTCACCACGCGTATAGGGGGGCTTCCGGAGGTCTGTATTGAAGGAAAAACGGGATATCAGGTGGATCCTAGAGCGCCTCATCAGGTGGCGCGTTCGGTGAAAAAATTGATGCGCTCTCCCAATAAGCGCGCTAAAATGGGAGAGAAGGCACGTTTGCTTGTGGAGCAGCAGTTCACGCTTGCAAAAACGCTCGACGCAATGGAAGATGTTTATAGGCAGCTGGTTTGAATAATTTCGACTCTGTCATTAGGCTTCTTGCACTTCGGGCGATACCCAGCAAGGAGGCTTAATGTCGCCTCTAAAAAATCTTTGTCCTTGTAGTAATTTATCACCCTTTGTCTTGTCTCAAGATATTCTTTTTTAAGTGTTAATGATTCCTCAGAGTTTGAGTCTCCTGCGAAACTAGGGCAAGAATAGCGCGATAAATAATACTGGGTCAAAGTAATGTCTGGCGCTATAGAATCTTCGGCAAAGTAACTATCCTCTTCCCCCCAAACCCAACCAATAGGGGTGTGATTTTTACAACCTTCAAGGAATTGCCAAGAATTATCTCTTCCATAGCCAAGTGCTATTCCGATAAGACCCTGATGTCCTTCTAATACTTCATTCGGAAGAGAGCGATTTTTTGCCTCTCTGATCAGCTGAAAGCCATCCACTATCTCACGGCCAAGTACCTCTTGAAAATCTCTCTTATTTTTATTAACGACAGCGTTAAATTGATCTTTATTTACGATTAAGATTGAAACCCATCCGGGATAACATTTAGGACTTTCCACCCAAAGATGCGTTGACGGAAATAAATGCTGATATTTCTCCCAAGTTTTCCATCCAGAGCGTATGGTACGGTTATGTGCTGAAAATGAGTCATAAAACCTCGTCCAATCAGATAGCGGCAAGGGATTCAGATAAGTCGCCCAAGAAACTGGTTTGGAGCCTAAAATAGTATAGGCAAAGCTATCTTCGGCAAAAAGTTTTTGCATAAGCCCCGCGAGCTTTTTCCTGTCTTTTACCGGAAGAGTGAGGGTATGTGCCGCCTCTTGCTGGTCTAGGTAGTGCAATGAAATGGGTCTGCTTTGACTGTATTGCCAAAGCAAAATTGTGATGAATAAACCACATAAAACAAAGCTTGCTAACTTTAAAAGAGAGTTTTTCTTAAAAACTCTCTTTTGTTTTTCTCTTACCATTGATTGGTCGGACATTTTGGATTTTGACATTTCTGACCCATGGGCCACCAGTGATTACAGTAAGGACATTTCCACTTTTTTTCTCTTTCTCCTGTGATTCCACAATCGGTTATATCATTCCCAAAAATATAAAATCCTTGTTGATCTGTTCGTATGACGTTTGTTGCGATCCAATTGTCTTCCAAATGAATATACATTAAATTGTCACCAATTTCTAGATCATTTGTATCGAAGTATAATTTTTCTTCATATTCTTGAACAACAGGGTCGTTGACGCAGTCTGCTGACAGACTAGAGGGAAGAAAAAAACAGATTAGAAGCAGAAATCTATTGAAGAAATATTTCACAGAGGTCCTCCTTAAAGTTATTGATTTATACCCTGATGGGATCTGACGGACAGGTAAAAAACCCTTTACAAATTCCTTAAGAATCAACACTACCAAAAAGCTCTAAAATCTAACAGAAAATTAAGAAAGATATAATAAGATATGTTAGATCATCTTCTTAATCAATTAGATAGATATACCCAAATGAGCTGAAAAGGCGGCTTTTAGGGCGCGCCAAAGCCCCGGGGTTGAACAATCGCAAGCTGATCAATATTTCTAATATTGATCAGCTTGCGATTGTTCAACCCCGGGAGCTTTCGCGTGGCCCAAAAACCGACTTTTCAGCTCATTTGGGTATAAATTACTCTTATGCGTTAACAACGTCTGGATAGATTCTCGTGTGTCAATAAACAGTTCGTCTTCTCTAAGGTGAGGGAGTTCTTCGAGAGAAACCCAACGTATGCCCCCTGTCTCTTCTTCATTCTCTAAAAGAGTCCCTCCAATGACTTTGCCCACGTAGATAAAGTCGATGTGCTCGTGAGCGGGGTCCTCTCCATGAGGAGGAATCGTCTCAATAAGGCACATAAAAGGCCTTTCGAAGCTCCTACTGCTCGCGGTAGATTCGATCCAAACATTTTCTTCTTTGATCAGCTCCACATGCAATCCCGTCTCTTCGAAAACCTCTCTTTTGGCGCCTTCTGAAGGGAGCTCGTGAGGCTCTAAATGGCCTCCCGGAGGGAGCCATTTTTGCAGCTTTTTATGGTAAATCAATAAAACTTTACCATTATCGATCACGTAGGTCGTGGCTGTAAACTGTCTTATCATATTTTTTTTAAAACTTGAATTCTAATGATTTTTTTTATACAATCTACAGAAAAACAACCGTTAAAGCAATGAAAAACGCTGTTAGTGAATTTGAAAAATTACTAGAGATTTCGGGGCATCTAATGGGACCCGAGGGTTGCCCGTGGGATCGCGAGCAGACACTTGTTTCTATGCGAAATTCCGTATTAGAAGAAGCATGTGAGGTCATCGAAGCGATCGATGAGGATAATAAGGAAAATCTTGTTGAAGAGTTAGGGGACCTTCTCTACAACGTCCTCTTTTTCTGTCAGCTAGGAGAAAAAGAAAAGAGATTTACTCTAGAAGAGGTGATTGGCACTATCCGTGAAAAGCTCATCCGCAGGCACCCTCATGTTTTTCAAAAAGAATCGCTAAAAGATGTTGAGCAAATAATCAATCAGTGGGAGAGGATTAAAAAAGAGGAGAAAAAGGAGCGAGAGAGCCTTCTTGATGGGATTCCCAAAGGGCTCCCTGCACTTGCCAGAGCCTCCAAAATGATTCATAAGATGAAAAAAAAGATCGAGCTTTCCAAGCAGTTACCTGAGTTTAATTCGGAGGAGGAGTTGGGGGAGATTCTTTTTCAACTATCCGTTGTGGCTGAAAGTCAGGGGTTACATCCAGAACATGCTCTTCGCAAAGAACTTCTCAATCAGGAAAAAACGTTTCGCCAAGAGGAAAAAACTCACTAAAGAAATATCAATAGATATACAATCCGCTTTTTGAGCCGGGGACCTTGTGGAGTAGAGGGATCTGAACTAGGTCAGGATCGGAAGGTAGCAGCCTTTAGGATTTCCGATAGGCCGCAAGACCATCTCCGGCTCACTTTCTTAATTTCTGAGGGGATTCAAATGATGAGATATTTTAAAAAGTTAGTAGTTGCGCTGCTTACCATAGGAAGTTGTGTAGGTTATGCCGATCATCTCTACGATCGTACTGGGGGAGCAAAACCCATTATTGCCGTGTTACCTGTCATAGACAGCACGGAAGGGACAAAACTCAGCTGGGATGTATCAAAAGAGATTACAGAGCGCATCCGAGAGCGCATGGTTGCTTCCAATAGGCTTTACTTGTGGAAAGAGGGTGGCAACCTTGAGATTGCAAAAGAGCTCAATGTAGCTAATCCTACAAAGCTGTCTAAAAGCGTTTGTGATCAGTTAGGAGACACAGAATTTGTGCTTGTAACAGAGCTTATAGAGCATCAGGAGAAGACTTTTGGGATTGCTGATAAGCCTTCCCTAGAAGAAGTGGGAGCTGATCTTGGAGTGAGAGTCCGGGCGCGCGTGATTGATGTGCGTGGAAATGCTCCTTGCATTGTTCTGCAAGAGATCATCAGCTATGATGACAAGGTCAATAGAGCCTACCTGAGTTGTGACTACGAGAAAGCCTGCTTTGGAACAGAGGCTTTTGAAAGAACTCCCATCGGTATGGCGCATAGCAAGATCACTCGAGAACTTGTAGCGCGTGTAGAAGGGTATATCGGAGCACGCAGAGGCTGACTTTTTGGTATAAAGAGAGTGACGGTGTTAGTACTTGCCTTTTTTTTGAGTCTAGCCGTCACTCTTCTTGCCAAGCAGTATGGTTTTTTCGTCCTCACTTCTTCTCGACCTTCTATTAAACTAACATTTGCTCAAACAATGGGGGGCCTTTGCCTCTATTTCTTCTGCTACCTGCTATTTCTGCCGCTTCTTTATGCGGTCGTTTCCTTTCTTTTAAAAAAGGACATCAAAAGTGTCCTTTGGCTTGGCTTTTGGCAATGGAGTTCTTTAGTTGCCCTGCTCGTGATTCTTTTGCTCTATTGCAGGCTGATCTCTTGTCTGAAGGAGCTGCTTTGGGGAGATAAAAAACCTTCTCTCAGAAGCTTTGCAAAAGATTTCGGATTGGGGGCGCTCGCGTGGCTGATCAGTTATCCCTCTGTGCTTCTGATCAATTTAATCATCACAGGTCTTTTGAAACAATTTGGTTTTCAAGGTCTTGAAGAACAAGAAGCGATCACCCAAGTAAAAATGACTATGCATGAGCCTTGGCTTTTTGCAGCGATGGTGGTGGGGGTGATTGCGATTGTGCCTGTGACAGAAGAGCTTCTTTTTCGGGGTCTTTTGCAAACGTACCTTAGGTCTCGTTTAGGAAGGGGGATGAGCATTGTACTGACATCGGCTCTATTTGCTGGGGTCCATTTTTCTAATAGTCAGGGGATGAGAAATGTTGAGTTGATTCTCTCGCTTTTTGTGCTCTCTTGTTATCTTGGCTTTCTTTATGAACGGCAGAAAACCCTCTGGGCGCCCATCGGCTTACATATGACTTTTAATGCCATCACGACAGCTTTCTTGATATTAAGTTCTTAACACAAGTTGCTTATGTTATTTAATTACAGATTTGCTGAACATCCATTTGAATGGGAGGAAATGAAAAGGGCCCAACCGTAGTTGAGCCCTTATTTGTTTTTCCCAAATCAGCTAGCTTTAGAAGCGTAGTTGAGCATTTACGTGAAACGCTTTTTCATCAGCAAAACGCGCTTCAGCTGTCACACTCATCTTCTCACAATCTACAAGCGAAACACCAACGGCATAGCCCCAGCATTTGTCATTTGTAAGATTGTTCAGAGGAACCGGTGTTCCACCTACCGTCACAGTAGCCCCTTTGAAAGAAAGGTTCTGGTGTGACCACTTCACAGCTACATAAGGAACCAGAATGTTGATGCGATGGGAAATCCCAAGCCCAACTTGCCATTCACGGTAGCTTGTGTCAGAATCAGGATAGTTAGAAAATGTATCCTCTATAGTTACACGTGTCACATCTGGACGAAATGCAAAGTATTGGCCTTCAATTCCTAAAGATGTGCAGCCGAATTCCCAAAGAGTCGCTCTACCACCTACGCTCCAAGAAAATTCTGTTTCAGATTCTAGATCTACAACGACACCTGCCAAAGCTGGATTAAAAGCAGAGGCATTTGTACTGAGTGCAAAGTTAGATGCTCCCAATGTTGCAAACACATCGACTCGATCCCATACGTTAAGTACGAGAAGGCCTGCATTTGTATTCAGATTAAAGCGTTCAATATGGCGATCAGCATCTGTTTCTAAATGACGATTAAAAACGTAATCTCCATAAAAACCAACGCGGAAGCTCCATGCATCACACCAGCTTAAGCAAGGATCACAAGGGTCCCCGCAAAATCCTTCTTGCACAAACCCATCGCTGAGTAAGCTTGCATCCGACGGATTTCCAACAGGAAGCGCATAGACAGCCCCACATGCTAGAGTAGATAGCATTGTTATAAAGAGTTTTTTCATACTCACCTCAAAAGTTTCTGTATTCTATCATGCACTTGGAATCATTCTCAGTGTCATGAGCGGTTTCAATTCGCTACAACCTTAACTTTCGTTTTGGTTTATTTGCAACAACAAATCGGTAAAAAAATTTTTTCTAGGAAGCATCTATGAAAAAGAGTAAACTGGAGACTTTAGTGTGAGTAAAAAAGATGCGACAATCTCTATCTTCTCATCTCAAGATTAGTTTTTTTGGTGCGACAGATGTGGGTCTTGTGCGCGATCACAATGAAGATGTCTGGAAAGCCGTTCAAGAAAAGGGCCTTTTTTTAGTCGCAGATGGAATGGGTGGGCATCTGGCAGGTGAGGTGGCGGCAAAACTGGCTGTAGATAAGATGGCAGAGCTTTTTTCATCTACCGAACATCTCGATTCCGAAGACTATCTCATGACGCTTTTCAAACAAGTGAATAGCTTTATCCATCAACAAGGACGCAGCAAAAGTGCTTATGCAGGAATGGGGACAACGCTTTGTTGCCTTTATGTTCAAGAAGATCGAGTTGTGTATGGGCATGTGGGCGATAGTCGCATCTACCGATTGCGTAAAGAGGTTTTAAACCAACTCACAGAAGATCACTCTTTTGTGAAAGAGCTTGTTGGAAATCAGCTTTTAAGCCCAGAAGAGGTAAATGGCTTTGCTTACAAACATATCCTCACCCAAGCGATAGGAACTAGTAGCGATGTGGAGCCTGCTATCAAGAAAGAAGAGCTTCATATAGGAGATCTTTTTTTAATTTGTTCAGATGGGCTCTCTAATTTTGTCACTGATCAAGAAATTTTAACCACATTGACCTCTCCTTACTCTCTAGAGGAGAGAGGAAATCGCCTTATTGACTTGGCCAAAAACCATGGCGGAGGCGATAATGTGACCGTACTTTTGATCAATGTTGACAACCATGAGCCCCATCTATCTCGATAATAACGCCACAACTGCGTTGGACCCTAGAGTCTTTGCGGAGATGGAGCCTCTTTTTTCGGGATTTCCCTATAACGCCTCCAGCACGCATTCTTTTGGTCAAAGAGCCAAGGGACTTTTGATCCAATCTACTCAAATAGTCGCTGATTGCATGGCTGTTTCTCCTCAAGAAATCATCTTCACTTCAGGGGCAACGGAATCTTTGAATATGGTGATTCAAGGCATTGCAAGAGCAAGGGTTAAAGGTCATATCTTAACCTGCAATTTAGAACACGTCTCTGTTCTGCAGCCTCTTCAGTTTTTAGAAAAGCAAGGTTTTGAAGTTTCTTATCTCTTTCCTAGAGAAGGAGAAGGGGCCCTTTCTCTAGAAGATGTGGAGAAAAATACCCAGCCAGATACCTTTTTAATTGTGCTGATGGGAGCCAATAATGAAACAGGTATTCTCACAGATATAGAAGCGATTGCAGCTTTTGCGGAAGAGAGAAAGATTGGCTTTGTTGTGGATGGAGTGGCTCTTACCGGTAAGGAAGAGTGTAGAATCCCTAGAGGAGTCTCAGCGTTTTGCATGAGTGGCCATAAAATCCATGGTCCTCTTGGGGTGGGATGTGCCCTCGTGCGCAAGCATGTGAAGCTCCAGCCTTTCATTTTGGGAGGGCCTCAGCAGTTAGGGCGTCGAGGAGGCACCGAAAACTTACCTGGGATTGTGGGATTTGCAAAAGCCATTGCTCTTATGCAAGAGGAGCTTACAGATTCTGTGAACAAAATGCGGGCTCTAAGAGACCTTTTTGAAGAAAGGCTCACCAGTTTGCTTCCAGATAGCTTCATCATCGGTCAGAAAAACCGCAGGGTCTGCAATACATCGATGGTGGTCTTTCCTCACATTGAAGGAGAAGTGCTTTTGATGCGCTTGGATTTGCAAAAAGTGGCCGCAAGTCATGGGTCTGCTTGTTCTTCAGGGGCTTTGGAGCCTTCCCGCGTGCTTCTTGGAATGGGTTTTTCAAGACAGATTGCGAATAGCGCTTTGCGTTTTTCTTTAAGTAAATGGACAACTGGTCAAGAAATCGATAGAGCCGTTATAACTATCCAGCAAGAGGTAGAAACTCTTGCTAGTCTAATGTCTTAACGGTTATCCATTTGATGCCAAGAAGCGTTGTTTCTTCAGCAATGAACTCAAATTGACCCGCGATGACAGATTCACCCTGCTCAGGAGGGTGTTCCAAGCAGGTGATCATGAGTTGAGCTAGCGTATCAGCATCTTTAGAGGGAATAGAGACCCCATATTCGCGGTTGAAATCGCTAATTTTCGTATTCCCAGGAACGGTTCTCTCAATCAGCGTGGTCTGTGTGGGTTTGCGCCTTTCTTGCAGCGATTGATCTCCAAAAATCTCCTCCAAAATCATCCGTAAGGTCAAAATACCTACTGCCGACCCATTTGCATCCAGCACTACTGCCACGGTCTGATTGTTTTTTCTAAACTGCTTCAGGATTTGAGAGAGAGGTGTATTAGAAGTGATAAACCAAGGGGGACGCGAAAAGTCTCGCACAATTTTATTGTCGGAAAGACGCACCAGATCTTGAGGAAAAGCCACGGCTACGATATTGGAATGGTCTTTGTGAAAGATAGGGATAAAAGGCTGCAAAGAAGAGGAGAAGATGTCGTAAAACTGGCTCACCGTCGTGTTAGAAGGGGCAAGACTCAAGGTGGCTAAAGGAGCCATGGAGTGGCTGGCTCTCTTATTGGTCAGGGAAAAGATGTTGGAGACTATCAGGTTGAATTCATTGCCTTCTGCAATGTCTTCTTCATGGCTTTCTAGGATTTTCTGCAGCTCTTCCCTGCTCAAAAAAGATTCGAAGCTCTCTCTTTTACTGCCAATGAGTTTATTGATCAGCTTGCTGATGCTCCCAATGACCCAAATCAGAGGAGCTATGAGTCGATAGGTCATGTAGATAAGAGGCGTCACAAGAGTGGCTACATGTTCCGCATAGCGGTGGGCAGCAAAAAGAGGCACAAGCTCTGCCAAAATCACCACTAAAAAGATTTGAGGGACAATAGCGATATCAGGGTCGAGATGCAGGTAGAGAAAAAACTCGCGCGAGCACTGAGAGCCCACTTGAAGCGCTACATTGACTCCCAACATGGTCGTGCCAAAGAGCCTTGCAGGCTTTTGGAGAAGATACTGAAGCCAAATGGCTATTTTATCCCCTCTATTCACATAATACTCTAGGCGGACGCGATTGAAAGAGACGGCTGCCATCTCTAGCATGGTATAAATCCCCTGAATGGCAATACAAGCCAGGGTAGCTGCGAGCCAAAAGAACGGATTTGTCATCATGGAGGAGTATCCTTCTCTAGCTTGCGAATATAAACCCTGCGCACCCGATTAGGATCAGCAGCTAATACCTGGAAAAGAAAACCATTCCAAATGTATTGGCTTCCACTTTTGGGAATGTCTCCCATCTGTTCTGTGAGCCAGCCTCCAATGGTGACAATATTACTTTCTGTGGGAGGCAGCACGCCAAATAATCGCTCAAATTCTGCCAGTTCAAACTTGCCGCTTGTGATGATGACATGGTCTCCAGTTGTGGTGTAGGGGGTTTTTTCGTCGCGTAAGTCCTCGATCTCTCCCACAACAATCTCAAAAAGATCTTCTTGGGTAATCAGTCCACAAATAGAACCATACTCATCCACCACAATTCCCATCGTCTGTTCATATTGAAAAAATTGTTTTAGAAGAGATCTGGCATCGATGGTCTCAGGGACATAAAAAGGCTTCTGAAGGTACTTGAGGACATCACTTTCTTGTTCAATGATGTTGCGATGCAGAAAGAAGGACTTGATTGAGAGAATGCCTATCATATTCTGCAAATCTCCTTTGCAGACAGGGACTCTAGAGCAATTTTTTTCGACAAAGAGGTAAAAGAGCTTTTTCAATGGCTCCTCAACATCGTAATAAAGAATTTCATGGCGTGGGCGCATCCGCTCTTTCACCGTGTAGTCTGAAAGTGAGAGATAGCCATCCACCAGCCCAGCCTCTTCGACACTCAAAATTCCGTGGCTTTCAGAGCGTCTGAGAACATGGTGGAGCTCTTCTTTGGAGATCTCCTTCTCTCTTTTGAGAAAGAAAAAGAGGAATTGAGAGATATGAGATGTCAACGTTGTGATAAAAAGTCGGATGGGATTGAGCAACTTTTCTAAAAACTGAATCGAAGGGGCCACCTTGTAGGCAATCCTTGCATTATTGGGAAGAGCAATTGTCTTGGGAAAGACCTCGCCTAAAAGCAAAGTGAGGGCTAAAGGAAGTCCTACTTTGAGTCCCCAGCTCGCATAGTCTCCAAAGAGTTTGGCAGCTGTATTTTGTATGAGAATATTTGCGGTGATGTCATACATCAAAATGGTGACGAGCAGCTCTCTTGGTTTAGAAAGAAGACGGACGATGAGTTGTTTGCGCGGATCCGGATCCACTTTGTACACTTTCAGCTCGCTTGGTGAAAGAGAGAAAAGGGCAATTTGAGCGAGCGAAAAGTAACCTGAGAGGAGGGTAAAGGCGACTAAAAGGCAGATGAGCAGAAGAGAAATCATGGGTATTCTTTCTTCGTGAAGAGAATTTTCTTTTGACCTTCTGGCACAAGCCCCAAGCCTTTCATAAGAGTGAGCTCAATCCAGAAAGGGTCTGATTGGCTGTCGATTTGTCTAAGCAAATAATCCCTTTCATCGCTAGCAACTTTACTTTCTTTTTGAAGGCTTGCAAGCTTTTTTCGCAAGATCTCTTCTTCTTCTCTTCTCTTTTCCATCGCGTGATCATAAGCAAAAAGACACAAGAGAAAAAAAAGAATGACCCACCAAGACTTATGGATGCATTCTTCCGTTAATCGCGATCTATAGGTGGCTATCTTTTTTTTACGAAACACTCAAGCTCGGGTTAAACAATAGGAACTGTGATCCCTGTTTGACGTTGATACTTACCCTTGCGATCTGCATACGATACGAGACACTCGTGCTTGGCTTCTAAAAAGAGCACTTGCGCGATGCCTTCATTTGCGTAAATTTTAGCAGGCAGGGGAGTTGTATTTGAAATCTCAATGGTCACATATCCCTCCCATTCTGGCTCAAAAGGAGTCACATTGACAATGATGCCGCAGCGTGCATAGGTAGACTTTCCAATGCAAAGTGTTAAAACACCTCGTGGAATGCGAAAATACTCCACACTTCTTGCGAGGGCAAAAGAATTGGGGGGGATGACGCACTGTTTGGCGTGGATGTCTACGAAAGCATCCTCTGTGAAGGATTTTGGGTCGACAATGGAGTTGTAGACATTGGTGAAGACTTTAAATTCTTCTGAGACGCGTAAATCGTAGCCATAGCTCGAAAGACCGTAGCTGACGATTTTACCCATTTCGGAGGTTTTTACTTGATGATCCACAAATGGCTCGATCATTTTGTGTTCTTGGGCCATGCGTGCGATCCATGCATCTTCTCTAAGAGACATAATATCCTTTGATCACTTAAACTCCATTAGGTATAGCCAGAGAATCTCTTTTTTGCTACGATTTTCTTGCATGGATATGAAAGAGAGTTTTATTGAGTCGACCCTCATCAAAGAGGATCCCACGCTCGATCTTCATCTACGCCCTCACTCTTTAAGTGATTTTTTAGGGCAGGAAGAGATACGTGAGAGGCTGGCCGTTTTTATTGGAGCTGCGAGGCAAAGAGGCGAAGAGCTTGGCCACTGTCTTCTTTCAGGTCCTCCAGGCCTTGGCAAGACAACTCTTGCTGGGATTATTGCACGGTCGATGGAATCTTCCATCGTCACCACTTCGGGCCCTCTTCTTGAAAAACCGAGTGACCTTGCAGGGATTTTGACAAATCTCAAAAAAGGAGACATTTTATTTATCGATGAGATCCACCGCATGAATCGAGTAGTGGAAGAATATCTCTATCCTGCTATGGAAGATTTTGTACTCGATCTGATGATCGATAGCGGCCCTCACGCAAGAAGTGTTCAGGTGAAGCTCAACCCCTTTACTTTGGTGGGAGCCACGACGAGGTCCGGCCTTCTCACAGCGCCTATGCGATCTCGCTTTGCATTTACTTGCCGTTTCGATTACTATGATGCTTCGGTTTTGGAGAGAATTTTAAAAAGGTCAGCTAAAATCTTACACCTTGAAATCGATGATCAGAGTCTACATGAGATCGCTATCAGAGCGCGTGGAACGCCGCGCGTGGCAAATCACCTCCTCAAATGGGTGAGAGATTATGCGCAAATGCGGGCTCAGGGAAAGGCAAATAGAGACATTGTATTAAAGGCCTTAAAGATGCTGGCGATCGATGAAAAAGGGCTTGATGAGATGGATAAGAAGATCCTTTCTTTATTGATTGACCATTATGGTGGAGGACCTGTGGGGCTCACGACGCTTGCTCTTGCCATTGGCGAGGAAGCACATACTGTTGAAGAGGTGCATGAGCCTTTTTTGATCTTGCAGGGTTTTGTGAAAAGAACACCGCGTGGAAGAATGGCAACAGAACTTGCTTACAAACATTTAGGAAAAAATATCCCCTAAGCTTAGGGTTTTTAAAAAGGTGGCTGTATGAAATTGAAATTACGAGTATACGTCCTACTGACGACTGTTTTTCTCTCATTGGGAAGCGGGCACTTAATGGCGAGTAGAGCGCGTTTGTCTGCGCAAAGAGCTTATCAATCTCAAGGACCTATGATCCGAGTGCTTTTAGAGAAAGGGGCAAATGCCGCTCTTTTGGAGGCAAAAGGAGAGTATGCTGTTATCAATAAAGAAAATGGCAAGCTATTGAGCACAGGAACTACGGGAAAGCGCTTTGTGGTGCATTCTTTGGAAGGGGGATTGAAGTGGGGAGAAGAGTACCCAGATGTCTTTCAAATTGCAGTGATTCCTCGTAATCCAAAGACAATGCTCTATGTCAATGGGATGCAATATAAAGGGGCTGTCTCTGTCTACAGAGCTAGAGAAGGGCGTATTTTGGTTGTGAATGAGCTTCCTATTGAGGACTATCTCAAATCAGTTCTCTCCCTACAACTAGAGGCTCCTCTCACAAAAGAGGCTGGAGCTGCCATTGCCATTGCAGCAAGAACAGAGGCATTTGCTATCACAAGAGAAAGAGATCCTAAAAAACTGTGGGATGTTGTGGCAAGTGAGGTGAATTACTTTGGCCATGCAGTCACCATGCAAAAAGATCTTGCAATTGAACCTGCTGTGAATGAGACTAAATTTATGGTGCTGGAGTCGACTCAGGAGGGAAAGCCTTTGCGTTTAGTGTCAATCGTGCCTCAGAAGGCTCAAGAATTTGCAGATAGAGGATTTGACGCAAAAAAAATCTTGCAAAACAGTTATCCCCACTCAAAATTGAGCGTCACTTCAACGACTCGTTAAAGATCAAAGGGCCCCCACTGAAAAGGTGGGGTTTTGGGAATACCGATGCTTGTCAAGTCCAAAGTGGCAGATGTGGAATCTCGTCCTTACTTTGCTTCCATTTTTAAAGAGAAAGAAAAATGGGGGGAGTTAGGAGTTCTAGCTCCTAATATTGTGCTGAGAATTTTGAGTTCTCTTTCCGAAACAGAGGAAAGGACATTTTCTTTATGTGGACGCAGCTTTAAGCGTCTCTATGATGGTCTCTGGATGTTAAGGGTAAAAAAGGATTTCCCAAAGTATCGGATGTCTGAAGGAAGGGATTACTCTCCTTGCATTGAATATTATTATTGTCAGAGGGCTTCGCGTATTCGCTGGCCTACGGAGTTTATGGGAGCTATTCCTTACCATGACAACTGGGGCAAACAAGGACCACCTATTTTAGAGATGTCTCTTGTAGACCAGATAGAGATGACTTTAAAAGCAAGGAAGATACAAAACACCTATATTTATATCTTTGAAAAAGAGCTGGGACCTCTCTTTTCTAAGTGTCAGGGAGTTTCTTCAGATGGCACTCCTTTTATGGCCTTTTATTGTAATGCGCGCTCTCTTGCTCTTCCCTTTGTTTGGAAACTGTATCCGAGTCATCAGGAAGGTGTGATTTGTTCAGATGTGTGGATGGTAGACGAAGATTGTGATCAGATAGAGGGATACCCCTTCTCTCACCTAGCCCAAGAGATATTCAAGCTCGCCCATCAGCAGATTGATTTGAAGAACCAAGATCAAGTGCAAGAGATCAGAAATCGCATCAAGAGCATTGTGCTTGATGAGGAGCACGAATTTATAGAATTGGTCAGGCCGTCAAAAAGGGTATCCTTTAGTAGCCTTTAAAATTTCTCAAAATAGCAGCTGCAACAGCAACAGCTGACAAGTTACAAGTTCTTTTGGGTATAGTCTAGTCGAAACTTTCTAATTGATAAATATTTAAGGAAATCATAAACTGTTCGCATGAACTGCACTCAAAATCCATGCGGTGTAGGGTTGGACCCTGTTGGCTACCTTCCTGCGGAGGTTAGCCTGAACATTTTTTCTTATCTAAGTGCGAATGAACTTGGAAGAAGCTGTCTAGTCAGCAGACAATGGCGCACATTAGCATCTACATCAAGCCTATGGAATGCTCTCGATTTAAGAAAGCTATTTCCCTCACTAAACGTTTTTAATGAATTAGATTGGGAAGCCCATGTCGACCTATCTTCCCTAGGACTAAGCATAGCAGATGCTCCTCCATCTGATAAGCGCAAAGAGATTCCGGTCTTAAAAAGACTTCTTTCTTCTCTATCTATAGAAGGAAATTTAGGAGTCACGCTTTTGACAATTCCCAAAGGTCTTATGTTTGATAAACTTGTAAAACTAGCAGGATCGCCAAAGTTTGGGCATGCGACAAACTTTAAACCTATTCGGAATCCTACCGAGATGGTGTTTGAAGATATCATTATTTCGGTTGATAAAACTTATAGAATAGTGATTACAAACAATGTTCTTTCAGAAAGTCAAAGTTTATCCGTCAGAGCTCAAGAAAATCTTGTGCACACATCTGGGTGTGAGATGCCGAGTATATTAGAGGCGGCCACACTTCTCGTTGTAACATACATGAGTTCTCAGCAGCGCCTATATAACGATCTATTTGCATACTGCTCAGAGCAATTTTGCGGTTTTCAATCGGTTGTTGGGGGCTTTGACTCCGATGGCATCGGTGTCGCTTACGACAACCTCGGCTTTGAGTGCGAACTCTTTGGCGTCGCTGGCGTCCTGCGGAAGCTCTAAGGCCGTTATACACAAGTGAACTGAAAAACCGCCTTTTCAGCTCATTTGGGTATAGTCTATTAAGAGGTCTATTTTTTACAGGTGATTAGGGTCGCGATCCCTCCTGTCAAAGATTTGCAAGAAAGAGTGACAAAACCTTGTTTTTCTAAGAGGCTAATAAGATCTTTTGGCAAGATGAAGGCAGGAATACTTTTAGCGAGGTACTCGTAAGCCTGTTGATCTTTTGCCACCCACTTGCCAAGTAGGGGAAGAAGCGTTTTGAGATAAAGAGTGTGCCCCAAACGCAAAAAAGCAGAAGCAGGCTGAGTGAGCTCTAAAATGCTCACAATGCCCCCAGGTTTTAAGATGCGGTAGACTTCCTGAAAGCACCTTTGAGGTCTGCTCACATTACGAACGCCATAAGCAATCGATACCCCATTGACAAAGCCGTCTGGTAGAGGGATATTCTCAGCATCACCTACAAGAGTGAAGAAGCGCTCATGGAGGGATTTTCCCTTATCATGCGCTTTTTGCAGCATTTCTGGGCAAAAATCAATCAGAGTAGCATGCGTTTGAGGCTCTTTTTTTAAAAAAGCAAAGGCGATATCTCCCGTTCCTGCACAGAGATCAAGAAGGCTTGTGACTCCATGGGCAGACAAGCTTTTTACAAGCGCCCTATTCCATCCCTTGTAAAGACCAAAAGAGAGAACAGCATTTGCTCTATCATAATCATCAGCAATGCGCCCAAATAGCGTGCGGATACTCTCCGGAGAGGATTTGTCATACATACGCAGGCTCCTTACGTAAGGCATTAAAAAGGGCAAGTCCTTCTAGCTCTTTTTCTCCCAGATGGTAGGTACATCCGGAAAGATACTTTTCTATCAGTGAGGAAGAAAGGGAAACATGAGTGTGTGCCAGGCTTAACATCTGTTGCGGATGCTGCTTTGACCAGTTGAGAGCAGCTTGGAGGATTTCTTGGAATTTGTCAGCTTTCTCTAACTGTTTGGGCTGGATCGCAAACACGCAAAAAACAAAAGGAAGGCGTGTATAGTGAGCCCACGCCTCTGCAAGATCTACGGTGAGATAACCAGGGATGATCTGATTTTTAAGAGCTTTATCTCCGATGAGCAGAAAGGCATTGTGACTTTTTTCTTCCCCCTTTTTTAAAGGAATAAAAGAAGGGGAGATGTTCCAGAAATGGTGGCAAAGCACCTTCAAAAGAGCAGCCGCCGTGGCGCTTTCAGAGGTGATTGCAATAGGAGCTGATAAATGAGTAGGCTCTTGTTTTGTATAAAGATTGACAGACAAAATCTTTTTATGCGCTGCAATCCCATATCCAGGGAGTATCGGATAATCCCTTTTAAGGTGTTCTATAGAGCTGATTTGACTGATATCCAGCTCTTCTTGAGAAAATTTTTGATTGAGGGTGGTGGGCACATCAAAGGTGAGCTCATCGTCTGATAAGAGGGCTTTAGAACGAAAAGCTGCGGTAAATGGATAGGAGTTGAGATAGCTGAGAAAGCCAATTCTCATCACGTCTGACCAGTATGTGTCAAGCGTGGGGTTCTTCCCATTTGGGTGATGAGCTGTGTCATCATCTGCTGATCCATTTTCACTTGGATGCCGCCTGCCATGGTGATGATCTTCTCCTCTAAATTTGTAGAGGAAAGATCATTTCCACCCCATTTTAACATCTCTAAAGCATTCTCTATCCCTATGTAGTTCCAGAGCACCTTTAGATGGGGAATATTATCGAGCATGAGCCTTGAAACGCCGTAGATAAGCTCTAGCTTTTTTTCTTGGAGTCTATTTTTGCGTTTGCCCAAGGCGTTATTTTCTTCGCCGAATTTGAGAGGAATAAAGCTTTTAAAGCCTCTTGTTTGATCTTGGACATTACGTACAGCCATCAGGTGGGTGACGATATCCTCGTAACTCTCAATATGTCCAAAAAGCATCGTGATATTGGAAGAGAGGCCAAGCTGATGGGCAATCTTATGGATCTCTAAATATCTCTCTGAGGAGATCTTCCCAGGAGCGATTTTTTTGCGGATTTCTTCTACAAGAATCTCCGCACCCCCTCCAGGTAGTGAGTTAAGACCCCAGGAGATCATCTTCTCAAACACCTCTTCGACTGTGAGCCCATGCATTTTTGCAAGAAAGTCATACTCAACAGGGGTGAGTGCCTTGATATGCAGCTCGGGATCGATCTTTTTAATGCGCGTGAAGACCTCTTGATAATAGTCGAGGTTGCAATCCCTCCAGAGGCCTCCTACGATATGAATTTCAGTGAGGCCTTGAGGGTAGTGGTGCAGAATTTTCTCTTCGATTTGAGCTGGCGTGAGAAACCACGCCTTTTCCCATCCTGGTTTTGCGTAGAAAGAGCAGAAAGGGCAGTTCAACTCACAGAGATTAGTGGGATGGATGTAAAGAGTAGAGGCAAAGTGGACAACTTCTCCTGCCTTCTGCTGTCTCACCTGATCCGCAAGGAGTTGGATCGCTTTTAACTCACCGGGCTCTCTTGTTTTAAAAAGAACGAGCCCCTCCTCTTTGGTAAGCCTTTCTCCTTGCAAAACCTTTTCGCAAATGCCCTCTAAAAAGGGTGTGGGCATCATTTCGGCGAGAGTGAATGTGGCTGTCATTCCTCCTTTTCCTCCTCTTTTTGCTTGCAGCTTAAGTCAGGACCACAAAGAGAACAAGAAGATTTTTTTTTAGAGTCTTTAGAGGGAGGAGCCATTTTGCAACCGCCTCTGCGCAGGCGACTTTTCCCTGTTAAAAGCTTGCTAATAGAGAGGCATACCATCGCAATCACCAAGAGGATGACAGCTGCGATGATTGTCAGAACGATAATCACCATGACTAGCTCTTTTTCGTTTTAACAGACTCTGCATAATCTATCCAGATAGGGGAGCTCCAAGCAATATGGTCATCTACTTGAGTCACCCTTAGGTAGTAGTAGACAAAAGGCACTTTATCTGTGATAGCGATGAGGGCAGAGGAAATATTTTCCATATCATCATAGTAATAATCGCAATGGTATTCATTGGGTGTGAATGTCTTGATCACCTTTCCATTTCTGAGGATCTCAATTGTTTTTAATTTAGCAGTTCCTGCGACATATCCAGAGAGGTGCCGATTGATGACAAGGCCTGGTTTTTGAGCGGTAGAAAGCTCGCTTCCCATGGGAGCTCCTGCCACATGGAAGCCGACAATGATTCTGGCGCCTGTTGTAGCGTAACAGGATCTTTTTTGAATGGCTTGTAACACAGAATCCCTATTGTATTTCTCACAGATGATAGCAGTCAATCCTGGAGAGTATTGCATCTGGTCGCTCTCAAAAAAGTCTCCATAAATGCCTCTATCATCAAGGCCACCTGCGACAAACCCGAATCTGCATCCTTTCTTGAGGGCGAGTTGAATCGAACCTTTTGGATCTTCTTCAATCCCTCCTGTGATGGGTCTCACATTGCCTTCTGCTTGCGTGCATTCCGAAGAGCCCCAAGCGTTATAAAGCTCCACCACGCGCTCATATTCAGGGTTGAATTCTTGGAAGTCAAAAGTAAATCCTTGTCCCATGGTAAAAGTGGGGATAGCGAGGAGTTCTTTAGCGGGTAGGCCCTTATAAAGCTTTTGCAACGAAGAGGACTTAGGGTCTTTTTGATGCAAAAGGGGTTTGTTATCTTTATAATAAAGAAACTGGCGCACACCCTCCGTGGCAGGCTCTCCTTGATATTGAAAGCCCAAGATGGTGAGGAATCTGTCTTCTTCGTTGAAATCTTGAATATTTTGAGAGAGGAGTTTCCAGATTTCAGGAGATGTTTCTTCAGGTGGTTCAAAGCAGGAGGTGGCAAAGACGTTGACGGCTTGCTCATCGCGGAAATGCCGAAGGCAGCTCTCGATATTTTCTGTGGAGTCGACTCGCTCAGATTCTCCATGGAGAAGGCCCCACAGAAGTATTTTATCGCCTTCTTGAAAGCACTTAATAGGCCCTGAAAAGAATACTTCGTTTGTGCTTGTGTTGCACAGTTGGATGCGATAAATGCCGGGTTCATTGAAATAGAGGTTGGGGAGGATCACAAAACCTGTTTCGGGAACAAAGAGCTTCCAGTTGAGATTTTCGCGTAGATGTTCATAGGAAAGCTCAATGAGCGTCCCTTCAGGGGCGTGGTTTGTCAAATTACCATATTCATCTTCGAAACGGACCGTGATATCAAAGCGTTTGTTTTTAGTGACAAAAGAGGGTGAGAGGATTCTGATAGTCTTGAGGACATTGCCGCGTATGTCCATATGAAACACTTCAGGTTCTTCGTAGTTGCCTTTGCCTTTAGGATCGATGTAGAGAAGAAAAGAACGCCTGCGTTGAAGGGTGAGTTGAGCAGATGTGCCTGCTTGAACCTCACTTTCTTTATTTTTTGTCTTCGGGGGAGCTCCCATGATAATGGTGAGGACGCCTCCGACCTTTAAAGGGGCTTGTAGAGTAAACTCGTACTGAGGCACAAAAGTGTCTGGAGAGGAGATCTCTTTGGCTGGTAGAATCTCATCTTTGCCAATCAGGCCATAGATGACATTGCTTTTTTCTGTGAGAGAGTTCGAGGGAACTTCCCAATCAATATCTCGTCCATGGCTTTGAATATCAAACTTTAGCTTCGTTCCCTTGGGGAGTAAAACAGAAGTTGTATAGTGGAATTTCCAAGTGGCGACCTGACCAGCTCTAGCAACTGGAGGTTCGCAATAACAGATAGAACGGCGCATAGGGTCACAAGGGTAAAGACAAATTTAAAGCGCCATCATACAAAGGGGGGCTGTTTTTCTCAAGCTCTCAGAAGAGTTAAATGTAAGTTTTGCGGTCGACCAAAGAGCTCCCAGGAACGTGAAAGTAATTCTTTTTTAGAGCTGTTTCAAAAGTAGGCTCTTCTTTCGTATAGACGATTTTGACATCCATATTTTTGCTGATTTGAGAGAAATTTTCTACTGAAGCTCCTATTTGTTTTAGATCTTCGTTTTTTCCTGAGAGGATGAGTTTAGCTTTAAAATACGAGTGATCTTCTTCTGGATTCTCCATGGACAGCATTTTAAAAAGAACTTCTTTTTCTAGTCTAAAGGTCCCTTTTTTGAATGTGATATCCGTTGCACTTTTGAGCGACTGGAGGGCATAATCAGAGACCACTACTTCAGAGTCAGGCGCATTTTTAGGATAGATTTTCTTGTGCTTCCCGATCTCTTTTAGAGCAGTTGCGAAAGTGGCTTGTGACATTAAGTGCGCGATCGGGAGGGCAAGTAAAAGGGAATTTTCAATAGGTGACTTGGTTGCAGAGGAAGCAGTTCCAAGAATCGCTTCAAAAACCTTGGCAGGGCCCGAGGAGAGTTCGACAGGTTTTCCATTGATGTTCAGCTTGCCCAAACGCTCTAAGTCGACGGCAGCATCTTTCCATAGGGCTAGCTCCCCTCCCAAAATGGAAGAAGGTAGGCCTATAACAGAATAGGTCGGAAGGTTTTCAGGGTTAACCACACTAAAGAAAGGCTCTTTAGGAGGAAGAATAGTTCCGCTGCCTCTATTAATATCTGCTGGATTAGTTGTCATAATAGAACCATTATAACACATTTTTTTAAAAAAATCCATTGATTTTAACAATAATTTTTTATTAAAATGATTAAAAATAGTTATTAAGGAAACTGCATGACGATTGAAAGTCTTCCAGATGAGGTTTTATTTCTAGTGACGCGCGAAGTATTAAGGGATAAACAATGGACCAGGATTGCAGGCTCTTATATGGCCGTTTCTAGAAGATTGCGCAATAGTGCCATAGAATGTTTAGAAAGAGTGATTTATCCACAGTTAAAAGCTCTTTCGTGGGCAGTATTGGACTCATCACTCCCTCTCCATTTACAGTGCAGGTCTTATCGAAAAAAAGAGCCTGAGAGGAGAATTCCCAGTCAGCTGGGGTGGGAAAAGCCCATCCATAGGTCCACGAGGCTCGCTCTCCTTCATTTAAGCTCTGGTGGAACGAAATATGAAGCGAACTTTAATAAGTTGATAAAAGACCTTGAGTGGGACTATCCTTTTGCAGATGAGCCTAGTTCAGAAGGATTGACAGCTCTTGTGCTCGTTTTTTCTCGGTTGCCTCAAGTTTTGCCTCAGCTTTCAGTAGCTGGTAAGTTAGTAGAACTAGTGACAATGTTGCTTGCTGCTAAGGCAGATCCGAATCGCTATTATAGGAGAAGTGGTCTTTTGCCTCTTCGTGAGCTTGCTAAAGTAGAGCCTCATGATGCGGCAGAAATTACGCTTGTGAAGACGCTGGCGAGACTTCTCATATCAGCAGGAGCAGATCCTTATTTTAGACCTCCAAACCCTCCCAAGGATTACTTATCCCCCTATGCATTGGCTAAGAGGTGCGCTCCTATTCTTTTTAAAGAGCTTGAATCGCTTGGTTTTGGTTGTCAAACACCTTAAAATAGGTGAGAAAACCTGTGATATAGAAGATATTCTCGATGGGTTTGGGAACAGAGGCGAGAAAGATGTGCCCCTGTTTTTTTTCGAGTGCTTTATGACAATGCACCAGCACTCTGATGCCAGCACTGGAGATGTAGTCGAGGGAGGAGAGATCGAGAATGATGTCATTGACGCCTTGTTCAATGGCACTTAAGATTTCTTTTTCAACCTCTGGGGAAGTGGTGCTATCCAGCTTCTCTGAGAGGTAAAAGACGGTAGCTTTCCCTTTTTTTTCTTGAGAGATTTTCATAAGGCTCACCTTTGGATAAGAGATATCCTTCATGAAGGAAGTTTCGTTGCTTGTCAAGAAGAAATAGCGGCCTAGGGCTCGGTCAAGGTTTAAAGTGAGACGTTTTGCAGGATTTTGCAGTTTTGTATTGCAGGATTTTGCAGGATTTTGCAGGATTATTAGAAAAGTACCTTCAGGTAAAAGTGGATTTTGAAAATTTATTGAAACAACCCGAGTCAAAAACCTTAGAGTTTAAGAGAGATCTGTCTTCTATAGAATCCGTTCTTAAAACGATCATTGCCTTTGCTAATACGGCAGGAGGCATCCTTATTATTGGAAGAAATCAGGAAGGCGAATTAATTGGGGTGGAGGATATTTTTAAAACCGAGGAAAGGTTGGCTAATGTGATTGCTGATAGCATACATCCTCCTCTTCTACCTGAAATTGAGATTGCTACTATAGAAAGCAAGGATCTTCTTGTTGTGAAAGTCGCTCACTGGACAGGTCCTTTTTATCTTAAGAAACTGGGAAAACCTAATGGTATCTATATTCGACTAGGCTCTACAAGTCGTCCCGCAGGACCAGAACTTCTTGCTGAAATGCAACGCGCTGTTTTACGCGCTTCTTTTGATGAAGAGCCTTTGCTAGAGTTATCTGCTGATAGTTTAGAATTAGAGAAGGGAAAAGAGCTCTTTCGACGGCAAGGGAAGGACTTTGATATTAAAAAATTGCAAACATTAGGCGCTCTGGTACCCTCTTCAAAGGGATTGGTTCCATCGATTGGAGGACTTATTTTATTTGGTAAGCAAGAAGTCAGGCAGCGATTTCTACCAGATGCAAGAATAAGTTGTGCGCGTTTTAGAGGCAATGATAAGACGGAAATCGTTGACCGTTATGAGGTAGAAGGAACTGTTCTGGACGCGGTGGATATTGTCCCGAAGTTTATTACTCGCAACACTCGCTTATCTGCTGAAATTCAAAATATGCGCAGACAAGATATTTCAGAATACCCCCCAGTAGCCATCAGGGAGGTGTTGATAAATGCTCTTGCCCATTGCGACTACTCTATTACAGGTTCTCATATTCAGATCGCGATCTTTAATGATCGATTAGAAATTCAGAATCCCGGCATGCTTCCATTTGGTTTTACATTGGATGATTTAAAAGCGGGTGTCAGTCGTGTACGGAATCGAGTGATTGCTCGTGTTTTTAGTGCATTAAATCTCATGGAAGAATGGGGGAGTGGCTATAAGAGAATTATCGAAGCTTGCCGGGTATTGGGATATCCTGAACCCGAATGGCTTGAACTAGGAACTTCGTTTCGTGTGATTTTCTATCCGCATGCAAAAACAACTTTAAATGTGCAGGAGCTAAAAAGTGTATCTGCAGAGGTTTTATTGCCAAGGCAGGCGGCCATTTTAAATATCCTCGGGGTTGGAGAAAGCCTTCCTTTTCGGCAAATTATGGAAAAATTGCCGTTAAAGGTCTCAGAACGGACCCTACGCTATGATCTAACCCGCTTGCAAGAAGCGGGTTTTTTAATCTTAAAAGGGAAAGGCAGAACAACGGTCTGGTTACGTGTACGGTAATTCAGGCAGTTTAGAGGGGGGAGAGATCGAGAATGATGTCATTGACGCCTTGTTCAATGTATAGATCTATTTTGTTTGAGTTTTAACGCTAATCTTAATTAAAACTTAATATTACTGTGTTATAATCCTTTTAAAAAATCGGAGCGATCGATGTCTAACGAAATTAGAGAAACTTCTTCTTCTATACCTCGTTGTGGAGCTTATCCTCTAGACCATAAGACTCTCATTAAGGTAGGGGGCTTTGCTCTGGGTATGCTTCTTTTAAGCGCTGGGTTAGGGATTTTTCTAGGAAACAACCCGGGGATAATCGCCTATGCCATAGGGGGAGCAGGAGGATTAGCTGTCCTATCAGTTACTATTTGGAGTCTCATCGACGCCTGCAGGCAGCATTCGAGGCAGATAGCCGAGAGAGCAGAAACCTGTAAGAAAAAACTCCCCGCCACTCTAGAAGAGGGGGGTGTGCAAAAACCAAAAGAGCAATCTCCCAAAGCGACCCCTGAAAGAGAGGCTTTGAAGGAAAAGTTAAAAGAGATTAACGCAAAGATAGGGGAAAAAAGTGAGAAGATAAAAGCAATGGCGGATGCTTATGTTAGCATTTTTCATCCACTCCCTTTCAGTAAATATCCGCGGCAATATCCACTTATGGGGTATGGCTGTACTGTTTGTCATAAACCACTTAGAGAAGCAGATTTGTTTAAAGAAGAAGAAAGGAAAGATCTTTATGCCCATCTTTATTCCCCTGAAGGTTATTACCACAGGCTAGCGAGCAACCACGGTCAAGTGCTGAGCTATAAAGATGACGAGATTGTTGAGATTTTAACAACTAAAGACATTCATCTTGATGACTCTCCTTATTTTAAAGGTTTAACTCTTGATGGACGCTATATTATTCAACAAAATGGAATCCGCGGATGCGTGCCGGCAGCTGCTATTATGATCATCTCAGATCGTTTGGGGAGATTTATCGAGCCTGAACATGCCAACCTTGCGGATGATGATTGTATTAAACGGATCATAGCTGAACACAATCTTTCGGTAAGGCAGTCTACTGTCGGGGCTTTTGATGAGCTTCAGTCAGCGTTACAACAACACGGGCCTGCTTGTATTTCTGTAGTAACAGTTGGGGGACATGAAATTGTGATAGATGGTGTAACGGAAAAAGGCGTGCAGATTCGGGATCCTTACCACGGCTGGGCAGTTGTGGTTACTAAAGACGCCTTTTTAAAAAGCACCCCTTTCCCAATCTCTTTGATTCAGGCAGTTTAACCGCCTTTTCAATGCTTTTGGGTATAACCGAATTCAACGAGCTCTTCTTTCGAGCGCCTAGGCGTGATACGTACTTTCTGTACATTTCTATCGGAGACACTCAAAATCTCTAAGTCGAAGTTTTCATGGTGAATTTTAAGTCCTCGAGAAGGAATTGCCCCCACTTTGTGAAAGACATACCCACCAATCGTGTCATAATCACCTTCCCTCGGGATTTCAATGTGAAAGGTCGCCTCTGCATCTAAAATGCCCATGCGCGCATCCACGATCCAGCCATTTCCACCCGGTTGATGAATATAAAGCGTCTCTTCATCCACATCATATTCATCGGCGATATCACCCACAATCTGCTCTAGAATATCTTCGATGGTGACCACCCCTTCTGTACCCCCATATTCATCCACAACGATTGCCATATGCATCTGCTTGGCTTTAAGCTCTTGCAAAAGCACCGACACCTTTTTAGTTTCAGGAGTGTAGAACACCTTTTTGATAATAGGTTCAATGGGCTCATCTAATAGATCTTTCTCTTTATTGCCCTTCTCACAATCCATGTAGAGCTCAAGCACATCTTTAAACATCAGAACACCCACGATATTATCGATCGTATCCTTGTAGATGGGCACTCTACTATAGCCCTCTTCGATGAGCAGGTTTGCCGATTCGCGCACCGTGGCTGTGACGGGCAGGCTAAAGAGATTGATTCTGGGAACCATCACCTCCCGCACAATTCTATTTTTAAAGTGGAGCACCGAAGTGAGGAGCTTTTCATCACTTGGATTTAAAGTTCCATTGAGATCCACTGATTGCAAAATTTTTAAGATCGTTTCCTTGAGCTCCTCAATAGGATTGATTCCCGTATGGTCTCTTTCACTCCCTCTCATCGTCCAGTCAGAGCCCTTCACAAAAAGAAAGGAAAAGGGAAAAGAGAGGTAGAGAAAGAACGAAGCCATAGGAAGAGAAAAAGCAAGAGCACGCTCAGGATATCTAAAAGAGAAGGTGCGTGGGAAAAAATCGCCAATCAACAAGATCAGAAAGAGAAGAATCGCAGAAAAAACGATCCCATATTCAAGGGTAATCGCAGGATGCAGAAAAAGAAAGGCCATCCCTATTGCCGCATAACCCAATTGGGCCAGGTGCTGCCCGATGGTTGCCGAAAAGATCAAAAGCTCGAAAGAGTGCTTTTCATAGAGCCATTTATGAAAAGGAAAATAGAAAAAGCTATTGGGATATTTCTTGATAATGCCGTAGGCAAGGGTTTCCCCAAGCCGTGTGATAGTAAAGGCAAAGGTGGTGAGGAAAAAAGTCCATATCAGAAAAATAGCAGCAAGAAAAAGACACCAGTTCAACATATAGACCAGTATAAAAGGTCGCGGCTTTCCGGTAAAATTATTTATTTAGCAAAATACCAAGCGCGCAGATGGCCTCCATATGCCTTTTTTCTGCCCGCCTCATCTTCCTCACATCTGCTTTTTCTTGGTCATCATAGCCGAGAAGATGCAGAAGACCATGCACTAAATAAAGAGTGGTCTCTTGATAAACATCTGTTTTGTGGCTCTTCGCATATTCCCTAGCAATCTTTGGACAGATAAATACCTCACCGAGAACATGATAGACATCCTCTTCCTCTTGATCCATAGGAAAAGAGATGCAGTCTGTAGGCGACGGATCTTGAAAGTATTCTTCATGGAGAGCGCAGATTTTTCTTGCGGAGACGAAGTGAATAATCACCGCATCTGTCGCTCGTTTTTCAGCTGCAAGAAGATAGTGCACGATGGGACGTGCGGATAGCGTGGAAATAGCGACATCTCGCTGCTGATTGAAGACGCGAATGCGTGTCTTATGCATTAATGATAGGAGTCTTAGGAAGCCCCGTCACTTTCTTATTGTCTTTATTCCAACGACCCAATTTTTTCAAAACTTCGACTCTTTCAAAGCGCTTGAGAACATTTCTCTTCTTGCCACCTTGGATCGCTTTTCCGTAACTAGTATGTCTAGACATGATTTCTTATACCTTTTTCACTTTTGGAACAAATGCTGCCTCAGCAAGCGCGCTGCCTTCCAGGGCATTTGCATGGGGAACATATCCCAAAGAAAGATTATCCTTGCGAGGACCTGTCTTTACAGAAGGCTTTCTGTGTTTGCGAAAAGAGACTTGGCGTCTTTCGGCTTGTTTACTGATGCGTGTCATGAAACCCTCACCTTTTTAGCGGAGAGTATATTTTTTCCCTGAAAAAGCTGCAATTCAAATCATTTTTAAAAAAGTGGATTTTTAGTCTTGTCTTCCGAAATCACTCCGCAAGAAATAATATATTTTAAGGCGTCTTCGATCTTCATATCGATAAAGATCACCTCTTCCTTGCGGTACATCATGAGAAACCCTGAGGTGGGGTTAGGGGTTGTCGGGACAAAGACGCTGACAAGAGGGATATTGAGGCTCTTTTCACAAATAGGGGGAGCTCCGCTGCTGACAAGGCCGATGGCCCAGCCGCCAGCAGTTGGAAAAGGGACCATCACCACCTGCTTAAAGGATTTAGAGGAGGTTCCCAAAATGGTCTGGATGATCTGCTGCATCGCCTTGTAGATGCTCTTGACAAGAGGAATGCGGTGCATGACGTAGTCATAGATCGATAGAAAGGATTTAAAAAATAGCATGCGCGCAAAAGCGCCCAGAAGCACTGTGAAAAAGAAAAGAGCTATCAAAAGACCGATTTGCAAAAAGAAACGGATCACTCCCTCATGCTGCACAAACCAAGGAAAACCGCGTAAATAATCCTCTACAAACCAGACAAAGGGGTGCGTGATGAAGTTGATGATAAAAACAAGGATGGCAAGTGTGAGTGCAAGGGGTAGCAAGATCACAAGGCCTGTAACAAAGTACTTTCTCATCTCTTTTTTCTCGTTTTTTTGCGTTTGGAAGATTTTTTTGCTTGAGAGCGTGCAGAGTTTTCCAAGGCGAGTTTCCACTTCACCTCTTGTAAAATGAGATTGACGTGATGAAGGGATACTTGGAGGGTGTCTCCTGCATAGAAGGCTTCATGGTAATGAGATCCCTCCAAGCAGCGCTCCGATTTATCGAAAACGAAGAAATCATCGCCAATTTCTGAGATAGGGATAAATCCTTCTGTCAAAAACTCAATCACTTCAAAGACAATACCGAAAGGTTTTATCGCTGTGATGATGCCTTCGTAGATTTGATGAGGGTTGGACTTTTTAGCCATGTCCAGAAGACGCAATTTTTTTAATTGAAGAACGCTGTTTTCCGCTTTTGCAGAGAGGCGCTCCTTGTCAGAACATTCGAGGGCAATATCTTCCAAGTGATGTCCCATATCTCCATCTTTAAAAAGAGCTCTGTGCACAATGAGATCGATGTATCTACGGATAGGGCTTGTGAAGTGGGTGTAGTGAGAAAGTCCCAGGCCATAGTGGCCGATATTCTCTACGGAATACTGCGCGAGCTTCATGCGTTTAATAAAGGCCGTTGCGAGGAATTTTTCATAAGAAGTGCCTTTGGCATCGTCGAAAAGCCCCTGCAGCTCTTCTGCGGAGGGTTTTTCGGGAAGTTGGAAACCAAAAGAGTGGGCAAGCAGCGCAAAGTCTTTGATATTCTCTTCAGAGGGCGTGTCGTGGATGCGGTAGGCGAGGGGACTTTTTTCTTTAGAGAGGTGAGTCGCTACGATTTCATTGGCTTTTAACATGAACTCCTCAACGAGTTGATGCGTGATGTCGTAGTGCACCACCTGAAGTTTTTGGGGCACTCCGTTCTCATCAATCACAAGTTGAACATCGGGCAGAGAAAAATCGATACTCCCTCTCTCAGAGCGCTTTTGTTTGAAGAGCAGGGCAAGCTCCACCATCAAGAGCAGCGTTTTGTGATGCGCGCTTTTGCGCTTGCCATCCAAAACCTCTTTTGCCTCTTCATAACTAAAGCGTTTGCTACTGCGGATCACGCTTCTTGTGATGCGGTAGTTGAGGAGCGTGCCTTCCTGATCTAGCGTCATTAAAATGGAAGCTGTCAACCTATTCACATTTGGCTTTAGGCTGCAGAGGTGAGAGGAGAGCTCATGGGGGAGCATAGGGATGACATACCCAGGGAAATAGGTCGAATTACAGCGTCTTCTGGCCTCTTGGTCGAGGGCTGTGGAGACCTTTACATAGTGGGAGACGTCGGCGATGTGGACACCTAGGTGGTAATGGCCTTGAGAGTCTTTTGTCAGCGAGAGAGCGTCGTCAAAGTCTTTGGCAGTCTCAGGATCGATGGTGAAACATTCAAGTTTTCGAAGATCTTCCCGTCCAGATACCTCTTGGGAAGTGACCTGGGAGCCAAATGTGCGCACTTCTTCCAATACTTTGAGAGGAAATTCCTCTTCAAAGCCAAACTCTTCGACGGCTGCCTTGATGTCGCAAGAAGGATCGGAGATATGGCCAATATAGGCGCTCATCTCTCCGACGCTGTCTTGGTGAGACGGCTTCCAATCCACCTTAATCACCAAGCGATCGCCCACTTGCAGCTCTCTATCTTTGGGGGGTAGGATGTGCATCCTTTCAGAGGGCCCTAGAAGGGGAATGTAGGCAAAGCCTCCGCCCCCTTTGAGCTTTTCGATAATGGTTCCAGCAACGTGAGAGCGCCCTCTGCGCAGAATTGCCGTCACATGGCCTTCAGGCCCCTTTTCGGGCACAATAGGGGAAATGGCAACCTCGACAAGGTCTCCATCTACAGCTCCTAGCGTGAGGTGCTTGGGGATAAAAATATCGACAGGAAAGCGCTCTTTTTCGTCAGGCTGCAGAAAGCCAAAGCCCTTGGGATGCACGCGTAAGGTGCCCGTGGTGATTTGAGGGGAGAGCTTCGGGGGATCTTTTCTGAGAGGGGGCTTACCTCTTTTCATGGGGAAAAGGCTCATTAAATCTTAAACTTCCTAAGTATATAGAAACAAACGAAGCTGTAAAGAGGGAAATTTGCTATACTTTTTTTTCTATTTACAATAAATTAATTATTTATTTATTTTATATTAATATAGGCATGCTATAATATACTTTATAAAAAATAATATAGGGCTAGTTTTATGATGCCAACAAATTGGATCTTTCCAGGAGATGCTTGTCAAGGTTGCGGGAGGTATATAGGAGAGTTTGTACAGAAACGGAATAAGACGACGCTCTTAGTCTGTGGGATTCTTGCAGCTCTTATTGGGACTCTTCTGCTGGCAGCTGGTTTGATAGGAGGGATGCATGTTGCGTCCTTAATTGCTGGAATCCTATCGCTTGGGATAGGAATCAGTTTTGTTGTCTATGCATTATGGAGAAAACAGCAAGAAGAACTCACGGCAGCTGCACGAGACAGCTTAGAAAAGGCAGGAGTTAGAGGGGAGCAGTTTCAACAAGGTCATCAACAGCAAGTTCAACAAAAAAAAGAAATTCAAAACAGTAGACGGGTTTTAGAGAGCCTGGGAACCACAGAGGGGGGAAAATGAGTGATCCATCTATCAGTAAACCAGGTTATCATCGAATGATCATAGGAGCTCTTTTACCTTCTGTTGATAAACAGGTAAAAGCGTCACAGAAAGCATTTAATGAGAAGGATCAGAAAACTCACCGCGCTTTAGTTATTGCTTCTGTTGTACTCGCTGCTTTTGCAATCATTAGCATGGGAATGGGTGCTTATTTGATGGCGCACCAAGGGATTAATGCCCTTGTCACGTTTATTCCTGGGGCGGGGCTTGGTGCACTGGGGGCTGCGCTTGCTGTTGGTATGGTTGTGAACATCTATAAAACAGACAAATATCGTCAGACTGAACAACGAGAGCATAAGCAAGAATTACAGGCAGAAGTGCCTCTTGAGACGTATTTAGGGGCAATAGCGCAGGATAACGTGTCGCAAGAAGCTCTCTTTCACTTGAAAGGCGAAGAGTTAGCCGAGCTTGTCGCTTATTTTCAAAAAAAGCAAGGTCTTGATGAAAAAGAACAGAAGTGGTTAGTGGCTACATTGAATGTGTATGTCAATAGAGCAGCGACTCTATCGGTAATAAGTGCGCTTTTTTCTAAGTTGTCTGAAGAGAATAAGAAGTTTGTAGAGCAGTCAGTTTTGAGAGGAGCAGCTGTAGAGGCGGATCTTTGGGTAGAAGCTTTAATAGCGGATCCTGTTATTTCTGATGCCCTAGTTGATCGTTTTGTAGAGATTTGCATGAAATCTGGCAAAAAGGGTGCCGAAGCTATCAAACGTTCTATGAGTCAGAAGCGAGTTCTTGACTCTATGCTCAAGAATCAAGAGGCGAAGAAGCAATTCACAGATGATCTTTTAGCTTTATTACGCGATCCAGCAACGGATCTAAAGGGGATTAATAGCGCTGATTTAATGAGCGAACTTCTCGATCTTGCTATTGAGAAGAAGGCGTTGGAGGGCACTAAAGGGGCATTGCTGGCAATAAGTACGCAGGCTCTAAATCCTGGCTTTAAGCTCTCAGAAAGACAGCTTCTTTTTATTGAAAAAGTGCTTGAAAAAGCAGAGTTAATGCAAGATGCAGAGGTAAAAGAGCGATTTAAATCGCTCCTCAAACACCTCTCAGTAGACCAAATCAAGAAATATTTGACATATCTAACTGTTCCAGAGAGAGTTGAGCTGGAGATGACCAGAAAACTTTTAGATAGTCTCACTTTGGAAGATAAAATTGCAGTAGTAGAAGATGTAAAAAAGCGAAGCTCGCGGGAGCATGCAGAAATTTTGATCAAAGAGCCGGGTATTCCAGATAGCTTGGTGAGCGATCTTCTCGGAGTCCTGTCTGTAGAGCGGGTACAACACCTTTTGAGTGCGATGAGTGCTGAGCAAGCTCTATCTGATTACGACCTTTTGATCATCAACGCTGTTTTCCGCAATAGCGAGGTTTTAGGAAAGGTTCAAGCGGAAGTGAAAAAGCTTCTTGGAGGGCTGTTTGACAAGCAGCTGTTATCGTCGGAAATGGTCAAAAAATATGTATCACGCCTCTCTATCGAAGAGAAGAATGGTTTAATTAACAAATTGTTTAAAAAGCAGATGAACCAGAAGGTGACAGGTCCCGCAAGAAGCGATAGCAACCCATTGGATATACGAGGAAGTCAAGAGGGAGTTCCAGGTGAGCCTGCAGAAGTTGAGAGACCCTCTCAAGAAGATTTGAAAATCCTTTCTTATGAAGAGAAGTGGATGGCGTTTTTAATGAAAGATGATACAACCGATTCCGATCAACTCGAAGTTTGGTTGACTTGTTTTACAGAAGTTGGGTTGCAGAGGTACTTGGAAATTATCGCAGCACAACAGACGCATACTCGTCGAGATAAGGAGATTTTTAAAACAATCTGTAGTTTTAATCCTAACTTATTAACCCAGATAAAGGAAGACTCTGTGATGCGTCAATATTTCTCTCTACTAACAGATGAGGGAAAGAACGTATTTTTAGAGCGGCTAGACGCTGGTGTCGCAGCAAAAACGTTGTCCGACGGGGATAAGATGTTGATGAGAATAGTGGTAGACGATCCTTTGGCTGACTCCTATAAAGTGCGGTTTACGGCTTATCTCATGGGCGCAAGGATGGAGTATGCTGTTCAAAGCGCTGGAGAAGGCATAAGAACCGCAATTGAAGAATTTCGTCAGACTGATATAAGGGGTACTGTTGACAGGCTTCGTAATTCTGGTACAGAAAGGCTCCGTTCACTATTCAAGAACAAGAACTAGCCACTTTTTCCCTTCTAGCGAAAGCGTTTCCCTGGTATCCTCTACATCCTTCGGATGTAGAGGATCTTTTTTGTGAAATATCACCCTGAGCAGATTGAGAAGAAGTGGCAAGCCTACTGGAAGCAGCATAAAACCTTCAAAACCACTGAAAACGCCCACCAAAAGAAATACTATGTCCTAGACATGTTTCCCTACCCCTCGGGAGCTGGCCTTCACGTCGGGCACCTGCTCGGCTACACCGCCACAGATATCATCGCTAGGATCAAGCGCCATCAAGGCTACAACGTGCTCCATCCCATGGGCTGGGATAGCTTTGGCCTCCCCGCAGAGCAGTACGCTGTGCGCACCGGCACCCATCCTGCCATAACCACAAAGGCTAATATTCAAAATTTTAAGCGCCAGCTCGAGGCGGTTGGTTACTCCTATGATTGGGATCGCGCATTTGCCACAAGTGACCCCAAATACTACAAGTGGACGCAATGGATTTTCACAAAACTCTACGAAAGGGGTCTTGCTTACCAAGCAGACTTAATGGTCAACTACTGCCCCGCTTTGGGAACGGTTCTTGCCAATGAAGAAATTGAGTCTGGTAAATCCAAAGAAGGCGGCTATCCCATTGAGCGCAGACCGCTGCGTCAGTGGGTTTTGAAGATCACAGCTTACGCTGACCGCCTGCTCGAAGATTTGAAAGAGGTCGACTGGCCAGAGGGTTTGAAAAAGCTCCAGACCAACTGGATTGGCAGGAGCGAAGGAGCCTCCCTCTCTTTTTCTATCGAAAATGGTTTAGGAGAGATCACCGTCTTCACAACTAGGCCTGACACGCTTTTTGGAGTGACTTATCTCGTTTTAGCGCCAGAGCATCCTCTTCTTGAGACAATAGTTCCTCCTGCCTTTGAAAGCCAGGTGCGCGCCTATCAGAAGAGTGTGAGCGCCAAGAGCGAGTTTGAGAGAAGTGAGATCGCCAAGACAAAGAGCGGCGTTTTCACCGGCGCCTACGCCCTTCATCCGATCACTTTGGAAAAAATCCCGATATGGACAGCAGATTATGTCCTCATGGGCTATGGGACGGGGTCTGTGATGGCAGTGCCTGCGCATGATGAGCGCGATTTTGCCTTCGCCTCTCAATTTAACCTCAAAATAGCCCCCGTAGTGGCTCCTCAAGAGGATCAGGAGACAAAGTGCTGGTCTGGGAAAGGCATTTGCATCCACAGCCACTCTCCAGAACTCTCCCTAGATGGGCTGAGTACTGAAGAGGCCAAGAGAGTCGTGATTGACTTTCTAGAGAAGAAAGGCATAGGAAAAGGCAGCGTCCATTACAAGTTGCGCGACTGGCTCTTTTCCCGCCAGCGCTACTGGGGAGAGCCCTTTCCTCTGTTGCACCTTCCTGATGGGTCGATACGGGCTCTTGAATTGGATGAGCTTCCCTTGGTTCCTCCTGAAATCAGCGATTATAAGCCCAGCTCCACAGGCGAAAGCCCTCTTGCCAAGGTGCGCGAGTGGGTGGAGGTCTTTGACGCCAAAACAGGCATGAAAGCCCTGCGAGAGACCAATACCATGCCACAATGGGCGGGCTCCTGCTGGTACTATTTAAGATTTTGTGACCCTCAGAATGATGTGCAAGCTTGGGATGAGAAGAAAGAGGCTTACTGGATGCCCGTAGACCTCTATGTCGGCGGTGCTGAGCATGCTGTGCTGCATCTTCTCTATGCGCGCTTTTGGCATAAAGTGCTTTTTGATTGCGGCCTTGTCTCGACAAAAGAGCCTTTTCAGAGGCTCTGCAACCAAGGCATTCTCACGGCGCGTTCTTTTCAAAAAGAAGGAGGAGGGTACGTAGCTCCTGAAGAGGCCGTAGAGAAAGGTGGGGAGTGGATCCACGCTAAAACGCAAGAGAAGTTGCGCAGCCAGATGGAAAAAATGTCCAAATCCAAACTCAATGGAGTCTCTCCTGACGAGATCATCGAAGAATTTGGAGCCGACTCGATGAGGCTCTACTCGATGTTTATGGGCCCTATTGAAAAAGAGAAGATCTGGAATACAGATGGTGTCAACGGCTGTCACCGCTTTCTCCAGCGCTTTTATGAGATGACCGTTTCAGAAAAAGTCTCTGATCAAGAAAGTGAAGAAGCGCTACGCCTTCTCCATCTGCTGATCAAAGGGGTCTCTGATGATGTGGAGAAGATGCTTTTCAATACAGCCGTGGCTAAAATGATGGAGTTTGTCAATGACTTCAACAGGCTCACACACTATCCCAAAGCCGTTTTGAAAGAGGCCACCATTCTTCTCTCTCCTTTTGCGCCCCATCTTGCAGAGGAGATTTGGGAAAGTTTAGGTGAAAAAGAGACGATTGCTTATGCCCCTTGGCCAAAAGCGGACCCCAAATACCTCGAGCAGGCAGTTGTCACCTATGTGATTCAGGTCAACGGCAAGCTGAGAGGGCGTTTTGAGCTGCCAAAAGATCAAGCGGAAGAGGCGATCATTGCACTTGCCAAAGAAAATCCTGGGATCTCAAAACACCTTCAGGGTGTGGTTCAGAAGGTGATTTTTGTTCCCAATAAACTTTTAAATTTCGTTTTGGAATGAGACTACTCTACAAGATAGCCACCTACCTGATTGTTTTGGGCTCTCTTTGTAAAAAGCGTTCCAGGCACCATTTTCGACAGCGTTTGGGTAAGGATTTGCCTGATATCGACAAAAAAGGGCGCCGTCTCATCTGGATCCACGCCGTTTCTTTTGGAGAGACAAAAGCAATTGTGCCCCTTGTGCGCAAGTTGAAAGCTCAAAAAGAGGCTCCCTTGATTCTTTTTTCCAGTGGAACTGCCACGGCGTATGCAGAGGCTAAAAGAATCATGCCTGAGTGCGATGTGCACCTTCCGATGCCTTTTGATATCAGCTGGGTGATTAGGCCTTTTGTCAAGCGTGTGCGCCCTGACCTTGTGGTGATTGTCGAGACGGATCTCTGGTGGCATTTTCAAAGTGCTGCCAAGAAAGTGGGTAGTTCCATAGTGGTAGTCAATGGAAAGCTTTCGGAGCGCTCTTTTATGCGGTATGAGCGCCTGCCAAAACTCGCTTCTTTGATGTTTTCTTCGATCGATCTCTTCTGCGTGCAGGGAAAACTTTATGCGGAGCGCTTGGTGCAGCTCAACCTACCCAAAGAAAAGATCGTCGTGACGGGGAATATCAAGCTTGATGGCCTTGCAGAAGAGGGTATCTCACAAGAGTGGAGAGAAAAGCTTGGAGTTAATGAAGGAGATCTTGTCTTCACGTGTGGCTCCACACATGATCCTGAGGAGAAAATCTTGCTTGATGCCCTTAAAAAGGTGTGGGAGCGCTTTCCTCGCTTAAAAGTACTTCTCGTGCCACGGCATCCTGAGCGCTTTGATGAGGTGGCGGCCCTTTTAGAGAAGGAGAAGATCTCCTTTGGGAGATGGAGTGAAAGGGCTTCTTTGCGAGATAAAAGAGTTCTTCTTATCGATGCAATGGGGCAGCTGCGTAAATGCTACCAAGTGTCGACGGTGACCTTTGTGGGGGGGAGTTTGACAGATAAAGTGGGCGGACACAATATTTTAGAGCCTGCCTATGCGGGAGTCCCGGTGCTTTATGGGCCTTATATGTATTCTCAGCCTAATCTTCTCGATTTGATGAGAAGCTATGAGGCGGGCATTGAGGTATCGCAGGAGAATCTCGTATTTTATTTAGAAGAGCTTTTAGAGAATCCTTCCAAACGTCAGGAGATGGGTAAAAGGGGGCTACGACTTGTGGAGGAGTCTAAGGGATCGACAGAGGCCACGTATAAAGCGCTCGCTGCTTTCTTTCCCCTTGCATAAAAGTGGTTGTTCGCCTAGACTTGTGCCCATTATCGCGGGATGGAGCAGTGGTTAGCTCGTTGGGCTCATAACCCAAAGGCCGGAGGTTCGAATCCTTCTCCCGCTATTTCTTCTGATCCTCGGGAAATTGATGGCGGCATAGCTCAGTTGGTTAGAGCAACGGAATCATAATCCGTGGGTCGTTGGTTCAAGTCCGACTGCCGCTATTACCTTCAACCTACCCACCTGTCCAATTTGCCAAAATTCCGCTTTTTCAGCTCACTTGTGTATACGCAGAAAACAGACTTTTTCAATCTTTTTTGATATAATATTATTATAATTTAATGATATCTTAATAAAAATCTGTTATAATCACTTATTTAAATAAACCGTTGTGTTGGTAGGCTTTTGGACCATCACACTACTCAACTTTCTCGGCGTGAAAACTTCTGCATGGGTGAGCACCTTGTGCGTCCTCATAGGAACGGTGCTTCCTGGACTTCTTCTTATTATTTTGGGAGGCCATTGGGTCTTCACAGGAAAAGCTCTCGCTATTCCCTTGACACTTGCCAATGTGATGCCAGACTTGAGCTACCCTTCCAACCTTGTCTTTCTATCTGGGATCTTCTTAGCACTCAGCGGCCTGGAAGCCAATGCTAACCTTGCAAGAGAGGTCAAAAATCCTCAAAAGAACTATCCCAAAGCGATCTTGATTGCAGTGGTGATGACGCTTTTCTTGCTTATTTTAGGCTCCATTGTAGTGGCTCTTGTAACTCCCAAAAGTGATATCCGCCTCGTTTCAGGACTTCTCGACACTTTTAACTCTCTCTTTACAGCCTACCGCATCTGGTGGCTCCTGCCTTTGATTGCAATCTTTGTGGTGCTGGGGGCTGCTGGGGAATTAAATGCATGGGCTATTGCGGGGGTGAAGGGGCTTTTTGTGACAAGTGAACATGGGGCTTTGCCTCCTTACTTTCATAAAGTCAATAAACACTATGCCCCTACGCGTTTGATTCTCTTTCAAGCCGTCATCGTCTCCATCTTTGCGTTTGTCTTTCTTTACTTACCCGATGTGAATGTCTCTTATTGGGTTTTGAGTGTTTTGAGCGCGCAGATGTACATTATGATGTATTTTCTTCTCTTTGTGGCAGGCCTTGTTCTTCGCTACACAAAACCTGATGTACCAAGGGCTTATCGCATTCCATTCCGAAATGTGGGGATTTGGGTGGTGTCGCTTCTTGGGATGAGCTCATGCCTATTTGCCTTTGCGATGAGTTTCTACCCGCCGAAGGAATTCAAGATTACAAGTGTTCTTAAATATGAGACTCTTTTGATTGCAGGCATTGTCATCAGTTGCCTAATTCCTCTGATCATCCATGCGATGAAAAAAGAGCATTGGAAGCGCAAAGTGCTTGTAGAGATCCGCAAAGAGATCCACAAGTCTACTCACTAAAAAAAGTCGAAACGAATGGTAGTTCCTAGTTCTGTGGGCTTTCTAGGTGGAAATGTATAAAAATGGTAAGAATCGTCTGCCCCAAGACACATCGCCACTCCCGTTTTTTCTCCAGAGAAAAAATGAGAGGAAAAGTGGCCAATCATTCTAGAACGCTCACCAACTTCTCTCCCTAATAGATCCCATTGAAGCACATTTCCATTTCGACTCTCAGATACAGAGACTCCCCCATCAAAATAAACGGATACATCGAGCTCGTCTTTTTGTTGATGTCTACAGATCCACTTCTCATTCTCAGATGAGAAGTGCGAAACCACTTCTATGTATCCATCTGGCTTCCGCATCAACCTTGAGACGAGAAGAGATTTTCTCTCTCCTATAACCACTGACCAATTTTCGCGTACAGAGGATAAATCCTCACAGTGCTGAACTACTGGAAAAATCTTAGGCTGACTGTCATTATTTGAAAAAAGGAGCACATTTTTATAACTCGAAGCCACAAACGCTACTTCTTCAGAAGCTTTCGGGATCAATATCTTAGGAACAATAGAATCTCGAATAGGTATTGTAGTCTCAATTTGCCATCGATGCTGCTCTTCAAAAAACCGAAGACGGCAAAGATGGAGCTGCTTATTCCCTTCCTCTAAGAGAGTTACCATCGTTGTAAAAGAAACAATGGCCCAATCAATGATGCGGTTATCTCCAAATTGTAGGTATCGCTGTTTAATTTGACGATCGTCTATGATGAGCACTTTGTTCTCTGCAGTAATAGCTAATACTTGAGTTGTGCCGTCTCCTAGAAAGTGGGGCCTTTTTTCATTAGTGATTGCAAACCAGTGCTGTCCCTCTAAATCACCTACGACTATTGCTTGCGCGCCAAGCCCTTCTATCCGTGCTTTCTCTCCACCTGAAAGACATCGGAGGACAAAATCTTTATCAATACCCCTATCCGGAGCTTTGTAAAAAAGGAGAAGTCCATTTACATGAACCCAAATCTTCTGCCAAAGGA
>Ga0207127_10006_pt1 | contig 45532 bp, 36 predicted proteins | sample Alteio_BWMinHeat_17_FD_153574 | JGI IMG/M metagenome (GOLD analysis project Ga0207127, IMG submission 153574) | Enriched cells from forest soil in Barre Woods Harvard Forest LTER site, Petersham, Massachusetts, United States -... | ecosystem: Environmental > Terrestrial > Soil > Temperate forest >...
CCTCACAATATAAAATACTTTATATTGTAAAGTAATAGAGTCTGGGGAAGCGCGGGCGCCGCTTCAGTCCGGCACCGCCACACACAGTTCAAGTTGCGCACCAACTGCCAAATTGATCCATTTATCCCAATTCCTTTCGCATTCTCAGCGGCGAATGATTTGATACAATCCCTCGGCGCCGAAACGGCAAAATGAAAAAAGCCAGTAAAACAAAATCTTATGATCAACCGCCGCGATTTCGCTTTAGGCAGTCCTCGGCGTCTCTCTCCGTCTTCTCGGTGAGTTATTAAGGCTGTGTGATCCGTGTAATCCGCGGTAAGCCTCTAACTATTCCGGGCCGCTTTTTCAGTTTTGTGTCGCGGGAGTGGCAGCAGGTTCCTGGCCAGGCTTCTTCTGGGATTCTTTCAGCATTGCTTCCATCTCATCCTGGACGCGCTGCGTCACTTTTTCCATCTGCCGTTGCATAATCGGCATCATGGCGTTCATCGAGTCTGCCATAATGGCCGGCATCTCGTGCAATACCTTCTGCCCGGTTGGTGAGGAATAAAACACAGTAAGAGCTCCAAGGTCGCCCTTTGTGAAATGCTTCTGGTATACCGGTATGGAGGCCTGCATCATCTCATCAAAAGGCATGTCTTTCAGCATGTCATCCATCATCTTGTCCAGCCGCGCTTCAAAGTCGGCAGGAAGCTTGCTTTTGTCCTTCATATATTCGTCATGTACCATCTTATGCATCGGCTTAGACATTGCGTCCACCATTTGCTGCATGATTTCATGGGAGTGAATCACTTGCATGTAATTTTCAACGTCCTCTACGGTGGCTGGAGCGTCGTTGTCGTTCTGTTGGGCCAGCCCAATCGAGCCAAGCGCAAGACACAACATAGCGGTAATCAGAATGCGTTTCATGTTTGTCCTCTGTAGCCTGAAAGGGTACGCCATCACCAAGTACTATTTCAACTCGGCATGTCATGCGGAACAATCGGCCGGACCTCGATCGTTCCCCAGCGTGCCGATGGAATGCGCGCCGCCAGGGCGATGGCCTCGTCCAAATCTTTGGCTTCGACCAGGTAGTAGCCGCCCAGTGCCTCCTTGGTTTCGGCGAAGGGACCATCGCTCTTCAACTGCTTCCCATTACGTATCCGCACCGAGGTCGCTTTGGATGTCGGCTGCAACTCGTTTCCCCCTATGTAATGGCCACTGTTGGCGATGTCCTGGGTAAACTGCATATACTCCTGCAGTATTGCATCCCGTTCCTTGTCACTCACCTTCCCCCATCGGGCTTCTTCACCATAGATAAGCAGCAGATATTTCATAAGTCACGGGCCTCCTTTTTCCCCTTACTAACAAGGTACGACGGATGAGGGGCCGAATTTCGACAGTTCGATGAAAAAAATGGATCACCGTTTTTCTCTGTGTCTCTGTGGTAGTGATTCTCTTTAAAATCCTCGTGATCCGTGAAATCCGCGGTGAGCCGTTGCTTCTTCATATGCATTGGAGCGCGTGGCGAGACTTGAACTCGCAACCCCTCAGGCTAGAACTGAGTGCTCTGACGATTGAGCTACACGCGCCCTCTAAAATTTGGTGCCGTGGGCAGGAATTGAACCTGCGACCTTCAGACGAAAAGCCTGATGCTCTTTCTCTGAGCTACCACGGCCCGGCTTCACAGAAATACCACGAGATCGGCAGTCTCAGGCGCTGCTTTTCTCAGGATATTCCGCTTCAACAGAACTGGTGCGGGAGTCAGGTGTTACCCCGCAAGATGGTTGCCCATCTCCTCCCGCAAAACGCCATAAGCGATAGTTTGATAAGACCGCCCGCTGTTTCTGGTCCAGGGGAACTGTCGCAATCGCCGTGAACCCATAGTCGTAATCGGGCTCGCTCCACGCGTAGTGCGGAATCTGGTGACGCTCCAGCCGAGTAAGCGCCTGGCGCAGTGCTTCCTGGTTCGGAACGCCGATCACAATGATGTTGGGTGTGCCTGGCTCAGGAAAATACAACGATGCCATGTGGAACACGGCGTGATTAGTCTGGACTATTTGCTGAGCGAGTGGAAGGTCTTGCCGAACAAAAACGTAAACGTAAGGAGTGTAAATCTATGTCATGAGGTGTTTCTACCAGAAAGGAATTTATTTTGTCAAGTCGCACACAACTGGCTGTGAAGCAGCGTTGATGTCGTCGGTTGTCATGCGGGCGTGGGATCTCTTCTGTGTTTGGGGTGATTCATGCCTGTTCTGCGGCGAAAATAAGCCAATGCAATGGGCTGCTTTACGATAGAATCCAGCTATCCCCCGATAAAAACTTGCCGGAGTCAGACCCTATGTTGCTCGCTCGCGCCGTCGTAGTTTTGATTGTCTGTTTGTGTTCCGCTCTTGAATCGCTGGCCCAGAGTGAAGCTCAAACCGAGATAGCGCGCCTGCGTCCCCAAGTCATCTGGCAGCGCACCACACCAAGCTCCAAAGTGCTCGATGGCCCGGTGCTCTATCAGATCATCATTCGCAGCAGCGCCACCCAGGGACACATACCCAAAATCTCTAATAACTTTACGCTGACGAATTCCCTGATCTCCGAGGATATGAACGGCATTCATATCGGCACTCTGTCGGTGGATTCCACAGGCTTCATCAACTTCGCCAATAATCAGACTTTTCCCGGTGCCGTCAGCAGCATTACCGCAGGCACGGGACTGACCGGCAGCACCATCACTACCACCGGCACCATCGCCCTCGATACCAATTACACCGACGCGCGTTATGCCTCGGCCTCTTCGCTGGCCTCGTATCTGCTTCTGAGTGGAGGCACGATGACCGGCTCTTTGCAACTAAGCGGGCCTCCCACCACCGGGTTACAAGCCGCGACCAAAGCCTATGTGGATGCGGCTTCCAAAAACAGTCTGGGAGTCTTGGCCGCCGACTATGAATTTGACGAAACCTCCGGCAGCGCATTTGCCGACAGCTCCGGATTCAACAACACCGCCACCGCGCCTATCGGCGGCCTTGCCGTCGGCTCCGCCGGACACAGCAATAAAGCGATAAATTTTTCCGGCGGAGTTGTAACCGCAACCGGTACGCCCGATAGTCCGCAGGTCTGGGTGGAAGCTTGGGTCTCTCCTCAGGGCCCATTGCCGGGCACGAAGACGATCCTCAATAAGCCCGGGGTCTATACACTCCGACTGCAAACCGGGAGCGTGGTTTTCGCCGTGACCGCCGTAAACGGAAGTTGCACGGCGACGTCCGTGCCAATTCCCTACAACACCTTCTCTCACGTCGCCGGCTGGTACAACGGCCTCACCGTCGTGGTCGCTGCCAACGGAAAGACCACGGAGGTCCCGTGCACCAACGGTCCACTCCTTTCTGCGGGTGCGCTCTTCATAGGAGCTGCTGATATTAACAGCACGAATTATTTCAGCGGTGCGATTGATGAAGTACGCATCCGGACCGTCGCTCCTCCTCCGGCACAGGCTACACCCACACTTACCAATCAATACTGCGGTTCTACGGCTGCCACGACGGGACAGGTGACATCTCTTTCGGGTGGCTACCGCGCCGCCGCCCTGTTGTGCCAGACCGCATGCAACTCTTCCGCAGCCACCATGTGTACAGCAACGGACATGGTCCACTCTGCTCAGCTTGGTATTAGTCTGCCTTCAAATGTCTGGTACTCCAGCGGCACCTTCGTTCCTGTGACCACCAACTCAACCTTCGTCACTGATTGCAATGGCTGGACCGAGGGCCCCCCGGGCACTCCCTATGACGGGCCAACCTGGGTTACGGGCGCCCCGAGCATGGCAACCTGCTCATCCTCGCTTCCCATCGCCTGTTGCACACTGAAGTAAAGAACCCTACTAAAACTAGTTAGCCGGTCATTGCCTCTTGACATATATCTATTAGATACGTATCTTATAGTAATATGAAAGCGAAGACCGCGAACTCCACCAAGTACGCAGTCCTCAGCATGTTGAGCCTAAAGCCCATGTCCGGCTATGACATCAAGCAGTTTGCCGCCGGCAGCATTGGTCATTTCTGGAAAGAAAGTTACGGACAAATCTATCCCACGCTCCGCCTTCTGCAGAAAGAAGGTTTGGCAGTTCCTGAAGAAGAAAAGAGTAACAGTGAGCGCCTGCGCCGCGTCTTTCGCATTACAAGTAAGGGCAAGACCGAAGTCGAAAACTGGCTTAAGGATCAGCCACGCCCCGAGCCCGCCCGCAGTGAATTGCTCCTCAAGCTATTTTTCGGCTACCAGGTTTCTCCCCAGGAGTCCGTCCGTCACATCGAAACTTTTCGCCAGACCATGCAAGCACAACTCCAGGAATATCAACAAATTGAAAAGCAGCTCGAAAAAAACCTTAGCCATCATCCCGGATTCCCGTATTGGATAATGACCCTGCAATTCGGAAAGTACCGCGCCCTGGCCTATCTGCAATGGTGCGACGTAAGCCTGGACCTGCTTAGCAAAAACAATCCCAAAGACTCGAAACTTGAGAACGCCACCAAAAATTCAAACCATCAACAATCGACAAAACAGGAAGGATGACACAATTATGAACCTGCTTGTTTTTGGAGCTACCGGCGGGACCGGCCGCGCGCTGGTTCGACAGGCGCTTGCGCAAGGCCACGTGGTTACCGCCTTTGTCCGCGATCCTGCAAAGGTCAAAACCACACATGCGAACCTGCGGATTGCTCGGGGAAACATTCTCGACTATGACTCGGTGGAAGCCGCAGTCAAAAACCAGGACGCAGTGGTTTCCGCTCTGGGAGTAAGGCCAAAAGTGGGTCTCGTCGTTCTTGTGATCATCGCGTGCCAGATCTTAGCGCGGACCGCAGGTTTATCGGGGCCGCTGATGTGGTTGGTTCGAATTGGCATCCCGCTGTTGGCACTCCTGCTGGCCCAGAAGAAGACGACCACCCTGTCAGAAGGCACAAAGAACATCGTGCGCGCCATGGAAACACTTGGTGTCCGGCGGTTCATCTGCGAGTCCTCGCTCGGGGTCGGCGACAGCAAAGGACAGTTGGGTTTTCTCTACAACTACATTCTGATCCCATTATTTATTCGCAGCATGTTTGCCGACAAAGAAGTGCAGGAGACCGTTGTCAGGAAGAGTTCCCTCGATTGGGTGATCGTTCGCCCGGGTGCGCTGACGAACGGCCCGCCAACCGGCAAATATCACAGTTGGCTCGGAGCACCCGATGTCTCCATTCGCCGCAAGATCTCGCGACCTGATGTGGCTGATTTTATGTTACGGCAACTGGGCGAGAGTGCCGATTTAGGAAAGACTCCCGCTCTCTCTTATTAAATGAGGATAGACGCCGCAACAATGCATCAGATTGTTATTCCGGGGGAGCGCAGCAACGAGGAAATCCTATTGTCCCTTACCGGCAACAGCGACCGGCTGTAATTTGTCCACTACCCGCTTCCACCACGTACCGAATTCGTTTAAGGCCTGCTCACATATTCTCTGGTGGCGTAACTTGCGATCACGAATCTTTTCTTCGAGCTGAGGCAGAAGATCGAAGGTAATATTGGCCGGCTGAAAGTTTTTCGCCTCGGCGTGCGTGATGTAGTGGGTCAGCGATCCAAGCGCAGTGGCGCGCGAAATCAGAGGCAAAGCATCCGAGTCAGCGCCTGCCGTTTGAGGAAAGGCTTCGCCCAGTTGGTCCGCCATCATGGTCGCGTAAATTCCCGCCAGCAGCCCCGTAGCCATAGATTCCACGTAGCCTTCGACGCCGCAGATCTGTCCTGCAAAAAACACGCGCGGATATGCCTTCATCTGCAACGAGGCGCAGAGCAGTGCAGGTGCGTTGATGTAAGTATTGCGGTGAATTTGCCCGTAACGCAGGAAGCGGGCGTTTTCCAGGCCAGGAATCAGCCGAAGCACGCGCGCTTGCTCACCGTACTTCAAATGATTTTGAAAACCGACGAGGTTGTAGGAATCGGCGCGCTGGTTCTCCTGGCGCAACTGCACCACAGCGTAGGGAATTTTTCCCGTACGCGGGTCTTTGAGTCCCACCGGCTTCATCGGGCCAAAGCGCAGGGTATCGCGTCCCCGGCGGGCGGTTTCTTCAATAGGCAGGCAGCCTTCGAAGTAATTGAGCTTCTCCCAATCCTTGCCTTCAACCGACTGCGCTACCATAAGCGCATCATAGAATCTGTCGTACTCTTCCGTCGTAAACGGACAGTTGATGTAATCGGCATCGCCCTTGTCATAGCGTGCCGCGCGATAGACCCGTGAATCGTCGATTGATTCGGCCTCAACAATCGGGCTGATGGAATCATAAAAAGAAAGATGGTCACTGCCGGTAAGGCGGGCGATCTCTTGCGAAAGAGCAGCCGAGGTCAGCGGGCCGCTGGCAATGATCGTCACGCCGTCTTGTTCATCAATCTTTGTGACCTCTTCGCGATGCACAGTGATCAACGGCTCGTGCGCAACGGCCTCGGCGATGCCATGCGAAAAGGCAATTCGGTCAACTGCTAGCGCGTGACCGGCAGGAACAGCGGCGGCATCGGCACATTGCAGCAGACGCGAGCCGGCGCGGCGCATCTCCTGCTTGAGCAGCCAGGGGGCGGTATTTTCGCTCTCTGACTTCAGAGAATTGGAGCAGACGAGCTCGCCGAAGTCCGCTGTCTGGTGTGCCGGTGTAGTTTGTACGGGCCGCATCTCGTAGAGGTCCACTGCGATCCCGAAACGCGCGCATTGCAGCGCAGCCTCGCAGCCCGCCAGCCCGGCGCCGATGATCTTGATGCGCATTTTCCTATTCTATTCTTATTGCTGTGACGGGCTCGCGACCGCGGGAAGGCTACAGATCCAGCGTGAGCTTTTTCTGTAAGCATGAGACGCGAAGGAAACTCTACAAATGGGAAACGATCTTGCGTCCGATATCCGCTCCGCGGGTGCGCGCGTCGGGTACGTAGGTCGTATTCATTTGGATCATGCTGTCGCCCTTGAGCACATAGAAGGTGTGGCCAAACGAGCCCATCATCGCGTGATCGCCAACGTCGGGCACATCTTCGAAGCCAGGAATGGCTGATGTGGCGGCACGAGTTGCCGACCAGTCGCTGCTGCCGGCATTGCGTTGCACGGTGAAAGAAAACACCTTTCCATCCTTATCGGGCTGCGTGAGGCCAAGCGACTTCACCATACCTTCCATTTGGTTGGGGTCTTTCAGTAGCTCCAGCGGATTATCCGTCTTCGGCGCCGGGTGCTTGGATGCCTCTTCCGACTGTTTGCGCGCCTGCTCCACCGCCATCTTCTGCAATTGAGCGAACGCCTCAGGATTGGTGTAATAGGCGCAACCGGGGTCGGAGCCTTCCATAATTTCCGAGCTCTTTTCGATGGTCACTCCCAACACCTGCTGCAACTCTTCTCGCGAAAGCAGCGTGCAGGAAGTGCCCTGTTCCACCTTCACCTGGGATTGCGAGTTGCCCGTCATGCCACCGGTGACGGCGGTGATCTTATTCTTCGCCCAGTGCACTCCGTAAAAAATTCCGGCCACGGCGAGTACGACCAAAAGCAGCAGGATGCAACCAGCAATCAACAGAAATTTTCCGCAACCCGAGCCCTTTGGCTTTGCGGGTGGCGTTTGAGCCGAAGGTGGGCTCTGAACTGGAGCTGGCGGTGCAGGCTGACTCTGAACAGGCGCGGGCTGACTTTGAACTGGGGCTGGCGCGTTGGGGGCCTGCACTTGCTGGCCGCATTTCATACAAAACGTGCCTACGACTGGCGCTCCGCACTTAGTGCATAGGTTCGGCATGTCTTCTCTCCGAAAAACAGGGCTCCGAAAACGGCCTCTATTCTACCCTCTCTACCCTCGATTGTGGTCAGAGAGAGCGAACCGTTTCACGACAGGCTAGCCAGCTTTTTCAGGGCCTTACCTTGCACCCGCATGCCGAGCCACTCCTTCATAACCTCGGTCCCCAACGACTCATAGAACTTGATAGAAGGCGTGTTCCAGTCGAGCACCTGCCACTGGTAGCGTCCGCATTTTTGTTTTACCGCGAGCTTTGCCAGGTGGACCAGCAAAGCTTTGCCGATTCCTTTGCCGCGAAATTCCGGATACACAAAGAGGTCTTCCAGGTACAATCCCGGCCGCCCCAGCCATGTCGAGTAGTTATAAAACCATAAAGCGAAGCCAACCGGCTTGCGCTCCCACTCAGCGATGACTACGTGGAACCTCGGAGTGTGGCCGAAGCCGTCGCGAAGAATATCCCGCTTGGTGACCACGGCAGATTTCGGTGCACGCTCATATTCCGCCAGAGCGCGGATGAATTCCACAATCAGAGAGGCATCTTTGCGGGTAGCGGGACGAATCTTCAACAAGACAGCTCCAAGCTGCAAGCTCCAAGCTGCAAGGAAGAGCTCTCTAGCTGCACGTAACTTCCCTTACCGCTAGAGATCACTCGCCTCAGGCTGAGAACTTCATCTCGCGTCTGCGAGCACGGCTCAATTTGACGTCGAGAGCGCAGGAAGCTTTATTATATCGGCACGAATCTAATCTTTAGATTCATACGGAGATTTCATGGCCCGCATCAGCTACGTCGAACCCGACCAGGCACCACCTGAAGTAAAAGAAATTTACGACACCGTTCTGAAAGGCAAGCCGGGTAGCATACAAAAAGCCCTGGCCCACCGCCCGGAGATCCTCAAGAACTTTCTCGCCTTCTATTCCAGCGTTGGCCGCCACATGGAGCGCCGGCTGTACGAGCTGGTCTACATCCGCGTTTCCATGATCAACCAGTGCCACTATTGACTGCAGCATCACCTCGCTTCGTCGAAGCGAGCCGGCCTTACACCCGACGATTGGAAAGCCCTCAAAAATCCAGCGCCGTCTTCTTTTACCGAAAAAGAAAAAGCCGCACTGGCCTTTGCCGAAAAACTTACGCGCACGCCGTACGATATCAATGACAGCGATATCGCCGCCCTCAAATCGCACTTCAACGATGGCGAGATTGTTGAACTCGATCTTCTGGTGGGCCTGGTGAATCTGACCAACCGCTTCACAGATCCGTTGGGAATGGATCTGGAATTTCCGGCGATCCCGATTGAGTAACGACGGCCAAGATGGTCAATGTGATCAAGGGGTAACCACTTCGATATAAAGGGTTAGATGAGTCCAAGTAGTGCCCCCCACCCTCTCATTGCTCCAAGTAGCCATGTACTCATAAGTCGCTGCAAATCAGAGACATACGGAGGGGAATAGGAGTGGATGAGTAATGGTAACGGAGTGATCAGATATTTCCTCTTCTACAAACTCTAACCCAATCTTTCAAGCCCATTACCGTAAACCAACGAGCAATTGAACCCGAGGAGCTGAGAACTGTCTTTTCGAATTTTCAAAGACCTCAGAAAGGGCTTTTGTCCTAAGGCCCCCGCATTCTTGAATGCACGACGTCTAAACACACTTCAAGGACAATGATGGCCTAAAATTCCCAAGAAATTAACGGTTTGATATCAAGGTGATATCACGCTCCGTAGTTGCATGACGGAGATACCATTTTTCAATGATGGTTTGAACCTATTAAAGGTGAGCGCCGATTGTCGGCGAGAATGCAGGCAAATATCGACCACGGCTCAGGGTGGTCAGATTTGTAAACTCTTCACATTCGCATGAAAGTTTTTTCGGTCTTTTGTCATATCTAGAGTTAAGGAGGGCATTTTGGATTTTTTTTGGCTTTGGTATGAAAGTTTTCGCGGCCTTTCGGCATATAGGGTTAAAAGCAATTAAATCTGTGTTTTCGCAGGTTTCAAGCAAGTCCAAAGACCGAATCCGGCCATCCGGCAACTGAAGTAGGAATTTTAACGGCAATGGCCAGCGGTATGAATTCACCAAAGCTCGTTTGATGAAGGCAGATAAATTTCGAGGGGAGTTATATGAAGAGACTTGCAATGCGGTTTAAGGCGGTATGGTTGTTAGCTTTTCTGTTCCTGGTTCCGGCGTTGTCGTTTGCCGGAGGCAGTACATGTCTCGCGGCGACGGGGCTTATGCCGGATGGCCGAATTCTGGATTTGGATTATATACAGCCCGGCGCCACAGTCTGGTACAGCTTCGGAGCCAGCTCAGGGCACTCTTATTCGGTTGAGGCGCGGGACGATCTCGATGGCAATCCCAACACAGATTTGTCTATTACTTTTTATTCCGGTGCCTGTGCAACCCAGATGACTGGAGCCAGCGGGCCGCCTTATAGCGCCAACCAGTACCGGGATACTTCCAATCCCAATAATGAGACGATTGCGATCAAGGTCGTGAATAACAGCACCACGATCGGGCATTACCTTTCCGCCAGTGTGTCGGAGACGACGATGTTTAGTACTGCCTGGCTGGCGACGGGGAACTACAACACCTACTATGCCTGGGTGAACACGACCTCTTTCGCAATTAATGGAACCTTGAATTTTTGGGACACCTTAAACGGCGGCTCGCTTGCGCCGCCCTCGCCGATTGCGTTGCCATTACCTCCGAGAGGGACATCCAACAATACTTCCTCTTCTTCGTTGAATTTACCAAGGTCCTATGGGGCCATGTTTTTTACCCACGATGGACCGCCGGGAGCGATTGTAGCGACAGCCATGGCCGCGGACTTCACCGTTTCTCCGCCTGCTACCCAGGAGTACAAGTTCGGGCCGGTGAGAGAAGCAGCGCACTGATGTGATTTGGAACGTGTGTTTCTTGTGCGTGGTCCAGTCCGGTTCCACTGCAACACACAAATGGGTCTTTGTAATTAAAACTCGAGGAAAGTAGAGGAAAAGTCATGAAGAAATTTGCAATGCAGTTCAAGGCAATGTGGTCATGTGCGTTTCTGTTCTTGATGCTTCCGGCGCTGTCGTTTGCCGGTGGAAATAACTGTGCCGGAGCGACCGCAGTCATCCCTGACGGCAGGTCATTGGAACTGGATTATGTGGCTCCGAGTAGCTTTGCCTGGTATCAATTTAATGCCACGGCAAATCATTCTTATTCGGTCGAAGTGCGAGATGATTTAGACCCCGATAACGCGGACTTCACCCCAACCGGCGGCGGAAACGTTTTGTTTTATGCCCCTCCGGTCACTTGCTCGACCCCAACTTCAAATACGAATTACACCGATACGCACCTTATCGAGCCGGCTGCTGGACCGCATGCCACACGATTTAGTTTTATTCCCACGACCACAGGCGCGTACTACATCTCTGTGCAGAACGGGAGTTCCAGCGTGGGTCATTATGTGACAATGACGGTATCGGAGACGACGATCTACTCTCCGACCTGGAACACTAATTCCAACTTCACAACCCAGTGGATCTTGCAGAACACGACCTCTCAAACCATCTCTTTAACTGTCACGCTCACAGCCACGACGGTATCACCGCCTGAGATTTACACGAACGGTCCCCTGACTTTAGGCCCCTCGTCAAGCTCTACCTCTAACCAAATTTTATCTACAAGCGGTGGTTTTAGCCCGCCCCTGCCAACAGCAGGTCGGGTTGGCTACGTCATGATCACCCATAACGGACCGCCGGGGGCCATACAGGCGTACGCCAATGAATATAACTTCGGCTATCCCTCGCCAGTCTTATTCCAGATACCCATTGGGCCGATGAGAGGCAAATGATGGGTCTCTATAACTGAATAGCACCGATTTATTTTTGGAGGGGCTTTTATAGGAGGAGATTTGCAACGCAGTTTAGGCCGCAAAGCATGGAAATGGCTGGAAGCTCCAAAAGCCCAATGAAATCAATTTCTCTGGAGAAGTCCAGAGACGAGGATCACAATGAAGAGAAATAAGCTTGGTTTACTCGCGCTTGGAACTGTCGTGTTGCTCTGCGCTTTCAACCTATGGGGGCAGCAGCAGGTAGTACCACCAGCTTCGTCGCCAAAAACCGCCCCTCACACGCCTCCACCCCCACATCGAAGCTCCGCGGCATCTGCCTCGTCTGCCGACACGAACACCGTGCCGGAGTGGGTGATCTATGAGTTCTATTTGCGGCACGTGACGAACTTGGAGCAGGCAGGCGACCAGGAGGAAAGAGCGTGGAAAGAGAAAGGAGAGAATGCCGATGGGAGCACCGTCTCTCCCTGGCGCACGCATGAGCAACGCGTGCTCGGTCTCACCGATGACGAGGCGAAAACCTTAAGAGACGTGGCCCTTGATTGCAAGAGCGCGCTCAACGCCCAGGACCAGAAAATGACGGCGTTTAGTGATCAGTACCGCAGCCAACATCCAGAACGGTTTGCCGATCTGCGGTTTGTGCCCGAGCTTGTCCAGCTCGGGGAGGAAAGAACGCAAATCATCAAAGATCACCTGGACCAGCTCAAACTCTTCCTGGGCGATTCCACCTTTCAGAAGCTTGATGACTATGTGAAAAGTGAGTTCGCCCCCGACATCAAAAAAGTTCCAGTTCCGGCGTCCATGCAAGGAGAAGTTCAGGCGTCGCCTCGTGGAGGTGCACGATGACGAAGCGTCTAAAGGTTCTCTTATTTGCAATGGCGGCTATCGTTTTGCCATCGAGTGTGCGCGCACAAAGTATATATGTCTACGCCCACACAACACTGGATTCAACCCAACAATATCCGCACCGGGTAATGGCTGACTGCGGAACTCAATTGGATAACAGCTCGAAGGGCTACTACCCTGCGGTCCAAACCGAGTGCAGCATATATCAGAATGGTCAAGACATCTGGGACCACTGGTTTCCTGCAGGAAATCCGCTGAGCGGCGGCCAGATGTGGATGTCATCGCAGCCCGGGTCGCAATACCAGGCTCACACATACAATGACCTCGAATTGTTCCCTGACACGGTTCCCACCACCTGTGCGCAGTGGGGATCCGCTGCGGGAGGCTACATGGACTTCTGGCAGTTTAGTACCCCCCAGGTGGGGGGAGTTGTTCCTGTGTTCACTGATCAGGGTAACGTTTTTCCCCATGGCGGATCCACTTGCTGGACGAATCAGTGGAGCTTAGTGGGCATCGTATGGGGCTCTACATATACGACCATGCAAGTCAGCCCGCGGACGGCAAACGTATCGGTCAGCCAGACCCAGACCTTCACTTCGAATATGAATGCGAACTGGGCAGTATCGGGGCCTGGCATTATCAGCCCCAGTAGCGGTACGAGCGTAACTTACACGCCGCCGAGTTCAATTCCGAGCCAGCAGACAGTCACTGTCACGGCGTATGATCCCGCCAATTCCGCCAACAACGACTCGGCGACGATAACACTGGTGCCACTCAAAGTCACAATCTCTCCCTGTTGTGCCTTCACGATGCTTCCCGGAGCCACAAAGCAGTTCACAGCAACTGTAAGTCCTGCTGTGGTTAAACAGGATGTCACATGGACCGTGACAAGTACTGGAACGCCAGGTTCGATCACCCCCCCCGGCTTCTACACGGCGCCAGCCAACAACTTGGTCAACGGCCCGCAAACCGATACGATCCAGGCCTGCAGCGTTCTCGATCCAGGCGCCCCCTGCCCTACCGTCCAGATAAACCTGTCTCACGTTGATATGTCCGTCAGCGGCCCCACACCGCTCTTGGCTTCAGCCGGTCAGCAGACATACACAGCAACAGTCAACGGCACTAGCGACAGCAATTTGACCTGGACTGTTGTTCCTGTTACGCCAACCACCACAGGGGGACAACCGGGAACGATTGCCTCCAATGCACCCTCCGGAGCACCGTACACCGCAACGTACACGCCGGCGGTTGCGAACACGACCGAGGTCATGGTCAATATCCAGGCCTGTATGACAAACAGCGCGAACACCGTATGCGCCCAAGTCCCGGTAACGGTTTCACCTCAGGTTACAATCTCACAAGTCTCCTGCACGCCTCTGTCTACCTGCAACGCCGCGGAGACCGACCCATACACGATTAAGGGCGGTGGTTTCGGCCCAAACCAGCCGACGGTCAGCTTCGTCCCCCCAGGCTGTGTCTCCCTTTTCACCCAGAACCCGCCGCCATCGGACACCATCGTTACCGGCTCCGCGTCCTTCCAAATCCAGTATCAGTCAGGCTCATGCCAGGTCACGGTACAAAGCACAGGGAACGCGGTAAATTCCTTTGCGAACACGATATTCACGATCAATCCGGTGACTGTGACCACCACAGTTTCGCAGCCTAACGCGAGCGTGATTGAAGGAGGATCGGCGGCATTTTCGGCGAGCGCCACTTGCAAAACTGCAGGTGGAATCAACTGCACGAGTATCATTCCGCAGTCGTTCAACTGGTCTATCACTTGTCCGCAGGCACTTCCGAACTGCGGCAGCATTAGTCAAGGTGGCCTCTATACCTCAACCACCTCGATTCCCGCTTCCATTACATCGCCACAAGCGGTTAGCGGAAAAGCGGCTTTCGCGCCCAATCCAAACTCATCGGCCGCTTTCAACATCTCGCTAACTCCGTTGAGTGTGACCGCGACTCCCCTCACGGTGACGCTCGCCCAGGGGCAGACGCAGCAATTTTCGAGTAATGTCTTGCCTTCCGGAGTGAATCAAGGGGTAACGTGGAGCATCAGTCCTTCTCTTGGGACGATTAGTTCCAGCGGCTTTTACACGGCGCCTCCGCCAGGCACCATCACGAGCGACACGACGGTCACCGTCAAAGCGTGCAGCGTGATCGATTCCAACAGATGCTCCACGCCCGCTCCGACGATCACCCTGAAGGCGCCGGATTATACGGTCACAATGTCAAACAGCACGCTGGGACCAATTGCAGCAGGTACTGCCATTACCGACCTGGGGACCGTTACTCCGCTGTATGGATTCACCGGTCCGGTAACCCTGAGTACACAGAATTGCCCAACAAATGCTGCCTGCACCTTCGATACCAATCCGGTAGTAGTCACTGGATCGGGTTCGGTTTCCGCGGTGCTCACAATTCAAACCGGAGGTACCACGCCGGGTGGCACCTATTCGATCACGGTTAAGGGTGCCGGCGGAAATCATACGCACCCTGCAACCAATTCACCGGTCAATCTGACCGTGGCCAGCTTCTCACTCTCGGCTTCACCGTCAGTGCAGACCAAAATGGCAAGCACCTGCGCCAATTACGGGGTCACAGTGACCGATATCAACAACTACGCCGGCACAGTAAGTCTCAGCCTGAGCGGCGCTCCACCAGCCAGCACTGTCACCTTTACTCCACCCTCGGGCACTCCGCCGCCCTCGTTCTCCTCGGCGCTTGCGGTCTGTACTACGGCTGCAACTCCCGCGGGGAGCTATCCTCTTACCATCACAGGTACGAGCGGCGTGATAACGCAGAGCGCCACGGTTGTGTTGAACGTGACCAACTTTGCATTGACCACCACGCCTCCTTCCCAAAACGGTACGATCAACGCGCCGCTGGTCTTCACCACAACCGCCGTTTCCCAGAACGGGTTCGGAGGAGCGGTAAGCCTGAGCGCAAGCGGCTGTCCAACCAACGCAACCTGCACGTTGAGTCCGCCCACGCTCATGGGTGGCGGCGGCTCTTCCACGTTGTCTGTGACACTGGCAGATACAACTCCGCTGGCCTCCTACACCATCGGCATCGCGGCGACCAGCGGCACCTTGACCCAGTCCAACAGCGTTACCGTGATCGTTGGTCCCGGCCTCGCCCTGACCACAGCCAACACGGGAATTGCGGCGCGTAACACAACCGTGCCGATTACCTGGACGTACACGCCCAGTGTAGGCACTTCGATGAACATCAATCTGTATCAGCAAAACAGGTTGGTGCAAACCATCGCATCAGGCATCACCATTGACAGTTCCACCGCTGGATCCTTTACCTACAACTGGAGTGTGCCGGTGAATGTTCCAATTGGATCTGGTTATACCATCCAGCTTGTGGATTCCAGCAATTACAAGGTGCAAAGCAGCAACTACTTGATTATCCGGTAACTCAAAACCTGACCCGCCAGGCCTGTTCCTGGCGGGCGCTTCTTTCAAGAGAACATCGGCAGAGGAGATTTCGGAAATAGCCGCATTAGGAACAACAAACGCTTTTCAGGCAAGTGGGAGAGGTTGGGGCTCAAAAGCCAGAGCTGCAAGTTTACAAGAAAGGTAACAGCCGCGCACCTGGCTTTTTACCACACCTTACAGACCTTTTCAGGCGCTTTCACCATGGGCTGGTCCTTTTTGCAAGAGAAGGCTTGTGAGAACTCCGGCATGTTGATCACCACTCCATTGATGCGGTATTCGGGCGGCGAGTGCGGGTCGGTCAAAGCGTTCACCCGCAAATTCTCCGGACGCTCATTGGCACACGCCCACTGTGCGAAACCCACGAAGAAGCGTTGGTCAGGCGTGAGGTCTTCGACCGGCGCTAAGTCCTTGCCTTTGGTGGCGGCCTTCCAGGCGATATAGCCCAGAATTTCTCCGCCCAGGTCGGCCACGTCTTCGCCCAGCGTCAGCTTGCTGTTGATGTGGATATCATCCACGACCACGTATTGCGCATACTGGTCGGAGACGCACCTGGTGCGATCGTCGAATTTCTGGCGGTCATCTTTGGTCCACCAGTCTTTCAGGTTGCCCTTGGCGTCGAACTTGCTTCCTTCGTCGTCGAAGCCGTGGGTCAGCTCGTGGCCAATGGTTCCCCCGGTGTTTCCGTAATTGGGAGCGTCGTCAATTTTGGCGTCGTAGAGCGGAGGCTGCAGCACGCCCGCGGGGAAATTGATATCGTTCATCTGCGAGCTGTAGTAGGCATTGACGGTGGGCGGGGTCATGCCCCACTCGGTGCGGTCCACGGGCTGGCCGATCTTGTTGTAATCGCGCCGGTTTTCGAAGGCCAGGGCGCGCTCGACGTCGCCGAGAAAATCATTGCGCGTGATCTGCACCGAGCTGTAGTCGCGCCACTTGTCGGGATATCCGACTTTGTTGCGGATGCTGTGCAGCTTGACCAGGGCCTGCTGTTTGGTCTCGGCGCTCATCCAGTCGAGCGACTGGATGCGCTGCTCCATGGCGTCTTCGATGAGCTTGACCATATCCTGCGTGCTTTTCTTCAGCTCCGGCGAAAAAACCTGGGCGACATAGGCCTGGCCCAGGGCTTCGCCGAGATCGCGGTCGGTGAACTGCACGCAGCGCCGCCAGCGCGGCTGCAACTCTTTGGCCCCGCGCAGATATTTGGAGTAGAACTCGAAATTCTCTTGCACGAAGGCCGAGGGGAGATAAGGAGCGTATCCGTTGGCGAGGTGGAAGCGCAGGTAGGTCTTCCAGTTTTCCACCGGCTCGGCGGCGAGCCGGGCGTTGACCTCTTTGAAGAAGGCTGGCGGCACGACGTTGATAATCTCAAAGGCCGGCAGCTTCAACTCGCGGATGTAAGACTTCCAGTCGAAGTTGGGCGTGAGCTGCTCCAGATCGGCAAGCTTGATTTTGTTCTTCTGCTTATAAGGATCGCGGCGCTCAACCCGCGTCATGGAAGCGCGGGCGAGCGAAGTCTCGATCTGCATGACGGTTTGGGCGTTCTTGCCGGCCGCCTCGGGGCTATCGCCCAGCAGCTCGAAGATCTTCTGCATGTGTTGCAGGTAGCGCTCGCGCGTCTCTTTCGACTTGGCGTCGTCTTTAATGTAGTAGTCGCGGTCGGGCAGGCCGAGTCCGCCCTGGTTGAGGGCGGCGATTTGCTGGTCGGAGTCGTCGGGGTCTTGGCGTGATCCGCTGTTAAAGAGAATGCCTCCGCCCAGGGTCATCTGCAGCTTGGCCACGAGCGGGGCCAGATCGTGTGCGGACTTTACCCGGGCAATGGCATCGAGGTTGGATTGCAGCGGGGCCAGGCCGCGCTTCTCGACAGCGGCTTCATCCATGCAGGCGGCATAGAAATTGCCGATCTTCTGGTTAGCAGCACCGGCCGGCGCTTTGCCCGTCGTTGAACTCGATGACGCCTGCTCCAGAATACCGCGCAGAAAGTTCAGGTTGTCCTGATAGAGCTTGCCGTAAACGCTCCACGATACCTGGTCAGGCGGAATGGGATTATTCTTTTTCCACCCACCGCAGGAGTACTGATAAAAATCCACGCAAGGGTCGGCCGACTTGTCCATGGATTTAACATCCAGGCTGGGCGAGTAGGGCAACACCAGTTTTTGAGTGGAAGGCTTCTGCGCAACCGCGGAAGAGATCAACATCAATGCAAGAAGAGAGTAGAAACCAAACGCTTTCAGCATAGGACGGCCATTTTACGCCAAGCGCTGCACCGCCTGCACGCTTAGGCCTGGTTGTTGCGGCAAAATGTGCGACGCTGGGCTAGACTCATTGCATGATGAAAGCTGTGGGAACAGAAAGTATTGCGCTGTCAGGCAGGCACATTCGTCTCGAACCGCTGGACCACCGCCACGTCGCGGGCTTAGCCTCGGCCTCGGCAGATGATCCCTCCCTCTACCAGTGGAGTCCCGTCCCGCAGGGCAAGGTCGAGGCTACCAGCTACATCAACACCGCCCTGGCCTGGCAGGACGCCGGCAGCGCGGTGCCGTTCGCGATTGTCCGCGCGGATGACGGGGTCGTTATCGGGTCTACACGCTTCTGGAACCTGGAGCGATGGTCATGGCCGCCGGGCCACCCGTCGCATGGCCGCAGCACGCCCGACGCCTGTGAGATCGGCTACACGTGGCTGACCCGCTCGGCAATCCGGAGTGCGGTCAACACCGAGGCCAAGCTGCTCATGCTGACCTATGCCTTCGAAACGTGGCAGGTGCTACGTGTCTGCTTTCACACCGACGCGCGTAACCAGCGTTCCCGCGCTGCGCTGGAACGCATCGGCGGGAAGTTCGAAGGGATTCTCCGGGCCCATCGAATGGCCGCTGACTACATTCCTCGCGACTCGGTGCGTTATTCGATCGTGGCGGCGGAGTGGCCAGATGTGAAGCGACGGCTGAATCACCTCCTGGATCAAGCCTGACCGGGTTTCACCGCCCCGGGCAAATAGCCGAGATTCAAACTGAGATACTAGCAATAATGCAGCGCGGCTGCTCTAAGGTGCTAGAATAAGGGGGACCTTCCTATGCGTGGACTCTATGCATCCTGAGCTGGAAAGACTGAAGTCGCTGCAGGACGTTGATCGTGAGATCCAGCGCCTCAATGACGAAATAGCCACCCTGCCGCGCCGTGTGGCTGAAATTGAAACCAAGCTGGTCAGCGTCAAAGCCCAAATCGAGCAGGAAAAAAGCAAAATCAAGCAGAACGATGCAGCCAAGCGCGGGTTCGAATCAGAAATCCAGTCGCTGCAGCAAAAAATCTCCAAGTACCGTGAGCAGTCGCTGGATGTAAAAACCAACGAACAATATAAGGCGCTGCTGCACGAAGTCGAGTTTGCCGAGAAACAGATTCGTGACCATGAAGAAAAAATCCTGGTTGCGATGGTCGAGGCCGAATCTCACGATAAGAATCTCAAGTCGGCTGAAGCCGAGCTCAAGACCCAAAGCGCCCTCATTGAAAAAGAAAAAATAGAAGCCCGTGCCCGCACCGAACAGGACGAAAAGGCGCTGGCGGAGTGGCAGACCAAACGGCAGGAACTGCGTAGTGGGGTTACAGCGCAGGTGCTGGAACACTACGACCGCATCTTGCCGGTACGCAAGACGGCCCTGGCAGAAGCGATAGGCCAGAAATGTTCGGGTTGCAATGTCATGCTGCGCCCGCAGAAATACGACGAGATCCGCAGCAACGACCAAATCATCACTTGTGATTCGTGCAGCCGCTTCTTGTTCTACGATCCATCCCACGAACCTCCTCCGCCGCCGGTCAAACCAGTTCGCAAGCGGAAGGCCAAGTCTGAACCGACAGACAAGCCAGGGGAAGAGGCCGCCATCGAAGCCGACCAGGCCCCTGCCAGTCCGTAACTGTTCGGCGGTTGCACGGGTGAAGGGAGTGCATATGTTCCGTTGTTTAAGTGTTATTTCTCTTGCCTGCCTGATACCTTTGAGCGCACTACCGCAACGCGGTGGCTCCAATTTTCCCAGCGCCCGTTCAAGCGTTTGTGAGCTGCAAATCCACGTCGCTTATGAAGATGACCATCCTGCGGAAAGAATGCTGCAGGTAGACCTGCTCAACAACAACGGTGGGACCACAGGGCAGACCTTCACCGATGATCGCGGAGACGCCACATTCCAGGTCACCTCCGGCAATTACCGGGTGAGGATTACAGGCGCCAATGTTGCTGAAACCACGTCGTCGTATTTCTCCGTGGATGGCCGTGAAATGACCCACATGGAATATGTCAACGTACATCGCCTGCCATCGAATTCGAATGCGCCCACTGGACCTGGGGGTACGGTTTCCGTAGCCGACCTTAATGTTCCGGGAGCTGCGGCCAAGGAGTTCCAGAAGGGAAACGAAGCGCTGCAAAAAAATGATTTGGAAGAGGCCCGCAAGCATTTTGATAAGGCAATCAAGATTTATCCTTCGTATGCCGGAGCTTTCTTCGGCGAGGGGGTGCTGGAGTTCAAGTCTGGAGACAAGCAAAAGGCACGCCAGGACTTTGAAAAAACCCTTGCCCTCAATGACCACTTTGTGCCGGCCTACTTTAATCTGGCCCGCATGGCGGTCATGGATAACGATTATAAGCATGCCGATGATTTGCTTGGCAAGGCAAGCACAGCCGACCCGATGAATCCGGAAGGGCTGCTGCTGACCGCGCAAGTGGACCTGTTGCTCAATAACTTTGATGGAGCGATCGAAGGCGCCAAAAAGCTGCATGCCATGCCGCATGAACACTATGCCATAGTCCATCTGATCGCAGCGCATGCTTACCTCTCTAAAAATATGCCCAGCCCCGCTGCCGCCGAGTATAAACAATTCCTGGATGAAGCCCCGACGGACCCGCGAGCGTCAAAAGTCCGCGATGAATTGACAGCGCTGCTAAAATCACAGGATCGGCAACAAGTGCAGCAAGCACCGGGAGCTCAAGAGTCACAGGAGCAACAAGCGGCGCCCAGCGAACCGAAAACGCCACAAGAGCCACAAGCAAACCACTGAAGCCTATCGCCGCCCACGCCAAAGTTATAATTTCGCGCCGAGCCGCGTCCCGCCTGCGGGAGGGACACGTGTGGGTCTATCGCTCTGAAATCATCTCTGAAGACGCCACTCAACCCGGCGCCCTGGTACATATAGAAGACGAACGCGGCAAATTTCTGGGCACCGCACTCTACAGCAGCTCTTCCCAAATCGCTTTACGCAAACTGACGGGGGAGCGTTTGCAAACCCAGCAGCAATTACTGGAATTGCTGCGTCAGCGGGTGCGCACTGCGCTGGCGTACCGCCAATGGCTGCCTCAGGCAAAAGACACAAACGCTGCCCGCCTCATCTTCAGCGAGGCTGATGGTCTGCCCGGAATCATCGTGGATCGTTATAACGATATCTTGTCTCTGCACAGCCAGACCCAGGCCATGGACCGCCCCGAGATCAAGCAGGACATGGTTGCGGAACTGCAGACCCAGCTCGCCTCCAGCGGTGTGGCGCATATTGTGGAAAGAGTCGAGCCGCACATCCGCGAACTCGAGCAGTTACCGCCGGCCGAAAACCATTTGCTTCATGGCGAAAAAACTTCGACGCAATATACACTGAACGGTGTCCACTTTCATTACGACGCGCTCAGCGGACAAAAAACCGGCGCCTTCCTTGACCAATGCGAAAACTACGCTGCCGCAGAAAAATATGCCCACGGCAAAGCGCTTGACGCCTTCTGCTACCAGGGTGGCTTCGCCCTGCATCTCGCCCGCGCTTGTACTGAAGTGACTGCGCTCGATACCTCACGCCCAGCGCTCGAAATAGCCGAGGAAAACGAAAAACTCAATCACATCCAGGGTCAACCCGAGATCGAGTGGATTGAAGCCAATGCCTTCGATCTTCTCAAAGACTATTCCGCTTCTGGAAAGCAATATGACACGATTGTTCTCGATCCACCCGCCTTTGCCAAGAGCAAACGCAATCTCGAAACCGCGCTGCGGGGATACAAAGAGCTCAACCTGCGCGCGGTGAAAATGTTGCGCCCGGGTGGAGTCCTGGTCACCTGTTCATGCTCCTACCATGTCAGTGAACAGGATTTTCGTCAGATGCTGACTGCCGCCGCGGTTGATGCCGGCCGCACCCTTTGCATTCTCGAAATGCGCACCCAATCAAAAGACCATCCCATCGTGCTGGGAATCCCCGAAACCCATTACCTGAAGTGCCTGATCTGCACCGTACGATAATTCTTTTTTTTCCACAACCGGCAAGACAACGCTTCCTCACTCTTTGGAATCACGGTAGAGGTGGGGCCATTGTTGGGCAAAACACCCGTAAAACGTAAGAAATTGCCTCGCTTATTTTCATGTAAATTATTGAAAGTAAAGCTAAAGTCTATATTGACAATAACACACTAAGATTTTATGATTCTTTTAGACTAAGTATGAGTCTAAAGCCTTAGTAGGTTATTAAATCTAAGCTTTGAACCCCAAAATTTTAGGAGGAAACTAAAATGGCATATCTGACCCGTTTTGAACCTTTCCGTGATTTAGCGAATTTTCAGAACCAGATCAACCGAATTTTCCAGGACTATGGCCGAGGCAGTGATGAATTGTTGACCAGTGGCACCTTCGTGCCCCCGGTTGATGTCTATGAGGATGAGCACAGCATCACCCTGAAGCTGGAAGTCCCCGGGATTGAGGAAAAGAATCTGGACATCAAGTTGGAAAACAACACCTTGACTGTTCGGGGCGAGCGTAACTTCGAGAAAGAAGAAAAAGAAGAGAACTTCCATCGCATTGAGCGCCGCTATGGTGCTTTTGCGCGTTCCTTCACGTTGCCCAACACGGTGGATACCGAGAACGTAAACGCCACCTATGAAAACGGCATCTTGAAGATCCAGCTTGCCAAGCGCGCCGAAGCCAAGCCGAAGCAGATCAAGGTAGGCATCGGTCCCAAGACAGTCGAAGCCGGCAAGAAGATCCAAGCCGCGTAATTTCACAACCGCAGTACCCGAATGGGGAGATGGGCAGTTCCACAGGGCCCCATTTCCCCTTGTTTTTTTATATTCGAAATACAATTTTGAAAAGTACGATTTGAGAAGTACGATGAATGAATTTTGCACCTGTGTCGTACCGCGTACATCTGATTTCTTGTTAGAAGAACTGTGAGTTCTAATTTCATAGTTGATGTTTGAGAGTAAGGAGGGATTATGGCTATTCGTTGGGACAAATTGACATTGAAGGCGCAGGAAGCAGTACAGCGCGCCAACGATCTTGCCTCCGAACACGGCAACCCTGAACTGCAACCGGCGCACTTGCTGCTGGCGTTGGTGGAAGATACTGAAGGCATCGTTCCGCCCGTGCTGGAAAAGATCGGCGCGAGCTCAACCGCCGTTCAGGCGAATGCGCGTGCTCTTATCGAACGCTTGCCCAAAGTGTCGGGCGGAGGCGCTACCCAGGCGAATCTCTCGGCTAACGCCTCGAAGGTGTTGGAAAACGCCTTCAAAGAAGCCGAACGTTTTAAAGATGAGTTTGTCTCTACCGAGCATCTGCTGCTGGCCATCGCCGATGGAAAAGATGAAGCAGCCAAATTGTTGGCCTCCCAGGGAGCGACCCGCGACTCGATTTTGAAGGCGCTGACCACGGTGCGCGGCAGTCAGAAGGTTACCGACCAGAACCCCGAGGCGAAGTACCAGGCCCTGCAGCGCTATGCTCGTGATCTCACCGACCTGGCGCGCCGCGGCAAGCTCGATCCCGTGATCGGACGCGATGAAGAGGTCCGCCGTGTTGTCCAAGTGCTCTCCCGCCGCACAAAAAATAATCCCGTGCTGATCGGTGAACCCGGAGTAGGAAAGACCGCCATCGTAGAAGGATTGGCGCAGCGCATCATCTCCGGCGACGTGCCTGAGGTTTTGCGCTCCAAGCGTATCGTCGCCCTCGATTTGGGCTCTATGCTCGCAGGAGCAAAGTACCGCGGCGAGTTTGAAGACCGTCTCAAGGCCGTGCTGAAAGAAATTGAGGAATCTCAAGGGCAGGTCATCCTGTTTATTGACGAACTGCACACGCTGGTAGGCGCAGGCGCTGCCGAAGGCGCAATTGACGCCAGCAATATGCTGAAGCCGCCGCTCGCCCGGGGTGAGCTGCGCGCCATCGGTGCGACTACGCTCAATGAATACCGCAAATACATCGAGAAAGATGCTGTGCTCGAACGCCGCTTCCAGGTTGTATATGTAGGTGAGCCCAACGTCGAAGATACCATCGCAATCCTGCGGGGATTGAAAGAGCGCTACGAGGTGCATCACGGAGTCCGCATTAAGGATTCCGCGATTGTCGCCGCAGCCACACTCTCGCACCGTTACATTACCGATCGCTTCCTGCCCGATAAAGCCATTGATCTTGTAGACGAGGCGGCTGCATCGTTGCGCATACAGATTGATTCCATGCCAACGGAAATTGATCAGCTTGAGCGCCGCGCCACACAGCTTGAAATCGAAAAGCAGGCTCTGAAGAAAGAAGACGATCCCAACTCGCGCGAACGTCTGGCCGTGGTTGAGAAAGAGCTGGCCGGTGTGCGTGAACAGGCTAATGCTCTCAAGGCCCGCTGGCTGGAGGAGAAGGCGGCGATCACCAAAGTGCGCCAGCTCAAGGAGCGCATCGAGCAGCTCAAGCTCGAAGAGCAGGCAGAAGAACGCAAGGGTAATCTGCAGCGCGTGGCCGAGATCCGTTACGGTCTGCTGCGCCAGGCCGAGGCCGAACTGGCCAAATTGAATGCCGAAACGGATGGCAACACCCGTCGCTCCCGCATGTTGAAAGAAGAAGTGGATGAAGAGGATATTGCCCGCATCGTTTCCAAGTGGACGGGGATTCCGGTTTCCAAGATGCTGGAGGGCGAAGTAAAAAAGCTGGTAGCGATGGAGAACCGTCTGCGCGAGCGTGTGCTCGGCCAGGATTCAGCTTTAGAGCGCGTGGCCAACGCCGTCCGCCGATCACGTGCGGGGCTGAGCGATCCCAACCGTCCTATAGGCTCGTTTATTTTCCTGGGGCCAACGGGTGTGGGAAAAACCGAACTGGCGCGTGCGTTGGCTGAATTTCTCTTCGATGACGAACACGCACTGGTGCGCATTGATATGTCCGAGTACATGGAAAAGCACGCTGTTTCGCGGCTCATCGGAGCGCCCCCCGGCTACGTCGGCTATGACGAAGGTGGACAGCTCACCGAGCAGGTGCGTCGCCGGCCTTATTCGGTAGTCCTGTTCGATGAAATTGAAAAGGCGCATCCCGATGTCTTCAATGTGCTGCTGCAGATTCTGGATGACGGCCGCCTGACCGACGGCCAGGGCCGAACCGTGGATTTCAAGAACACGGTCATCATCATGACCTCGAACCTCGGCGCTACCTATCTGGCAGCCGTGCGGCCCGACAACCGTGAGGATTTTTACGAAGCCACTGAAAAAGTGATGGATGCACTGCGCTCCCACTTCAAGCCGGAGTTCCTGAACCGCGTGGATGACATTATTGTCTTCAATCCGCTGGGGAAAGAGCAGCTTACGCACATTGTGGAGCTACGCCTGAACGATCTGCGCCGCTTGCTTTCGGACCGCAAGGTGACGATTGAACTCACTGACGCCGCCCGCGAACTGCTCTTCAGCGAAGGTTATGATCCGACCTATGGAGCGCGTCCGCTGAAGCGGGCCATCCAGCGCCTGATTCAAGATCCGCTGGCGCTCAAGATTCTGGATGGCGAAGTGCTGCACGGCGACCACGTGCTCGTGGATGCCGATCGTAAAGAGCGCAAGATGATCTTTAAGGTCAACCGTGCCGGCAGCAGTGCCGAAAAGCGAGAGCGTCGCGCAAAAGCTCCGGTGGCATAAAAGAGCGAATAAACACAAAGGGCGGGACCCAAGCAGCAATCCCGCCCTTCGTGCTTTCGGGGAGAAAAACTCTTAGTTGTTTTTGTTTTCCTGCTCCTTGTGCTCGTCCATCCATCTCTTCATGTGTTCTTGATGGCGTTCGCGGAGCGTTGCCAGCTTGGTACGCTGCTCCGGAGTCAGGACTTTGTAGATCTCATTCTGTGTGCGGGCTGCTGCCACAGCCAGGTTGATGAGATTCTCTTTGTTTTGCTCAAGCGTGGCCCGTACCTGGTTAGCATCGAAGTTATCGGAAAGCGCCTGGGCTTCCACCTGCTGATGCAGTTGCCTTGCATTGCTCAAGAGCGGCTGCATTTGCGTACGTTCCTGCTCCAGGATGGATTTGATCGCAGTCCGCTGCTGATCGCTGAGGTCCAGGTAATCGGTCAGGAACTGGACCGCATGGCCTCCAAAGGGGAACATCATGGCCGCGTTCTTATAGCGCTCATGTTTCACGACATTTTGCGCGACCGCTGCGGTCAAGAGCAGCGCCACCAGAATGACGGAAATAATAATCACACGTTTCTTACTCATAACTTTCATTGACTCCTTTTTTCTGCAGGGCTACTTGGTCACCAAAACTCCGCGGCCAAAAAACCGCTCTGCCCTCACCAATTTTCCTGCTCACTTAGTAAGACGTTTGCCACGAGCGCTCTATGGTTAAGAAGGGGCGAGACCGTGTAAAGAAGTGTAAAGAAATTTTTGCAAATATTTACGCAGACTGACTTCTGGCTACAGTAGAACTAAACTATATAGAGAGCATATGGAACGAGTCCTCATTATTGATGACGATGTAGAGCTGTGCAGCATGATTGCTGAATACCTGCGCCCGGAAGGTTTCAGCGTAGAGGCTGTCCACAACGGCGAGCGCGGTTTGCAGCGTGCTCTTTCCGGCGATCATGATCTTTTGCTTTTGGATGTAATGCTGCCAGGCATGAATGGATTCGATCTGCTGCGGCAACTGCGCACCTCGTCTGATTTACGCGTCCTGCTGTTGACCGCACGCGGTGACGACGTTGATCGCATTGTAGGTCTTGAAATTGGCGCTGATGATTATCTCCCCAAGCCGTTTAATCCTCGCGAACTGCTGGCGCGCGTGCGGGCAATTTTGCGCCGTCCGCAGAATGGTAAAGGCTCTCCCGAGTCAGGAGAGCGCCTGTCGGTCGGAGACGTTGAACTCGATCTCGGTTCGCGCGCGGCCAGCCGGAATGGCGAAGCGGTTGAGCTTACCTCGGTGGAATTCAGCCTTCTGGAGGCCCTGCTGCGCTCGGCGGGTAAAATCGTCTCCCGCGAGGAGTTGGCGCAGAAGGTGCTTGGCCGGAACCTGAACTTATTTGACCGCAGTATTGACGTGCATATCAGCAAGTTGCGCAAGAAGCTGGGCGAAATGGTCAGCGGAGGCGAACGCATCAAGACGGTTCGCGGCGCCGGCTATCTTTATGCTTTGCCCGCGGCTGAGCAAAAGGTTGCTGAAAGATAAACCATGCGCAGCTTGTTTTTCAAAATCTTCCTTTCCTTTTGGATAAGCACGATTCTCATCATTACAATTCTGGCGCTCACCGCTGAAACCCGGCGCTCGGCCGAGGTGCACGAATCCTGGCGCAACATGTTTACCGGCGTAACCACGGTCAATGCCTACACCTTTGCCCAGGCGTATGAAAGTCAAGGCTGCGAAGGCCTGCGCCAGCAACAGAAGAGCCTGGAGCAGACCACGCATCTGCAAAGCTATTTTCTCGATGACAGCGGCAACCCTCTTTGTGGTCAGCCTCCGAATGGGGTACCCAAAGAAGCTAAAGAGGCGGCCAATCGTGTTTCCCAGACCGGGAGCGTCGAATTCATAACCGCCGACCGGCCGCGAGTTGCCGCCAAGCGCATTGTTACTGCGGAGGGTGATGCTTATCGTTTCGTGGTTATGTTGCCCCCACCCCAGATTCGTCTCTGGACCTGGGCTGCGCTCCAGCGCCTCATGATTGCGGTTCCCATCTCGGGCCTGGTTTGCTTCGTGCTGGCACGTTATCTTACGGCGCCTATTACACGTCTGCGTACGGCGGCGCAGCAGATCGCACAAGGAGACCTCAGCGCCCGCGCCGCAGCCAAAACGGGAAAGCGCGGAGACGAAGTCGGCCAACTTGTGGGCGACTTCAATCACATGGCTGAACGCCTCGAAATCCTGATCGGAGCGCAACAGCGCCTGATTCGCGACATCTCACACGAGCTGCGGTCTCCGCTGACCCGGCTGGTGCTGGCATTGGGTCTGGCACGCCAAAACGACAACGGCAATCAGGTTGCACTCGACCGCATGGAGAAAGAAACTGAACGCCTGAATGAGATGATTGAGCGCCTTTTGACGCTCTCCCGTCTGGAATCGGCGACTGAGCCCCCGCCGAAGTCCCCGGTAAGCCTGACGGAGCTGATGCATACCATCCTTGCCGATGTTGAGATCGAAGCCAAAATGCGCAACTGCTCTATTCAGTACAACGCGCCGCGCGATTACAACATCGCTGCCAACTTCGAGCTCTTGCGCAGTGCGCTCGAAAACGTCATGCGCAATGCCATTCGCTACACGGCCGAAGGGAGCACGGTGGAAGTCAGCGCGGAGCGCACCCACTCCACGCCTCCGCTTGAAGTCGTAATTCGGGTTCGCGATCACGGCCCGGGAGTCCCGGAAGCCGAGCTGCAAAACCTGTTTCGTCCCTTTTACCGGCTGGATGCCTCCCGCGAACGGCAAACCGGAGGGGTCGGTCTGGGTCTTACCATCGCAGAGCGCGCGGTAAAGCTGCATGGCGGCAGCATCCAGGCCAAGAATTGTCCTACAGGTGGATTAATCCTCGAAATACATCTGCCGATTTCAGACGGCTAAAGCTCTCTCAGCGCTCGTTCATGTTTTGAAAGAAAGCTTCTACCTCGCCGATGTCACTCGTCTTGCGATAATTCGGAAGGCTCTCCAGAAAAACCTTGCCATAGGCTTTCTTCGTGATGCGATTATCCAGCAGCGCGAGCGCGCCGCGGTCCTTCAGCGAACGAATCAACCTTCCGAATCCCTGCTTCAGCGAAATGACGGCAGCGGGTACCTGGTAGTCGAAGAAGGCGTTCCCACCGTCGGCATCAATCGCGCGAATACGCGCCGCCACCACTGGATCGTTGGGCACGGCAAACGGCAGCCGGTCAATGATGACGCAGCTCAGTTGCTCTCCTTGCACATCCACTCCCTGCCAGAAAGATGAGGTCGCGAACAGGACCGCATTTGGTGTCATGCGAAATTCTTCCAGCAGCGCGTTGCGCGGCGCTCGACCTTGTATCAGCATAGGGAAATCGAGCTCTCCCAGCAGGCGGTCGTGAATCTGATGCATCTGGGCATAGCTGGTGAACAAACAAAAAGCGCGTCCGCGAGAAATTTCCAGCATGCGCCGGATGCAGTCTGCCGCCCGCGGAACAAACTGCGCCGTCCGCGGATCAGGCAAATCAGGAGGCGTATACAAAATCGCCTGCGAAGCATAATCAAAGTGCGAAGGGACAACTAATTCACGCGCATTTTCCAGCCCCAGGCGCTTGCGGATATAGTCAAAGCCATTGCTGACCGCCAGGGTCGCCGAGGTGAGCACGGCAGTTTCCAGGCCAGAAAACAGATGTTCACGCAAAATTTGTGAGACGTCAATCGGCGTGGCCTGCAGAAAAACATTTCTGCTTCCGCCCCCAGACGTACGCCTGCCGGGCGCATCGCCTCCGCGACGCTCGATCCAGAAGACGGTATTGCGATCGGTGGATTCGAGAAGAAACGCAAGCTGCATGCGCAACTCCTGCGTGCGCCGGGAGAAGTTGAAAACCTCTTCAGGTTTTTCCGGGATAAGCTCCATCTCAGCCTGCAACCGTTCGAGCGTCTTCAGCAGTCCGTTGTATTCAGCCCCATGTTCTTCCAGGAATTCGCGCCGGTTTGTGAAGGCAAAGCGGCCCTCGCCCTGCGGTATGAGAGAAAAGAAAAACTGTGCGCGCTCGAACAGACTGCGCGTGGCAGAATGCACCCCGGGAGGGAACCCTCCCTTTAATTTAAGCGTGGTTTCAACATCGCGCACCAGATCGTTGAAGCGCAGGTTGCTGACGGTGATCCCAAAATAACTGCCGGCCACGTCTTCCAGCTCGTGCGCCTCATCGAAGATCACCGAGCCATACTCGGGCAAAATGCCGGCATCGGGCGCGTCTTCGGTCATGAGCTTGATGGCGAGATCAGCAAAAAAAAGATGATGGTTTACGATGATGATGTTGCTTTCAATCGCTCGCCGGTGCATCTCTGTGATAAAGCAGCGGTCGAACTGGCGGCATTTGGAGCCGGTACAAGCTTCGGCGCGGGCATCGAGTTTGTGCCAGAGCGCGCTGTTTTCCGGCAGGTCGGCAATCTCGGCGCGGTCGCCGTTCAGGGTTGTCTTCTCCCAATTTGCAATCGCGCGAAACTGGTTGATCTCTTCCAGTCCATTCAGGACGGGCTGCTCATTCAGGTCGTAAAGCTTCTGCCGGCAAAGATAATTATTGCGGCCCTTCATATAGCAGACCCGCAGACCGGGGAAGTGCTTCTCTAAAAACGGAACGTCCTTAAAAAATAATTGCTCCTGCAAATTCTTTGTTCCGGTGGAAATAATCACGCGCTTGCCGGAGCGGATCACCGGAACCAGATAGGCCAGCGTCTTGCCGGTACCCGTGCCGGCCTCAACCAGCAGATGGCGCTTCTCGCGCAAGGCTTCTTCTACTGCCTGCGCCATCTGCAACTGTCCGCGGCGGAATTCGTATGCCGGATGCGTCCTGGCCAGCAAGCCTCCTGGGGCAAAAAACTGGTGCAGAGAAACTTCGTACCCGGTTTTTGCCGCTGAGTGGTCGGCAGAAGGTGCTTGAGCGGATTGAGGCGTAGCCGACAAAATAAATCTGGTCCGAATCTTATGTATCTAAGGGCTCCGCAACGCAGCTCCGCTTTTGCGGGATCTGCTGCTGCGCCCTCGCGCTTCGCTCGCGCTGTTGCGGCGCTCGCTTCGCACTCACCCTTATAATAGAGCTTCTTTGCTTGCGCAGCATCGCAATCGGAGCCCCGAGGCATTTTTTCTGAAAAAACCTGACTACAATTTGCAGCAACCCGGTATTCCCACCCTCGCCATTGTTGGCCGGCCCAACGTAGGCAAATCCACATTATTTAACCGGATCATTGGCTCGCGCCGCGCCATTGTCGGCGACGAGCCTGGCATCACCCGCGACCGCCTCTATGGCGAGACCGAGTGGCGCGGCTTCAGGCTGCGAGTGATTGATACCGGCGGCATCATTCCTGACGACCACGAATTGATTCCCTCTGAAATTCTCAAACAGGCAAAGACGGCGCTGGAAGAGGCACAGGCGGTGGTTCTGGTCGTGGATGGCCGCAGCGAACTGGCGGCGCCTGATATAGATCTGGCCCGCATGTTGCAGCGCTCGGGAACCAACCTGTTTCTTGCCGTCAACAAAATTGATACCCCCAAGATGCAGCCCGCCGCAGAAAACTTCCGCCGGCTGGGGATCAAGAACTTGTTTCCGGTTTCTGCCGAGCATGGGGTAGGACTTGACGACCTGTTGGATGCAGTTTTGGAATCCCTGCCGAAACAGGTACAGGCGGATACTCGTGTGGCACAGGCGTCCCCGCCTGTGCTGGACGAAGCAAAGGATGAGGAATCAGAGCCTGAGAACCCTGAATTACGAGACCCTGAATTACGGAACAAAGACCCGCGCGAGACCAACGTTGCCATCATTGGCCGGCCGAATGTAGGGAAATCAACTCTGCTTAATCGCCTTACGGGAAGCTCACGCGCAATTGTCTCGCCCATCCCCGGCACTACACGCGACGCGGTAGATGAATTGGTAGAGCGCGACGGCCAACGCTTCCGTTTTATTGATACCGCTGGCATCCGTCGCAAGGGCAAGACCAAGTTGATGGCAGAAAAGCTCTCGGTAGTGATGGCGCGCAAGCATCTCGAAGCGGCCGACGTTGCCTTGATGGTAGTGGACGCCGCCGAAGGCGTGACCGCAACCGACGCCACCATTGCCGGCTATGCTCATGAGAGCGGCAGGTCTTTAATTGTCATCGTCAACAAATGGGACCTGCTGACAACCAAACGCACCGATGGGCGTCCCCCCGCCGACCGCGACGTCTTCGAGCAGCAGTCGCGAGATGTGCTCAAATTTCTGAGCTACGCTCCTATTTTGTTTGTCTCCGCTACCGAAGGCTCGGGGACAGACAAAATCTTTTCCACCCTCGAAAAAGTTGCCGCCGAACGGCGCAAACGCGTCTCCACCGGCGAGATGAACCGGTTTTTGAAGCACGTAGACTTCGAACGCGCCTCGGTCCCCAGCTCGCGCCGCGTACGCATTCTCTACATGACCCAGGCTGCCGTGGCCCCGCCGACGTTTATTCTGTTCACCGATCGCGATGTTAAGCTGCACTTTTCTTATCAGCGTTTTCTGGAAAACCAGATTCGCAAGAGCTTTGGTTTTATAGGGACGCCGATCTGGATCAAGAACCGGGCAAGAGAGTGATCGAAACGACCGCCGTTTTAGGCCCAGAGACGTTTCAATTGTACACGCCACCGCAAGGCATTCTCTGAATAGCCCCTAGTATTTTCAAATTGTGGTTATTCACCCATTGCAGCCACAATCCAAAACACGAGCGTCCCCGCGGCGCAGGCAGGAGCATGCCAGCGCAACGGGCTTAATCGCCATACACCGCTGATCCCGAACACGATCCCGGAGAGTGAAAGCAAGAAGCCCCAGCGATAAATCCTAAGCAGCCGTGAGTCGTAAAACGGGAAACCGCCAATTACATGTGCATACCCTACTGACGAAATCGCAAGCAGGCCAGATACGGTTGCGAACGCGAAGCCGATAAGAGACAGAATCGAAAACAGAGTTCGCCGTTTGGTATGCCTCGCCCAGCGCACCCATCCCCAGACGATCACAGCGGGCAAGACGATCCACATCCCGGTTGCAAGCAGGAACACAAAAACTGATTCAACGACGTCTTTCATAAAACTGCCTTGAACACATCTCCAATTCTACAACTACCCGATTACTCAATTCCCTCGATTTCTGCCATAATTCAGGAGTTCAGGAGGGCCTTATGGGACGCTCATTGGGAATAATCGGAGTGCTGATTGTCCTCGTCGTGGGGTCATATCTTTACATCCAGCAAACGAAAAGCTCTTCCATGGGAGCTGGCAATCCACGAGCGGTGATAGATATCACCGGAGTCAAGATGGATCTGCTGCACATGGCCCAGGCCGAGCGAGCATTTTTTGCGCGCGAAAACCATTACGCGTCGCTCGAAGACTTGCATGCCTCGGGTGATCTGACCGTCTTCCAGAACCACCGTGGCCCCTACACCTACTCTGTCAGCTTTACCGACAACAGCTTCCGCATCACAGCCACCTATTCCGGCCCGCCCAATCCTGAAGCTGCTTCCAGTTTAAGCATTGATGAAAATATGCAGGTGCAATGATCCGATGAATCAATTCTTCAATGACCCAATCCCTATTCGATACTGTGTCGGCGTGGCCTTGCAGATACGTTTAAAGATCCTGCAGAAATAGGCAATGTCGTTGTATCCGCAATTCGCCGCTACCTCTTTGAGGGTGATGTTGTAGTTTCGCAGCATAAACTTTGCCCGATTGATTCGCACCAGATTCAGGTAATCGTTGAATCGCATTAATCCTTCCTTTCTGAAGACCCGCGATACATGGTTCGCCGCCAGGCCGAAGTGTTGGGCAACGCTCTCCCGCGTAATGGGGGTTTGAAAATTCTCCTGGACGTAGAGGCAGAGGGCTTCATAGGTGCGAATCGCTTTGCGCGGTGGATGCATCTGCGGAGTCTTAAGCAGCCGCAGGCAGGAATGCAGCAGCGATTCCGTCAGCAGCAATGCCATGGGCCCCTTCGATTGGTCGGCGGCGAAGGCCATCAGTGCTGCCAGCAGGCTGTGGGTCAGGGCGTCATAGGCGCCGTGAACGCTGGTTTTCAGCGCAGCCGCGGGCATATTGCTTTTCCCCTTGTGGTTCACCAGGCTGATGCCGATCTGCTTTGTCCCAAAAAGGAATGTAAGTACCTTCACCGGGCTCGACCAATCGGGCTTGTTCCATGTATTGCCGGGAACGAACGCCGCATGGCCGCGCACCGGCCTGATAATTTCAGTTCGCCCGTTGTGGGCGATCTCCATCTTGTGGCATCCTTCGAGCGGAATGGAAAGCCGGGGGAAGTGCGTGACATAGGCAAGCACCGGCGGAGCAATGCTGCCTTCGGCGAAATGCACGCGGCGCATTCGTGTGCCGCGAAGAAAATCTTCCAGTTCGCGGCTGATGGTTTGAGCAGACAGGTCTTGGAGCTTCATAGGGACCAGCTTGACAAAATGTTACGTTAGTACAACAAATGTTTCCTGTCTACTCTTTCCCTCTCTGCCCTGATCGCGCATACTATCGCACCGCAGGACTTTACCCAGAAATCGTGAATGCGAGTTTTTCCCGAAATGTTCCGTTGCGAAGACCTTAAATTAACGATTCAACGAGGAGCCCATGATTGAAGAGCTGAGGAAGCTGCGGCAGCACTTGCTGACTGGAGTCTCGTTCGCCATTCCCTTTATCGCCTGCGGCGGTATGTTGATCGCCATCGCTACCACCTTCGCCGTCGCCTCCGGGCACATGACGCCGAAGGGGCCCGATTTTTCTCAGTTACCGGCGTTGAAGCTGATTAACGACATCGGTTCAACCTCCTTCAGTCTGATGTTGCCGGTGCTGGCCGGCTATATTGCTTATTCGATTGCCGGCAAGCCCGGCCTGGTCGCGGGTTTCATCGGCGGATATCTTTCCGGCCAGGTTAACGCCGGTTTTCTGGGAGCGATGCTAGCGGGACTGTTGGCTGGCTACGTGGTGGATCTCATTAAGCGCATCCCTGTTCCCAAATATATCCGGCCCGTGATGCCCATCCTCGTCATTCCCATTGTTTCGGCAACTATCATCGGCGTCATCATGTTGAAGGTTCTTGGCGTGCCCATCGCTCATCTCATGAGCGCCGCCAGCGCAATGCTCAAATCCCTGAGCACGGGCAGCAGCGTAATTCTGGGAATGATTCTGGGAGCGATGATTGCCTTTGACATGGGTGGACCGGTGAACAAGACCGCCTTCTTCTTCGGAGCGGCCATGATCCGCGAGGGAGACTTCAGCATCATGGGTGCGTGTGCTGCGGCTATCTGCACGCCGCCCTTGGGCATGGGGTTGGCGACACTGCTACGAAGAAAGTTATGGAGTCAGGAGGAGCAGGAAGCCGGCATCGCCGGATTGACCATGGGTCTGATCGGCATCACCGAGGGTGCCATCCCATTTGCCGCTTCCGATCCGCTGCGGGTGATCCCCTGCCTCATGCTCGGCTCCATGGTGGCTGCGGTCATCGCCATCCTGAATGGAGTCGGGGACCAGACGCCGCACGGTGGGCCGATTGTTCTTCCCGTTGTAATTCACCGCTGGGCTTATGTTCTGGCCATCCTTGCCGGAACGGCCGTGACTGCAGTTTCGATCAATATTTTGAAATCTTTCACCAAAAGCAAACCCGCAGAAGCTGAGGAAACTGTATGAAGATCGTCGCTGTAACCGCGTGCCCGACGGGTATTGCGCATACCTATATGGCCGCCGAACAGTTAGAGAAGGCCGCCAAGGCCCTGGGACACCAAATTAAAGTGGAAACTCAGGGCGCGATGGGCATCGAAAACGAGCTCTCAGAAAGTGATATACGGCAGGCGCAAGTCGCCATCTTTGCCGTTGATATCGAAGTGGAAAAGCGCGAACGATTCAACAAGGTAAAGATCATCCAGGTCCCCGTGCAGGAGGCCATCAAGAATCCGCGCGGTGTTTTTGCCAGAATAAAAGAATAACGAAAATGGATAAAAGAATAACGACAAAGGATAACTAAGTTTCTTTATGGCCCCCGAGGTTTCCAGGTCGCTGGAATTCACATTTACTTGCACCCTGCCGAGTGGACTTCACGCGCGGCCGGCAAGCCATCTGGCCGATCTGGCGAACAAGTTTGCCTCCGACTCTGCTCTCACAAATCTGCGCAACGGCTTGCTCGCCAATGCAAAGAGCGTGCTGGCGATTATCTCAGCCGACGTCCGGCAGGGGGATGAATGCCGTGTACGCGTCAGCGGTGCCGACGATGAGGTGGTCTACACCACTCTGCGCCAATTCATAGAAAAAGACTTGCCCTCGCTCGACGAGACCCCAGCGGAATTCCTGACCAATGGACATGGCAGGGCGCTGCCGCGATCGTTGCGGCAGGTGGAAGCCAGATGTCATTTTGGAGTGGGAGTGAGTCGCGGAATCGCGCAAGGCAAAGTTGTTTTGCTTGGCAACAGCGTTCTTCCTGATAGCTTCGCGCCTGACGTGAACCAGCCCTTCGATCTTCCTCATGAGCAGGAGAAGATAGAGAAGGCCATCGCCGCCGTCCGTGCCCGGATCGAAGCGCTGCTGCTGCGGCAACCTGTATCCACGGAAGCCGCGATCCTTAAGGCGCACTTGGCTATTGCCGGTGATATTTCACTCAAAAATAAGATGACCGGGATCATCGCTGATGGCCGGTCAGCCGGTCAGGCAATCGTCGAAGCCGGCAAGTTCTTCATCGAGATGCTTCGCCGCTCAGAAAGTCTCTACATTCGTGAGCGGGCCATTGATATGCAAGAAGTCTGCTCCCAGTTATTGGAAGAGATCTATGGCGCTCAATTCCAGCCATCCTCCGTACTGTTGCAAGGCCCTTCGATTGTTGTGGCCGAGACTCTGGGGCCGCAGCAGTTGCTTGCGCTCGGCCGCACCTGTCTGAAAGCTCTGGTGCTGGAGAGCGCCGGTCTGACCTCGCACGTTGTCATTCTTGCACGCTCCCTGGGAATACCCGCGCTGGTGGGTGTAAAAGATGCGTCTCTTGTGCTGACCTCAGGCGAAGAGGTCATCGTGGATGCCACTCGCGGCGTCGTTCTTCGGCAACCTACCCCGCAGGTAGAGCGTTTTTATGAGCGCGAACTGGCAATGCAGCTCCGCCGCCGGGATGCGTTGTCTCGCTACGCACTGCGCCCGGCGGTCACCAGCGATGGCCAGGCACTCGAGATTGGGGCCAATGTTTCCTCCAGCGCGGAAGTCGTCTCCGCATTCGAGAAGGGCGCCGACGGCATTGGTTTGTTCCGCACTGAGATGCTCTTTGTGGAGCGCGCGAGCTTGCCTTCAGAGCAGGAGCAGTTCGAGGCTTACTCGCAATCCGTGCGCGCAGCGAGTGGCAGGCCCGTAATCATTCGCACCATTGATATTGGCGGCGACAAGCCCGTGCCGCATCTGGGCTTGGCACAGGAGGCCAATCCCTTCCTCGGCTATCGTGGGGTCCGCATCTACGCTGAGCATGAGGAGCTGATTCACACTCAATTCCGCGCCATCCTGCGGGCCTCGGCCTTCGGCCCTGTCCGGATGATGGTGCCTATGATCTCCTCTCTTGAGGAAGTGTTATGGATCAAGGCCCACCTGGCCCAGGTCCAGGAGGAACTCAAGAGCCAGAGCATTGCCTTTGATTCCGCTATGCAGATCGGCATCATGATTGAGGTGCCTTCTGTGGCCTTCATCCTCGATCAGCTCTGCCAGGAGCTCGATTTCTTCAGCATCGGCACCAACGATCTGGCGCAATATTTCCTGGCCGTCGACCGCGATAACCCCAAGGTAACCCGTCTTTCCGACGTCAGGCACCCGGGTTTTATCCGTCTTCTCAAGCACATCGTTGAGCAGGTCCATAAGCACGGCAAGTGGATAGGAATGTGCGGTGAAATCGCCAGTGACATTCGTCATCTGCCTCTGCTGCTGGCCTTAGGGCTCGATGAGATCAGCGTGACCGCTTCGGAAATTCCAACACTTAAGGAGAGAGTCTCCCGCCTCTCCGGCAAAAACTGCAAAGAACTTCTCTTACGTGTCCTTATCTGCCGGGAAACTGCAGGAGTGGAAAAGTTGCTGGAGCGTGAACCGACCGTGCAATCAACTCCACCGCTTCTGGATCGGGAGCTGGTCATCTTTGACAGCGAAAGCGCAAATAAAGAAGAGGCGGTCCGGGAACTCGCCAATGCGCTGTATGTCGCGGGCAGAACGGCGGATCCCGACGGCATGGAAGAAGCCATATGGGCGCGTGAAGCGGTGTATTCCACCGGAGTGGGACACGGCTTTGCCGTTCCCCATTGCAAGACCGATGCCGTCATGGCCGGGTCTCTCGGCATCATGAAATTGAAAAAACCCGTCGCGTGGGATTCCCCAGATGGCGAACCGGTGCAAATGGTAATCCTGCTGGCATTTCGCGAGAGCGAAGCCAACACCCGGCACATGCAGGTATTTTCCCAGCTCGCGCGAAAGTTGATGAATGAGGAGTTTCGCGAAGGGCTGAGCCGTCTCGCCGATGCAGGTTCCGTATTGGCCTATCTGGCCGAGCAACTGAACCTATCCGGGTAATCGGAGATTTTGCTTTGAAATAAACGTGTGGCACAGCGTCCTCGGCTGTGTTTTTTGCCGCTCCGCGGAGCGGCAGCGGAAAGATTGTGAGCCCTAGAGATCAGCGAAGCGTCAAGAACAGGAGACATTTATGGTGCAAAACCAGAACCGTTTGCCTTTACTGCTGTTGGTATTCCTAATGATATTGGGCGTAGCCCAGGGCCAAACAGAAAAAGCCCAAACCAAAAAAGCCCAAAGCGAAAAATCATCAGCCCCCGACCTGACCAAACAGCCAACCCTCTACGTCGTTGGCTACGCCCATCTCGATACCCAATGGCGATGGGAATATCCGCAGGTCATTCGGGAATATCTGCCCAGGACTTTGCACGACAACTTCGATCTCTTTGAGAAGTATCCGCATTACATTTTCAATTTCAGCGGCGCCAACCGCTATCGCCTGATGAAGGAGTATTATCCCGCCGACTACGAAAAGCTTAAGCAATATGTTGCCGAGGGCCGCTGGTTTCCGGCGGGCTCTTCGATGGAAGAGGGCGACGTCAACTCCCCATCGGCGGAATCGATTTTGCGCCACGTCCTTTATGGCAACCAGTATTTTCGCCGCGACTTCGGCAAGGCCAGCGCAGAATACATGCTGCCCGATTGTTTCGGATTTCCGGCATCTTTGCCCAGCATTCTGGCTCACGCCGGCATCAAAGGTTTTTCTACGCAAAAACTCACCTGGGGATCATCGGCTCCGGTCGGCGGTCCTGATTCACCGGAAAAAACGCCGGTAGGCACTCCTTTCGACGTTGGCATTTGGGAGGGCCCCGACGGAAAGAGCGTGTTGGCCGGCTTTAATCCCGGCAGCTACAGCGCGGATATAACCACCGATCTCAGCAAGCCGCTTCCGCCTGCGCCTTCCATAAATCCGCCGCCCAAGTCCTCCATAACGCCGCAGCAGTTGGAGTTGGCAAGATACCAGGGAGACTGGGCTCGCCGGGTTCAGCACAATGGAGAAGTCAGCGGCCTTTTCACCGACTACCACTACTACGGGACCGGCGATATCGGCGGCTCGCCGCGTGAGCCTGCGGTAAACCTGCTGGAAGCAATTTTGACCAAGAGTGAAACCGTATTGCCCCGGCCGCGCATGCCTGGCCAGCCGCAGCAGGCAGCTTCCGCACAGTCTGGCCCTCCGGTCAAGGTGGGCGATGGCCCGGTCAATGTTATCTCCTCGAATGCCGACCAGATGTTTCTCGACATACGGCCAGAGCAAACTGCAAAGCTGCCGCGTTACAAAGGCGAACTCGAGTTAACCAATCACTCCGCCGGTTCGCTCTCCTCTCAGGCTTACCGTAAGCGCTGGAACCGCAAGAACGAGCTGCTCGCCGATGCGGCCGAAAAAGCTTCGATCGCAGCTTCCTGGCTGGGTGCTCGTCCTTATCCGCTCGAACGGCTGAACAATGCCTGGACTCTGGTGATGGGTGGGCAATTCCACGACATCATGGCCGGAACCGCAACTCCCAAAGCCTATGAGTTTTCCTGGAACGATGACGTTATCGCGATGAACCAGTTTGCCGATGTGCTGACCAGCGCTACCGAAGCCGTAGCCTCGGCCATGGACACACAGAGCAGAGGCACGCCGATTGTCGTTTACAATCCGCTGAACATTGAGCGCGAAGACTTGGTTGAAGCAGAGGTCTCATTTCCGAATGGAACGCCGAAAGCCGTTCGCGTCATTGGCCCCGATGGCAAGGAGGTTCCTGCGCAGTTGAGCGGCGATCTTAAGGTGCTCTTTCTTGCCAAAACGCCTTCCGTGGGATACTCCGTGTACGATGTGCAGCCCGCGGACTCTGCTCCTCCGGCAGATTCTCCTCTTAAGGTTTCCGAATCGTCGCTCGAAAACGCTCGCTATCGCGTGAAGCTTGATGACAATGGCGATGTGGCCAGCATCTTCGACAAGAGTATCAACAAAGAATTGCTTTCGGCGCCGGCGCGTTTGGCTCTTCAAGCCGAACATCCGCATGACTGGCCGGCCTGGAACATGGATTGGGCTGACCAACAGAAGCCGCCGCGTGCCTACGTCTCAGGACCGCCGAAGGTCCGAATCGTCGAGAACGGCCCCGCGCGTGTAAGTGTGGAAGTATCGCGCCAGGCTGAGGACTCGAACTTCGTTCAGTCCATCCGTCTTGCGGCAGGTGATGCCGGCAATCGCGTGGAGTTTGGCAATGTCATCGACTGGAAGGCAAAAGCAGCCGCCTTAAAAGCCACATTCCCATTGACGGCCTCGAATCCACAGGCAACCTACAATTGGGATATCGGTACAATCCAGCGCGGCAACAATGATGAAAAGAAATTTGAAGTTGCTTCGCACCAGTGGTTCGATCTTACCGACAAGGGCGGAGCTTACGGTGTGACCGTGCTTTCCGACTGCAAATACGGCTCCGATAAACCTGACGACAGCACGCTGCGCCTCACACTTGTCTACACTCCGGGTTTGGGCGAAGGCAATGGCAGGGGCTACAGCGACCAGACCACGCAGGATTGGGGACATCACGATTTCATCTTTGGTCTGGCAGGCCATGCCGGTGATTGGAAGCAGGCGCAGACTGACTGGCAGGCTTATCGCCTCAATCAGCCGCTGATTGCATTTGAGAGCTCAAAACATCCGGGCGCTTTGGGAAAAAGTTTTTCTCTCTTCAAGGTCGATAACAGCCGCGTGCGCGTCCTTGCGCTGAAAAAGGCCGAGCAGAGCGATGACCTTATCGTCCGTCTGGTTGAGCTCGATGGAAAACCCGCGCCCAAGGTTCACATTGCCTTTGCTTCTCCAATCACCGCGGCGAGCGAAGTCAACGGCCAGGAGATGCCTTTGAGCAAAGCTACTCTAAGCAAAGGCGCATTGCTCGTAAGCTTCAATCCCTACGAAGTGCACAGTTTCGCTGTGAAGCTCAGCCCACCGCCCGCAAAGGCCGCAGCTCCTCAATCGCAACCGGTCACATTGGCTTACGACCGTCCCGTAGCCACCGTGCCCGAAACGAAGACGAAATCCGATATCGGCTTCGATTCTCAAGGCCGTGCCTTGCCGGCTGAGATGCTGCCCAGTGAAATCAGCTACGATGGCATTCACTTCAGCCTTGCTCCTGGCGGGGAGGCGAAGCCCAACGCCGTTACTGCCAAAGGCCAGACCATTACGCTCCCCGATGGAAACTTCAACCGTGTGTATCTGCTGGCCGCATCAGCAGACGGCGATCAAAAAGCCGCTTTTCGCATTGGCGACCAGTCTGTCGATCTTACGATTCAAGATTGGGGTGGTTACATCGGGCAGTGGGATAACCGCATCTGGAACAAGCGCGAAGAGCCGGTCCCGCCCAGGCCTGGCGCTCCTGCCCCGGCGCCTGGAACACCGCCACGCATGAGGACCGTGCTCGACTACACCGGCCTTACGCCCGGGTTCATCAAACGTGCGCCCCTGGCATGGTTTGCTTCCCATCACCACAATGCCGACGGCTCTGATGAGCCCTACGCATACTCGTATTTATTTGCGTATCCAATCGAAATTCAGGCTAATGCGAAGACGCTCACCCTGCCCGATAACGACAAGATCCGCATTCTGGCGGTCACTGTGGCGAATGAGAGTGAAAAAGTGCGCCCGGCCCAACCTCTGTATGACACGCTGGAGAGGCATTGAGGCATTGATCCATTGAGTCATCGGGTGATTGGGTAATTAAAGACCTGCGTACACGATTGAACGCCTTTACCCAATGTGGCAATGACCCGATGATTCAATGCCTCAATTCGGAAGGAATCTGCTACTGCAGCTCAATCTTGCTGACCGTCATCGTGTCGCCGATCACTTCGCCGCTTACTGTCACCTTGATGTCTTTGTTCTTGGTGAGACCGTCAATGAACTTGCTGGCTTGTTCGTTCCCCGCTTTGTCGAACTTGATAAATTTCAGGTCATCGGTAAGCACGCCATAGCCGCTCTTCACACAATCGGGCATCTGCAGACATCCCTTGGTGTGCCCGGCGCCGCTCCTTGCGTGCTTCTGAAGCTCGCCGGCACAGGAAGAATCAAGCAGGTAGCCTTTCACCACGTTGTCGGCAGCAAAAGCGCTGATGGCCGATGCCACAAATAAAATCAATGCCAGTTTTTTCATGTCCTTCTCCCAGGATAAATGCGCAATCTACTATCCAATTTTCTTCTTTTCAATGGCCCAATGACCCGATGATCCAATGATCCAATAACCCAATGACCCAATTCCTCAATGACCCGATGACTCAATTATGAATATGCGGGCTCTGCGGCGGATTACGCACCCGGGGCTTGTCGGAAGGAATCCGCGAGCGCAATACTTTGACATCAAAGCTCACCGGCAACTGTTTTGGCGGATAGCAGGCGCGATCGCTGCAAGCCTGATAGTTCAGGACTCCGTGGACGCGATAATTTCCCGGCGTGGCCGAGCGGACCGCGCTCACGCTGGCCACAATGCTGAATTCACCGGTATATACGCTGAACTTCTGGTTGGGTGCAAAGGTGAGGCTAAGCTCCGTGCCCTGGGGATAGGTGACCTCTCCAATGCCGATATCTGTCGGTGGATCGAGCCTGAGCTTCGTGGGAATCTGCAGGTCAGAGTTGGGATGGTTGGAATTGATGTGATAGCCGCTCTTGACGCTGAAGTTCAGTTTTGCTGTTCCCGGTCTGCCGGCGCTCACCGTGATCTCGGTCGCGGGCAGGGCAGAGACGTAGCCAGAACTGGAAGAAGCCGGGCCGGTGGATAAATCATCGGCCAGCGTTTGGCAGACCGGCAAAGAAACCAAAAGCAGGCACAAAAAGAAGCGGGTTAGTTTCATAAGGCTGAAATTCAAAAGCAATCTATTTTGCCACAGTATTGCTGGCAGAAGCTGTCTGCAACGGCGCCCCTAAGGCCTTCTTAATATCGTCTTCCAAATCGCTACGCCCTCTGAGCCCGAGCGTCATGTCTACAATTTTGCCGTTGCGGTCAATGAAGAAACTGGAAGGAAGTCCATCAACTCCTCCATAAGCATCGCCTACTTTTTCCGTGCCTTGCACAATGGTGTAGTTGATGTTCATATCTTTGACGAACTTGGCGATCTCGTCCTGACTGCCGGCGTCGTCCATGGCGACCCCAACGATTTCCAGCCCCTGGGGCTGGTATTGTTTGTAGAAATCGACCAGCCACGGGGTCTCAACCTTACACGGACCACACCAGGTCGCCCAAAAGTTCAGCAGTACCGCTTTCCCACGATAACCAGAAAGCTTGACGGGCTTGCCATCCAGGGTGCTGAGTTCAAAATCCGGCGCCAAATTGCCCTTCATGGCCGATGCCTGCTCCGGCACAATGACGTTGGCCTGCACATTTTTGCGTGAAAGTCGCGCGCCCAGGTAGACCATGAACGCTACCGTAAAGATGATGACGAACAGAACAACGACGTTACGTTTCACAAAAAGACCCTGCCTTCATAAAAATTTTTCCACGATGTTCTGGAAGAAAGGGAGCTTATTCAACCAACCGTTGATTTTTAAAAAATGCCCGGAAACAATCAACACTCCCAGTGCCATCATGATCACGCCGCTGCCCACTTCAATTTTGTGCAGATGCTGGCGAATACGGGTATAAAAAGAGAAGAAACGTCCAATCGCAACCGTGGTGAGCAGAAAGGGCACGGCCAATCCCAGCGAGTAGAGCCCCAGCAGGAAAACGCTTTTCGTCACCCCCCCTTGTACGGCGGCCAGGCCCAGAATAAGACTCAGGATCGGTCCTACGCATGGGCTCCATCCGAAGGCGAATGCCAGTCCTACCAAAAAGGCCCCGGCCAGGGACGCGTTGGCCTTCAGGCTGTGCATGCGCTTATCGGCGTAGAGCATCTTGATAGGAACCAGTCCCGTCAGGTGCAGGCCAAACAGGATAATGACCACACCGCCGATCCGCAACAAGAGGCTGCGATGGCTTCCGAAGAGCGACCCCACGCCGGCGGCGGCGGCTCCCAGAGAGATAAATATCACGCTGAACCCCAGAATGAACATGATGGAATTCAGCATCACCACTTTTCGCAATTGCGGGGTGCCTTCTTTCAGCTCCTCCACCCCGGCTCCTGAGATCAGCGACACATACCCGGGAACCAGCGGCAGAACACACGGCGAGAGGAACGAAATCAGCCCCGCCAAAAATGCAGCAATAGGTAAAGGTAATGAGGACATGCGAGCAACTCTAATTGTAACAATCCTTGGCTTTTTAGACGCACAGGACCCGGATAAATCACCAGGGGGCGATGCCTTATAAAACCGTGAACTGGGTCAAAGGCTGTCCGCGAACATAGTTCTGTAGTGTCTGTACCAGTCGCTTTGAAAACGCTCCTCAGGGTCGTACTTCTTTTTCAGCCGGAGGAATTCTGCGAATTGTGGATAGCAGGTTTCAACCTCCTTCCGGCTGGCATAACGGTGATAGGTCAAATAGTACGTACCTCCACGGCGTGCTGCCATGTCGATGAGCTTTCGAAAGGCATCCTCCGAACGCTGAAGCCCTTGGGGGCTGTGAACCGTATGTAGGTTAAAGATCGTGCACGCATATGGCTGCTTCGCCCAGGGCAAAAAGCTTTCATCATCGCGCTCGATAAGCCGCACAGTGCCATAAATCAGCTCGACCCTGTTTTTGCGAAAGTCTTCCCGCACCTCATCGAGAAAGCCCTTCAGCATCGGCCTTGGGACGTTGATCTCAGTGATCATCTCAGTCGCAGGATAAGGAGCGTGGAGCCTCCGGTCGATTTCGCGATGGTAATTGTCGGGGTAACTACTCAACTGGTGGGTGTCCGACCAGTATATCTGCCCATTCGTCGAGAGATAGTAATCTGCGTATCTTTCGAATGCCTTTTTCTCATTTGTGTGAGCGAGAAACAAAAGCTGCCTCCAGTTCTCATCGGTCAGTTGCTTCTCTGTGGGTGGTATTAGCGTCTCCATGGCTACTGGCCGATAGCAGGAGAAAACACCTTTGTGTAGAAAGTCTTCCGAGTCATGCTCGATGGAGAATTGGAAATCGCCATATAGAAATCCGTCGGCAGTTCGCTTCTCAAACACGACAATCAGGTCGTCCACGGTCCGAATTTCCACCACGCGCTCGACCTTCTTTCTCGGCGCCAGGCGCAATTGCACTGAAGTAACAACTCCAAAGAGGCCATATCCACCGTGAACCAGCCGAAATAGCTCAGGGTTCTCCGTTCGGCTACACCTGCGGGCAGTCCCCGTCGCGTCTACA
>Ga0207127_10008_pt1 | contig 44072 bp, 32 predicted proteins | sample Alteio_BWMinHeat_17_FD_153574 | JGI IMG/M metagenome (GOLD analysis project Ga0207127, IMG submission 153574) | Enriched cells from forest soil in Barre Woods Harvard Forest LTER site, Petersham, Massachusetts, United States -... | ecosystem: Environmental > Terrestrial > Soil > Temperate forest >...
CTTTTCAGCTCATTTGGGTATAAAAAAATAGAGAGCGGGGGATAAGAAGCCCCCGCCCTTGTAAGAATGTTAGAAAATAACCCCCCATAGACGCAAATCGGGAATTTCTACTTTTACCCAAGTTTCACCATTTTCTTGGTAAAAGCTCACTTGCAGATTTTCTAGCTGCACAGTTTTTGAGTAATCCCCAGTCTGATTTGCTCCATCATGAGCCGCCTGATCATAAGTTTTTGTTGTGACAAAACCTGTCAGATGGACGGATGGAAGAAGATCAGCTTTTTTGACTGTCAGTGTCACAGGTGTGACTTGACCCCGATTTTCTTGCACATCTACTAAGTGGAAGACCACTTGGTTGCTTGTATTCTGACGAATGTACGCCACTACAGAAGGGCGATCTATAGACAGTGAAGGAAGCGCCTTCAAGCTAGGATCTTGTAGGGCAGCGGCAGGGATCGTTCCTCCTTTAATGCTAATGATTTTATAACCATCTAGATAATGGGGACCTAAATAGCGAATGAAAGCGTAGACATCAGCAAAATCTTGAGGATTTCCGTAGAGTCTGGGTTCATTCAGAACAAATACATCCCAGGGAACGATATGGCAGCCGTCAGAAGCGGTTGTCAAGGCAGTCATACGTCTGCTTCTTGCTATATCGCTGGAAACAGTTGTAAAGACTTGGATCTTGCCTGCCTCTTCAGCTGCTTTACAAGTGTCATAGACAAATTGAGGATTTGCCTGATCGGGTTGACACTCAGCTAAACTGTAGTCAAAGTTGCTCATATCAAGAGCATCATGCCATCTGGAAAAATTCCCTGACATTTTGTAGTGAGGGTTTAGGGCAAGAATATAGCTGCGAACAGCTGTCCAATAGGAATTCAGATTGATATAGGCAGAGCTTGCATACCAGGTTTCGATAGGATGAGGGGGGAAGACGCCATTTGGATTCCATTTTTTCGCAAGAACGAAAGTCCTAAAGTCAAATTTAGCAATATCTTGCTGAATTTTGTCAGGGGTTGTGGCTGTTGTCACTCCTTCAGACTTCAAGAGAGCAGATGAGATTTTTCCCTCACTGAATTGATTTTTTAGATAGGTCCTGAAGTCAGAAAGGCAGTAGTCGCAGTAACATCTGTAGTTGATGAAGCCAGGACCTACTCTGGGAACATAGTTCCAGAAGCCGGGATCATCAAATTGGATGGAATCTGCGAATGAGAAAGAAAACGCATCTTTGATCTCTTTCTTTTTAAATGTCATGAGGACTGAGCTGGCAGGACATCCCATGTTGCGTCCAGAGCCAGGGAAGGCGATGATTTTTTGGTTAATATCCAATTTTACTCCATACGAACTGGGATTGACTTTGGGATCTTGAGGAAAGGGCGGGTAGATATCTCCACTGATGGCCATTTGGGTAGGGATATGTAAAGGGGTGTAAAGGGAGACGAATTGCTTGACAATTTGCGCTGGCGTAAATTGGTTAATATACATCCAATTCATGCGTGTGGCATGAAATGCTTTAAAGGAAGCAATGGTATCGAGTGGCGATTTGGCGTAAGGAATATGAATGCTTCGCGAAGAAAAGCAGACATCAGAAACTTTTGGAACGCCCACTTTTTCAACGGTAGCATCTGGGGTATTTACCACCATCTGTGTGTAAGCGAGATTTTGGTCGCAATGACAGCCATGTTCAAAACATTTCGCCTCAGCCTGTATCGTGCCGAAAGCTAGAGCAAAAATTAGGGGTAAATATTTCATATACCTTCCCTCCATGTGAAATTTGACTGTTCTTGATCGTTTGCTACGGCAAACACTTTATTTATGATATTTTTACAATTATAAAGAAATATTTTTTTTAAAAAACTAAGGACAAGCGCGTTATGAAGATGGATTTTTTGAAATGTTCCATTGTGCCTTGAGAAAATCGTTAAATTTATTTAAAGAGCTCATATTACGCAGGGCGCATGCTACTACCCATAAGTTTCCTTGGAGTAAATTCTAAGATTTTTTTAACACAGAGACACAAAGACACACAGAGAGAGTAGGTTGCGTGCGCGTCGCTGGCGACGCCAGGCAGAATGAGGACGCCTTTTTCTGAAAAAATGATTTCAGAAAAAGGCGTCCTCATTCTGCCTACAGCCCTACGGGCTGCACGCAACTGTTTCGTGATTAGTGTTTTAATGTTATTTTTCTCTGCGTCTCTGTTAAAAAGATATACACAAGTGAGCTGAAAAAGCGGAGTTTTGGCAAAGGCTGCGCCTCAGATTTTGTGCCGAACTGGCGCCTTCATATTAGAGCATATGGAGGCGCCAGTTCGGCGCAAAAGATGAGGATGCAGACAAAGCCAAAAACCGATTTTTCAGCTCATTTGGGTATAGCATGTGTTGAAGTCTAGCCAAGTCTTTGTCAACCATAGATAGTCTTTGCGTTTGATAAAACCTCGTCGCGGAAATAGGGGCTTAAGTCATTTGGGGTTTTTAAATCGACAGGCCTGCCTACAATGGCGCTAAGTTCAGACTCCATATCAACAAGGTCAAATAAATTGGGAACATGCTTAGTATCAAAACTAACAAGCACATCCACATCACTTTTAGGACCGAAATGCGCTGTCAAAATGGAACCAAATAATGCAAGAGTGATAATGTGATGTTTCTTGCAAAACGATCCAATCTTCTCTCTGTTCAAGGGGATGGCTGGTTCTTTTACCAAAAACGCCTCAGATGCTTGGTTGTTTATACAACGCCAGTTTTGGATAAGCCTTCTCTGTAGAGGCCCATTTTTCCGCGTGCTTTGGCAGAAAATCGCTTCGAAGGTAGCGCTTTGGCTACCTTCTTCAGCGCTTTTCTGCCAAATCCCATCGAAAATCTGGACCTCTACAGAGAAGACTTATCCAAAACTGGCGTTATACAAGACCATTGTAATCCATTGATTGATATTTTTAACAGATGTTACGCAATAGGTCAGCTGTGTGAGAATATACCCAAAAACCGCCTTTTCAGCTCATTTGGGTATAAACAGAGAAGGCTCATGATTTAAGAATAAGAGACGAGTAGGCGGGCAGGGTAAGGCTTTTTGTTTTGATCAGAAGCGGCTCTTCCAAAAAATCCTCAGGAGCATTTTTCGAAGTGTTGACAATGCGCTTCCAAGGCTTTTCAGGGGGATGTTCGGGCAATTTGAAGGTGACAGATTCGTGAGATGCGTTAAAGGCGATATAGAGATCATAGTGATGCGTAGGATCTAGGAGAGTAAAGGCTAAAAAGCGACTTTTTGCGCTCCAGTCAGCTCTGCTAGGCTCTTTTCCATGCCAGATAATATCGGTTTTTTTCAAAAAACGCGTATGTGTGAGGATGGGATGCATCTTTCTAAAGTGGATCATGAGCTTATAAAAGCGAAAGAAATCCGGCTTTTTTTCCCATTCATCCCACAAAAACCAGTTAATACGCGAGTCAAGAGCCCATGTATTGTTGTTTCCCTTTTTTGTATGCCCATACTCATCTCCCATCAAAATCATAGGAATTCCCTGAGAGACCATCAGGGCAACATGGTAATTTTTCATCTGCCTCAGACGAAGCGCAAGAATGTGCGGATCCTCAGTTTCTCCTTCCTCTCCACAATTCCAGCTCTGATTATTGTTGTCCCCATCTCGATTCTCTTCTCCATTTTCTAGATTGTGCTTTTCATTGTAAGAAACGAGGTCCGCAAGCGAAAAACCGTCGTGAGCTGTGATGAAATTGATGCTCAGGTCAGGATTTGTTTTTTGATAGAGGTCTTCAGAACCACTTAAGCGCGTCGCAAAAGCACCAATTTTCCCATCGGTTCCCTTCACAAAAGCGCGTACATCATCGCGGTATCTTCCATTCCACTCAGACCAGATGCCCCTTCCAGGGAAGCTGCCCACTTGGTACAACCCCGCAGCATCCCACGCTTCAGCGATGAGTTTTGTATTTGCAAGGATAGGATCTAGCGAAATCGCTTCAATCAGAGGAGGATTCTCAAGAGGAATCCCATCATGGGAGCGCACTAAAATCGAAGCGAGATCAAAGCGAAAGCCATCCACATGCATCTCTGTTACCCAATAGCGCAGGCTTGCTAGAATAAACTGTCTGACGACAGGGTGGTTGCAGTTGAAGGTATTACCACACCCAGTAAAGTTGTAGTACTCCCCGTTGGGCCCCAGCATGTAGTAGACAGAGTTATCAATCCCTTTAAAAGAAATGGAAGGGCCGCTTTGACTGCCTTCTGCAGTGTGGTTGTAGACCACATCTAAAATCACCTCGATGCCGTGGGCATGCAACGCCTTTACAAGCTGCTTGAATTCGGTGAGGGCGTTGCCCCTGCTATAACGCCTCATGGGCGCAAAAAAATTGACCGTGGAATAGCCCCAGTATTGGAAAAGAGGCTCATTTGTCTCAGGATGAGTGCGGGCATTATCTCTTTCATTGAATTCATGGATCGGCATGAGCTCAACAGCGTTTACCCCAAGAGATTTGAGATAGTCGATCTTTTCAATGATCCCTGCAAAGGTGCCGGGGGATTGGACTTTACTAGAAGGATCTTGTGTAAATCCCCGCACGTGCATTTCATAGATAATCAAGTCTTTTTTGGGGATGAGGGGCCCCGCGTCATCTCCCCAATCAAAGGGCTCAAAAGGATCAATGACCCCTTTATGCACATAAGGGTTGTCAGGAGCTTCTCCCCAGCCATGGGGACTTGCTACTAAAGGCGCAAAAGGATCAAGAACGATGTGCCGTTTATCAAAAATGACTCCCTTTAAAGGGTCGTAAGGGCCATCAATACGGTACCCATAGTGACAGTAGTCACCTATATCTTGGAGACGTACATGCCAGACAGTTCCTGTTTTATTTTTTTTAGGATCTAAGGGGATTTCGTAGGGAGGTTCTTGGGGGTTTTCTTTAAATAGACAGAGGGAAACTGCTTTTGCGTGCTTAGAAAAAAGAGAGAAGTTATACCCGTCAAGATGTTTAAAGACGCCATAGGGAAGAGGGGAGCCTCTTTCGATCTTCAAATCTGATTTGGATAAGAGCTCAGATGCCATATCCTCACTTTGAATTATTTCGTTTAACAGTTCAACTAGAAACAGTCGTGCATCTTCCCTATCTTTTTTCGGGTTCCGAAGAAGTGTGTTGTAAAATAGAGCTCGCTTCGGTAAAGTGATTCCAATTAGGTTTTAAAGCAGGAAGGTTTGGTTATGTCTTTTGAAAACGCAAAGGAAAATCTAAAAGAGTTCGGAAAAGAACTTGGTTTAGAAGGGCTTACTTATGATGAAAACAATACGTGCATTCTAGGAATCGATGATGAATTCTCGATGCACCTCACGTATGAACCCAACTCAGATCGTCTTTACGTCTACTCACCCCTCCTCGATGGACTTCCAAAAGATGACAAAATCCGCGTGAAGCTCTACGAAAAACTCTTGGAAGGCTCGATGCTCGGCGGTCAAATGGCCGGCGGAGGAGTCGGGGTTGCAGTGAAAGAAGAGTTGATTCTGATGCATTGCGTCATCGATATGATGTACGCCGTTCCTTCTCTATTGCGCGCTTTTGCTCCTCTCTATGTGGAGACAGTCGAAAAATGGAGAAAGGCATGCAGAGATATTTGTGAAGGTAGAGAGCCCACTATTGAGCCGCTCAAACCTCCTCAACAGATGGCTCCTCCTCCAGAGCAAGGCAAAGGCTTTATCCGTGCGTAACCCCATGACGAGGAAGTAAGATGATTTTGATTGAAATTGCAGGTTTCTTGGGTAGAGATGCTGAAGAGCGGTTCACCCCTTCAGGAGAAAAGGTTGTTACTCTAAATGTTGCCACGAAAATTAGACAAAGCGGCAAAGATGAGACTGTCTGGTGGAGTGTGAGTATCTGGGGAGATCGTTTCAATAAGATGATCCCTTACTTTAAAAAAGGGACTGGGTTAATCATTGTAGGCGAGCTGCGCAAAAAACCAGAGATCTATACAGATAAAAATGGACAGCAGCAGGTTTCCTTGAGTATGAACGCTGAAGTGATCAAATTTAGTCCCTTCGGTAAACCAGAAAAAGCAGAAGGAAGCACTACAAGCACTGCTACTCCTCACTACCAGCCACCGAGTGGCGGAGGGGAGAAGATCGATTACGGTGTCAAAAGCTCCGTAGAGTTTGAAGAGGCTTTTGCCGGAGATGACTTACCCTTTTAATTTTTATGACCCTGTTTTCTGCAGTTGCTCAGCTTGAAAAACGAAAAGAAGCCGATATCTTGGTGGTTCCTTTTTGGGGAAAAAATAAACCCAAAAGCGCCGCCTCTCTCGGTTCTTTAGAAAATAAATTACGCTCTCCTTTAGATATGAAAGATTTTCATGGAAAAGAAGGAGAGATTTTTTTCCTTTATCTGCAGGGGGAAAAAGAAAAGAGGTGTGTACTTCTAGGGCTTGGCGAAGAGGAGAAAGTCACTTGCGACTCTTTGCGCAGAGCCTATGCGGCTCTTGCTAAGTATTGCCAAAAAAAGAGCTTCATTCATCTCAACGTCGTTCTACCTAATATTGTAGAGCTAAGACGGATGCAATCAGAAGAGTGTGTGAAAGGTGTCTGTGAAGGCTTTCTTCTAGCTAACTACACATGGCATCGCAAAACAGATCAAGAAAAAGAAGAAGAGACCACTCTTTTAAAACAGATCACCCTAGTGGGTATTCTTCCTAAAATACAGCCCTTTTTAGAGCGTCAAGAGCTCATTGCAGAATCTGTCTATTTTGCGCGGGATCTGATCAATGAAAATGCGGATATGGTGACGCCTGCTCATCTCGCTCAAACGGCTCAAAAAATCTCAGAACGCTTCCCCTCCATCAAAACAACTATTTTTGATAAAAAACGTCTTGAGAAGGATGGTTTTGGCCTTATTTTAGCAGTAGGGAGAGGCTCTTCCAATGATCCTGTACTGATCCAGATGAAGTATGAGGGACATCCCAAATCCAAAGATCATACCGTTTTGGTGGGTAAAGGAGTCACCTTTGATACAGGTGGTTTGAATCTCAAACCCACAGGCTTTATGGAAACGATGCGCAGTGATATGTCAGGTGCTGCAGCGGTGATGGGAGCAGTGATCGCGTCTGCAGCTCTCGGATTGAAGGTGAATGTGACAGCTGTGGTTCCTTCTGTTGAAAATGCGATTGATGGAAATAGTTTTAAACCGGGAGATAGCTACCCTAGCTACAGTGGGAAGACTGTCGAAATTGGCAATACAGATGCCGAAGGAAGGCTCATTCTTGCAGATGCATTAACGTATAGTTGTCTGCACCTCTCACCCACACGCATCATTGATCTTGCAACCCTTACGGGAGCCATTGTAGTCGCTTTAGGGGATGATGTTGCAGGCATGATGACAAATCAGGATGTTCTTTGCGCTAAATTACTGGAAGCCTCTGAAAGTTCTGGCGAGCAACTGTGGCGGATGCCTCTCTATAAACCTTATAAACAGCTACTCAAATCAGATAGTGCTGATCTCAAAAATATCGGTGGAAAAGCTGCGGGAGCTATCACTGCTGCGCTCTTCTTGCAGGAGTTTGTGGGGGAGGTCCCTTGGGCTCACCTCGATATTGCAGGACCTGCTTTTGGAAGCAAAGAACATGACTACCATCCAAAGAATGGCGTGGGTTTTGGCGTACGCCTTTTAGTCGATTTTTTGCAAAAGCTTTGAATTTCCCTGAAAAATTCTTTTGCAAAAATTCATTCAACTAAGTCTCTTATATTCAGTTGTTTAACTATTTTCCTCTCCATTTCGAGAGAAAAAACAGAAAAAAATTTCTAAAGTCCCTCTGTAATTGTTCCGATAGATCGAATAGGCATGACTCTATCAAACAATTAATAGGAGGAATCCATGTCAACACTCCGCCGAAAAGCAACGAAGTCGAAAGCTCGACGTTCGACTGCAAAGAGAAAAGTTGCTCGTAAATCTACAGCAAAGAAAAGTGCTGCAAAAAGATCTACAGCAAAAAGAAAGAGCCCAGCTCGTAAAACAGCTAAGCGAAAAACAGCTAAGAGAAAAACTGTTGCTAAGAAAAGAACAACAGCTAAGAGAAAGAGCCCAGCTCGTAAAACAGCTAAGCGTAAAACAGCTAAGCGAAAAACAGCTAAGAGAAAAACTGTTGCTAAGAAAAGAACAACAGCGAAAAGAAAAGCTGCTCGTAGCTCTTCAGTTGTAAGCGCAACACCTGCTTTGAAATCAGCTTCTAGCAGACGTGCTACAAAAAAAAGCGGTCGTAATAGACTTCAGACAGCAGAAGGCTGGCGTCGAAACATTATGAAACTGTACGGAAAAGAACTCTCTACCTAAGAGGGTCTAGAACCGCGTATTGTGATAGGTTATGTCCTTCGAAGAGAAGGCATAACCTATTTGATATGCCCATTCGATCATCTCTTGTGTGGCTTCCCAGCTCAAACAGGGATCTGTCACCGAAATGCCATAGTGAGGCGAGGGTGAGGCCTTTTGATTGCCCTCAAAGAGATGACTCTCAATCATCGTTCCCACAATAGAATCGTTTCCTTCTTGCAGTTGCTGCATCACGGATTGAAAGGCTACTTTTTGTCTTTCGTGCTGTTTATGACAGTTATCGTGAGAGCAATCGACGATGAGGGAAGGTGTAATGCCTGCAGAGAGACATTTTTCTGCGGAGGTTCTCAAATCATGAGGGGAAAAATTTGCCTTTCTCTCACCTCCTCTTAAGATGAGGTGGCACTCTGTGTTGCCTTGTGCGATCATATGAGAGAGTTGTCCTGTCTGATTGATTCCTAAGAAGTTGTGAGGTTTTGCAGCGGTCAGAATACCATGGATCGCATGGTCTACATTACCCTCCGTTGTATTTTTAAAGCCGATAGGGAAAGGGAGAGAAGCTGCCAGCTGTCTATGAGGTTGGGAGGTTGTCGTACGCGCTCCGATACATCCCCAGCTAAAGAGATCGCTGAAATAAGGGGCCGTTGAGATTTCTAGCATTTCGCCTCCGATGGGGAGGCCCATTTTCACTAAGGTGATGAGGAGCTCACGAGAGAGCCTCAGGCCTGACTCGATCGCATAAGACCCATCGAGATGGGGGTCATACAAAAATCCTTTCCAACCCACGGTGGTGCGGGGCTTTTCCAGAAAAGTTCGCATTACGATAAAAAAGCGATCCGCTACTTTTTGAGAAAAGGCATAAAGGCGTTCCGCGTAGGCGTAAGTCGAATCGAGATCATGAATGGAGCAGGGGCCTACAATTAAAAGAAGGCGAGGATCCTCTTTGCGCAAAATAGAGCGTAGGGTTTTGCGGTCTGCGAGGACTTTCTGTTTTTCAGCAAAAGAAAGAGGGAACTCTTGTAATAGCGTTGCGGGGGTAGGAAGGGGCTGAGAAGTTCTGGGAAACGTTGTCATAGCCACGGGTGGTAAAAGGCCATAACTTAGCAAAATCTTTCATTTAACTGAAGGACAAGTGAGCTGATGAGCAGAGTACACACATGCTCTCAAAATTTTGCTGCTAAAGTGTATTAATAACTTTTTCGCGATTCGTTCATTTTTTGTGAAAAATGACAAAAAAATTGGTATATTTTTGTGAAAAAATCACGTTTTTCGAACATATTATTGAATAATAATGGATAAAAAGGCAACATAGGCTTATGGAAAGAGAGTTTTATCAAAAGTTACTTCAATGGAAAGGCTCAAGTTTACGTAAACCATTGGTGTTAAGGGGGGCTCGCCAAGTAGGCAAAACTTATATTTTGACCGAATTTGCAAAGCGAGAGTATGAGGAGCATGTCTATATCAATTTTGATGAAACCCCCCACTTCGCAAGTTTTTTTAATGAAGATTTAGATCCCGACAGAATTATCAAGGAACTCAATATCTATTTCAAAAAAAAGATTCATCCTGGTTCTACACTAATCGTATTAGACGAAATTCAGGAATGTCCTCAAGCTTTAGCATGCCTGAAATATTTTTGTGAAAAAAAGAACGAGTATCATTTGGCTACAGCCGGTTCTTTACTTGGAGTAAAGTTGACGAAGGGATTTCCTGTTGGTAAAGTCAATTTTCTCGATCTTGCTCCACTGAATTTTTTTGAATTTTTGACTGCAATCGGTGAGCAGGAGCTAGCTATAATGCTCAAAGAAATGGACCATCCAAAAGCGATTTCGGAAATATTTCATAACAAATTAATCTCCATTCTAAAATATTACTTTATTATAGGAGGTATGCCAGAAGCTGTTGCTACCTATTTGAAAACAGAAAATCTTGAGCAAGTCAGAGTAGTACAAAAAGAAATTTTGGACGCCTATATATTAGATTTTGCAAAACATGCGCCAAAAGATGAGGTAATGAAAATTATGGCTATCTGGGACTCTGTCCCTAGTCAATTGGCTAAAGAGAATAAAAAGTTCATTTTTTCGGCAATTCGCAAAAGCGCTAGAGCTAGGGAATTTGAAACATCCTTACAGTGGCTAAAGAGTGCAGGACTCATCATCAAGGCTAATCATATTTCGACTCCCAAGCTACCCTTAGATGCTTATGCGGATAAGCAAGCATTTAAGGTGTTTTTACTGGATGTAGGCTTGCTTGGGACAATGAGTAAACTGGATCCTAGAATTATTTTAGAAGGCGACCAACTTTTCCAGGAATTCAAAGGGGCTTTAGCTGAAAATTTTGTAGCAATAGAGCTTCATGATAAGCATTTTGATGAACTCTATTATTGGACAAGTGAGGGGATCGCAGAAGTAGATTTTGTAATTTCCACAGAACGTCATATTTTTCCTCTTGAGGTAAAGGCCGGTTTTTCTAAAAAAAAGAAAAGTCTTACAGTATATGATGAGAAATTTTCAAAAGAAGAAAATGCTCCTTTAGTATTGTCTAGAGCCTCCTTAAGAAATTTTGCTCTTGATGGGAAGCTTGTTAATTATCCTTTGTACGCAATCAGTCTTTTCCCTCGCTTTCGGGCCTTGTAGGATAAGTCTCCCTTCGGTCGCCCTATCCTACAAGGCCCCAGCAAGGTCATCTGTGATCCTACTTAATTGCAGCTTGTTCTGCTGCATAGGGTGAGGGTGTCTGGGGCTCCACGGCTTTTCTCTTTTCTTGTGCATCCTCTAATAGACCTACCTTTTTTTCTAGATCGAGCATTTTTTCGGAAGCGTCGTCAGCAGAGCAATCGAATGTTTGTATTTGAGAAAGAAGTGCTTGACACTCTGGATTGTTGGATGAATCCACCATGAGGAGAATACGAGCGAGAATGCAGGTCCGCCTGTCCTTAATAGCTTTAGCCTCCAGCGCTTCTCTCATGACCTCTGACTGCCGTTGAGCTGACTGTTCGATTTTTATTTGCGGTATACGATTTTCCAATCGATGGATCTCTTTTTGTAGAGACGCTATTTTTTTAGACGCATCAGGAGTAGATAGATCAATGGCTATTATTTCAGACAGGTATTGGTTTGCTGTAGCAAGGCATGGATCAAACAGTGGATCTAGAGACAAAGTCATGAGTATTTTAGAAAGCTGATCGTGAAGGCGATCCAATCTATCAGACAGTTCTTTATTCTGAGCATTGCGTGCAGAAGTGTTCGCTTCTTCACTCTGTTTTCTTTTTTCTGCATTAGCTTTTATCTTTTCCATTTCTTCGCTGAAAGAATCCATCACTAGCGCTCTAGTTCGTTCAGAATCCCTCCGCATTTCTTTTTCTTTTTGCTCGCGATGGCTTGCTCTTTCTGCCAATTCTCCACTTGTCACTTCAGGGTGTTTTTTAGGTTGACTTACAGCCTTATGTGCTTCTTCAGCAACTTTTTTGGCTCTACTTATTTCTTCATCAGCTTTTTCAAGTACATTTTTATAATGTGCTTCCAACTCGCTTTTCTTTTGCCGAGTTCCTTCTTTAAAGTCTTTGCTCTCCCTGTCGATAACGCCTTTTTTTTGCTCATTAAGAAGCATCCTTTCTTCGTATTCTTTCTGAGCTTCTAGATTTGCTTCTAGATTTGCTTTTTCTAGCTCAGGATCAGCCTCTCCGCCTCCTCCTACGATTATCGTTCTGACCACCCTCTCTTCCCTTTTTGCTTGCAAAACACAAAAATTGATGAGGTTTGCAGCAATAATAGCCCCAGCTGTACCTATTAAGGCCCATCCTAGATCAACTTTTCCAAGGAGAGCATTTAAAGAGCCCAGAGATATTTTGTGGTAAGCTGCTAAAACCATCAGGATTCCTGAGGTCACAACCAATGCGACAATCACGGCATCTATAGAGATCCCCACCTTCTCCCTAGTATTAAACAGAGATTTAGAGGGGAGTTGGGAACAAGATCTAGATGTTAAGCTTAAAATCGTATACATAATAACTAATGGTAACAAGAAACTAAATTTAAATAAAATGTTTAAAAATTTGTTATTACAAACGGTTTACGCACCCTGTCAGGTGAGTCAAGCGCTTGACGGGATCGAGAAGAGAGAGTAGACTCCTCATCTTTTCAAAAGGATTACATGGAATCGCTCATTGCGTGGTTCACCCAAGTGGATCGCTGGATATGGCAGCCCCTTTTTGTCATTTTGGTAGGCACAGGCCTCTACCTCACCTATATTTTACGCGGCATCCAATTTCACCGCCTAGGATATGCCCTGCGACTTGCTTTTACACGTCACGATGACAAAGCCAAAGGGGATATTTCCCATTTTGAAGCGCTCATGACGGCACTTGCTGCCACCATTGGAATTGGCAACATTGCAGGGATTGCAACGGCTGTTGCCTTAGGAGGACTCGGTTCCCTTTTCTGGCTTTGGGTCACAGCTCTCATTGGCATGTCGACAAAGTATGCAGAGGCCGTTTTAGCCGTGCGCTACCGCATCGTCGATGACCGTGGCGAGATGGCAGGCGGGCCCATGTATTACATTGAAAGAGGCCTGGGATGGAAGAAACTCGCCATAGCTTTTGCCTTCTTCGGTGCCGTGACAGCCGTTTTCACAGGAAATGTGGTGCAGTCTCAATCGATCGCGTCTGCCGTAGAAAGCTACTTTTCTATCAGCCCTTGGGCAACGGGCGCGGTGATTGCCATTTGCACAGGCCTTGTGCTGATTGGGGGCATCCAATCTATTGGAAAAGTCACCTCCTACCTCGTTCCTTTTATGGCTCTTTTTTATATTCTAGGCAGCCTTGTGATTCTGGTAATCCGCTATGAGGCTCTGCCCGAAGCCATCGGATTAATTTTTGACTCGGCTTTTACAGGACAGGCGGCTGTAGGTGGCTTTGCAGGCTCCACCATCATGATGGCGATCCAGATGGGGGTTGCAAGAGGCGTCTTTTCCAACGAATCGGGCCTTGGCAGTGCTCCGATCGCTGCCGCAGCTGCTAAAACGGATCTACCAGGCAGGCAGGCGCTTATATCCATGACAGGCGCCTTTCTTTCGACCATCGTCTGCACCTTCACAGGGCTCGTTCTGGCAGTTACTCATGTGCTCGGGGGGTATGGCCTTGATGGGAAGGTTTTAAATGGCGCTCCTATGACGATCCAGGCTTTTGACTCAGTTCTTCCCTATGGGGGGTATATTGTGCTCATCGGCAGCGTCCTTTTTGGCTATTCGACCATTATTGGATGGGCTTACTATGGAGAAAAGTGCTGTGAGTACCTCCTGGGAACCGCCTCTATCTTTCTTTATCGCTGCTTTTTCACTTTAATGGCCTTCCTAGCCGTTAGCATCCCTTTAGAGCTTGTCTGGATTTTTGCCGATATTTCTAATGCCTTTATGGCCCTGCCTAACCTGATCGCTCTCGTGGCCCTTTCAGGGGTTGTCGTCTATCAAACGCGTATTTTCTTGGCTAAAGTCAAGAGAGAATCTAAATCTTAATATAAAATTAATATTTTCTAAGTATAATTCATTTAAAACAAAGAGTTTATCGAATGAGTTTTGCTGTCTCCCATTTACGTTTTCTAGAACAAGGGCTTCCGCAGTCTTTTAATGAGACGGACTATGGCACTCTGGCAGTGGACCTAGGTGCCACGATCCTTGCCATTTCTATTTTGGCAGGGCTTTTCTTTTCTCCTACCTTTGGCGCCTCTTTTTATCCAGTGCTTTATGTAGTGGGAGGCCTGGTAGCATTAAGTGCGATAGCGAATGTTGCATTATTAGCGATTAGACTATGTCAAAAGAAAGCACCCGATCTAGAAGAAAAACTAGAGAACACCTCTCCTGAGAATCATTCAGAGTCCAAAGAGCAGTGGGAGGCTAAAGATCTCTTAGCTCCCGATAGAAAGGAGATCGCGGAGGCTCTCTCAGCATATAGAATCTCTGCAGATAGAAGGTCCCTGACACTCTCGTTGCCTATTTTTACTCCTGGTCAACTTCCCCCTGCGTCTATTCTCAAAAAATTGTCAGAATTGCAAGAGCTAACCTTAAACATCTCTCCATGCAAGGATTTCTTAGATTTAAATAGGCTGGCTGAGATCCCACGCCTCAAAAGACTTTCCCTAGAAGCTAAGTATCATCGCAGTAAAGAGGTGCATCCAGTAGAATTTCCTGATATCCGAAAACTTTCTTGCTTAGAAGAGCTCACTTTAGATGGAGTTGGAGTAAAAAGTATTCCAGAGTGGGTAGCAGAGCTTCCATTGTACCGTCTGACGATCAAGAGAAGTTTGCTCGAAGTTATTCCTCAATTTCCAGCAGGCTGTAGATTACTAGCTCGTTTGTGTTACGCTGACTTCACTCATAATGGCATCAAGAAAATAGAGGGGCTGGAGTCTTTTCAGTCCTTATGCCAGGCCAACGTCGAAAAACTAAAGATCATTCCTAGAGAGGAGCGCCGGGGCTCCTCTTATCGGACAGTTTCAAAGATTTCCTGTGAAGACGAACTTCATGTATGGTGTGAGGAGGTGGTAAGTGATGCAAAGGCCTATGCGTGGAGACAATCTGCCCTACGCGCATTGGTAAAGTGTCAAGATGATTTCTCTGAGAGAAAATCTCTTACCCTACCCCTTTTGGATCCTCACAGTCTTCCTCCTCTAGCTGCACTCGCCTCTTTGCAAGGCTTATATGAGCTAAGAGTCATCTTTGGTGAGTATAAGGACGGGTTTGATACCTCTATTTTAAGCACCTTTCCTAATCTCAGAAGCCTTTCCTTGGAAGCTCCTAAGTGCCACGAGAAAGAGAAGTGCACAGCTGTTGAATTTCCCGATGTTGAAAAAATCAAGTCTTTACGGGAGTTAAGCTTGAGGGGAATTGCGGTGAAATCGGTGCCCAGTTATATCCTCAAAATGCCACTTAGGTGTCTTCAGATTGTAGGCAGTTTACTTACATCCTTTCGACTTTCCGGAGCCCATACACTTATCACCAACTTGGAGACTCTCGACCTATCTGACAATTGCATCACGGATTTAGATTCTCTGGATTTAGATTCTCGTGAGACTCTGACTTCGAACACCACGCTTTTTCTAAGCAATAATCCCGTGCTTTCCGACCAAGCACAAATCGCTGCATTTAAAGAAAAGTTAAGCAGCAAATCTTCTCTCAATGGAAGAGATGCATTGGGGAATAAAATAGAACGCATGGGGCCAAATATCCTCCCCGCTTTAGAGAGCCTCAAGTTTTGAATTGAGTGTTAGGATCTCTTGTTCTTGCTTTTCAAGTATTTGTCTTTGCTTATCAATCAGTTCGGGTTTGGCTTTTTCCAAAAAGTCTGCATTGGCAAGCTGAGAGCGCAGCTTTTCTAAAGACAGCTTTAACTTCTCCCTTTCCTTGCTTAAACGCTCTTTTTCAGCAGCTGCCAGCTCTGTTGGAAGGGGAATCAGAATCGTGATACCTTGGACAGTTCCAGTCGCGCTAAAAGAAAGGGCCGGGGGCTCTTTTGTGCAAGTGATCTTGGTGGTCTTGACAAGAGCTGCGATGATGTGCAGATTTTTCTCAACGATGGGATCAGCTCCTACGAGATAAACCTCTACGGCTATTTGAGGAGGGATGCGCATCTCGCCGCGGATATTGCGAATAGAATGGACAATTGCCCGCATCAGTGAAAAATGCTCTTCAGATGGAAGTTCTGGCTCACAGATAAGTGTGGGGTAGGGCGCTACAATACACGCAGGAGTACGAAGGGCTTGTACAGTGACTTGTGTGTAAGGATCCACTGCATGTGTATTTTCTTCGAGAGGAAAGCGTTCCTTGAGCAGTTGAAAAAGCTCTTCTGTGATGAAAGGAGCAATGGGGTGCATGAGGCGTATCATGTTACAGAGCACATGAACGAGGATTTTTTGCTTATTCTGCTTCTGTTCAGCAGAGCCTCTTTTGCCAAGAAGCGTGGGTTTGGAAATCTCCACATAATACGCACAGAACTCATCCCAAAAAAAAGTGTAAGCAGCGCTGGAGGCCTCTCCAAAGGAATATTGTGAAAGTGCGGAGTTCACCTTTTCATTGATACGGTTCATTCCGGAGAGAATCCACTTGTCTTCTAGATCCAGAAGAGAAAGGTCAAGCCCTTGAGCAAGAGCTTGGGCCTTAAGCCCTTCCAGATTCATGAATACAAAGCGAGCTCCGTTCCAGATCTTGTTGATGAAATTCTTAAACTCTTCAAATTTACGTCGATCTAGATCGATTTGAGGCGTTTGGTTGGCACTTGCAGCAAGTGTGAGGCGCATCGCATCCGTTCCATACTCATCGATCATTTCGAGAGGATCGATCACATTGCCCTTTGATTTAGAGAGTTTTTCCCATTTGCTCTCGACACCTTTGGGGAGAGGCTTTCCTAAATCATACTCTCTTTTTTCCTCACCTGTGATGTAGGTGATGCCTACTTCTTTATTTTCTCTCCAGTAGGATTTTCCATAGATCAAACCATGGAGAAACGTTTCTGGAAAAGGAGCTATTCCCAAAGCATACTCTCCCATGACAAGCATGCGAGCAACCCAAAAGAAGAGAATGTCGTGGCCAGTGACGAGTACCGAAGTGGGATAAAACTTATGGAGGGCTTCTGTTTTTTGTGGCCAGCCGAGCGTTGCAAAAGGCCAAAGAGCAGAGGAGAACCAACCATCTAAAACATCTGCATCTTGGATCCATAGATCAGGCTTCAGAGCTACCTCAGGAGGCATTCCCACTCCATCATAACAGATCATTTGAGAGGGGTCATCTTTGTTGTACCAGATAGGAATTTGGTGTCCCCACCATAATTGCCGGCTGATGCACCAATCTCTTAAATGACTGATCCAATGAAAATAGGTCTGCTCCCACACAGGGGGCAGGATTTTAACAAGGCCATCCTGCACGATGCTTTTTAGCTTTCCCACAAAGGGAGACATCTTGACAAACCACTGCTTGGAAAGATAAGGCTCGATGACCGCTTTTGAGCGATAAGAGACGCCCACTCTTAAGGTATGGCGCTCGATTTTTTCTAAAAGACCAAGCGTTTGCATTTTTTTGACCACAGCAACTCTCGCTTCTTCGCGAGAAAGGCCTTGGAAAGGACCCCCGTTTTCATTGATAAAGCCATTGGGAGTGAGGATATTGATGAAGGGAAGATCGTGGTTTTTGCCCATGTTGTAGTCATTTGGGTCATGGGCAGGAGTCACTTTGACCATTCCTGTGCCAAAAGTAGGGTCTACAAAACGGTCAGCGATGATGGGAATTTCTCTTTCTAAAATAGGGAGACGCACTGTTTTTCCAACCAGATGCTTATATCTGTCATCTTGAGGAGAGATAGCCACTGCTGTATCTCCCAGCATGGTTTCAGGTCTTGTGGTGGCAATATGGACATACCCAGAACCATCTGTGAGGGGGTATTTAAAGGTCCAAAGGGAAGATTCCCGCTCTTCATATTCGACTTCATCATCGGAAAGGGCCGTCTGCATGACAGGATCCCAGTTGACGAGATAGTCGCCTCTATAGATCAAGCCTGCATCGAAAAGTTTTTTAAAAATCACCCTTACAGAGCTGTTGTAGTCATCATCCATCGTAAAACGGAGTCGAGACCAGTCGCAAGAGCAGCCCATTTTTTTGAGTTGGGTGAGAATGCGCGCCTCATACTTCTCTTTCCACTCCCAGACAATATTGACAAAGGCTTCTCTTGTGTAATCGCTTTTGCGCTTCTTTTCACTCGCGAGCAAATGTCTTTCTACAACGCTTTGAGTGGCAATTCCTGCATGATCTGTGCCAGGAACCCATAGCGCTTCGAATCCGCTCATGCGTTTCCAACGGATGAGGATATCTTGTAGAGTGTCTACAAGTGCATGCCCCATATGGAGGACACCTGTCACATTGGGAGGGGGGATGACAATAGTATAAGGAGGTTTTGGAGAGTGGGCATTTGCTTTGAAAAAGCCGCTTTCTTCCCAAAAGGTATACCACTTCGATTCGATGTGGCTGGCATCGTAAGCATCAGGCAGTTGAAAAGGATTGCTCATTAGTCTCAGGAGAATAAAAGAAGGCGATTATACGGATTATCAGCAGAGCGTGCAATGAAATAAACAGGAGGCCTTCTTCCGGGCCCATTTGAGGTGTAGCCTCTGTGAAAGATGCCTATGTCAACATAATCAGGGTTATCGAGTTTCCAAGTCGCTAATGTCTCATTTTTTTCTACTATTAAAAACGTGTTAGATAATATCCAGGCCTTATTTATACCCAAAAGTGCTGAAAAGTCGGTTTTTGGATCACGCGAAAGCTCCCGGGATTGAACGCAACCAAAAATCCGACTTTTCAGCACTTTTGGGTATAAAGAGGTGGTAGGGATGGTACGAAGCACTGACAAGCTATCTTCAAGAGGGAGTTGTTCAAAAATGATCACGGAGTCAGGTGTTGAGCAGACAAGCAGATCATCTGTTAGGTCGATATTCGATAGCCATTTATTTTTAATAGGTTCAGGGTCAAAGGTTGTAATACGCTTTTTAGCATTATCGATTATTGTGATATGTCCTGTAGAGGAGCCTATGGCTACCAAATGCTTGGCGCGGGCAAGAGAGGTGAATTGAGCCATATCTTCTTTAGCTAAGAAATCAGCCGTGGTAGGCGTATCCTGAGTTTCCTGTGACGTGCTAGGATCAGAATTTGGAGAAAGCCAAATAGTTGAATATTTGGAGTCCGCTCCTCGGTTAAAAAGGTAGAGTCTACCGGGTCCCCAAAAGATACAAGAAGAGTAGTGTGCACATAGGGAAACCCGTGGTTCAGGAAAGCTGGGAGCTAACTCTTGCTCACTATTTTTTAAATAGCCGTTAAACAGATGCGTGACTTGTCCTGGTTTTTCCATGCAAGTGACTTGCCAAAGACCCTTTTTTTCAACAACTTGTAAAAACCACTTCTCCGTGGCAATCATTTCTTTAGGGCGGCCATCTACTGAAAAATGGGAACGAGGAGAGAGCTTTTTTTCTAGATTTTCTTTCCAAACGCTGATTTCATAGTTTTTATTTAATTCACAGACAATCATGATAAAGGGTTTACTGATAAATACATTATCGACTCTCAATCTAGCGGTTTTTTTGATGGCCTCTTTTTTGAGTGCCTTTGTCTGCAGAAACAATCGGGAACTCTCTAGAGGTTCTATTCTTACTGACACGCTGTTACGCAGGTTTAGGGATAAGACGTCTTTACCAACTTCTCTGAATCTACGGCAAACAGCTAAAACTTTTCCTAGATCCTCTTGAGGTAGCCTAAGGAATATGTTAACAAGAGTCTCGTCTGGGAGGGTTGAAATATGCACAAAAACTCCACTTAAATTACTTAATTTTAACAATTTAGTATTTAATAATCCAGTCTGGGGTCTAATGTCGTCAAATTAAAAAAAATTCTATATTATTTTGGGTATAAATCGACTATATAGAGGGAGTATATTCTTTTTTTTCTAAATGCCTGAAATAGGCCGACATCTCGTGATTGCCAGCACAGTGGTAGTAGAGGGAGAGTTGGGCGTAGAGCTGTCTTCTTTCCCACATAAAGGAATTGGAGAGCCAGGTAGGGTTTTCAGAGAGGTGGTTAGTGAGCTCATGACCTAAAAGGGCCCATGACCTAGGAAAAGGCGTATCGATCACGCCGCCAAAATGAATATCGGAGAGCTCCTTTCCCTCAGCTACATAAAGCCAGCAGCCATAGAGAGGGTGGAGGAGGGTCGATTCTTGGTTGAGAAGCTCGTAGTGGTAAGTATCGAAAATCTCCTCTGCCTGCCTCCACTCGTTTTTCTGCAAATGGGCCCAGACGCGGTAAGCATCCAGGCTAATCCGATCTTCGGTAGAGAGGGGCAGATCCTTTAAAACTCTTGCAATCTCATGCACATACTCTTCTTTTTGAGCTCTAAGTGCCTGCTCTATCAGGTAGAGAAGGGTGCGCCATTCCCGTACGCCAATATCTTTTCTCTCCATCGCAAAAAACGCTTTAATGGCAGGGGAGAGAGACTCTTGCTCCAAAAGGTGAAAAAAGGCGAGCATCTCTTCCAGATCCGTTTTGACCTCTTGATAATTCGCCTTTTTTGCCTCAATAGGTGCTATCCACTCTTTCACAAGAGAATAAGAGCCCATTTCAAGAAGAGCATATAGGGCATTTCCTATCAGCGCAGGTTCGGGAGTGGATGAGTGGAGAAGATCTTCCATAATTTCAAGAAAGGCGTGAGGAGAGGCGAGCCAGAAGGCGAGGGAAATAGAGAAGTTAAGGTCATTAGATTCTCTTTCTGCAAGAGAGGCCTCTTTACCAAAAGCAGAAGGGTCTAGAGGGTTTTCAAAAAAGGAAAGAGGTTCCCAGTGCGAGATGAGATGTCTACATAAACGCACGGTCTCTGTATGGTTACGAGTCTCTTTAAGATGTCTGAGAGTCACCAGAATGAGCTGATAGGTGGCTTTGCGATCTTTTTGAGAGGTCTCATGGAGACGGTAGAGGATCTGCTCTTTGATCATGCCAATGACAGGATGCTCATGATATCTACGCAAAGCGAGCTCTAAACATTTAATCTCTTCAGAATAATCATGGAGAGATTGATAGACTAAAGACTTGCCAAGGTACTCCAGAGGAGCCCCTGGGGATTGATGGAGCTTGGAAAATTCTTCTAGAGCAAGCGAGTAGAAGAACTGCGCTTTCTTCTCGTTTTTCACATTTTTGGCCTGTTCTAGCAAGGTGATGCCGGCGCGAAAAAGCGCTTCTCTTCCTTCTGCATGACCCGGGAAGGAGTAGCCAATGCGACGGTACTCTGCAAGGGCTCTTTTGTAGTCTCTACTTGCGAGAAAAGCATCTGGAATCGATAGACAACTCACCTGTAGGTTCTGGCTTCCCACAGAGACGCTGATCTCTTCCATTTGAAAATCGGCATCTCTATAAAGAAGGCCCACGTGCGTCCCTGTGAGGGGTAGATAACTCAAATAAGTACATTTCTTTATGCCATCTACAAAGCAGTGAATATAGTTGTCTATTTTCTCAATGGAGATGGTGTGCCATCTGTTTTTCATCAGAAAAAGATCGGGAAGATGCATCACCTTGATCGTATTGCGAAACAGTTGGGAGAAAGGTTTATCTTCAGAGCCTATCCAGAGGCAGTAGCCCTCTAGAGGGTATTCTCTTGCCGAAATTTCAGGAACGCTGAGCAGAAAACCGATGCCGCTGCCTTCTTTGCCAATGTACACCTTCGTTTCAATACGCGTATTTTCTGCAAAAGAAGCTTTGGAGAGCATCAGGCTGACCCACTCAGCCTCTTCAGTAGCGCGCGTAATGGCAATGTGTTTGGAGATCAGCACGTTTTCTTGAAATTCCCAGTCTTTTTTTCGGGTGATGGAGAGGCGTTTGCTTTCAAACCACTCTGACCTGCCCTCTAAAAAGCCATTGATATCATGGATCAAGGCCTCTGTTGAGGGATATCTGCCAGCTGGACCAGGTTCCAAGCATCTTCTCACCATTCTCGAGAGCCTAGGGGGCACTTCGCGATAAGGGGCAATCTCTTCAGGGTCTAAAAGAATCTCTCGAGAGTGGTTTTTCTTAAAGTCTTTTAAAGTGCCTCTTTCAAAGGGTAGTCTAAGTGTCAAAATAAGATATAAAATGACGCCGAGTGCGTAAATATCGGTGAGGATAGTAGCTGACTTTCCTAAAGCTCTTTCAGGTGCCATATAGGAGAGCGTGCCTACAATTTTTCCAGGGTGAGTGAGCTCGGGGGGAAAGTCTATGCTATCAAGAGACGTTTCTTTTTCTTGAGGTTCGGAGATGGAGACAGCAAGCCCCCAATCTAAAATGATCACCTCTCCAAAGGTCCCTACAAGGATGTTTTCTGGTTTAATATCGCGGTGAATAATGCCTTTGGCATGTACGTAGGCGATGGTTTGACAAATGCTTTTGAAAATCGGTATCAAGTGCGGGATGGAGCTTTGAGAATCGGGCCTTAAAAGGTGTCTCAAGGTTACTCCCTGAACATAGGGCATCGTGTAGTAGATCTGATCTTGATCATGTTGAATGGTATAGATGGCTACAATGCCGGGGTGCGTGAGTTGTCCTGTGATTTTAGCTTCTCTTAAAAATCTGCTGCGCATCACTTCATGCATGTGGAGATCGGGACGGATGCGTTTGAGGGCCACTTCTCTTTCACAAACAGGATCGTAAGCGAGAAGTACTTCTCCCATGCCCCCTTTTGCAATGGATTTGCGAATGAGGTAGGGACCTATATGGGTTTGAGGAGTCTCTTCTGTCATTTTCCATCTTAAGATTCGTAGGTTCTTAAATAAAAACCTGTGTGGGAGGTGGGGTGCTTGCTGACTGCTTCAGGCGTTCCTTCACAAATCAAATAACCCCCATTCTCACCCGCTTCAGGACCTAAATCAATCAGATGATCTGCATTTTTCATCATCTCTAAATTGTGTTCAATCATAATCATCGTGTTTCCCTGATCGACAAGCTGGTGGAGCACTTTAAGCAGTTTTTCCATATCATCTGGATGCAGGCCCGTTGTCGGTTCATCCAAAAGATAAAGCGTTTTCCCTGTGCTTCTTTTGGCAAGTTCACGGCTCAGCTTCATCCGCTGCGCTTCGCCTCCCGAGAGAGAGGGCATCTCCTGCCCCAGTTTCAAATAACCAAGACCCACAGAAAGAAGCGTATCCAAAATTTTGCACGCCTTGGGGATCAGATCAAAAAAGACCCTCGCCTCTTTGATGGTCATCTCTAAGAGCTTTCCAAAATGAAATCCATGATACTCCACCTCTAAACTCACCGGATTTAAACGAAAGCCTTGGCAATGGTCACAGGTGACTTTCACAGAAGGAAGAAAGTGCATCTCGACCTTTTTATAACCCATCCCCAAGCAGTGGGAGCACATTCCTTGCCGATGGTTATAGCTAAAGTGTTTAGGCTGTAGATCTTTTATCCTTGCTTTCCCAAGGCTTGCGTAGAAGGTGCGCAAAAGAGGAAAGAGATCCACAAAAGTGCCCACATCGGATCTGACTGTATGTCCAATCGGGTTTTGGTCGATCAGGATCATCTTATTAAAAAGCGTGCGCTCTCTGATTTTTTCTTCCGCAAGGGGCCGGATTACATCGAATAAAAGAGTCGATTTTCCCGATCCTGAAACGCCTGTCAGGCAGGTCAGAACTTTTAAAGGAAGGGAGAGATTAAATCCCTTTAAGTTATTGACTCTCACATTTTCTATTTGGAGAAAGCTCTTGGCTTTTCTACGCTTTTCAGGAATGGGGATCTTTTTCTTCCCAGAGAGATAGGCGCCTGTTAAGGAGTTTTCCGCAAGCAGAATCTCCTGATAGCTTCCTTGAGCCATGATATGGCCCCCATGGATCCCAGCTCCTGGTCCAAAGTCGATGATACGATCCGCGTTTGCAAGTGTGTAGGGATCATGTTCTACCATGAGAAGAGTATTTCCTAGGCGATTTAACTTCTTAAGTGCCCTCTGGAGTTGATCGGTATCTCTTGGATGCAGACCTACTGTCGGTTCATCGAGAACATACAAAACGCCTGTGAGGCTACTTCCTAGCTGCCTTGCAAGGCGTATGCGCTGCGCTTCCCCATTACTCAAAGTAGGTGCTCTGCGATCTAAACCTAGATAATCTAACCCTACTTCAGCCAAGAAGCCTAAACGCGCTTTGAGCTGCTTCAGCACCTCTTCCAGTAATGTGCGCATCTGAGGCAAAAGCTCCATGCGTTCTAAAAAAGCGGATGTACGCCAGATAGGAATATGACAAAGAGATGGCAAAGAGTGCTCGTGAATGCGCACGTGACGTGCGAGAGGATTTAAACGGGTGCCTCCACAAGAGATGCATTCTATTTCATTGAGGAGAGGAATTAAAGGCGTTTTGACGGCAGCGTGGGCACTTTTTCCCGCTTTTGCAAGGATATTTTGGATACCTACCCAACGATACTGAAAGCCTTTCCAAGAGATCCACTTCTCAGAGCCGTTTAAAATCAACTGGAGCTGGGAAGGGGATAGGTCTTTGAGCGCCTCGTAGGGATCGATTCTCTCTTCTTTTAGAAAAGGCTCTAATAGCTTGAGAGAAGGATTTGTCCATAGAATCTCCAGAAGCCCCACTAATGATTTGGACATGATGAAATCATGCGAAGTGAAGTCAGCCCCATATTGATAGCCGAGCCCTTGGCAGTCCATACACATGCCATGAGGGCTATTAAAGGAGAAGGTATGGGGTGTGATCAGAGCATAGGATTTTCCTGTTTTTTCGACCGCGAAGGAGAGGTTGAAAAAATCTTCACTGCCATCTTCTCTTAGGACAAGGATCTTATCTTTAGATACTTTAAGGCCATTTTCGAGAGCCTCTTGGATGCGAGAGCTATTTTGTGGAGAGACTTTTAGACGGTCGATGACAAGGGCAAGCTCATTTTTTCTTCTGCGCTCAAAGGGAATGGAGTCATCGAGCTCGTAGAAAGAGCCATTTAAACGGATGCGCAGATAGCCTTGTGCGCGCAATTTTTGGATCAACTCCTCAAAAGAGGTCTGCTTTTCAAGATAAAGAGGCGCCAAAATATGAATCCGCTCTTCAGCGGGATAGCTGAGGATTTTTTCTGCGACATAAGATTTAGTGATGCTTTTAATCACCTCACCCGTGTCGGGACAGTAAGCCGTTCCAGCCTGCGCGAAAAGAATGCGCAGGTAGTCGTAGATCTCCGTCATCGTGCCGACAGTGCTACGTGGATTGCCAGCTGATGCTTTTTGCTCAATGGCAATCGCAGGAGAAAGGCCATCGATTTGGAGCACTTTGGGCTTGGGCATCTGTTTGACAAACTGTCTTGCATAAGGAGAGAGAGATTCAATATAACGCCTTTGCCCCTCTGCATAGACCGTCTCAAAGGCAAGAGAGCTTTTGCCTGATCCTGAAGGCCCTGTGCAGATGGTGATCTGATCGCGCGGAATGGTCAAGCTGAGGTTTTTGAGATTATTTTGAGAGGCACCTTCAATAGAAATTTCAGTAACTTTGGAATGGGTGACTTTCTTTTTCTCCTTCAGATGAAGGGCTAGAGGTGTTTTTTGAAAGACCTCCTTTAAAGCCTTACCTGTAGGGGTATTTTGTTTGATGATCTTTTCTGGAGTGCCTGTAGCTACGATCTCGCCCCCAAAGGCGCCTCCTTCGGGACCAAGATCGATGATCCAGTCAGCAGTCTTTACTACATCCATGTTATGTTCGATCACGATGACGCTGTTTCCTCTATCAACAAGGCGGTGAAGCACTTTGAGAAGCGTATTGATATCGTGAAAATGGAGCCCTGTTGTGGGCTCGTCGAGGATGTAGAGGGTCTTTCCGCTGCCAGGTCTGGCGAGCTCCTTGGCCAGCTTGATTCTTTGCGCTTCTCCCCCTGAAAGGGTTGTGGAGGGCTGGCCAAGAGAGATGTACCCAAGCCCTACTTGACTGATGACTTCGAGCTTCCTCTTGATTTGAGGGATATTTTGGAAAAATTCAAGAGCCTCATCGATGCTCATGTCGAGCACATCGTGGATATTTTTACCTCTGTACAGCACGGAAAGCGTCTCTGAATCAAACCGTTTGTTATCACAGGTCGCACAAGGCACCCATGCAGCCTCCATAAAGTCCATATCGATGCGCGTCATTCCCATTCCCTGGCATTCGGGACACCTGCCTGCTTTGGCGTTGAAGCTAAAACGCCCAGGACCATAGCCACGCGCCAAGCTCTCAGGCAATGCACTAAAGAGCTGTCTGATCTCATCGAAGAGCTTTGTGTAAGTGGCTGGATTAGATCTAGGATTTCTGCCGATGGGGGATTGATCGATTGCAATCACCTTGTCGATAAAAGAGATTCCTTCCACTTTTTCATAGGCGCCTATGCGCTGCTCGCCTCTATGAAGGGTATTGGAAAGCAAGGGGTATAATGTATCGGAAATAAGAGAAGATTTTCCTGATCCAGAAACTCCTGTGACAGCCACTAAAACACCAAGAGGGAAGGAAACGTGGATATTTTTAAGGTTGTGGTGAGAGGCGCCAAAGATCTCCAGAGCTTCTTCAGGAATCGATCTTCTTTCTTCAGGAATGGGGATCTTTAATTTGCCACTTAAATAAGCGCCTGTGAGAGAGCGAGAATTCTCTATGAGCTCTTTGTGAGAGCCATTGACAAGGATCTCTCCGCCGTTTTTGCCAGCTCCTGGGCCCACATCCACCACACGATCTGCCGACCAGATGGTCTCCTCATCATGTTCTACGACAATCACAGTATTTCCCAGATCGCGCAGATACTCCAGCGTGGAGATGAGCTGTTTATTATCTCTAGGATGTAATCCGATGGAGGGTTCATCTAAAACGTAGATGACGCCCACAAGCCCAGAGCCTATTTGAGAGGCAAGTCTCACTCTTTGCGATTCGCCTCCTGAAAGGGTAGGAGCTGTTCGATCCAAAGTGAGGTAATGAAGACCTACGTTGAGTAAAAACTGCAGCCTCTCTGTGATCTCGTGGACGAGGTCTTCGGCGATGAGCTTTTCAGTGGGGTCTAGAGGCAGCCCTATGAAGAAGTCAAAGGCCTCTTGAATGGTGCTGCTAGTCACTTCCTGGATCTTTTTTCCATTTAAAAGGGTCGCAGAGGGGTAGGGTTTTAGCTTAGAGCCATTACACGAGGGACATTTCCCAAAGGTCATGAGCTTTTCTTTATGGGCCTTATAAAGGTCGCTTTTTGCCTCCTGATACTTCTCATAAGCCTCTTGAATCACCCCTTTCCACTGCACATATTCGGTCCAGCTGACAGGGCGCGAGGGGTGCACAAAGTGCATCGACGTCCATTTTTTTTCCGTTCCATAGAGAAATACCTTTTTTGCCTTCTCACTCAACTCTTTCCAAGGAGTGTGCACAGAAAAATGAAAAAGAGTGGCTAAATTAGTGTAGATATTTCCATAACGAACAGTCTGGTAAGAACTTGCAATGACGCAGCAATCTTCGGCAATGCTCTTTTCAGGATCGATGATAAGAGCGAGATCGAAGTTCTGCGTATAGCCAAGACCATGACAGGTGGGGCACATGCCTCCAGGGCTATTGAAGGAGAAATCCTGAGGTTCTAAAGAGGAATAGGAGAGGCCAGATTTAGGTGAGTAGGCGTGGGTAGAGTAGAGAGTCTCCTCCTCTTGCGTGAGGTTGTGGACGGTTAAGACACCATTTCCGCACTCAAGAGCTGCCAAAACAGCCTCCGCAATCCTGGACTGATTTTCTTTGGAGACGGTGAGTCTATCAATGACCACATCGACATCGTGAGCGAGGTTTTTATCTAAAGAGATCTCTTCGCTCAAATCGATGACTTTACCATCGACACGTGCGCGCATGTAGCCTTTGCGCAGTAAATGGTCAAAGTCGTCTTTAAATTCTCCCTTTTTTCCCTTTGCAAAGGGGGCCAGGAGGATGATTTTAGTGCCTTCTGGCAGATGCTGGATTTTTTTGATGATGCGCTCTTTACTTTGAGGAAGGACAGGCTCCAAGCTGACAGGACAATGGGGGGTGCCCACTCTTGCGTAGAGAACACGCAGGTAGTCGTAGATCTCTGTCATCGTGCCCACAGTGGAGCGTGGATTTTTTCCAGCTGTCTTTTGTTCGATTGAAATGGTGGGGGAGAGGCCGGAGACTTCTTCGACATCGGGTTTGCGCATATCGCCGAGGTATCTTCTAGCAAAAGTAGAGAGAGATTCGATGTAACGTCTTTGCCCTTCTACATAGATGGTATCGAAAGCAAGGGAGGACTTTCCTGATCCAGAAACGCCTGTGAAGGCAATCAGCTCACCCGCTTGAAGCTCTAAATCCACTCCCTTTAGATTGTGGACGGAAACTTTTTTTAAGAGGATAGGATCTTTGCTCATTTTAATTTGTGTGACAACTGAGAGAGCGGAACTTTCTCAGCACCTCCAGAGAGCATATTTTTGAGTTCCACCGTTGCGCTCTCTAATTCGGCATCTCCTAAGACGATCACATAGTGAGCGCCTAAACTATCGGCGTAGCGCATGCTGGACTTGAGTTTTCTCTCAGAAAAATCCATTTCCGCGGCGATGCCTTCGGCTCTCAAAGCGCATACTAAGGAAAAAGCTTTGTTGTGGGCTCTCTCTCCGAGGGGGATGATAAAAAGAAGGGGTTTGGGAGGCTCTGGAAGAGACACTTGTTGCGCAAGCATTGTCTGGATGATTCTTTCTAAGCCCGCTCCAAAGCCTATGGAAGGCAGATCAGGTCCACCTAGCTCTTTGATGAGGCCATCATATCTTCCACCGCCGCCTAAGCTATTTTGCGCGCCTAGTTCTTCAGCGGTAATCTCAAAGACGGTATGGCTGTAATAATCGAGCCCTCGTACGAGCTTGGGATTGATCTGATAGGGGATATGAGCTTCTTTTAGAAGGGTGCAGACAGTGTCGAAATGCTCTTTCGCCTTGCCTTCCAGCAGGTCCGTGAGGGAGGGGGCTTTTTGCAGAAGGAATTTGTCTTGCTCAGATTTGGAATCTAAGATGCGCAAAGGGTTTGCGTGGAATCGCTCTTGGCTTTCTGGAGAGAGTTGATCATAAGAAGCTTGGAGGAATTCTTTGAGTCTATCACCATAGATTTTCCTCGTTTCTTTTTCTCCTAGAGAATTGAGATGGAGAGTGAGACCTCGGATGCCCAATTTTTGAAAAAAGGAGAAGAGCAGGTGAATCACCTCAACATCTTGATAAGGAGAGTTTGAGCCAATGGCTTCTACGCCAAACTGGTGGTGTTGGCGGTAGCGTCCCGCTTGCTGCCTTTCATAGCGAAACATGGGCTCCAGATAGAAAAACTTTTGCACGCCTTTTTCAGCGAGATTATTTTCGATAAAGGCGCGTAAAACGGGGGCTGTGCCCTCGGGGCGCAGGGTGAGAGAGCGGTCGCCTCTGTCTTGGAAGGTATACATCTCTTTTTTGACGACAATGTCGGAGGTGGCGCCAGCGCTTCTATGAAAAAGCTTGGTGTCTTCGAAGAGGGGGGTGCGGATTTCATGGTAGCCGTAGAGGGTGGCCATTTCTGAGGCGACTGTTTCGATGTAGTGCCACAGGTGGGACTCCTTCCATTTTTCCGTAGAGTAAGGGAGGATATCAAAGACGCCTTTTGAGATGTGAATAGTCATAGTGGTGAGAGAGGATAAGCGATTAAAAAGGTTTAGGCAACTAAAAACTGAAAAACACGTTTTTCCAACGAAAAAGGTGTTAACTCACCACGTTTTTCCAATGAAAAACGTGTGAACCTACCACGTTTTCCTAAGGAATGGCTTTATTTTTTACAGGAAAATCTTCTATACTGAGGATATGAAAAGAGATATTTATAAGCGACTCGAAGAGTGGAAGCGATCCCCAAGGCGTAAGCCGCTCATTTTGAACGGAGCAAGACAAGTTGGAAAGACCTATTCTCTGAAGCATTTTGGCAGAACATCTTATAAGAAAGTGGCTTATTTGAATTTCGAAAAAGATGAGAAACTCAGTCAATATTTTGAAAGCACATTAGATCCTAAGCAGCTCTTAAAAATCCTAAGTATTCACACAGAAGTAGATATCGAACCCCAACATACTCTTTTGGTCTTAGATGAAATTCAAGAGTGTCCTAAGGCCATCAATAGTTTGAAATATTTTTGTGAAGAGGCAAATGAGTACCATGTTGTCGCAGCAGGGTCTCTTTTAGGCGTAAAAACAGCTAATGAAAAGGGTTTTCCGGTAGGTAAGGTCAATTTTCTTCACCTCTATCCTTTGACTTTTTTCGAGTGGCTTTCAGCGTTGGGTCAAGAAAAAACGCGCTTGTTCTTAGAGGAGTATTCCACTTATGAGCCCCTTCCAGGTCCACTCCATGAGAAGTTAATCGATCTCCTAAAAATGTATTTTTTTGTGGGAGGCATGCCAGAAGCTGTTGCCGAGTATGCTAAGAACGAAAATGTGAATACCGTTAGAGAGATTCAAATGGAGATCTTAAATGCTTATGAAAGAGATTTTGCGAAGCATGCACCTCCTAGCGAAATCATGAAGGTCACAACGGTGTGGAAGCAGGTTCATCGGCAGTTAGCAAAAGAGAATAAGAAGTTTGTCTTTGCCTTGATTCGAAAAAGTGCACGAGGCAGGGATTATGAAGATGCGATTCAGTGGCTTGCAGATGCAGGGCTCATTCATAAGGGCTATTTGGTAGAATCTCCTAAGTTTCCTCTTAGCGCTTATATGGATAACAGTACTTTTAAGGTTTTTTTAGCAGACGTAGGATTACTTGGGGCGCAAAGTAATCTTTCTCCTCAGACAATCATCGACGGGGATCTTTTATTTACAGAATTTAAGGGAGCCCTTACAGAGAATTATGTTGCACAAGAATTAATCGCTACTAAGCATAGAGCACCTTATTACTGGACAAGTGCTGGGGTGGCAGAGGTGGATTTCTTAATAGAAGAAGATCATGAGATTTACCCCTTAGAGGTAAAATCTGGATCCAGTCAGAAGAAAAAGAGCCTTCTTGCCTACAAGCAGAAATATATGCCTTCTAAACTTGTGAGAGCGAGCATCATGAATTTGAAACATGACGGGGATATTTACAATTGCCCTCTCTATATGATCTCGCAGTTTCCTCTCGACTTTGACAGTTAATGATATTTTATGCTCTATGCGCTCAGCCTTCTTCCATTGTTCACTCGAACAACATGAATCGATGGGATCGGTCGCTTGCTTAAAATTGGTTTAATCTCAATGTCAAATCCCAAACAAAGCAAGTATTTCATTAAACGCTCAATTGTGAATTCGGATAACATTCCTCTAGTGATTTTTGAAACTTTTGGTTGGTCTATCCCCATCAATTGAGCAGCTTGTTCTTGAGTCAAATTTCGCTTTTTAATAATCGAACTGATTAAGAAGGCGAGATCTGATTTAGCATCCGCTTCCTCTGGATTGGGAAATCCAAAATCGACAAACACATTCCCAGAGCTGACTTCATATTCTGGTTTCTCTGGTTGAGCTTTTTTAGTTTTTTTTAGTTTTTTTGCCATATAAATCCTTGTAAATTTGGGTCGCCCACTTAAGCCTTTGTGCAATTAAATCCTTATCTGGCTTTGGAGTTTCAGAGCCCTTTTTGCTTTTTTTCTGGAAGATGTGGATCACGAAAACAACTTCTTTATATTGGACAGTGTATATTTCCCTAAATGCATCCCCATTGTAGTCACAAACCACCTCAAACACGCCGCTTCCATGGTATTTGAAGGGTTTTGCATCTTCATGGGTTCCTCCATTCAGAGCTATCTTTAAAGCGGCTACAAATACCCCTTGCACGTCTTTCGGTAGTTTTGTGGCGTCTTTCTTAGAAGACCCTATATAAATGAGCTCACGGTTCGATTGCGGATTAGCCATTTAGCGTCCTTTTATAATCCTATTATGCTACTATTGGCATATTTATGTCAATAAAGCTTTTGCCCTCTCTATTTAATCTCGCAGTTTCCTCTTAGGCTTTCAAATTGACTGTGGTTGTACTTGAATTGGGGGTGACTCTCTGTGAGAAGACGGACATTTTCGGCTCTAAAAGGAGGGGTGTTGACCACTGCAAGCACGAGATCTTCCCTAGGGATGACAAAGTGAGCTGTATTGGAAGGGATCAAGATTGCTGAACCTTTTTGAACAACCGTTTCCTCTCCACCCACCACCACAAGGCCACTCCCTTGCAAAATGAAATAGACTTCGGTCTCTGGGTGATAATGAGGCTCTGTATAACCCACCTCTCGCATATCTGCGATGGCAAAATCTTCGTTGGGGCGCTCAATAGGGTTAGGAAGCTCGTAGATGGGGCCGCAAGGCGTTTTTTTGGGATGGGTTTGTGTGATCATTTTTCGCCAATCTAAATGCTCCAAATGTTTCTGCCAAACATCGACCATCAATTGGTGTTTAATCGCCTCTACAAGCTCTGGAAAGGTTGTTTTGTGATAATCTCCCCCAAAATGGCCTTGATCACTATACTCATAGTACTCCGTCCCCAGATGCGCGTGCAAGGCTCTCGCTTCTTCAATAGGTATCCAAGGGTCATCCAGGGAGGCAAATTGAAGGATCCAGCGTTGATTTTTTTTGATCGCCTTCCAGTTCCACGGCTTATCGAAATAGCCGCTGAGCTTCTCCTTTTCATAGCCTAAATCGGTGCAATAAGCTCCTACAAGCACAGATCCTAAGACGGGATGTTCTTCTGCGTAGCGCATCGCAGCGATGGCACCTGAAGAGTGGCCAATCAGGAGGGTGTTGCTGTCTGCCCCCAGCTCCTTAAGAAAGGGGAGCCAATAGGAGCTCCTTGCCAGATCCGCATCGGGGAACTGAGGAGCCTTGACGGAGATGCCTAGCTTCTCTAGCTCTTCCTTAACGTAAGGAAACCAATTATCGTTTGGAGTTCCTCCACCGTTACCGTGAATCAAAATAGCTTGCATGGTTATTTCCTCGAGAGAAGAGTCGGTTTTTGATTAAAATTAAATAAATTTTTGATATTAATAATTTTTTAACAATTTTATGCTATAATATGAGCAATTAATAAACAAGGAGAGAAAAATGACAATATCAATATTATGTCAACACAGACGAGCAGGTGCAGCTTATGGCAATTGCGGGGTGCTACGGGATGACTCAGCAATATCAAGTGGGTTGAACCATCCCCGGGAATATTTAGAGAATTATTTAGGCTGCGAGGTGTGTGAGATAAAAACACCTACTGTCCAAAATAGGCTTCTTGGGGGTGTGAAGGCTCTTGCGAGGCTCGTTTTTTACACGGTACTGAGACCTTTTGCGGCTCTTCTTGTTCTTCCTTTTAAAAATGTAAAAGCAACAGAACATCAGACGCTTGCGAAAATGGGGCGACTGCTAACTGCTCCTCGTATGCATCAAAAAGTAGCTTTGAGCGAGTTGATTGGTTATGCTCTAGGAGGTAATGAAGGTAAAGCCCGTGTAATTCAGGCGCAATTTAGTCGGCATGCTGTATCGCAAGTGATCGATGCTAACCATTTTAAGGACGTTGAGAACTTCTTATATCGCCCTAAGCATAAGGAGGTTCTTTATGATCGCGTTTTGGACACGGACTATGTTGAGTTCGTAGACTATACAGACAGAGAAGCGGAAAATAATAGGGTAAATCAGCTAAGAAACCAAGACCCTCTCACTTTGCGCGGGACCTTCAAAGATTTAATCGATCAAGGTTTCCTCCTCCCCAGGAGTTGATTTCCTTGCGCTCATAACAGATTTTAGATTATACCCAATGGAACTTAAATCGGCTGCTGCTTTTTCATGAATAGCTATTCCATCTTCCGGGAGTGATACATGAATATCCATACGAAAATTGTTTGTACGATTGGTCCGGCTGTTAACTCTTTAGAAAAAATTGACGCGCTGATTCAAGCGGGCATGAACGTTGCCCGCTTGAATTTCAGCCACGGGACGCACGAGCAGCATGCCCATGTGTTAACCCTTCTCAAAGAAGCGCGCTCAAGAAGTGGCAAACCTCTTGCTCTCATGTTAGACACCAAAGGACCTGAAATTCGTCTGGGGAAGCTCAAAGAGAGCTCTATCACCCTTAAAGAAGGCCAAAGGCTATGGCTTGTGCGCGAAGAGGTTCTTGGAGACGAAAAGCAGATCACCATTACCCCCCCCATCGTCTTTGAAGTGCTCAAAAAAGATATGTTTATCTTGCTCGACAATGGCTACGTCATCACTCATGTCGTCTCCTTAAATGAAAGAGGCGTTGAGATTGAAGTCGATCACGGCGGTGTGCTCACATCGAGCAAAGGCGTCAACGTCCCAGGAGCGGAAGTGGAGTTGCCTGCGATGACCGCAAGAGATGTCGAAGATATCCAATTTGGATGTACGCATGATGTGGATTATATCGCCGCCTCTTTTATTCGCTCTGCCGAACATGTGATGGAAATCAAAGCCATTTTGGAAAAAGCAGGTAAGCCCGATATCGCAGTCATTGCCAAAATTGAAAACCGTCAGGGTGTGCAGAATTTTGATAGCATTGTCCAAGTAGCCGATGGCATTATGATCGCAAGAGGGGATTTGGGAGTGGAGATGCCTCTTACTCAAGTGCCTAGGCTTCAGAAAATGATGATCCGCAAGTGCTATTTGGCGGGAAAGCCGGCCGTCACAGCCACTCAAATGCTCGAATCGATGATCTCAAATCCAAGGCCCACGAGGGCAGAAGCTTCCGATGTTGCAAATGCCATCTACGACAGCACGTCAGCTGTGATGCTTTCGGGCGAGACAGCGATTGGAAACTACCCCATTGAGGCTGTCAAGGTCATGAAAGGGATTATTGAAGAGAGTGAAAGTGATTTTGATCACTATGACTTTCTAAAAAATGTGAGCCATCGCGTCTTTGCGGATGTGCCTTCGTCGGTCAGTCAGGCGAGCATTCGAACGGCTTATAGCGCTAATGCCAAGGCGATCTTTGCCTTTACGACAAGTGGGATGACGGCAAAACTGCTTTCGCGCTTGCGGCCTGAAATGCCTATCATTGCGATGACGGCAAATCCGCGGGTGTACCACCAGCTCTCGCTCAATTGGGGGGTGATTCCCTTTTTGACACATCCTGCAGCGACGCTTGAGGAGGCGTATAAGCGCATTTCTGCTTTTGCTTTGGAAAACGGCTATGTTCAGTACGGAGATCTTGTTGTCATCACGGCAGGGACGCCTTTTGGAAGACCAGGAACGACCAATATGATGATTGTCGATCATATTGGAGACGTGCTTGTGAGGGCAGAGCAGGGTTTTGGGGTGCGGACACATGGGAAGATCGCTTTTATTGAGTCAACAACCCCCTCCAATGACTATGCCATCAGAGGTAAAATCCTTCTTCTCAGATCCTGTGATGAAGAGTATCATGCTCTTTTGCAGCACGCTATTGGCGTCATCTTGGAAAATACCCCAGATGATATCGCATCTGAAATCTATTTGAAAAAGGTTGCCAAAACGCTCAACCTGCCTATTCTTGTGAGGGCGAAAGGAGCCCATGCGATCTTGCACCATGAGCAGCTCGTGACGATCGACCCCGAACATGCCCTTGTGTATAAAGGGATTGTCTAATTAAGATTTATTAAATAAACGTGATGTGCGAGTTTTGAATAATTCTCAAATGTGAGCAAAAAAGAAAACAAGATGAGCAAGATATGCTTGATACGCCTGATGAAAAAAGAGAGTCCATGGTCCGAAGTAACAAGAACAAATTTGGGTTGCTGTACAGCACCCCAAATTTGATATAGCCTCATTTTTTTATCAAGCGTATCAGGCATATCTTGTAGATCAAGTTCTTTGCCGTTCATGCCCGATGCTTCAAGTCAGTTTTATTATTTCCGATCTCAGTATAGTCCAGTTTTTGCGGTTACATAAGTATGTTTCAAAAAGATTTTGAACAGGTTCTTAGAAAAACTCTCCCATCGCGTTAAATAGCGCGGAACTTGCTATAAAATTGTAAATGATTTACAATTGGATACCATGCATAAACCAATAAAAATCATTGACGAGTACAGAGCTGATGAACTTGGGCTACCAGTCCTTATTAAAGGAGTCCCTGTTATTGAAATAGATGGGCACGAAGTGCTAGATATTGACTATGCAAAAATAAGTGAATTTCTTTTTGCCGCCTTAATTATAAAGCCTTTTCCCCTCACTGGAGCTGAGGTTAGATTTATGAGACTATTTATGGGTTTAACTCTCGAAAGGTTGGCAACTAGTTTACATGTGACGCATCCCACAATCCTCTCGTGGGAAAAATGCGGTAATGAACTTACAAAAATGACAGATAGTACAGAAGCAATGCTGCGTATTTTTGCTGCAAAGCAAGGCGCAAAAGATTATGAGCTTATCGGGGTAATATTAAATAAATTTTTCGATGGTGTTTCTAAAACTGTTACCCCTTCAAAGTGCGCCACGATTATAGAACTAGATGCTTTCCACAAAGAAGAGGCGCCCAAGGTACTCTTCTCTATTCAGGAAGCTGATCTTCGCCTACTGGAAGGCGCATAGATTGACAATTTTATTATAATTTGATAAAATCGACCTATTATTGTTTAATCTCAGTCATTAAAGCGATCTTATAATAAATTTAAACTAAGGAGAGGAATGAACTCAACTTTAGGAGCTACGGACGGTCATTCGGTTGGAAGATTGCAAAAATTCTTTTTCAGTCGGCCTTCAGACATTCATTTGAGAATCATCTTAGTGATCGCAGCCATACTCTTTACAGCAGGTGCTATGAGTGTAGGAGGCCACTTTCTTTTTCCTAAGTCGCTCTCTTCATTTTTTTCTATAAATTCCCAACATCTTTTGGTGATGGGAGCAGGAGTTTCCGCATTCTCCCTATTGGTTGGAACGGGTGCATTTTTACTTCTTCGAAAAAAAGCTATTGTTTCTGCGAAAGAGGTCCCTCAAAAAGTTGGGGAAATTCCAGAGAAAAAAGCGGGAAAAACTGTGCTTTATTACCAAGATCAGTTGGAATCTTTTCCAACAAATCTACCAAGCAAGTTAAAAGGAACCAGAGCAACTAGCATCGATGACTGTAGGGCTGCAACTGTGATTTATGTAGCAAATTTCATCGGTCGAGATACTTCATCTCTCCACTATGATCAAATTCGAAATGTAAAGCAGGTAGCCTCTAGGATAGGAATTTTGGCAATTGTGCCTCACACAGTTAGAAAGCTACTATCACCCAAATTGCAACTATCCGTACCAAGCGAGATATCATTTGATGGATTGTCCATACCGATTGCAAGGTGGGATACTACTACTACAACTATTTGGGGTAATCCATCAAAACGTCAGATACTTTTAAATTCCTCTGAAAAAGTTCAGACCGTTTCGTGTATAGTCGATTAAGTTTGAAATGATATATTTTCACCGCGTCAAAGCTCTCGGGATTGAACGATAATAGCATCTATTGTGTAACCCGACTTTTGGATAAGCCTTGCTCTGTAGGAGCCCATCTTTCCGTGTGCTTTGGCAGAAAATCGCTTCGAAGGTAGCGCTTTGGCTACCTCCTTCAGCGCTTTTCTGCTAAATCCCATCGAAAATCTGGGTTCCTACAGAGCAAGGTTTATCCAAAACTCGCGTTGTGTAGGAATTTGGGTGCACTCCTGCATATAGATTGACAATTTTATTATAATTTGATAAATCATGCCCATGATTGTTGAATCTCAGTCATTAAAGCAGTCTTTTGTTAATTGTGTGCAAAACAAGAAGATTATGGTTGCAGTCTCCCTTGCAATCGCAGCTGTGACGGCGTTAGGCATTTTTCTTGCCTTTAGAGGCTCCAATACGCTCACAGCTTCGCTCATTGGCTCGGGCAGTGGCTTACTCGCTGTCTCTTTGATTGCTGCTCAGGTCTTTTTTTCCTGTAGAAAAAGGCCCCCTACCACCCTTAAAGAACGCATCGATTATGGCAAGCTTGCCGTCTTAGGGATCAACCAGGACTGGGTGAGTAGCGTGGAGGCAGAGGTATTAAATGGTGGGCGTTCTAAGTTAATTGATTTTTTTAAAAATGTCACCGTCAAACAGTTCAAAAATTTGGATAGGCCCTTTGTCTATTGGATTTTTTCAATCGTCGAGCAACTGGTAGAAAAAGAGGCACTTTCAGAGGAAGAGTGTAGTAAGATTCATCAAAGCCTTGCAAGGGCTCACTGTTTTGATAGGGGGTACAAAGTCTATAAAGAGAAAGGTGTCACAGTTGACTACATCGGACTTCTTCTGGCCTCTTCTGTTTTTCGAACGGCTCAAAAATATCGGGGATTTAATTTTTTGGGTATCCGTGATGCGGTGCTCTTTATTGAAAAATATGACAGAACCCCACCTGAAGATTTTAAAACGGCTGCCCGCCATTTTCAACTTTTTGATTTTTACCGTCTTCCTAACGATCATTTTTTTAGAGATATAGAAAGCTATGTTTCTAAGATCGATAGCGAACAAAAGTTGCTAGAGTTTGCGGTTCAAGTACAAAGTAGCGAAGCGATCAATGGAAATCAAGAACTCACCGATCGATTGCTTCATGGTGCTATTTCGGTTTATTTTCAAAAGTGTCATGGCGCTCAAACTCCATTTAACTTAGGCAACGATCGTTATGCGATTCCTGCTGAGTGTCTTTTTTTATTAGCAAAGCAAGGAGATTTCTATGAGTATTTAAAGGGTAAAGTCAATACTGTTTCAATAAAAAATACACATCCAGCAGATTTAAAAGTTTTAAAAATCCATCAACTCGCACTTTTTGATCAAATCACTTCTCTGGTAGTCACTGATCATTGGGTTGAGATGAAGCCAAACCTCTTAGCAACCATGAACTTATTTTCAGCACAAACACTTTACGTGACTGGTGGGTGTGATTTTTATTTCTTTAAAGACTCTCAAGATTTGGCTCGTTTTCATTGTTACATCGAGTCTTACAGAGAGGGTTCAAGCCGAATGCAAGTGAAAAATGTTTCAGAAGAAGTGCTTGCGAGATTTCGTTTATTAAATCCCGAAAAGATGACACTTATTCTTAAAAATAGTGATAGCTTAGGGTATCAGTTTTTAGAACGCAATTACCCTAATTACAAATTTAAATATCTGACTACGAAATATCAGGAAGCTGTAGAAATCACGCCCACTCTCAATTAAGCTTTTGGATTTATAGAGAACTATTTTTTAACGAAAGATGATGGATAAGAGCAAGAGCAGCTAAAGAAGCTGTATCTGTGCGCAAAGTATAGGAATGCAATTTGACCCCTTGAGCCCCCAACTGTTGAAGAGCAAGCGTTTCTTTTTCTGAAAAGCCCGATTCGGGGCCTACAAAGAAACAGCAGCCTGAGGCCTGTCCCCAGCGATCAATAAGCAAAGGGGCTTTGGGAGAAAGGTCTCCAAAAAACGCAGGATAGGGAAGACTTTCCTTTCTCCATTGTGAAAGAGGAGGTTTGTGCTCTATTTTTGGCAAATCGCTCCTCCCACATTGTTTCATGGCAGAAAGAAGAATAGGGTGCATCCGCGCCTCTTGAGCAGCTGTAAAGGTTGTTTTTTCACTTTTTTCGCCTGGAAAAAGCCAAATCTCGCTCATCCCCAGCTCACTTCCTTTTTCTAAAATCATTTCCAATCTGTTCAGGCGAGGAATGGCCTGGCAAAGAATAATAGGGAACGCGGGAGGGACCTTTTCTACTCTATCGATGCGCAGCTGCACCCGTTTTTTCTCGATCAAAAGAATGGTAGCTTCTGCCCACAACTGTTTTCCATTGGTCACTTCTACTTTTTCACCGAGTTTTTGACGACAGACTGTGACAAGATGGTGTCTTTCTGGATCCTCTAAAAAGAGAATAGTTCCTTCGCTAAGGGGAGCGTCTATATAGTAACGGTTGATAGGCATTCTTTTTTCACAAGGGTATGTAGGATAGCTTTTTGCAAGTCACTTTCTCGCGTTCTGCGCTGCATCTTCTTGAGGTGCACCGCAGACTTGACTCCCAAAGAGAGAAAATGCTTTCTTAAGGAGCGCGTGTTGGAAAGATCGATGAGGAATTGGTAGCGAAAATCTCTGATATAAAGCTCGCTGAGCGATCGGTAGGTGCGTTTTTCGCAACCTTCCAGAGAAAAGGGGCAGCCCTCAGGAATGCAAAAAGTGAGAAAACTTCTAGGATAAATGGCTTTTAAAAGGGGAAAAAGGGGCAAGTAGGGTGAAAAATCAGGTGGAATGATCACCAAGATAAAACCATAGCGGTAGGGGCGTTTCACATGGTCGATCCCCTGCTGTTTCCAGCGGTCATGCTGCCACATCCACTGCCCAGGGGCCTCTTGGATGCTCTTCTCTAAATAGTGCATCGCTCGATTCATCAGATCTGCAAGGGCTTCTTCGCGAGTAAGCGCGAGATCAGGCCACAGAGGAGGTGAGCCCCGCACCACGTATCTATGCCCCACGCGCTTTGTGGAGACAGCGATGAGCGGGCAGCCCGTACGATAAGCGAGAAGCGCTGGCGTATTTGTCGTCCAGGCTCTCGTGCCAAAAAGAGGATAGGCATAAGGGCTTTCAGGAAACGCTTGATCCCCCACAATGCCTACAAATTTACCCTCTTTGAGCGCTTTTAAAGACTCTCGAATCGCATTGCGCGGCATCACAATTTTCCCGCCATTCATCTCACGAATAGAAAGCAGCCAGCGGTAGAGCCATCGATTTTTAATGGGTCTTCCAATGCCAATCCCTCTGTATTTGGCGGTGATGGCTAGAAAAGGGATTTCCCAGTTTGCCTGATGACAGGTGAGAAAGATCATCCCTTGCTTTTTCTCAATGAAAGGGAGGAGCGCTTCTTCCCCTTCAATCTGGATGATCTCTGAAAGGTTTTTACGACTCCTTTTGAGACGAAAGAGCTCCAAACACGCAATCACAAGGTTTTGAAAAGATTCCAACGCAATGCTTTTGCGCTCTTTTTCAGAAAGCGCTTCTCCATAGGCAATGGCTACATTGGAGAGCGCTTTTTTTCGAAAGCTGCGATGTAGATAATAGACGAGGGTCCCTATTTTTTTGCCCACCCTTTGAATGAACGCATAAGGCAAAAGCGAGAGGATGCCCCCAAAAGCCCGCAGGCATAGATAACTTAATAAGTGAATAATAGTTAAAAACATAGAGTTTGCTGAACCATTCTATCTAATTGGCGGGAAAAGTCCAACTGTTGAATGGAGTTTCTAATTCTTTCTGCTGACTGTACTGTTTTTGGGTGATCTAAGGTTTTTTTTAAAGCAGAAGCCACGCTCTCGGGAGATAAAAGGTCTTCGATGATCACTCCCGTCTCGGGAGTCAACACCTCTTTGCCCCCATTATAGGCAGAAGAGACGACAAAAAGGCCCATAGCAAGCGCCTCAACAGTCACATTGGCAAAAGGGTCATAGAGAGAAGGGATCACAAGGGCGTCTGCTTTTTGATAGAAAGGCAGGACCTCTTTTTGAGGGCCATAGAGGGTGACTTTTTTTGTTAAAGAAAGCTTTTCTATGAGTTTTTGAAAGTGAGGGATCTGTTTATCTTTACCCACCACAGAGAGATGGAAATCCAGAGATTTGATGAGAGAAAAAGCCTCCAGGATAAGCCCGAGGCCCTTGCGTAAATAGCCATTTCCAATGAAAAGAAAGTGAAAAGGGCCTTCACGAGGCTTTTGAAGGGAGGCGCGAAAGGGTTTTTCCCATTCTTGCCACTCCACGCCATTGTGAATGACGGAAATTTTTTCTGGAGAGGTGTTGTAAGTGGAGAGAATTTCCTCCTTCACCATCTCAGAGTTTGTGAAAAGGCGCTTTAAAGGGGGGCTCTCAAAGGCTTTTTTCTCTAGATGAAGGAGGGTGAGATGGAGGGGATTGATGGCAGAAAGGCTTTTTTTCCAAAAAGAGTCGATAAGAGCGCGCCTTTTTAAGTAAATCGCATGCACACCGCTGCCTGCACGATAATGCGTCTGGTAGGTAGTGCGCTCTAAGCCGAAAATCACATCTTGAGGATGCTTGTGGAGCCATTTTTTGCAACCAGCATCAAAAGCAAGATGATGGAGAAGAGAGATCTTATGGGTGGAGGCTACAGGGATGCAGCGAACAGAAGGAATATCGATGGGAGAAGTGGTGAGTAGAGTGACTTCGCATCCAGCTTTAGCAAAGGCGTCCCTTAACCGTAAGGAGTACTTCTCAAGGCCTCCTCGGAACCCCAAACGACTTTTTAAGAGGGCAACTTTTTTCATGAGACAGAGACAGTCCCCTTCTGGAGGCGCGGCGTGATCGCTAAGGGACGGTCTTTTCCTGTGTAGAGGACAAGGTTTCTCACATACTTACGGAAGCGATTTTTAAGGTATTGCCTGCTATATCTCGCCTTTGTTTGTCTTAAAGCAGCTGTGACGTAGCGTTTCTCTAGAGAATCTAAGTCGTAAAAGGTAATGGACCAGTTGAGAATCTCTTGTAATGAGAGAGGCGCTGCAATGACAGTCAGCTCTAGATTATCTCTCACAATATCTAAAAAGAGGCGGCTCACATCGCACGTAAACAGGGGGGCTGTGAGGAAGGTAAGGCCATTCTTTTTTTCAATGAGAGATTCTACAGCAAGTGTATAGGTCTCTGGGTTGATAGAGTCGCTATACTGTACAGGAAAAAAGATGGCGATGGGAAGATTCAAATCGAGAGGAATAAGCTCTTGTTTGAGAAAATCAATGCGTAGAAGTTTAGCGCGCGGGTCATTGAGAGGCTCTAAAGTGGCCTCTTCATTTAAGGTCACTTCAACATATTTCCATTCATTGGGAACTGTAAATCCCACTTCATCATTGGCTACGTTTTCTGGAGACTCTAAAAGAGTGTCCAGGGTGGCTTTCGAGATCTGATTTAAGTTAAAAGTAAGCTCAAGCCCCCTTTCTTTGAGAGCCTCTATCTGCTCCTGAGCGCCACTCACCCTCTGGACGAGCTGACTGGGCCAGATATCTAAGAATTGATAGCCTTCAGGTGCTTCTCCAATGGGTTTGGTGATAGTGATGGGAATTTCTTCTGTCACAAGATTGCTCAATCTCACCAAAATGGGCTCTACAGATACCTGAGAGATATGTTTGAGTAAAGAGTTGTCAGGAGAGAGGGGGACGAGATTTTTCTTGGAGAGGTTAGCAATCCAACTCTCCTGCTCTCCTTCCGCATTGATGATCATTTCAAAATCGTTGTGGTTGACATCAGTAAGCACCGATTTATTACCTGTTAAAGTCACGGCAATGCGCCTGTTTAAAGTGCCATTAGGTAGAAGGCCCACAATGGTTTTGTGTGGGGGAAGGTTCACCACGTGTACAGGGACGTCTGTCACAGTGACAGTGGTTGTCATGCTCTCGTTGACGAGAAACCAGATGACAATAGCTGCAGTGAAAGCGACGAGTTTACGCGTCCAGTTTTTGATAAAGAGTCTATGGAGAATTTGTTTCACTTTGCTTGACTCCACCAGTTCCATAATTTGAGTTTTGGAGAGGTTTCAGGGGAAGTAAAGACACTGCGGATAATGCCCATGAATCTGTCAATCTTCACGCCGCGTGTCATAATGCCATCTCGAGCAATGGAGACCTTTCCTGTCTCTTCAGAAACGACGATAATCAGCGCATCTGTTTTTTGGCTAGCTCCTAAGGCTGCCCTGTGCCTTGTGCCCATTGTTTTGGTGAGCTGAGCTGTCTCATGGGCAAGGGGAAGAATAGTGCCTGCAGACATGATAACAGTGCCTCTCACGACAACAGCTCCATCATGTAGGGGCGTAGTGGTCATAAAGATCGACTCCAGTAGTTCGGAGGAAAAATGCGCCCCTATGCGTACAGCAGAGCTAGAATACTCTTCATACGAATCATGATTTTCCAAAACGATTAAAGCCCCCACCTGCTTTTCAGAGAGTCGATAGACAGATTTGGAGAGACTCTCCAAAAACTCATCAAATTCGTAGATCTCGCGGTATTTTTTCCCTTTGACACGTAGTTTTGAAAGGGCAAGACGCAACTCTGGTTGAAAGATGATGAAGATGGCAATGACAGCTACATTGACGACATTAAAGAGAATCTTCTCTAAAACAGGAAAACCAAACCAGGTCGCTACTAAGAAGATGAAAAGAAAGGCTAGAAAGCCAATCACCACATCCATCGCCCTTGTTCCCCAGAAAAACTTGAGGAGATAGTTGAGCATCACCGTAATGATGATCACTTCCAAAATGGGAACAAAGAGATGAAGGATAGTCATTTTTTAAAAAAAGTGAGCATATCAATCACCTC